>Ga0265342_10004394_pt1 | contig 11126 bp, 11 predicted proteins | sample 4CB327metaG_FD_203125 | JGI IMG/M metagenome (GOLD analysis project Ga0265342, IMG submission 203125) | Rhizosphere microbial communities from Carex aquatilis grown in University of Washington, Seatle, WA, United States - 4-CB3-27 metaG | ecosystem: Host-associated > Plants > Roots >...
TGGTCAATCGGCCGGCGCTCATTCTCGCCGACGAACCGACGGGCAGTCTCGATTCCGCCGCGACAGAAGCCGTGCTGGATAGTTTCGACGAAATCGTCCGGGATGGCACCACGCTCCTCGTGGCAACCCACGATCCACGCGTCGCCAGCCGCATGCGTCGAATCATCCGCATGCGCGACGGACTCATTGGACTCGAACCAATTCCCCCTGCCGATCGAATGGACAGGCTTGCAACACCACTTTGATGGAGTTGGTCGTCTCCTCTTTTGTCTGGGCAGGAATCGTCCAAGCTTGGGTGCGTCCAATGGGTGGCACGAAAGCTGCTGTGAGTGGACACGGAAGGACAGCCCACCGCCGTAATCACCCATCGGAAAGGAACCATCATGTCACAGCATACATCCCACTCTTCCCATCAGGTCCAACACGCAGCGAGTTCTTCGCAAGGGCAGAAGGCTCCGCAACGCGGCGATGCCAGATCTGCTTGCGATGCGGATATCGCCAAGCGCGCTTACGAGAAGTACGAGGCGCGCGGTTGCACGCATGGCTTCGACCGCGAGGATTGGATAGCCGCAAGCCACGAACTCATCGCCGAGACCTTTGGGCACTCAAGTCTCAGCCCGAGCCGCGCCCTCTCGGCGCTCCCTGACAACAAACAATACCCCGGGGCATGAAAGGAAGTTCACATGTTGCGAAGCCTAAAAGACATCGAGGGATACGTAGTCAGTGCGAGCGACGGCGAGATCGGAAAAGTCGCCGACTTTCTCTTGGACGACGATCGTTGGATCATACGCTATTTGGTCGTGCAGTCTGGTGGATCCTTCTTCCAGGATGGACGCCAGGTTCTCATATCGCCCATCTTCTTTCGCCAGGCCGAGTGGGCGACCCGCCAGTTCCACCTCGCGCTGACCTCGGAGAAGGTCAAGAACAGCCCGAGCATTGATGTACACAAGCCTGTATCTCGTCAGCACGAACAGGACTACTACCGCTATTACGGCTTTCCCAACTATTGGGAGTACACCGGATTCTGGGGTATGAGTACCTATCCTCGTGGTCTCGCGCCCGGCCAGTGGGACGAGGGCGCGGCGGAGCGTTCCAAGATGCCGTCTGGGGATGGTCACTTGCGAAGCGACAAAGAGATCCGCGGATACCACATCGAGGGAAGCGACGAAGCCATCGGCCACATCCGAGATTGCATTGTCGACGATGAGACATGGAAAGTCCGCTATCTGGTAGTCGACACCAGCAACTGGTGGCTGGGCAAGAGCGTGCTGATTGCGCCGCACTGGGCCCGCCGCATCAGTTGGAGGGAAAGGAAGGTTTTCGTGGATCTCTCGCGAAAAAAGATCAAGGAAAGCCCCGAGTGGAACCCCGAAACCGCCGTCAATCGCGAGTACGAGACACGTCTATATGACTATTACGGTCGGCCGGCGGATTGGTCGCCGGGTGGATTCTCGGAAAGCGCGCGACCGGTATTGCAGTAGGCCTGCACCAGCAGACGTGGTCGCCTGGGCGTCGGCGACGAGCCGCGATTCGTCGCCGACGATTTCGTATGCGACCCGTTGGCCGACCGCATCGGCACAAGCGATGCGTTGGTTGGATGTCCACCGTCCCGCGAGCCGCGCTATAGTGCACGACTATGTCCAAGGCTATGCCGCAAACGCCGGAATTGACCGCTGTCACCGAAACTCCCCTTGCGCCGGTACCGGCGGCTGGCCCGACCCTCCAGGCCGACGGCAACAATCGTCTGGCTGCCGCCTTGCTCAAGCGCAAGGCGAATACCCTTTTTCGCCACTTTCCCCTGGCTTTGGCCGGCAACCAAGAGGCCATCCATCAACTGCGCGTTTCGGGACGGCGACTGCGCGCCGCCCTGCCCTTGCTGGTGGCCAAGCCCGAAGGCCGCCGCGCCGAGCGAGCGCGAAACCTGCTGCGACAACTTACACGCGCCGCGGGTAGCAGCCGTGACTTGGATGTGCTTCTCGAATCCTATGATGAACGCTTGAAGCCCCTGCCGTCGCGCAGCGAGGCGCAACAGCTGCTGCGCCACCGTCTGGCCAGCGCCCGCCGCCGCAGCCGTGCCCGCATGGTCGACAACCTGCTCGACTTGGAGATCTCGCGCTTGCGCGGCGACCTCGCGGGATTGATCGCCCGCGGAGGGCCGCCACCTTCCAGCGTTTGCGAACGATTTGCAGCCATGAGCGCGCGCGAATTCCAGTGCCTTCACGAAGGCTTCGCCAGGCTCGGCGCGCAACTTGACGCCGAGAAGCTGCACACCCTGCGCCGCCGCGCCAGACGCCTGCGCTACGCCGTCGAGGTCTTCGACCAGATTCGCAACTTCGAATCCACCGCTACCAAGCCATGGAAGATCTTGCAGGATCTCATCGGCGTCATTCACGACCATCATGTATTGGCCGAGTGGTTCGACGTGCAGGCGAAGAACGATCGCGCGCGTGGAAAGGAGGCCCTGGCGGAGACGGCGCATGATGAGGCCGCGTGGGCCAGAGCCACGATGCACCGCCTGCACGCGGAGTTCCTGGCCGCCACCCCCATCGCCATTGTAGCGCGTGGGATTTCGGCCCTGGGACAGCAATCCGAGTAGAAGTCATGCGCCTGCTCTTCATCCGTCACGCCATTGCCGTTCCTGCCCGCGGCGGTATGCGCGACGAAGAACGCCCGCTAAGCCCCGAGGGTGAACGGCGATTCGGTCAAACCGCCCGCGTGCTTGCGCGCGTGGTACGGAAACCCAATGCCATTCTGACCAGTCCGCACGTGCGAGCCCAGCAGACAGCGGTCATCGCTGCAAAGGCCTTTGGCGATCTGCGCCCAATCGTCGAGCCAGCCCTCGCCAATGGCGCTTGGCCCGGTATCTGCCGTGCGCTTGCGGATTACAAAGGCGACGACACCATTGCGCTCGTGGGTCACGAGAGCTGGCTCTCCACGATCACCGCGCGTTTCCTTGGTAGCCGCAACCACCGCGCCTTCGACTACCGCAAGGGCGGGGCCGCCTTGATCGAGGCGGAGAATTTGCAGACGTACCGAGGAGCCCTGTTGTGGTTCATTCCGCCGCGCGTATTCCGCCGGATGGAATAGCACCAACGAGAAGCTCTCAATCGCCTTGCTTGGGATCGATTTCGTTGCCGGCATCGAAAGATGCGTAACCATCCGGAACTGGCGGCAGGGTCACTTCCCCAGGAAAGCTCTCCCTGACCCGATCCGCGCTGAATTGCTCGACCCATTCTCCTTTCGCGGCACGAACGCGGATGGACATTGGCAGCCCCCATTTCGCCGACCAGCAAATGCGGGTCTGATCTTGCGCCTGCTTGCCACCCCGAACCAGAAGACGCCACGAGCAGTCCTTCAGTTTCTCGCTCGGCAGGGGGGCCACCGCGTGCACCGCGAATTCGGCCTTCGGCCGATCGAGAACATGCGCCAGGCCAAACCAATCGGAGAAGACTCCGATGCGGTAAAGTTGGTTGCGGCTTACCTCCATCGACATGCGCCGGCGGTGATCGATGAGGCGGTAGGTGTAGTCGCCCTTCTTTCCGGCTTGACGAAGGAAGAGATCCAGGATGTCGTCCGTCCGTCGGTGCAAGAACTCACTGCCGTGACGCCACAGTTGCAGGCGGTGGGCTGCGCCGTCACTGCCCAAGAAATGTGCATCAAGATGGATGTCCCTGGCTGCGGACTCGACCGGGAAGGCGGCTTCCCAGTCGAGCGCCGCCGGCTCGGCGAACGCGGTTCCGCCCGAAGCGGACGCCAAGGCCAAGACGAGAACCTGGCCCCAGCGCTGCTTCCAACTCATTGCCGGGTTGCCTTGGCTTTGTCGAAATAGGTCACGCTGTTGTTGTTGTCCACGACGAGCGTCTTGGTCGTCAAGGTCATCGAATAGGTGGTCTCACTCGACGGGGACGCGCAGGCGATATCGTCGGGATTGCACACCATGGGCAACGTGACCGGGCCGACCTTGGTCGATGACGGGGTCACTGTGTAGTTGACAGTTTGACCACGCAGGGCTTCCTTGAGCACTCGCCCATTGGCCTGCGGCAAGCTCAAGCCCAGCAGATAGGCCACGGTTGGCGCGACATCGACATTGCCGCTCGGATAGGTGTCTTGGAAAGCGGTCTTGAAGTCGGGACCGCCGGCAACCAGAGTGTTGTGAACATCGATCGGACTGAACGAGCCATGCATCCCGCGATTGTTCTGTGCGCTTTCGTACTCGGTTCCAGGAACGGCTGCGTTCGAGGCGGTCACGGCGGTATCGTTCCAATCGAAACTGACAATGATGTCCGGGGTGGGTGGGGAATCGCGGGTTGGGCCTTCCACCTTGATATCCTTGAGAGACAAGGTCCCAGGGATCGCGCCGAATGTGCTGCGCACGAAGATGGCGCCGTATTGTTTACGCTCTTGCAGTGCAGTCACGACCGATGTGACGATCGTGGCTTGGTGGCTGGGGATGTATAGGTAGTCGGAGCCGCCATTGGCCGCGATGATCACCGCATCCGAAGGCACCGTGGACGGCACCAGGAATGCCCCGGTCGTGTACGTGAAATTGGCGCCCTTGCCACATGCCGAGCCTGTGGCGTCATCGGTTTGGGCCGGATACAGCGGATCGCCGCTCGCCTTGATTCCCGAAAGAACGGGATCCGAGGTGCAGCCGACTCCGTCATAGACGTGGGCAATTCCTGCGCGCGTAAGGAGATCCGCCGTGCGCACGTCGCCAGAGACCGAATAGCCCTGCGGATCGGTTGCCCCGACAATGCCCGCACCGCCATCGGGAGATGCAGCAATTCCGCGCAGCGGGAAGAAGCTCGGATCGCCCGCCACTAGGCTGTGGCCGTGGTCCGAAACCACGATGATGTCCGTTGCGGCGTTCAAGCCCAGCTGTACGAGCTTGGCTTGCAGCTGTCCGAGGAGCTTGTCTTGGTCATGCAAGGCGTCCAAGTAGTCGGGCGACCCTGGGCCAAAGGTGTGCTCGGTGCTATCCGGATTACGGAACCAGATGAGGCTGAGATCCGGCTGGATCTGGGGAAGGATGTAATTGGTGTAGATCCCCATCATGTACTCGTTCTTGGCGTTGTGGGGCGATCCCAATGCCGAACGTGGATCGGAGGTCACCCCGTCCGCCAGCAAGACAACATTCGCATTCGTCGTTCCCGTCGGGTTGCCGTTGCTCGCGTCCAGCGAGATGACGCCGCCATCGTAGGGAACATGGGTGGTATTGGCGGGTAGGGCGAATCCAGCGCCAAGCAAAGACGTGGCAAAGGTGCGCGGGAAAGCCATGTTCTCGTCGAGAATCACGCCGCCTGTGCCATCCTCGCGATAGTCTTGCAAGAAGGCAGGTCCGGACTTGCCGACCGCCGCGGTCTTGAGTCCTGCGCGGTGGGCAGCCTGAAAAAGCGTGTCGACCAGGAACAGCGCGCTGTTGTTCTGCCCGACATAGTAGTTGTCCAAGTTGTGCAGGATGGACCAATCCTCGGTGAACACGGGCTGGCTGAAATTCACCGCCTTGCCCGCCGAGTCGCTTCCGCTCGGACCAGGCTGATACTCGGTGTTGCCGTAAAAGCCGTGCGTACCAGGGTACGCCCCCGTGGCGAAGGCCGCCCCGTTCATCATAGTGAAGGTCGGAAAGACCGAATGATTGTCGGTGAAGTTCACACCCTGCTGGTCTCGCAGCTTGGCAAGATTGGGTGTGTCCTGCGTCGTGATCGAGTCGGGGCGCAGCCCGTCCCAGACGAAAATGATGACCTTTGGACTCGCGGCCATCGGACCATCGTTCGAACCGGCGTCGATTGCCCGTCCGTCGACGGCACCACCCACGTCGAACGTCTTCGCACCATCGACGGTGGTCGAGGCAGCGTCGCGTGCTGGAGCATCGGCAAGAGCCGCGTCCAGGCCCAGGCCGCCACCCGTGCCAACCGCTCCGCCTGTGCCGACGGACCCACCTGTGACAACCGTTCCACCTGTGCCGATAGACCCGCCTGTGCCAACCGCTCCGCCCGTGCCAGTCGGCGTCGCGTCGATTGGACCGGAGCTACCACCGGTTCCCACCGAAGCGCCATCGTGGCTCCCACTCGATCCGCCGACGCCAGGTCCAGGGCCACCTGTGTCCGATCCGCATCCGCCCACGGGAAAAGTTCCGACTGCTACCAAGAGACTCAATGCCGAGGTGAAATGGACTATTCGCACGGTAGTACCTCCGCAACCTACCTAGCAACTGCCCAATGAGAGAACCGTAACCATCGCGTTACAATTTGGCTCCTATTCCGTGACAACCTACCGTGGACTGCGTCGCTCAGCGGCCGGTACTTGCCGTGCCCCCGCACCGCTCGCCTCCTCATCGGCTTCCGCGAGGCGAAAACCGATACCGCGCACCGTTTGCAACAATTCGGCCGCTTCGCCCAGTTTGTCGCGAAGGCGCTTGACATGCGTATCGACGGTGCGGCTCGTAACCTCGGGGTGGTACCCCCAAACCTCGGTCAGGAGCTTCCGCCGCGTACACATCCGCCCAGGCGCGCGCATGAGATGGAGAATCAGGCGCATTTCCAGGGCGCTGACGTGAACCTCACTGCCGCCAACGAAGACACGATGTGCCTTTTCATCCACCACCAATTTTCCAACCGTCAATAGACCGGCTCGCCCAGGCCGCTCCTTTCGCTCAGGCTCGGGAAGATTGTCGCGAGACTTGAGTCTGGCTTCAATACGAAGGATCAGCTCGCGCACATTGAACGGCTTGACCACGTAGTCGTCCGCTCCTGCTTCGAATCCGGCAACCCGATCTGCCTCTTCCACCCGCGCCGACAGGATGATCACGACCGCCTGTCTCGCCGCGGGCATCTGGCGAATTCGACGGCAAATGTCCAAGCCCGACATATCGGGGAGCATCACGTCGAGCAGAACCAAGTCTGGCTCAAACTCATCGAGAACGCGAATGGCTCTATCGCCCCGGTCCGCGACTCCAACGTCGTACCCCGACGCCTTCAGCGCGTACTCAAGCGATCTACAGAGATCGGCCTCATCCTCGACGACCAGCAGTCGAGCTCGGCGACTCTTTGGATACTCCATGGATGCCGGCACCATCGCACTGCAAGTGTTTCAGCCCCGTGACAAACGTGAAAATCTTCCGCGCAACCGCCATGCACAAAAAGAAAGACCACCTGGGGTCAGGGAGAGTGTTCCTCCCCAGGTGGTCCTTCGCCAAGTCTCGAAGCACATCTATCCGCGTGGGAATCACGCTTTAGCGATTGGCAGTGTGCAGCGCGGCTCGGCCCCGGTATTCCCCTCCAACTAAGTTAATCGGACACAAACTTGCTTCCACAATCGTAGTGTCTTTCCCTGCAATGATACCGAGAGAATTCCGCTTAATTGCAACACTACCGCAACACCCTGACAAGAAAGGCAACGCAATAGTAACTGGGATTTTCGCTTCTTTGCCCTACGATTCACCCGGAATAATCACTGGACAAACAGAAAGGAATAGAGGACATGCCAAGAGAACCGCAACCGTTCGAACAAGACTTCCTTTTGGTGACCGACACCGAAATGCGGGTTAGGCAAGCGACGCAGTACGCGCAGCTCGACATGGCAATCCTAGCGACTCGGCCCGAAGAAGTTTGGGAATGGGATACAGGCGATCTGGACGACGAGCGGCCCGTCAACGAGCGCATCGAAGAAGAATACGGCACGTTCTGGCAGAGTATGCTCGAACGGCTCTGACGGGCGGTGCTCCTGGCATGGAGCCACCAATAGGCTCCAAACATCGCCTGGACCAGCCCGTCGCGTCGAACGCACGTTGAGAAAAGTCACAATCCCGTCACACGATTGCTGCGGACAAGGTTGATACTCCGTCCGAGCCATGGATGCAGGCTCGACGGAAGGTGCAGGCTCGACCATTCCCATGAACGTTTCATCGGTCATCGTTGCGGCAATGTTGTCGGGCGGCATGTCGCTTCATGCGACCGATCCGAAACCAGTGGCGGTCAATCTCGAAAGAGAGAGGAAGCCCGCCGCGGAGCAGGTCCGGGTCATCACTACGGCCGAGCTCAGAAGCGAGATCCAGAGCCACAAGGGACGCCCCTTGATCCTGCATTTCTGGGCCACCTGGTGCGTGCCCTGTCTGACCGAATTGCCCTTTCTCGCCAGAACGGCGCAGGATTTGCGGCGCAAGGGCGTCGATTTCCTGCCCATCTCGCTCGACAGTCCAACCCCAAAGAGCGCCCAGCACGTCGGCACCCTGCTGGCCCAGCGAGTTCAAGACCCGCAGTGGAGCCCAATTCTGCGGGTCGCGGACGTCGACGCATTCATGAACAGCATCGATCCGGACTGGGAAGGCGCAATCCCGATATTCTTTGCGTTCGATAGCGACACCCGGCTGCGCCGAACGCATCTCGGAAACATCAATCAGTCCGAGGTCACCGCGCTTGTGGCCGAGGTGATGGCCGTGCAAAAGAAGAAATAGGCACGGTGCCGGATGCCAGTCGCGAACCGATAACTGCGAACTGTCGGGGCCATACACGAAATTCGCCCAATCCCACTCAGAATGGTCGATAACATCTTCCTGTGGTGAGAGGTGATTCGGTATGAAGATTTCGCTCAAGCTAACCTTGTTCCTGGCTGGCGTCGTCGTACTGTTCGTTGGACTGGCTGACGCTTTGATCGGGCAGACGCAGGCTTTGGTTGCTGGCTACGACGGACTGCTCAAGACCTCCATTAAGCAGGCTGACATGGCCCGCGTTGCGCAGGTGGACTTCAAGAAGCAGGTGCAAGAGTGGAAGGATATTCTCTTGCGCGGCCACAACCCGGAAGACCTAGCGAAGTACAGCAAGCAATTCCACGAGGCGGAAGCGAGGGTTCGTGAGAATTCCGCCGCGCTCAGCAGACAGGTGCAAGACCCGGCGGCGATTCAGCTTCTTTCCGAGTTTGTCGTCCGGCACGACGCTCTCGGTAAGAAGTACCAGGAGGCCTACGATACGTACGTCGGAAGCGGATTCGATTTCAAGGCGGCAGACAAGATCGTCCGCGGCTTGGATCGACCACCGACCGACCTGTTCGACCAGATTGTGGCGCGGCTGGCGGCGCAAGCTGCGCAGTCAGTGAAGGTTCAGGAAGAGGTCGCGGCGAACAAGCAAATGCTCGCCCTCGCCATTGTAGGAGGCTGCTTGTTGCTGCTCACCGTGGGCGGCCTGCTCGTCGTCCATAGTGTGACGTCGCGCCTTGGCTGTCTCAAGCTGATCTCGGACAGGTTGGCGAAAGGGGAAATTGCCGGATTGGCGATCGACGTCGGCGGCGAGGACGAGGTCGGGGAATTCGGCCAAAGCCTCAAGGGCGTCCACGCCGCCATCGCCGAGCTAGCGACGGTGAAGACGGGCCGCCCGGTGATGCTGTCCTAGCCATTGACCGTCCGAAGTACGCTTCCCACCGTGAGTCTGGTACTTTCCAGACATGAGGATCCGGATCTTGTTGGGCAGTTCGTGCGCCTTCCTGCCGGTCCTTCTCGCGATGTCCGTGGCCGCCATGTTTGGCTGCGCTACCAGGCAAAGCCACAGTGTTGCGGCCAATCCGTGTTCGGAGCCCAGCCACCCGAGTCGCGCCGTCGAATCGGCCTGTCGTGAACCGGAAGCGGCCCCGGAACCTCCGCGAAGTTCGCCGTGGGCCGGGCTAACCGCTGGCGTGGTGCCGGTGACGGCCGAGGATCCGGCCTGGGGCAGTCCGGAAGCGCCGGTCACCATCGTCGAGTTCAGTGACTTTCAGTGCCCGTTCTGCGCGGTGGTGCGCGAGACCCTCGGCGAATTGAAACGGGTCTACGGCCCGACCCAGCTTCGCCTGGTGTGGAAGAATTCTCCCCTGCCCTACCACAACCTTGCTCGGCCCGCGGCGGAGGCGGGCATGACCGTGTTTGCCCTCGGCGGCTCGGATGTTTTTTGGAAGTTCCACGATCTCGTCTTCGCCAATCAGCAGCAGGTGTCGACGGAAAACTACCTGCGCTGGGCTGTGATGGCCGGGGTCGATAGAGCCAGGTTCGAGACCGAGCGCTCCGCCCGGATGCGCGTGTCCAAGGTCGACGAGGATGTGGCTCTGGCCGCGCAACTTGGCGTTCGGAGCACGCCGGTATTTCGCATCAATGGCATCCCGCTGATGGGGGCAGAGCCTAAGGAAATCTTCCAGGAGATCATCGATGCTCAGCTTGCGGCGGCCAGGGGTCTGATCGCGATGGGCACGCCCGCCAGCCAGGTCTACGGCATGCTCTCGGCCAGAAACGCAGCGGTTGCCCTGGCCGAAATGGAGGACAAGACCCTCTGGTCCGTGCCCGTGAGGAAGTCCGACCCCACGCGCGGCCCAGCCGATGCCTTGGTCACGCTCGTTCTGTTCAGCGATTTCCAGTGTCCGTCCTGCAGACGTGTGGATGCTACGCTGGCTCGCCTCGAGCTAAAGTACGGGACGAATCTTCGCGTTGTGTGGAAGGACTACCCGCAGCCGTATCATGATCGGGCGCTCATGGCCGCGGTGCTGGCCAGAGTTGCGCTGGCAAAGAAAGGGGCTAATGGTTTCTGGCAGGCCCACGGCGCGCTCTTCGCGGGGCAGGAAGATCTCTCCGATGGCGCACTCAAGCTCATCGCCAAGGGCTTGAAATTGTCGTGGGCCCGGGTTCAGAGGGCCTACGACAAGCGTCGCTTCAGACATGTGTTCAAACGGTCCGAGGAGCTGGCCGAGGCCCTCAAGGTCAGCGGCGCCCCGTGCGCGTTCGTGAACGGCCACCGGGTGGCCGGCGCAGCGCCCTTCGCGAAATTCGTCGAGCTGATCGATTCCCAGCTCGCCAAGGCCAGGGCCATGGCCAATGACAGGCGGTAAGCCGCATGCCTGATCGCGGAATTACGGGCTGACGATGAAATCGTAAGCCGCGAAATCGGTGCCGCCGCGGCTGTCGTGCAGCACCAGCCACATGTGCACAAGGCCTGGAGCATCGGGCGTCCAGGAGTTGTCGGTGAAGGTCTGGGGCGCGGTGGCGTCGGCGCCCGTGGGATTCCAGGTCTCGTTGTCGGCGTCGAAGGTTTCCGTCGCGGTTCCGCCCACGCCCGTGGTGTCGTGCTCGAAACTTCCGCTTGTCGCGTACCACGACACGCGCATCGCTTCGG
>Ga0265342_10004396_pt1 | contig 11124 bp, 11 predicted proteins | sample 4CB327metaG_FD_203125 | JGI IMG/M metagenome (GOLD analysis project Ga0265342, IMG submission 203125) | Rhizosphere microbial communities from Carex aquatilis grown in University of Washington, Seatle, WA, United States - 4-CB3-27 metaG | ecosystem: Host-associated > Plants > Roots >...
CCATTGCGGCTACTACCTTATCAAGAATATCCCGGTCAAATTTTTCTAATAACTCAATTAAATCCATAACAACTAAGTAATCTAATTTAAAAATCCCTGTAAGAATGTCCAAGGGGTCCCTTCAGGACCCCTTGATAATCTTATTCAAGACTATAAACAACAAGCCCGCTTCTTAACTTAGGCTCAAACCATGTAGTTTTCGGAGGCATAATGCTTCCGCTATCGGCAATTTTCATAAGCTGCTCCATCGAAACAGGATAAAGTGCGAATGCAGCTTTCATTTCTCCGCTGTCTACGCGTTTCTTCAGTTCACCCAGCCCCCTGATGCCGCCAACGAAATCAATTCTCTTATCCGTCCTCAGATCAACAATATTCAACATTGGTTTCAGAACGTGTTTGTATAAAATTGACACATCAAGAACGTCTATCGGGTCGTTTTCGTCAAATGTACCCGGCCTTGCGGTCAGCGAATACCATTTCTTATTTAAGTACAAGCCGAATGTATGCAGCATCTCTGGTTTATATTCTTCAGTTTTCTCATGGATCAGGAAATTCTCACCAAGCGCTTTCAGGAATTCATCTTCGCTTAATCCGTTCAGGTCTTTTATTACTCGGTTGTAATCAAAGATAGTTAATTGGCTTGAAGGAAAATGAACCGCCATGAAAAAGTTATAAGGTTCTTTACCAGTATGATGCGGGTTCTTCTTCTTCCTTTCGTCGCCTACTAAAGCCGCTGCGGCCGTTCTGTGATGGCCGTCGGCTACATAGGTGTACGGAATTTTTGAGAACAAATTCACAAGCTCTTCTATCTTATCGTCGTCGTTTATTACCCAGAATGAGTGCCTCACGCCGTCTTCAGAAACGAAATCATATTCACATTCTTTCGCGGTTATTTCATCTATTATATCGCTGATCTCTTTTACATCCGGATAAGCAAAGAAAACAGGCTCAGCATCCATATTTGAAACGCGGATATGATTTTTCCTGTCTTCTTCTTTATCAGCTCTTGTCAGTTCATGTTTCTTAATAATGCCGTTCATATAGTCGGCAACGCCGGCGCATCCAACCAAACCCACCTGTCTTTTGCCGTTCATTGTTTGCGCGTAAATATAGAGATAGTCTTTTTGATCCTTAAAGAAAAGTCCCTGGTTGAACATTTTGCAGAAGTTTTCCCTGCCCTTTTCATAAACCTCGGGCGAATAGTGGTCAACCTCAGGCGGAAGGTCTATCTCAGGTTTCACAACATGAAGAAATGAGTATTCATTTCCTTTTACCAGTTCCCTCGCTTCTTCCGAAGTGAGAACGTCATAAGGTTTCGATGCTATTAGCTTAGCTTTATCTTTTACAGGACGTATGCCCTTAAATGCTTTTAATATTGCCATCTGTTTTCAATTATCAATTATCAAATTTTTCAAATATCAGTTATCTGACGTTAGTTTCCGTTGAACTGCGAAATTATCTTTTCAGCCAGCTCAATGCCTATCCTGTTCTGCGCTTCTACCGTCGAACCGCCGACATGAGGAGTCAGTGATACGTTAGGCAGATTAAGCAGTTCGGGATTAGGAGTCGGTTCGTTTATATAAACATCCATACCCGCGTAAGCGACCTGTCCTGATTTGAGCGCCGTTGCAAGATCTTTTTCATCAATAATGCCTCCGCGTGAATCGTTAATAAGGAACACACCGTGCTTCATCTTTTCAATTTCTTTCGAAGTTATCAAAGGCTTTTTATCAGCCTGCATTGGCACATGGAAAGTTATAAAATCGCTGTTCTTCAGAACTTCTTCAAAAGGAACGGTCTTTATCAATACTGAAACTGTTACTGCTGTTTCGGCGGAATGATAAATATCTATATCAATTTTTGCTTCCGGCATTAGTGGGTCGGAGGCAAGAACTTTCATACCAAGTCCAAGCGCCATTTTAGCGACTTTCTGTCCAATCCTTCCGAATCCGACTATGCCTAATGTTTTGCCGTTTAATTCAATTCCCTTGCTGTATTTTTTCTTCAGCGCGGGGAAGTTTGTGAAACCTTCCGAAGGCATCTGCCTGTTGGACTGGTGGAGCATTCTTGTTAACGTGAACAAATGCGCAAAAGCAAGTTCCGCAACGGATTGCGAAGAAGCTGCGGGGGTATTGACTACCTTAATTCCCTTGCTGCGGGCATAGGCTACATCAATATTATCCATTCCAACGCCGCCCCTGCCTATTAATTTCAGTCCTGGGCACGCGTCTATCAGGTCTTTTCTGACCTTAGTAGCGCTTCTCACCAAAAGAGCGTCGTATTTCTTCTCGTTAATTTCTTTTATTAGGTCTTCCTGGTTTACTTTTTCGGTTACAACTTCGTAACCGTGAGATTTCAATAATTCTGAGGCGGATTGTTCGATACCGTCGTTTGCTAGTATTTTTGTCATGATATTAAAATTTTAAATTAACGAATTACGATTAATTATGAATGTGATTTTTCAAATTCTTTCATCGTGTCAACAAGCGCCTGAACGCCTTCGATAGGCATTGCATTATACAACGAAGCCCTGAAACCGCCAACGTCTCTGTGCCCTTTAATTCCGACCATTCCGCGCTCGGCTGCGAATTTAGTAAACTCGGCTTCATTCTCGGGAGTATTTGCAAGGAAACATACGTTCATTCTTGAGCGCGAGTCTTTTTCAACTGTTCCGTTGAATATGCTGTTCCTGTCTATTTCATCATAAAGAAGCTTTGCTTTTGCTTCGTTGCATTTATCAATCGCCGCAACTCCGCCTGAATTCTTCAGCCACTGTAATGTGAGGTACGATGCGTAAATTGCAAATACCGGGGGCGTGTTGTAAAGTGAATTATTCTTAATGTGAATTTTATAATCAAGCATTGACGGAATTTTTCTTTCGATCTTGCCTAATATATCAGGCTTTATGATAACAAGCGTAACGCCTGCAGGTCCGAGGTTCTTCTGCGCGCCGGCGTAGATCAGCGAGTACTTTGAAACGTCAATTGGTTTGCTGAAAATGTTTGACGACATATCGGCTACCATAGGCACATTCACTTTATAGTCTTCTTTTATTTCCGAGCCGTAAATTGTATTGTTTGTTGTGATGTGGAAATAAGCAGAATCATCCGGAACGGTAAAGTTCTTTGGGATGTAAGTAAAATTTTTATCCGATGATGAAGCGACTACGTTCACGTTACCGAATAATTTAGCCTCTTTTATAGCTTTCTTTGCCCATGCGCCTGTTTCAAGATAAGCCGCTGTCTGGTTTTCGCCTAACAGATTAAAAGGAACCATTGCAAACTGCATGCTGGCGCCGCCGCCTAAAAACAAAACTGAATATTCCTGGGGAACATTCAGAACTTCTTTTACCAGCGCGACCGAATCGTCTACAATTTTCTGAAAATCTTTGCTTCGGTGGGAGATCTCAAGAATTGATAATCCCGTATTCTCAAGTTCCAGCGTTGCTTTGGCGCTGTTTTCTAAAGTATATTTTGGAAGTATTGATGGACCCGCGTTGAAATTATATTTCTTCATTTTATTAGATGATTAAAATTTTTTGAAATGTTACATTTCAGAATATAGTTTAACAAGTTTACTGATATCTGTCGGAAACGGAGGCGCCTGAGATATAAGATTAGTTTCAGATAGGTGCGGAAGTATGAAGCAAGCTTCGGCTAATTCTTCAATATCTTCAACTGTTTTATCAGAGATACATCCAATATTTTCCTGAATGGCAAAATCCTGTAATTCCCTTAAGGTATTCATAACAATATAAGTTTAATAAATCTAGTTAGCGCCATTATTTAATCAATTCTTTTCAAAAAAATTGATTTTAACAGCTTTTTACTATTCAAATATAATCAAACCCACCCCACGAAAAGAATGACTTATGTCATATTATAGTATGACTTTTATCTATTTTTGCACGATTTTACGTAAGAAACAGGTTCTAAACGATTTAAAGTGAATTATCATGATATAAAAATATTTTTTGTTTAATTTTCAGAAGAACTGTCTTAATTTCTGTCACATTTTAGGCTTCACCTGAAGGTTTGGTATTTTATTTTTCAGGAAAATTACCTATAATTGCAGTTCGTACTAAAGAAGCAAATTTAAAGATTATCTTAAAAAATACGTCTTAATTGAGGTATTTTAAATAAGGCGGCTTCAAAATACTCCTACGGTACGGCAAAAATCGACAAAGAAATCAGAAAATCATAAAAATATTATAATTCATAAAAATGTTTGCAATAGTTAATATAAGAGGAAAACAGTACAGGGTATCTGAAAATGAGAAGATCTTTGTGCCGAAACTGCAGGAAGATGCGGGCGCAAAGGTGAAGTTTGATAACTCGGTGCTTATGTTCAGCGGCGATGATAAGTCATTCAAGATTGGCGCTCCCACGCTTTCTATGAATGTTGAAGCGACTGTAATTGGCCACATCAAAGATGATAAAGTAATTGTGTTTAAGAAAAAGAGAAGAAAAGGTTACAAAAGAACGCAGGGACACCGCCAGCAATACACAGAAATTGAAATTAATAAAATAGCTTAATAATAATATACAATGGCTCACAAAAAAGGTTTAGGAAGCACAAAGAACGGACGCGACTCCAATGCTCAGCGGCTCGGCGTTAAAAGATTCGGCGGCGAACTGGTTTCAGCGGGAAGCATTCTTGTCAGGCAGAGAGGCACTAAAATCCTGCCCGGACTTAACGTAGGCAGAGGTAAAGATGATACCATTTTTGCTTTAATTACCGGGCACGTAAAGTTCACAAATCACAATAAAGATAAGAAGAAGATCAGCGTTCTTCCTGTTGAAGCAAAGTAAAACGATTCGGAAGTTTTTGTTTTTCATAACGAGTGGCTCAAAACCCACTCGTTTGCTATTTGAATTAACAAAGTAATCACAATAATTTAATCTAAAAGGTAGAATATTGAAGATATCGGTTATTGGCGCCGGGAACGTAGGCGCTACATGCGCGGAAGTTATAGCTCACCATGAGCTTGCAAATGAAGTTGTTATACTTGACATCAAAGAAAATTTTGCGGAAGGCAAAGCGCTTGACATTTGGGAAACATCTCCCATAAACATGTATGATACGAGAGTCACAGGCACAACGAACGATTATGGTAAGACGGCAAACTCGGATGTTGTTGTTATAACATCGGGACTACCCAGAAAACCGGGAATGAGCAGGGATGACCTGATTCAAACAAACGCGAAAATAGTAAAATCGGTAACCGAGAACGTTGTAAAATATTCGCCCAATACAATAATTATTGTAGTTTCAAATCCGCTTGACGTAATGACATACTGTTCATTCCTGAATTCAAAGCTGCCGCCGAACAGGGTTTTTGGAATGGCGGGCACTCTGGATACAGGTAGGTATAAAGCGTTCCTTGCGGAATCATTGAATGTATCAACCAAAGATATACAGGCAATGCTAATGGGCGGCCACGGCGATACTATGGTGCCGCTTCCGAGATACACAACAGTAGGCGGAATACCTGTCACAGAAATGATCGATGCAGATAAGCTTAACGCCATAATAGAGCGTACAAAAAAAGGCGGCGGCGAAATTGTTAACCTGCTTGGAACATCGGCTTGGTACGCGCCGGGTTCGGCTGCCGCGCAGATGGTTGAAACAGTCATCAGAAGGCAAAACAGGGTTGTCCCTGTATGCGCATGGCTTGAAGGACAGTATGGATTAAGCGACGTTTATCTTGGCGTGCCGGTTGTGCTTGGCGGTAACGGAATTGAGCGTATAATTGAACTGAAACTAAACGAAGAAGAAATGAAACTTTTGCATGAATCAGCAAAGGCAGTAAAAGAAACTATGGAAGTGCTGGATAAGCTGGAATTATGATTTTTGTCATTCCCGCGAAGGCCTGCCTGCAGCAGGCAGGCGGGAATGCATATAATAAAAGCCCGTCAATATATTTGGCGGGCTTTTCCATTTTACAATTCATATGCCGCCCCGACGGGGCTAAGAACTATTTCCAGGAATTTCTACAAATATGACGCTCCTACGGAGCTAACTTTAATTTGTCATTCCCGCGAAGGCCTGCCTGCAGCAGGCAGGCGGGAATCCATATAATAGAAGCATGTCAATTTATTGACGAGCTTTTTTGTTCTTATCTCTGTCCCAATCCGCCGCGGCGGACAGTTTGGGACAGGAATCAGGGAAGGAGCCGTGATTAGGCCCCCTCCCAGCCTCCCCCTTTGTAAGGGGGAGGAGACATTTTTTAAATCCCTTTAAGAATGTTCATCCGATGACTCAATCGTCATCGGATGAATAAAAATCCTGTCAATCATCATGGGCTTTTTTTGTCGCCGGAACTGCAACATTGCAGATTGAATGAATCAGTTTTATATTTGTTGATTAATTAATCTCAATATTTAAATTTTTATGGCGCTAAATTTTGACGATACAAGGCTCTGCGTGATCGGGGATATTGACGGGTTTACGCCCGCGATCAGTTCGCTGGTCAGTATGATGAGGTATGCAAGAAAAACAACTCTAGACGCTGCGAAGAATCTTTCGGTTGAGCAGCTTGACTATCTGCATGACAAACAAAGTAACTCAATAGCGATGCTTTTATTCCATATAGCCGCCGTTGATAAACTTTATCAGAATGCAATATTTGAAGGCAGAATTAATTTTAACGCCGAAGAATCAGCATTGTGGCAAAAGGGCTTGCTTGAAAACAGGGATGAAGCGCTGAAGATCAGGGGTAATGCTTTTAATTATTATAAAGAGCTCCTGGCGGATGTAAGAGAAAAAACATTTGTTCAACTGCAGGAAAAAGATGACGATTGGCTAAAGAAGGAATTTTATGACGATATGTTCAAATGTACGGTGAATAACTGGTTTTACTGGTTTCATGTTTGCGAAGACGAAATTAATCACCGCGGACAGATAAGCTGGCTGAAAAAAAGACTACCAAAAAAATAATTTCGTTGTAAAGCATCCTTCCAACAAAAAAGGGGTTCTTTCGAACGCCCCTATAGAATATTTGAAAAATGAAAATACCCTTTCGTTGTTGGTGATAACACCAACAACGGCGAAATTAAGAAGTCTACTTATTAACCAGAATTGTAAACACTGAGCCTTTTTCGTTTTGGTCGTATGTAAAACCGTCAACCATAGACTTTGCTATGAAGATACCCCTGCCGGATACTTTCTCCAGGTTCTCAGGAAGCGTGGGGTCGGCAAGCCGGTCAATATCGAATCCGTTTCCTTCATCAGCGATCTTTATTATCATTTGTTTATCATCATATTCAACCGCGACGGCTACTTTTTTATGTTCCTGTTCTTTGTTGCCGTGGACTATACAATTAATAACAAGCTCTGTTACAGCTATCATAACCTTCTGGAATTTCTCAAGCGGCAGCCTGAAATCTTCATTAACCATAAACATGAAAGCTTCGACCTTCGATATGTTATGATGCGATGAACTTATTTCTATTCCAAGTGTTTTCAAAATGCCATTACATTAAAAATTCCAAACTGCGTTAACATACAGATTGCTGTTTGAACTGGGCGGAGTCGTATCGCCATACCTGTAGTAATCATAGCTTCCAAGTATTTCAACTCTTGAGTTTTCCCGCCAGTTAATTTTCAGCTTAGCAAACGGCCCGAAGGTTTTGATAAAAGTGTCAAAAACCCTGTCCCCGTTCACATAATTGAACCTTTGCTGCTCATAAAAGCGATATCCCGCTGAACATGTTATAAATTTGCTAAAAATGTAGAATAATTCACCGTTAATAATTTTATCCTCAAAATAGTTGACGGGCCGTATAGAAAACGCCCTCCAGTTAAGCTCGCCTCTTTCGTAAAGCTTAACTTCCCCGTAAAAGTCTGTTCCCACTTCTCTTGTAAAATTCGTTATCAAAGAATCTTTAAGATTCAGCTGCCTGAACGAGTAGCTTTTGACCGTTGAAATTAAATCTTCAAAATCATATACAGTATAGTTTGCCAGCACGCTGAACAGGCCTATGTTGCGGAAATAATCGCTCGGCGTAAAAGCGCTGCGGCTAGTAAGGCGAATCACCCTGTTCCAGTTATTGTTTGAGCTTTTCTGCGCAAGTATATAGACCGTATGATATAAGTTCACATCGACAGATGTTGTGATTATCAGGTTTTTAAGATTATTATACCTGTGTGCGAAGTATAACAGATAGTTCAGCTCGTCGCGGTCGTCAAAGTTCTGGTCGCTTGGCGTGTCATATTTAAATATTGAAGCGCTGCCTGCAAATTCCAGCCGGTTCGAAACTGAAAGGTTGTAATATGCTTCTCCTGTCAGTTTAAAAATGGTTGAATGGTTATTCTTAGTCGCCTCCTGGTCTGAAATTGAATTGACAAAATTGCTGTTTAGCCTGTTTTCATCGATCAGAATGTGCTGTTCATCGCGCTCGGAATACGATGCTTTGAGCTGCATATCAAGGTTCGGCAGGTTAAACCGTAACGCCGCGTCGCCGCCAAGCGTAAATTCCTGGATGTTGGTATTATAAATGGTTGGCGCCACGTTTGTAGTAACTGGCAGATAATAATTCTCAAGCGTGATGCTTCTGTAGTACGGGTCGACGGTCATATAAAAATTTACTCTTCGCGAAATAGTATAATCAAACCTGTCGAAGAACTTGAAGATATTCTCCGTCCGGGTTTCAATATTATTAGCCACTCCGAATTGAGTCATTGTAAGAGCGTCGGCCGGGAAATAGAAATCCTTGCGTATCCTTGAATAAGTTACATCAAGCTCGTTTTTAGCAAGGTTATCTGTAAACAGCTTATCCACATACAAATGAGAAATAACATAATCATTCTTTCTTGGATTCAGGTTTTCCAGTCCCAGCTTAAGCTGGCCATCCAGCAGGAAGTCGTTCAGATTGAGGTTATACAAATTAAACTCGCCTGATACCGAAGGCCCGCGGTTTCGTTCTCCAAACTGGTCCTCTATTTTATAACCTGCATTGACCAGCGAGTAAATTGACGCATCGCCAAGCGTTTTATCATACAGCGCGCTTGTGTAAAACATATTTGAAGTTGTTCCGTTAAGCTGGATAGTTTTATCATCCGAATAAAATGTGCCAAGGTAATTTGCCGATAAATTTACGCCGTTTTTTAAAGTATACCCAAGCCCGGTCTTTACATTATCCAGGTCGCGGAAGAAATTCCTGCTGAGCTTTGTAACCGATGAGGAATAAAAATTCTTGAGGAAGAAATTCATATTCTTGTAATCCTCGTTCAGGTTGACTTTAGATGTGAGGTTTGCCGATAGAAGGTCATTGCCAAAATCTGTGAACAGAAAATTCCTTCTCATAGTTGAATCGATAAATGTCTGTATGTCGTTAAAATCGGACTGACCGAATGAGCTGTTGTATTCAAAAGCCATTAAAAGAATTATTAATAAAACCGTAGTTTTCAATCAAGTCCGTCCTAATTTTAAGATGACAGGTCTTTTGATATCCGGGTAGATCTCTCTTTTGCGGCATCCGTATCAATATATGATTTAAACAGGTTTTCAATTGTTCCGTTCGCCTGCGATGCATCTATGGTTACATCCTGCACTAACTTTCCGGAATTCAAAATAATTACGCGGTTGCATATCTTATCAACTATATCAAGCAGGTGAGTTGAATAAAAAAATGTTTTCCCGTTCGAAGATAAATCTTTAACAAGATTCTTCACAAGTTCTGTGGCTGAATAATCTATTCCCCCGAGCGGCTCATCCCAGAATATGATATCAGGATTGTGAATGAGCGAGGCTATTATCAAAACTTTCTGCCGCATACCTTTCGAGAAATTAGCCATTGGAGTCTTTACTTCGGTTTTCAGGTCAAAAAGCTCCATGAATTCGTAAATTCTTCGCGTATAAGTTTTTTTATCAACATCATATATCTTGCTTGTGAATTCCAGAAAATCCCACGGGGTTAAAGAAAGAAACAAGGCGCCTGATTCAGGCACGTAACCGATAATCCTCTTCACTTTATCGGGTGAATGTGACACGTCAAAGCCGTTGACAAAAGCGCTACCGGAATCGGCGCTTATCATTCCGGTTAGAATTTTTATAGTTGTGCTTTTACCTGCTCCGTTGGCCCCAAGATACCCGCACACCTCTCCCTTTTCAATTTTGAAAGATACGCTATCAAGCGCCTTCACATCGTTCGGATATGTTTTGCTTAAGTTCTCTGCTAATATCATTTATTATTTTTTTCTACCTCACCCCAGCGCACCTTCGGTGCGCTTTCCCCTCTCCATATGGAGAGGGGTGTCACGAAGTGACGGGGTGAGGTATCATTTTTTTTCTATTATAAATTATCTTTTATCTGCACTTGATGTTGTTCCAATTCTCTTCAATATCGATTTAATATTCACCCTTGAAACATACGGATTATCTGCCGCATAAAAACGCCAAAGCTTATCCGGATTTTTAGTAATTCCTATTCTTTTTGACCTGAGTATTCTAATCTTTGGTAATTTCACAGGTTCCGCTAAAAACAATTCATCGCCGCTCAGACTGACTCCGTTTAGCCGCTTATCAATCCCAAGCGCCTCCGTCAGCTTTCCCGGGCCGCTTGTAAGATTGTAAATATTTTCAAGTCCCCTGTTCTTTTTCATTTCATCAAGACCCGCGAGCGGTTCCAAAGCCCTTATCAGAACTGCATTAGCTATTCCCTGCGGCTGGGTTACTACATTCATGCAAAAATGATTCCCGTAAGTAAAATAAACATAACAAACTCCGCCGCTTTCAAACATCACCTCATTCCGCTTGGTTTTCCCTCTATATGCATGCGAAGCCGGATCTTTAGATCCCTGGTAAGCTTCCGTTTCAACTATGATGCCGGCCAGCAGTTTTGAGTTACACTTTCTGACAAGAATTTTCCCGATTAGCTGCTTCGCTGCAGTAAGAACGCCCTGTAAATAAAATTCTTTTGTTAATTTTTTCCCTGCAATCTTCCCTGGCGATAACTTCCCGTTTGGTTCTGTATTCATTTCACCCGAACAAGCCGGCATCTTCGCCGGTTTTAGCTTTCCCTTTTTTCCGGGTGAGTCCAAGATGTTCATAAGCAAGGTCGGATGCTTCTCTTCCGCGGGAAGTGCGGCGTATAAATCCTTCCTGGATAAGGAACGGCTCGT
>Ga0265342_10004401_pt1 | contig 11113 bp, 12 predicted proteins | sample 4CB327metaG_FD_203125 | JGI IMG/M metagenome (GOLD analysis project Ga0265342, IMG submission 203125) | Rhizosphere microbial communities from Carex aquatilis grown in University of Washington, Seatle, WA, United States - 4-CB3-27 metaG | ecosystem: Host-associated > Plants > Roots >...
GTTCGCGCAAATCCAGCAGACCGTGGGGGTGGAGAATACTGGTCCCAGTGTGACCGACGCCACCGCCATTGGCACGGGAGAAGTGATCGTCACTTTGCCGAATTCGCAAACGATCACGGCGTCGGTGAACCTTATCGTCCAGCAAACGCTGGCCGCGTTCGATGGCGCGCTGGACTATGCGGGGCCGTCGGGGGTCACTCAGAGCGGCAGCGGTACGGACTCCGAGGCCTACCCCGCGTATGTGCCGCTGTCGGATTTCGAGGGGGTGGGCACCGTGACGATTCAGGCCTCCGCCGATGGTTACGTCACGGCCTCTGGGGGCGGCAACTTGATCACCGAGGTGAGCACGACCGCGGCGGCGAACGTGTGCGTCCATTACGACTACACGATCCCCACGGAGACACCAACCCCAACCCCAACGAGCTCGCCCACGGTCACGCCCACGAGCGCCGTATCCCAGACGCCCACGGTCACGCCCACAGCGACACCAACCTACACGCCCACGGCAACCTCGACCAATACCCCAACACCCACACCGACGGTGACCCCGACCCTCACGCCCACAGCGACCCCAACAACCACCCCCACACCGACCCCCACGAGCACGCCGACGCCCACGGCAACGAATACGCCGGCTTTCCCCGACATGACAATCCGAAAGACGCTGCGCGGCGGCCTCTCCGTCCAGACCGGCGGGACCTATATCCTTGCCACGAAGAACGTCGGGGCTGGGCCGACAACGGGGCCGGTCACCGTGACGGATCCCATGCCGGCGGGTCTGACCGTCGTCTCCGCCACGGGGGTGGGATGGGATTGCTCAGCGTCGACGGCCTTCAACCTGCGCTGTGTCTACGCGGGTCTCCTCGCACCGCAGCAGTCGGCTCCGGATATTACCCTCAGCGTGACGCTCGCCCCGACCACGACACGGGCCATTGTCAACACGGCCACCGTCTCGACGCCTGGGGACCCGAATCCAACAAACGACCAGGGGCGGGCGGTCACGGTCACACCCGCCCCCGTCCCCCTGCTCTCGCTGCGGGACTTGGCGGTCCTCGTCGGCCTGTTGCTGATGGTGGCGATCCTGACTCTCCAGCGCCGCCGCCGCGGCTAACTCACGCGACTTCACCGTCGCGATTGCACTCGACGAGGACGGCAATGTCTGCCGGTTTGAGCGCTAGCAAGGGTCGATGAGAAGGGGCCGCCTATGTCGACGCCCAGCGAGAACCCAGAGGCATTGCGCTGGCAGAAGACACTCGCCCGATACGACGGCTTCGTTTTCGTGGTGGCCGAATACAACAGCTCGATCACGGGTGCGCTGAAGAATGCATTCGACCAAGCCTATAAGGAGTGGGGACGGAAGCCGTTCACTGCCATTGGTTATGGCGGGGCCGGAGCGGCGCGGGCGATTGAGCATCTACGCCAAATCACGAGTGCGCTGCGAATGGTTTCGACCGCAGCCACCGTTAATATTGGCGGCGCCGATTTCATGTCGACCTCACCGATGGGTGCAAACAAGCCCATCGAAGACATCGAGGCACACCTGCTTGCCTCCACGAAGTCGGCTTTGGATGAGCTCGTCTGGTGGGCCCACGCGACGATGGCGGCGAAAACCGCTGAAGCTTCACAGCGGCGCGACCCGAACTTGTGGCATTGGTGGACGCGAGCAGCCAAACGCCGGACCCGCCTCGATTCGAAGGGGAGGCTGGCACCATCGCCGCCGTCCTCATGCGGGGAACGGTGATCGGCGACCTGTGGCTCGTCGCGAACCACGACGCCTTGGCGGAATTCCCCGAGATCCTCCGCGCGGGCCTCCCGGTAATTTTCTTCGACGAAGTTGAGCACCTCCGCGATAAGAGTCCGGCTGATTTGCAGACGCTCGGCATCGTGAAGACCGTCTTCCCAACGGCACGGGTGCTCCAATGAGCCACCAAGCGGCGATGTTGGAGCTATCGACCCCAGGCGACGTATCGTTACTCCGGTTGCCTGAAGCCGCGGCCATCGCACGGCTGAGCGAACGGACCCTGCGGCGGGCGCTGCACGCCTCCACGAATCGGCTGCGGTGCTACCGCTTCGGTCGCGCGGTTCGCATTGCCCCCGACGACCTCACCGAATGGCTGCGCGCCCATGCCGAACTGCCAGTAGTGTCGACCACGGTCATGGACACCGTCTCCGCCGACGCGAAGGCGTTGATCCAGCGCCTCCACCGGTCGAAGGATCGCCGCGCCACATCCCGCGATCGAACGGCGAACACCGATCCCGGCGCACCCGCCAACAATCTGGCCCAAGAACCTCCGACAGCGCTGGACTGTGGCGCCGAATCGAGCGTCCATGTGGCGACCGATACCCGGTCAAAGGAGGAACCGATTCGTATGCACAATGCATCTCAAACGGCCCCATTCGGGGCAAACGCCGCGCGTACAGCGCGCGCCAGGAGGTGGTGATGGGCGTCTCGATTCGCGAAAAAATCAGCGGCAAAGGCTGGTGGGTGAACATTCGCCACAAGGGCCGGCGCACGAGCAAATTCGCCGGGCCCGATAAGCGCGCCGCCCAGCGGCTGGCCAAGGAGGTGCGGCTCGCGCTGGCCGTGGGCGATCTCGGTCTCCTGGAGGAGCCGAGCACCACCCCCACACCTTTGCCGAATTCGCTAAGCGTTACCTGGCGTCGGCTGAACACACCCTGAAACGATAGACGGGCATCGACTATCGCAGCAACGTCACCAAGTACCTCATCCCCGAATTCGGCACGCGGCCCGTCGACCAGATACCACGGGCGGACGTGAAGCAACTGGCGCTCACACTACGGGGGAAGGGTCTCAAGCCGAAAACGGCGCGAAAAATCATAAAATTCGGGATATTCGGGGTCGCTCGTCTGGCTGACTAGAAATTGGCCCTTGAGGGGAAACACGGCCCGGTCACTTTCTTCAAACAAGTAACAGCGCAGCGCCACGTTTCGAATTTTCAGCATAGGCTTTTGATGAAGAATCTGAAGAACAGGGACTCCAATAAAGCACGCCTCCTCGCCGGGCAGCAGAGCCAGTTCGGGACCCACTGCCGCTCCCGGACCCTGTGTCACAACCCGGATTAGATCGATGGGATGGTACAGCTCGTCGGTGAAGGTGCTCACGAGCAAGTGCTTAGGGAAACTTCCGGTATCGATAGATACCTCGCCCACAACATTGCCGTCTTTAAGGAGTTGAATGATCTTTTGTTGATCGGCCATATGATCCCCTCAGGTCGAGCCATTGTATGTGTTCCGACAAATGGATCGCGGCGGTGGCCAAGGCTGGCGAGCCCGTTCGCAGGCCACTCAAGGGCCCCTCGTGCCTTCGATCCGGTGCGAGACACAATCACGATAGAGATAGGCCATCGGATGCCTCTGCAATATCGCTCGCCGCGCAGAGAAATACTTGTTTCCCGCACCGAGCATTCCGCCGATTGTCGCGGGAGCTCCGGCCGCCGTAGCGGCGCCAAGGATAGGCAGGGCGAGACCAAATGCAGCACTGGCAACTGTTCCAGCGGCCGCAAGCACCGTCACAAGGATCTCCTTCGAGAAAAGGGCCTCCCGTTTTGGAGTGCCGAGTGGTCTTGCCCCGATTTAGTGGACAACTCCGTTAAGCTGCCCGCGCAGCCGATCGGCTAACCTCCTCTTCATAGTCCGCCGGGCTGCGGTACGCCAAGAACGAATGCAACCGATGGCGGTTATAGAAGACCTCGATGTACTCGGTGATCGCTGTGGCAACCTCGCGGCGCAGCGGCCACGAGCGGCGATGAATCAGCTCCGTCTTCAACGTGGCAAAGAAGCTCTCGGCGACCGCGTTGTCCCAGCAGTTTCCTCGCCGGCTCATACTGCACACGATGCCGTGCTCCCGGAGCACGGCCCGGTACGCGTCACTGGCATACTGGCTGCCCCGATCCGAGTGATGCACCAGCTCGGCCGGCGGGCGGCGCCGCCCCAACGCCATCTGCAAGGCGTCGAGTACCAACTCCGTGCGCATGTGGTCGGCCAGCGCCCAGCCCACGACTCGGCGCGAGAACAGATCGAGCACCACCGCCAGATAGAGCCAGCCTTCCCAGGTCCACACGTACGTGATGTCCGTCGCCCACACCGTGTTCGGCCCTCGTGGTTGGAACTGCCGCGCGAGCACGTTGGCCGCGACCGGGTTCGCATGCTGGGAATCGGTGGTGCGACACCAGCGCCGGGGGCGACGCGCCCGCAGGCCCGCCTGGCGCATCAGCCGCGCCACCCGCTTGCGTCCGACTCCATAGGGCTGTTTCCGGCAATGCGCGCAATTTTAGGGTGGCTCCTTCGTGCGCGGATTTGATGAGCGCGTTTGGCCTGGCTTCAGATTATTCCATTTAACGGTGGGAAAACCTGACTGATGCGCCGACGAACGCTGATGCGGTGGTGGGAGACGTGGAACGGGGAACGATCTCAATCACTTTCATGGAAGGCTGCGCATGTATAGCGGATCATCAGATGTCGTAGTGTCGAGACTCGGTTATGCCAAGCGGGGTATGGATTCATTATGTGATAATTCACGCTGGAAGGAACTATGTAATCCTTAGAAGTGGTATCCTGGATGCTAAATTCACGAGTGCCGGTTTCACTTTTATGATGTCGTCAGTTGGGGCAGGAAGTGCGGGAACGTTAAATGGCGCTTTGGACGAGCTGCGGATCTTCAGTCGGGCGCTGAATGAGTCTGATGCTAGGAGCGCCGCGAGCTCCAACCGCGGAGTAACTAGCCGCACGGCGGTAATGAGTGCGGCCTCGGCGGTCGGCGTTTCCATCCTGATACGGCATGGTCTCGGCCAACGCCAGGCCGCCAGTGGAGATGGCTCGCTAAACACATTGCTCGCTTTGGGCCTGTTGGGTCTTCCGGCAACCGTCTACTGGGGCTACTCAGGCATGGAGCATCCGTTCTTCACGCTGGTCGTGACTGCCACCCTCGTTTCTGGACTGGCAGATGATCGGCGGCGTGCCATCTCGCCCACTACAGCGGTGCTGCTGACGATTGCGCTGGCCACGCGCCCTGAAGGGGTACTGCTTGCCATCTGGATCGCTTTCTTTTTCACAATCGGATACGGACAGCTCGATGTGCATTGGCTATGCTATGTGGCTGCGCCAATCGGGGTTGTGGCGACGGTGCTTGGCCTCATGCTTTCCTTACGGTTTGCCTACTTCGGATCATTCGTTCCGAATACGTATTACGCGAAGGTTGTTCCCAATACGTGGGACCGTTTCGGAGCCGGGGCATCCTATCTGGGAAGATGTCTCCTTATCCATGCGCCGCTACTTCTGGTCGCGTCACTGCTCTATGGCGTCGCGTCAAAGCGCAGCATTGCGCCCAAGCGCCCGACGGCGTTTTTGGCTGGCTGGATTTCGCTGTGGAGCGTGTACGTGGCATCCGTCGGCGGTGATCATTTCGCAATGTTTAGGTTCTTCATGCCCGCGCTACCCGCCGCTATTTTGCTCATAGGGCTTCTTTGGGAATCGGTTCAGCCGCATGTGGCTCCGGTGTGGACACCACGCTTCCGGGGGGGGGGGGCTCGCCGCTGCCTTTCTCCTGACGAGCGTGTGTAGCACCCTAAGCGACGGGATCGCTCGAAGAGGACCTCAACTGGTTAAAATGTGGAGCGCTGCGGGGACTTGGATCGCCGAGAACACGCCAACCGATACACTTCTCGCAACCAACGTTATCGGCGCAATAGGCTATTTCAGCAAACGGCGCATCGTTGATATGGCCGGCCTTGTAGACCCTGTGGTGGCTCGAGAAGGAGCGATCTACACCGGAGCTGCACCCGGCCACGCGCGTTACGATACCGACTACATCTTCGGACGGGCGCCGGACTTGGTGGTCTATTGGACCTCCGGCGCAATCGGTAACTCGCCATTCACGCCTGTCCCGCAGCTGATGCCACTATGGCACTTCTCGCTCATTGATTTCGTTCTCGACCCTCGTTGCGCGGAGCGTTACGAGCACATTTCGGTTCCCCTCTCCGATGGCTCGTGGCTCGAGATGCAGAAGAGGCGCCCGTTTCAACTTAGACGCTCCTATCTGACGGCTCCCAATTGACAACGACCGGGCCGACTCCAAGCCGCCAGGTCCCACCGCTGATCTGGGGCGATAGGGTGCTGGGAGCGGCGCTGCCTAGCCAAGATTCAGTCCGCTCTACCGGCTGCGGCTGAAGCACGCCTGTCCTCGGTATGCAGCAGCGCGAGCATCAGCAGACCGACGAACCCGGCCGGCTGAATGGCCAGCAGCACTGCCATGGGTGGTGCCTGACCACCGCTCCATTGTGCCACGAGGTTCACGAGCGGCAGGACGAAGGAAGCAGCCGCGCATGCCAGCAAAGTGGCAGTGCGCCGCGTCTGAGAGCGCAGCAGCAGGGTGATTTCCGGGAGCGCTAAGACCACGTAGTAGTACCAGACGCTCGGAAGACCAACGAGCAGGGCGAGGGGCGCCGCTTCCGGATCGAGGCGCGCCAGGCTGATGACAGCAAACAGGGAGAGCGCGATGGTCGCCGGTACGACCAGCCACGGTGCGGAGATCAGCGGCGACACCTCGGTTGCGCCGCCAAACAGACGCAACAGCGCGCCATACGGCGAGGCGTTGAGCCCCAGTCTCAGGTACATGCTCGACACCGTCGGCACCACTTCGCTGTAGTAGCGGTATACACCCGATGGTCCGACGGCGAGCAGATTCCCCACCTGACTCAATGCCAGCACGACACCGGCGGCCAGTAGAATGCGCCAACGCCGACGGAGTAGAAATGGAACGAGCAACAAGACGGGATACAACTTGATCGCCGCCGCCAAACCGAGATACCACCCCGCCGGCCAGTCTCGATGCGCCGCCGCCGCCCGCCAGCCCAGCAGCGCGAGCGCCAAGATCAGCAGCTCGAACTGGCCAATGTACAGCAAACACCACAACGGCGGCCACGCCGCCAGAGGCAGCGTCGCCGGAAGGGAGAGTCTCAACCAACGCCCCACCGCGATCAATAGCGCTAGGTTGACGAGTAGCCAGAACCCAACGATTGCCGGGAAGGGAACCAGTGTCAGCGGTAGCCCAATCAGTGCCAGCACCGGCGGATGCGGGCTGGGATGCGGAAAATTGTCCGTTGAGTGTGGAAAGTAGCGCGCCGAGAGCTCGGTCACCGGTGTGAAGATGTCAAGGCCATCGCGCAGCGCCTTGGCAGTGAGATATTCCTCCTGCAGATCCTTCGTATAGGACTGCGACGGCCGAACGCCGGCGACGAGCGAGCCGAGCGCAATCCCGGCAATGCATGCTTGCGCGATTCGCAGCCTGCGCTTCACGAGTCGCTCACGCGGCCACCGGGCGTGCTGGCGCGGGCGGGGTCCCGCTTTCCTTCGACCGGCGCGCCCTGGCGTGCATCTCGAGGGAAAGTAGCAACAGGCCAATGAACCCTGCCGGTTGCACGGCTGTCAGCAGCGCGGCGGTGGGCGCTGCCGCGGCGCTCCACGGCAGCAAGCCCGACCAGATCTGGAACACGAACCTCGCCAGCGGTACGGTGAAGGACGCTGCGGCGATGACGACGATGACGCGTAGTCTGGCGCCGCCAAACCGCAGCAGCGCAACGATCTGCGGTAGGGCGAGGACCGCGTAGTAGTTCCACACCGCCGGTAGACCCACCAACGCGGCCACGGGCGCCGCCTCTGGCTCGAGCATCGCCAGAGCCACGCACGACGAGAGTGACACGAGCATCGCGAGGGGTACGACGACAGCCGGCGCATGGATGAGCGGCGTCACATCGCTGGGCCCTCCGAACAGGCGCAGCAATGCCGCGTACGGAGAACTGTTGAGCACCGTGTGCATATAGAAGTGCGACACTGCAGGCAGAATGTCGCCGTAATATCGCAGGAACCCCGAACCTCCGGCTGCGACCAGGTTGCCCACCTGGCCGACGAGAATGACCGCGGCGGCAGCAAGCGCAACGCGCCAGCGCCGGCGCGCGGCGTAGGGGACAACGAATAATACCGGGTACACCTTGATGGCCGCCGCGACGCCCAACCAGAGTCCGGCGTGCCAGTCGCGGCCAGCGGCGGCTGCCCGCCATCCGAGCATGGCCAGCACCAGCACTGCCAGTTCGAACTGACCAATCGACAGCACACTCAGGAGGGGCGGCCAGAGCGCCAGCGCCAAACTGCCGGAAACCGAAAACCCGAGCCAGCGCCCGACGGTGAGGAGCAGGAAGAGATTGAACGCCAGCCAGAGTGTCGCGACCACGGGAAACGGCAGGCAGGTGAGCGGGATGGCCAACAGCGCCAGCACCGGCGGGTGCGGGCTCGGATGTGCGAACTGCTCGGTCGGCAGCGGAAAGTAGCGCGCCGACAGCTCGGTGAGCGGCGTGAAGATATCCGCTCCATCACGCCAGGCCCAAGCCGTCAGATACTCCACCTGCAAGTCCTTGCTGTAGACGCCGGGGGGGAGTAGCCCGGCAAGCAGCGCCGCGAGCGCGATACCGGCGAAGCCTGTTTGCACGAGTCGGACGGTGCGTGGATGCAGCTGGTGTCGGCGCGCCAGGCTCACGTGGGCACTGCGGGGGACGATCCCGCCAGCTTCCTCGGGGCGTGTGCGGCACGCACCGACTCCAACAGGTTGGAGAACCACGGTATGAAGCTCAACAAGTACAAATACACCGACGGCAGAATGAAGCGATTTCCTACGTAGGACGCCTCCCAACGTTCGTAAGAGAACATGTAGAGGCCATAGAGGACGCTGCCAGTAAGCGTGCTCAACGCAAACCAACGGTGGTCACAACGCCACGCCCAGGCGCACACCCACGGAAAGCCGATCAGCACCGGATTGAACGGCAGGAGACCGACGTGCGAATCGAAAAGCTTGTGCCCCCAATCCGACAGCAAGACGTTCAAGTTCAACCCCTGCGGGTGATGCTCGATGAACACTTCGCCATCCGGACCAAACGCCACGACTCGATGGTACGCGGTCACCAGGGGACCACCCCACATGAGCGCGTTCACCAGGAGGTAGAGGCAGAGTACGCTCCCGGCGCCGAGCATGATGTCCCTGGGATGCGCGGCGCGCTGCGGCATGCCCCGCCAGGCGCATAGCACAAACGGGACGAGCAGCGCGTAGGTCGGCCGGACGAAGAGACTCAACATCACCAGCGCGCTCCCCCAGCGTGGCCGCGCGTACATCAGATGCAGACCACACACCAGCAGCACGACGCCGTGCAGATCGTACGAGTACATGTAACAAAAGAGACCGGTCAGGGTCTCGCTCAACACGCCAACCGACAGCAATGTCGCCACCCCGGTGTCACGGTGCCCCAACAGTGAAGTGATGCGGAAGGTAGAATAGAAGAGGAGCAACGCGAGGATCTGCTGCAGGATCCAGAAACCCGCCTCGCCGAACACCCCGTAGAACGGCGCGCCGACCACTCCCGAAATCAACGAATGCTTGGGGAAGAGTTGGCCTCGGCTCCCCAGCGAGAAGATGTCCTGATTGATGGCCTCGTGGCGTTCGCGACTGAGGCGGCTGAGATCCTCCCTGAGCGCCAGAAATTCTGGCGGCTGCAGCGAAAGGGCTCTCCACACGCTGCGCGCCACCTCGGCATTGCGTTCAGGCGGCGCGTCGTGCGGGAGGACGGGGTGGCCCCGCAAATAGAAGAAGCTGCTGCTGAGCAACAACGCAATCAGGGAGGCCAAGAGGAAGTGACGGCTCCCGGAAGCGGATGGCATCGCTCAGCCGTGTCATACCGGCTGCGGTGATGTCAACTCTACGAGGAGATCCGCACCGCTTTGCAACCCGCCCTTGCGCCGCTAGTATCGACGGCCCATGGCACCGACAGCGCCCGAGGCCGTTCGCCACATTGCCGTGATCATCCCATGCTACAACGAAGAGCTGACGATCGGTGCGGTGGTACAGCAGTTCCGTGCCGAGTTGCCGCACGCTCGGGTTTACGTGTTTGACAATAATTCCACGGACCGCACCGTCGATGCGGCGATACAAGCGGGCGCCGAAGTGTTCCGCGAACGCCGTCAGGGCAAAGGTTACGTCGTGCAGTCGATGTTCCGCGACGTCGATGCCGATGTGTACGTCATGGCCGACGGCGACGGAACCTACGCGGCGACCTCGGTGCACCGTCTGCTGGCGCCGCTGCTGCGCGGCGATGCCGACATGGTCGTCGGTTCCCGCTTGCATGCCGCGTCGCAGAGCGACTTCCGGCCACTCAACCGGCTCGGCAACCGTCTGTTTCTCTTCGTCATCAATTCGCTCTTCCGCGTGCAGTTGACGGACCTGCTGTCCGGTTTTCGCGCCTTCACTCGTCCGGTCGTCAAGGGGCTGCCGCTCTCGGGCGGTGGATTCGAGGTGGAAACCGAATTGACGATCAAGGGCCTGCAGTGCGGGTATCGGATTGCGGAGGTGCCGGTTGACCTGATGGCGCGTCCGCCGGGAAGCCACTCGAAGATCCGCCGCTTCCGCGACGGCGTCATCATCCTCAATACCATCTTTGCGCTGTGCAGGGATTACAAGCCGCTGACCTTCTTCGGCTCCGCCGGTCTGCTGCTCATCCTCCTCGGCGTGCTGATCGGTGCAGGCCCCCTCTGGGGCGCGCCGGCGCACGCGGCCCCGGTCGCTCTCGAGCGCCTGGCGGTTGCGGCGGGATGCGTGATTGCCGGCCTGCTGTGCGGGTTTGCCGGCCTGATCCTGCACACGGTGCTGCGGCGTTTTCAGGAGTTCGAGCATCACTTCCGCACCGTGTCGCACGAGCTGCGGGCGAGTCGCTTCGAACGGCCGCCGCTCGAAACATCGCCAGAAGAGCAACGGACCGTCGACTGACTTTTGGGACGGTAGACATGCAGCAGCGGGACGCGCGGGCCTTCAGGCGCCGCAGAGACTTCGGTTTCCTACTCGCCGCCGGTGTTTCCGCCATTGTTGTTTGGATGATCATTCTGCCTGCCCTGCGTGCCCCGAACTTTGGGATCACGATGTATCCGGACGGGCGCATCGAAATCCGGGACTTTCCATCACATCTGACTTTCGCCAAGGCATTCTGGAAGGGGAATGCCAACTATGATGTGCCAAGCTACATCAGGGTCACCAGCGAGTGGGCGGGCCGCCCGCTCGACA
>Ga0265342_10004402_pt1 | contig 11113 bp, 7 predicted proteins | sample 4CB327metaG_FD_203125 | JGI IMG/M metagenome (GOLD analysis project Ga0265342, IMG submission 203125) | Rhizosphere microbial communities from Carex aquatilis grown in University of Washington, Seatle, WA, United States - 4-CB3-27 metaG | ecosystem: Host-associated > Plants > Roots > Rhizosphere...
CGCAATGTCGGCTACCGCACCCACATCGGTGAAATCGAGCACCGGGTTGCCGATGGTTTCGATGAAGATGGCGCGCGTCTTGTCGCCTATGACCTTGGCGAAATTCTTCGGATCCTTGGGATCCACAAGGTGCACCTTGATGCCCAGCTGAGGAAGGATGGAGTCGAACTGGGTGATGGTGCCGCCGTAGAGATTGTTGGCAGCGACGATCTCGTCGCCCGCCTGGGCCAGCGTGATGATGGCGTAGAAGATGGCCGAGGTCCCCGAAGCCACTGCCACCGACGCCGCGCCGCCTTCGAGCTGCGACACCCGCTGCTCGAGGATGTCGGTGGTCGGATTCATCAGACGCGTATAGATGTTGCCCAGCTCCTTGAGCGCAAAGAGGTTGGCGGCGTGCTCCGTGTTCTTGAAGACATAGGAGGTCGTCCGGTAGACGGGCACCCCGCGCGACAAGGTTGCGTCAGGGGTCTGCCCCGCGTGCAGGGCCAAGGTTTCAAATCGGTAGGGCTTCGCGCTCATGGTCTATCCTCTCTGCGTTGGTGACGGTTTCCAGGTCTAGCACGGCCCGCGACCACGTCAACCATAAAGGAATAGTGTCCTGTAGACTAGACTTCTACCCGAGTGACTGCTACCGGACGCGTGGACAGGTGTCTTTCGCTTGGGCCGACGACCTACAGGTAGCCGGTGGGGGGCCGTAGCAAGAATCCTGTGGAATCATCAAAAAAAGATTCATCCGCATGCGCAAAACTCCGTCTTGCCCATTGTGGCGGAAAAGAGTGTTCTTACCTCTGGACTTGACCACCGGTCCTCTTCACCATTGTCGAATTCAGGAGTACAAAATGCGGTTTGGTGCTGTCCCGACAATTTCGATGTTTGTCGCTGCCGGATTGTTAGCGTGCGTTTCCAACACCCACCTCACTGAAACGACGCCAGGTTCCGGCGGATCTAGTGGTGGCACAACCTCTGCCGGCGGCACCACAGCGCGGGGCGGCACGACATCTTCGGGCGGTAGCACATCCGCTGGCGGCACCACGTCCGCCGGGGGATCGACTTCTGCTGGCGGCACGACCTCTGCGGGCGGCACCACGACGCAGGGCGGTTCGGGCGGCTCGTCCTCTGCCGGTGGAACAACCTCTTCAGGTGGCAGCTTGGTGGGCGGAACGACTTCATCGGGCGGGAGCTCGGCACGTGGAGGTTCGGGAGGGACGGGCGGCGCAACGTCCGCGGGCGGCTCCACTGCCACCTGCACCGACACTCAGCCACCCAACCAGACCAATCCATGCTCCGATTGGAAAACCTGGGGCAACTGCGCGACCAGCTATCTCGTGGACAACAACTACTGCAACAAGACCTGCGGGCGTTGTAGCGGTGTAGTTGGTGGCGCCGGCGGCACCACAAGCGCGGGAGGTTCGTCTGCTCGCGGTGGCTCGGGCGGCACGACCAGCGCGGGCGGCACGACCAGCTCAGGCGGCTCGGCGGGCGCAGGCGGCGTTGCTGGCCCAGGCAGCACCAACGCTCAGATCACAGGCACCAACGGTTGGGCCAGCCGGTATTGGGATTGCTGCAAACCCTCGTGCGGATGGTCGAGCAACTCCAATCCGCCTGTTCCGAGCTGCGCCAAGGACGGCAGCACGCGAGTGGGCGTGGACGGCAAGAACGGCTGCGAAGGCGGAGGGACCGCCTTCGAATGTTACGACTTCTCGCCCTGGTACGATGCAGGCACCAACACGGCGTACGGTTTCGCCGCCTACAATGGCGTCGCCTGTGGCACCTGCTTCATGTTGCAGTTCACCGGCAGCGGCAATTCCGGTGCCAACGCCGGTGCCGCGGCGCTCAAGGGCCAGCAGATGGTGGTGCAGGTGATCAACATCGGCGGCATCGCGGCCAACCAGTTCGACGTTCTGATCCCGGGCGGGGGCGTAGGCGCGATGAATGGTTGCGCGACCCAGTGGGGCTCATCGACCGACCTCGGCGTGCAGTACGGTGGCCTCCTCTCGGAATGCGCCGGCGACGCAACGTGCATGAAGGGCAAGTGCACATCGGTGTTCGGCAATGTTTCATCTGTCCTCAAGGCCGGCTGCGACTGGTTCACGGGCTGGTACAGCTCGGCAGACAATCCCGCCCTGGTCTACAAGCAGGTGAGCTGTCCTTCGCAACTTTCCGGAAAAACCGGCCTCTCGAAGTAACTAGAGGCAGGGGCCCTGCCCGAATGGCGTCGGTCAAGTGTTCTATGCTTTGAGCCGATCTACACGTCAGCGCTCACTTATCGAGCTGTCTGGCGCGTCCCGGCGCACACTCGGAACACGAAATCCAAGCACATTCCCGACGTCGATCAGCTAAAATTCACGGCTAAATTCGGGCTATTCGGAGGCTTTCAATGCGGCTTTTTCCTCCTGCATGCATCATTGCATTATCTGGGTCCTTGCTTGCCGGCGCTTGCGCGTCGGGAACGATCATCAACTCTGGTCCCGAGGGTTCAGGGGGCACGAACGGTGACGCGGGCATCTTCAAGCTCGACGCCAATTCGAGCCGTTTCAACATGGACGCCCGACCTTCAAGCTACGTCGGCTCCGACGCCCCTCCGGGACCCAACTGCGGCAACGGCGAGCGAACCACCGATGAGGCCTGTGACGACGGCAATACCCTGTCCGGCGACGGTTGCGCCAACAACTGCTTGAGTGTGGAACCCGGCTTTTCCTGCGTCACGCCCGGTCAGCCCTGCCGCCCCGTCGCTCGCTGCGGTGACGGCTTGGCCGTCTTTCCCGAGCAGTGTGACGACGGCAACAAGACCAACGGCGACGGTTGCTCCGACCAGTGCAGGATCGAGATCGGTTACAAGTGCGACGGAAGTCCCAGCGTATGCACGCACACCACCTGCGGCGATAACAAGATCGAAGGCGCCGAGGGGTGCGACGACGGCAACAGCATGCCCTTCGACGGCTGCTCGGCCGAATGCACCAACGAGCCGAAGTGCAGCAGCAGCGGTTGCACCTCCCGTTGCGGCGACGGCATCGTGCTCGGCGAAGATTGCGATGACGGCAACAACATCGACGGCGACGGTTGCTCGTCCGACTGCAAGATCGAAAAGGGCTTCAAGTGCGAGCAGCCGAGCATCGGCGACAAGATGAAGGTCCCCGCCGTGTACCGCGACTTCAACTATCACAACCCGACCGACTTCGAGGCCGGGGTCACCGGTTCGAAGACCCCCACCACGGGCCTGGTCAAGGGCGACCTCGATGCCAACGGCAGGCCGGTGTACACCGGGGTCACCGGCAACGCGGTTCACATCGAAAGCGCGGCCTCGTTCGCCCAATGGTACTCCAACGTCGACGGGGTAAACCACGCGACCACCGGCAAGCTGACCCTGTGGGACAACGGCAAGGGCGGCTACGTGAATCGGTACAAGGAGGACGGCACCCAATACTTCAACACCGAGCCGGCCTACTACTGCGGAAACGTCGGTTCGGAGAATTCGGACACCGCCGGGAATCCGATTCCATGCACGTCCAAGTACGCCACCGCGACCAACTGCGACGAGCTAGCCGCCAAGGGCGAAGAGATGCTGCCGGGGAGCTGCATCTCCACCAACGGTTCGTACAGCGCCAAGTTCATCGTTTCGAAAATGGATGGCAACCCTTGCTTCTTCCCCGTCGACAACGACAACTTCTCGAAGGACAGGAATTACGCCCAGATTCCTCCCTACTACGACGCCTCGAAGTCGTGGCCGAAACAGGTCGACGACGCCGGGAACGTGATCATGCACAACTTCAGCTTCACCAGCGAGGTGCGCTACTGGTTCAAGTTCGACAAGAGCAAGACCTACACCCTCGACTTCACCGGCGACGACGATGTCTGGGTGTTCATCAACGGCAAGCTCGCAGTCGACCTGGGCGGCATCCACTCGCCGGTCAGCGGGAGCATCGTGATCGGCTCGAACGGCAACGGTACCACCACGGTGACCTCGTACGATGACCAGGGCGTCGCCACCGCCCCGACCACGTCGACCGCCAACCTCGGCTTGCAGGACGGCAAGGTATACGAGGCCGCCGTCTTTCAAGCGGAGCGCCAGACCACCGGATCGTCCTACAAGCTAACCTTGAGCGGCTTCAACGCCGCCCCCAGCATCTGCCACCCCGACTGTGGCGACGGCGTCCTCGAAATCGGCGAGGAATGCGACGAGGGCGATCAGAACGGCAAGGGCGGCTACGGCAGTTGTGGCGCCGACTGCACCTTGCAAGCCGGGTTCTGCGGTGACGGCGTCATCCAGTCGGACGAGGACTGCGACGATGGCGGTTTGAACGGCACCAGCCCCGACAAGTGCCCCTCGGGTTGCCACTTCCTCGTCCCAATTTTTTGATTCGCCCCGCAGGGACTGGCAGCACGGCACGAAATCGTCGTACACTCGGGCACCTCCATGCTCGACATCCGTCTTGTCCGTGAAAAAACCGAAGAAGTCCGCGAAGGGCTGCGCAAGCTCTCCGCGGACGTGAATCTCGATGCCCTCATCGCCCTCGACGAGGCCGTACGCAAGCTCAAGAACGATTCCCAAGCCATCCAGGCCGACCAGAATCGTTTGTCGAAAGAGATCGCCAAGGCGCCGACGACCGAGGCGCGCGAGGAGCTCAAGGCCAAGGGCGCTGCGCTCAAAGAGAAGAACGAGCAGCTGCTCAAAGATCTGGCCGCCCAAGAGGCAGCCCTCGACGAGAAACTGCTGGAGCTGCCCAACCTGCCCCACCCTTCGGTGCCGGTTGGGAAAGATGAAAGCGAAAACCGCACCCTGCGCGAGGAGGGTAGCAAGCGCGCCTTCGACTTCACGCCGCAGGCCCACTGGGATCTCGGCCCGCGCTGGGGCATCATCGACTTCGACCGCGGGGTCAAGATCTCGGGCAGCCGCTTCTACGTGCTCAAGGACTGGGGAGCCCGGCTGCAGCGCGCGCTCATCTCGTTCATGCTCGACCTGCACACCGGCAAGCACGGCTATACCGAGATCTTGCCGCCCTACATGGTTCGCCGCGAATGCCTGGTGGGCACGGGCAACCTGCCCAAGTTCGGCGACAACTTGTACCGCGATGCCACGGAAGACTTCTGGTTCATTCCCACCGCCGAAGTCCCGGTCACCAACCTCTACCGCGACGAAGTTCTCGACGGAGCGCAACTCCCCATCAAACATGTGGCGTTCACCGCGTGCTTCCGCCGTGAGCAAATGGCCGCTGGCCGCGACACCCGCGGCATCAAGCGCGGTCACCAGTTCGACAAGGTCGAGCTGGTCAAGTTCGTGAGGCCGGAAAACTCGATGGCAGAATTGCAAAGCCTGCTGTCGGACGCCGAGGATGTGCTGAAGGCGCTTGAGCTCCCCTACCGCGTGATCGAGATGTGCACCGGCGACCTATCGTTCTCGGCCATGGTCAAGTTCGACCTCGAACTGTGGGCGCCTGGCTGTGGCGAATGGCTCGAGGTCAGCTCGTGCTCGAATTTCGGCGATTTCCAGGCCCGCCGGGCCAAGATCCGCTTCAAGGACGGCAAAGAGAAGAATCGCTTCGTGCACACCCTGAATGGCTCTGCTTTGGCCTTGCCAAGAACTCTGATCGGTGTACTCGAAACCTACCAGCGGGCGGACGGAAAGCTAGACGTGCCCGTGGCCCTGCGCCCATACTTCGGTGGTACCGAAGTTCTCGGATAGACTCGGATAGGACAAGGTGGAAGGCAAGCCGCTGGCATTGGCCGTTTTCTTCTCTGGCATCTTGGCCATTGCCATGGGCGTGCTCATTCTGCATGCCGCCAGCGCGCCGCCACCCACCCCCAAGCGTCCGGAGGCCCCGCCGCCACCCTCGGCCATGATCAACTCCGACATGCGCTTCTCGGTTCTCTACTACAAGGGACTCATCGAGTCTGACGCGAAGTCCTATGGCATTCAAGCGCCTCCCTACGAAGATTTGCAACAAACCAACCCCTATTTCGATGAGCTGCACGGCAAGCAGCATCTGCGCATCAAGGCCCCTATCGAAACCCGCCATCTGCGCATCTCATTGGAGGTGAGCAAGCAAACGACGATCATCGAGTCCCACTCGCTGTCCACGGACCATCTGGTGCTGCGCATCGAGAATCTCACGCCGCTCTTCCTGGCCTACCGTATCGAGACCTCGGTATCGGATAAACACAAGTGCGCGATGAAGGCCGAGCTGCCCCACAACGCGATCGCGCTGGAACCGAACCAAACGACCCTGCGCACCGAGTGTCTCTATCGCAAAGATGCGCAGATTGACATCACACGCATCGAAGTCATCGAGCTGCCGGCGCTCTCCGCCTACTACGTGTCGCGCGTGCCGCCCAACAGCACGCTCTACGATCCGCGAACCTCGGCTGGGCACACGCCACCGAGGGGCGTTATGTGCCCCCAGACCTTCTCGTGGCGCGACATCAAGGATGGCATCGACAAGAAGGAATTGGGCTGGCGCGACGTCATTGATTTCTATGCGCGTCACAACTGCACCGAATACTCTTTTTTCAAGTCCTATCGCTACCGCGGTGATCCAACCGCCCCCCTACCCTCTCGCTCTCTCGACTAAACCCTTGAAATTCGCTACATTACCGGAGCTGGTTATGACCAAGGCTGATCTCATCGCGGTGGTCGCGGACAAGCTCAAGTTCCCGTGGGCGCGCGCGGAGCTTCTCGTCGATCAGATCTTTTCCTGCATGACTCAAGCCCTGCAGCAAGGGGAAGGCATCGAGATCCGTGGCTTTGGCAGTTTCACGGTGCGCGACTACAAGGCCTATGAAGGGCGAAATCCCCGCACCGGTGACACGGTCCACGTCAAGCCCAAGCGCCTGGCGTTCTTCAAGGTTGGCAAAGAGCTGCGCGAGCGAGTGAACCTGAGCCGGACGGCCGCTGCGCCCAACGCCAATCCAACAAATCCGCAGCCTTCCAACCCGCTGCCCTCAGACTAACGCGTGATTCGTCGGGCTTTGCCCGATGATCGCTTCGCGGGGGATCTCAAGGACGCTCCCAGGGTCCTTTTCACAATATTCTCACCACCAGGCCCGCGTCGCCGTCGACGAGTACCAGATCGCCGTCCGCCAACACCGAGGACGCACCACACGCGCCGACCACCGCGGGAATGCCACGCTCGCGTGCCTGCGCCGCGATGTGGTCCAGCGCCCCGCCGGTTTCGCTGATGATGGCGATGGCGCTGATGAGGGGCAATTCCGTGGGCAAAAGCGTCCGCGCCACCAGAACCCTGTCGGGAGTGGCCGTATACGAACCTGGACGATGTAGCGCCACTCGCCCGATGGCCCGGCCGCCGGTGCCCGTTCCACGCACCGCCTTGCCGTCGAGAGCATCGGGCAAGGGTGGCGGAAGACCACGCGCACGGCTCCAAGCCTGGCGACCCGCGGCTGCGAGGGCAACGAGATCTGTCGCCGCCTCGGCGTCCAGTGCGCGAACCAGGGCCAGCGGCAGATAGAAGATATCCTCTACCTCGCGCAGTCGACCCGCGTCGCGCAGACGTTTGCCCACCCCAAGCAGAGCGCGGCGAACCGCGGCTTGCGTACGAGCGTAGAGCCAGTCGTCGGCTTCGCCAAGCGACACCGCCGTGCGTGCTACCTCCAGGAGGTGATGCCACTGCTGGTGGAGATGCGGAGGTAGCATCGCCTCCACCTGCGCGCTCGCGCCCTGCCAATCAGGCGACGCGAGCTCGCTGGCTCGTCGGTCGAAGTCGGGCAGGAAGGCATTGGGCTCATCGGCATAGGTGGCCGCGCACACGTCCCAGACCGGAGCCTCGTCGCCGAAAAGAGCCAGATAGTCGGCCCGAGCGTGTGCCAAATGGTCGGCGCGAGCCAAGTCTTCCGCGCGCCCGGCGGAAAGGATCCTCGCCGCCCGTTTGCGCCGCTCGCTGGCCATAGAAGCTACCCCGGCCCGCAACGCGGACAGCAAGGGAAGCGCGGCCGGGGCGTGGTCTTCGAGAAAGGCGCGCAGCATGGTGTGGGCTTTCCGCAACGCAGGCTGCAGGACACCAAAGATCGGTTCGTAGGCAGACACGAACAAGGCCAGTGCGTCTTCCAACTCCGGCATCGGCCCTAGCCTGGTCAGGCGCGCCTCCACCTCCGCACGCACAGAGGCGAAGAGCTCGCTGGCAGCCTCCGCCGCAATGGGAGGCGGCGATGCTCCCTGGTCGTGCGCATAGAAGAGATAGCCGCCGAGCACGCGCTGGCGAATGCCGGTGGCACACCTGTCGTCCACCAGCTCGACCAACCCGGACTGTGCCGGTGACAGCGGCAAGGGATTGTGAGCCACGTCCCAGCGCCACGAGGCGCGCGCGGCCGTGGTGCCTGCGAGGTCGTCAAAACCCATCCATGGCACGGGCGCAGGCGGTGCCTTGAACGGACGCGCCTGCAAGAAGACAACGCGGCTGTCCGCAAAGACCCATTCGACCTCGATGGGACCGCGCGTGGTCGCGAGAGCAACCAGGCAATTGCCCAAGGCCGCTTCGGCTTCGACCGGCAACTGCCCGCGTCGGGGGGCGACGAGAGGCGCGGCCATGTGCCCGGACGAGAAAGCCGCGCTGCCTTCGGCGGGCCCGGTCAGGAAAGCGTGCACGAGCACCGCCACGGGAGCCTTGGCTGGCGGTTGCCCGTGGGCCATAGCGTAGGCCACTGCGCCAGGGGCAAGCGCCGAACACAACACCTGCCGGATGGCCTGTTCCAAGTCAAGGAGGGGCACGTCTCTGCGCGATTCGTAGACGCCAGGGGCGAGCTGGCCGGCAAGATCCTCGCTGGCAAAAGACGAGCGCACGGCGTAGGTCGCAGCTCCGATGGCACGGAGGCGCGCGTGCAGGTCATGGCGAAATCCAGCCGGCCACGCCGCTTGCATGAGAAGAGCGCGTAGAGAGTCGAGAGCGGCCAGCGACGCATGGTCGAGGCGCGCGAAGCTCGGCACGGTGGGGCAAAGGGTGCGAAAGAGAGCGTCCGTGATGGCGAACCCAGGCGGAGTCGCAAGTCCGTGCTCAGCCAGCATGGCAAGCGAGCAAGCCTTGCCACCCAGCTGAACATCCGCGGCACTAAGGTCCGCCAGAAAGGACATACCGGCAATCTACCATCCTCTTATGGATTGCCGTGTGCCCTGGCCGCCTCTTATAGTGCGCGCCATGCGCGGCCCCTTGCTCTCAGGCGCCCTTGGCAGCCCAGCGACGCTGGGCCGGGTGTGCAATCTCGTGCGTGCCCATTCACCGGTCGTGGTGCTATCCGCCCTGTGGCTGGCCGAGGCCCTGGCTTCGGAATTCGACGTTGTAGCCTTGATCGAAGCGGAAAAGCGAGGCGCCGCCCTGCGTGCCCTGCGCAGGGCGCGCAAGCTCGGGCATCCTCTCACCTTCGTGGTCGCGGCCGCGGAGGTTCCGCTCGCTTCGGGCTCCGTGGGCTCGGTGCTGGTGGATAGCCTGGTCGACATCGAAGAGGAGCCAGCCGCGAGGGATCTTATCGTTGCGCTCTTGCCCGCACTCAAGCCCGACGGAATCGTGGTGTCCCTCGACGCGACCAAAAGTCCGGCGCTGGAAGCGCGCGTCTCCGAGATATTCCTTGCGGCGAGCCTTGCCCGCATCACGCAAATCCGTCCACGCGAAGGAGCGCTGCTCACCACGGGGGAAGCCCCCCATGCGGCCGTCACCGCAGCCCGCATCCGCTCCCTGTTCCCCGAGCAATGAATCCGTGAAGCGGCCGGTACGGCGGTCTATTCTGTTCAAAAATGCGCCGCATCCTGCTGGCTCTGACAGTTTCCTTGGCCGCACACGCGGGCATCGTTGCGGTGGCGACCGGAGTCGGGCTGTGGCGTGTTCTGTCGTTGGCGCCTAACATCAAGATGCAGCCGATCGCCATTGATGTGGTGAAAGATCTTCCCCTCGGAGCACCCCCCGACAGGCAGCCGGTTGCCGCCGACGAGCCACCTGTTCGAGCTCGCAGGCCTAGGGTTCGAGCCGCCTCGGCGCGTGACGGCGTCAGCCTTCCCTCCGCGCCCGACGCTGGCGCTGCCGAGCCCAAGAGCGATGCCGCCGTGATGGCCAAGACCGCGTCTCGCGACGGAGGCGGCAGCATCGACGGAGGTCGCCGGCGGCCTGGCGATCTGCGCAGCAACGGTCCGGACGGCTCGCGTCTGATCGCGCTCTTTCGCCTGGATCGGCTGCGTGCCTCGCCCGATAGCGACAACACCATTGCAGCCTTGGACCAGCTGCTCTTGCTCCTCCCTGACCGCCACCGGCTCATCGACGGCACTGGACTCGACCTCTACCGTGACTTCGACTCTCTGCTTATCGCAACCCCCAATCCCACCGACGATGCAGTCACTTTCCTGGCCGCGCGCCACCACCTCCTGGACGCGACATTCAGGGCCGCCCTCGATCGCGGGGCAAAGGCGGCCAAGAAACCCATCGCCTGGCGAAGCATCGAGGGGCGCCCGGTCGGGATCCGTCAGCGGGACAAGGGCGCCACGGGACTCGATCGCGACGACCGCATTCTGGCGCTGCCCATGACTGACCTGGCCGTCATGGCCACCCCGGCCTATGCCCTTCAAATGCTCGGCCAGGATGCACTGGCTCAACCGAGTACAGGCGGCGCCCTCGACGCTGGCAGTGCCGATACGCGCGCAAGTGGCAAGGAGACGCGAAGACCATCTGACCGCCCGAGTTGGCGCGAAATCGCGGCGCGCATCGAAGGCGAAGAGAGCGCGATGCCCGACGACGCTGCGTTCATGATGACCGCCGCCAACTTGTTCAGCGCGCCCGGCGGCGAAGGCTACGTCGTTCCGCCCACCCGCGGGGCCAGCGACGACAGCCCACCGCAGCCGATCGGCAGTGACGCTGGCTCGCCGCCACAAACGCTCACCCTGGTGATCGGCGCCGAAACGCCGTTCATCGAGATCTTGGCCGAATTCAAGACCCCAGCCGATGCGGATCGGTGGGAGCGCGATCTGCCGGCATGGAAACGCAAGGTGGTCACCAACCCAGCGGTTTTCTTGAGCGGATTCTCTTCGCTGGTCGGTCGCGCGCAAATTACGCGTGAGGGAACCACGCTGCAGACGCGCATCGAGGTCTCAACGTCCGAACTGCAGCGCTTGCTCAACCTCGCCGCC
>Ga0265342_10004409_pt1 | contig 11103 bp, 8 predicted proteins | sample 4CB327metaG_FD_203125 | JGI IMG/M metagenome (GOLD analysis project Ga0265342, IMG submission 203125) | Rhizosphere microbial communities from Carex aquatilis grown in University of Washington, Seatle, WA, United States - 4-CB3-27 metaG | ecosystem: Host-associated > Plants > Roots > Rhizosphere...
CTTGTGCCGGCGTCTGGATGCGTCGGGACCTCAACTCTCCAAGGGCCTTTTCCGCATTCGTCCACGCGGTGTTCTGGGTAAGCACTGCTCCCGTGACGACCTCGAACCTGGAGCGGTCTTTTTGCAGCGCTTGAAATTCCCCCGGATGATATCCGCGCTCATCGAAGCCTGGTCGTCCTGCCATGGAGGGAATAGGCCACCATCCCTGCGGACCATGGAGACCGAGAAGCTCCCGATAGAGACGTTCTAGCCTCTCCGCGCTCATGCTCGAGGTCTGACGAGGGCGACGCCGAGCAGCAGAAGGAGAATGGCGAACAGCGCCGGCGGAAACCAATCCCCCCAACGCGAATAGAGAGTCCAGCGATCCATTGAAAGCGGAATGTCTACAGTCAGGACGCTCTGCTCGTACAGCGGACTGCGCGCCGTGATCCGTCCCAATGGATCCACGAGACACGTGAGCCCCGAGGCGGCCGCGCGCGCGATAGGTCGGGCATTCTCTACGGCTCGAAAGACGGCATTTGCCGCGTGCTGCATCCCTTCCGTTTCCGTGAGGGACCAGTAGTCATTCGATAGGTTGATGATCACCTGCGCCCCTTGCCTTACGAATCGCCGCACGTCGTCGGGAAAAACATCCTCGAAGCAGATCGGCGTGCTGAACGTGAACTTCGGGTGGCGAAAAACGATGCGGCTGTCACCCGGCTCCCAGAGCGTGGCATCGAAGCTCTGAAGGAACGCGAAAAGGCCGGGAAGCTCCTTTTTGTAGGGGAAATACTCGGTAAAAGGAACGAGGTGAATTTTATGGTACGTCTCCACGCGCTGGCCGCGTGAGGAAAACAAGACGGCGCCATTATAGTCCCGTCGCGCCGTCACGCCGTTGGTCTGCACGAGACTGTAGTCGTCGTTGCCCGTGAGCAGCCAATGCTTTGTGGATTTCTGATAAGTCAGAAAATCCTTTACGAGCGAGGCAAGAGGATAGACGGCCGGATCCTCTTCACTCCACCGACGGATATTGGGGACGAAGGCGGTTTCCGACCACACCACCAAGTCGGGATCGGAGGCGAGGGCTGCATCCGTCAGTCGACGCAGCTCCTTGAAATCGGCCGCGTAGTCGTCCTTGCGGGGATCAGCATTCTGCTGCACGAGAGAGAGGCGCACCGTTTCGCGCGGCGGGCCGCCGGCGCGCGCGTTCTGCGCGGCGATAGAGTAGCCTCCGAATCCCAGCGCGCAGACGATCACCGCCCCCGAAACGACAACTGCCGTCGGGCCGCGATGCGCGCCACTCCCCGCGGCATGGAGGTACCAGGCGATGGTGGAGTTGGCGAGTGTGACGATGAAAGTGACTCCCCACACGCCGGTGAGCGCGGCGACCTGAATGAGCGGGATGAACGTGTACTGCGACGCGCCCAACATTCCCCAGGGGTAGCCGAGGAATCCGAGAGAGCGCAGCCAATCGAAAATCGTCCAGGCGGCGGGAAGCGCCAGGAATCCGAGACCTCGCGAGCGCTTCAGAAGGGGCAGCGCGATCGCCATGAACGGGATGTACTGCACGAGAGTCACCACGCTCACGAACTGGAGGGTGAGGAGGTTGAACGTGCCCAGCCAGTAGTTGCTGATCATGGTCTGCAAAACACCGGCGAATGTTCCGTAGAAGACTCCCCATCCGAAGGGAAGATCGGCAAGAGCCACTATAAGAGGAACGAGGCAGAACCAACCGAGGATCGGGATTCCCTTCATGTTCAGAAACGATGGAAAGGAAAGGGCCATGAGCGTGCCGGAGAGAAGCGTCAGCGGCAGGGCCCACACGGCGAATCTGGCAACCGGACCTGAGCCGCTCCGCCTTTTCAGCGGCAGGGACAACCTGAACAGCACATACCAGAGGACGTCGAGCGTGAGGAGGGGGAGGTAGCGCAGACATGCCGCGAGACGCTCCTGGCGGCTGTTGGGCGCAAGTCTCAGGTTTCCGTGCGAGGTCATGAACCGCTGCACGTAGTCCATGTTGGCGTTGGTCGCATAGATATAGATAAAAAGAAAAAAGACGAGTGTCAGCGAGAAAAGGATCTCCGACCCATGGAGGAGGAGGAATCGTTGAGCCTTCCCGGCCGGTGCCTTTGAGCGAACGAGAATGCACGTCACGGCGGCGCAACAGAGGATGTGCAGGACGATGAAAGCGAGGTAAGGAACGGAAGATGTCACGCGCGAGGTCCGTCAGGTGGGGAGCGTCTGCGATGCTCTTCGGCGCGGAGATTGCGGTAGATGCGCAGGAAAAGTGCGAGGAGAAGGCAATACAAGGCGGAACCCGCGGCTGATGGGGCGAGAAAATAGACTGTCACGGTGGGAAAGGGAACATCAATGTTGGGATTCACCCACCGCGGGATGGCAAAGAATCCCTCGGGAGGGAAGATGCCCCCGCGTGCGGCAGCCTCGCGGTAGCTCCAGAACATGAAACCCGCCCCGAGGGCGGCGACAAATGTCAGGGTGAGCCAGAACAGGGTCCAGCGCATGCGACGGTCCACGGCGGGAAGACGAAACCAAACGAAATGGGACACCAGAAAGAGCAGCGGATACAGGAGGTAGAGGTAGATCGGGGCCGAGCGCGTCATTGCAAAGGCGGCCAGGAAGGGAATGGCGAACAGGATCGTGCCGCAAATCTCGAAAGTCGCGCGGACGGGATGGACCGTATGCGCCATTGCCGTGATGTATTTTCCGAGATCGGTTTCCTGAAACCGCTTCATCTCCTCCGCGTCCCCTTTCCGGACAGGTAGCTCAGGTTATGACGATACGAAAATACCTTTTCTTCCCGGCACGCAGAAGGAGTGACCCGTCCTCCGCGGCGTCGGAACGGATGACCGCATTGATATCGGTCATATTCTGTCTTCCCACGTACGCTCCGCCCTGGCTTACCAAGCGCCTCGCGTCGCTTTTCGTCGCGCAGAGGGTCGCACGGACAAAAAGGTCGATGATCCCGATACCGGCATCAAGCTCGGCGCGCGCGATGGGCAGAGAGGGAACACCGGTCAAGTCGCCGGGCCCGCCGCTTTCAAAAGCGGCGCGCGATGCATCCGCGGCCTCGCGCGCGGCCTTCTCGCCGTGGACGAGCGTCGTGATCTCCGCGGCGAGCCTGCGTTTGGCATCGTTGATCCGTTCGTCTTTCGCCGCGCAGAGCTCTTTGATCTCGGGCACGGGCAGGAAAGTGAATCGGAGAAGGAACTGCTCCACATCGGCATCCGGGACATTCACCCAGTACTGGTAGAACTCGTATGGGCTCGTCATGTCGGCGTCCAGATAGAGGGCGCCCTTTTCCGACTTGCCCATCTTCTTCCCATCTGAGCGGGTCACAAGCGGCGAGGTGAGCGCGAATGCCTCCACCCCCTCCACCCGACGGATGAGATCCATACCCGCGACGATATTGCCCCACTGGTCATCTCCGCCCATCTGGAGGCGGCACCCATACCGACGGAACAACACAAGGTAGTCGTAAGATTGGAGCAGCTGATAATTGAACTCGATGAAGGACAGGCCCGTTTCCAGACGCATCTTGTAGGTCTCGAAGGAGAGCATCCGATTCACGGAGAAGTGACGGCCGATGTCGCGTAAAAACTCTATGTAGTTCAACGGCGCAAGCCATTCGGCGTTGTCCAGCATGAGCGCCTTGTCATTGCTGAAATCCAGGAAGCGCGCGATCTGGGAACGGAAGATCTCTCCATTGGCCGCGATGGTCTCCACGGGAAGGATTTTTCGCATCTCGGACTTGCCCGAGGGATCACCGATCCTCGTCGTTCCTCCGCCCACCAATGCAATAGGTCGATGACCGCCGCGCTGGAGGTGCGCCATGAAGAGAATCTGCAGGAGATTGCCGATGTGAAGGCTGCGCGCCGTGGGATCGAAGCCGATGTAGAACGTCACCTGCTCCGTGTCGAGGAGCTTCTTCAGGCCTTCCTCGTTGCTGCACTGGCTGACGAATCCGCGCTCCTTCAGCGTGTCCCAGACCGATGTCATGTGCCGACCCTCTTGTAGTCCTTGATTGCCTGCTTGAGCGTGGGCACGATCTCCGCCATTTTCACCCGTTCCTGTTTCATGGAATCGCGGTGACGGACGGTCACCGTCTGATCGTCCTTGGTCTGGTAATCAAGCGTAACGCAGAATGGTGTCCCCACCTCGTCCTGCCGACGATAACGCCGTCCGATGGCGCCGCTTTCATCATAGAAGGTGCGGAAATCCTCCCGCAGATCCACTTCGAGTTTCCGCGCCATCTCGGACAGGCCGTCCTTCTTCACGAGCGGGAAGATGCCCACCGTGACGGGCGCCAGGCGGGGATGGAATCGGAGCACGACCCGCTTTTCCCCTTCCACTTCCTCTTCGTCATACGCATCGGAAAGAACGGTGAGGACCGTGCGCGTGAGACCGGCCGAGGTTTCGATGATGTAGGGGATGTAGCGCTCGTGGGTGACCTCGTCCAGATATGCGAGGTCCTTGCCCGAGAATTCGGTATGGCGCTTCAGGTCGTAGTCGGATCTGTTGTGGATTCCCTCGAGCTCTTTCCAGCCGAAGGGGAACTCGTACTGGATGTCGAAGGCGACCTTGGCGTAATGCGCGAGCTCGTCCGGGCCGTGCTGATGGAATCGAAGCTTGCTCTCTCGAACGCCCAGATCCTTGTAGTACTGGAACCTCTTTTCCTTCCAGAACTCGAACCACTTCATATCCTCCGAGGGATGGACGAAGAACTGCATCTCCATCTGCTCGAACTCGCACGTGCGGAAGATGAAGTTCTTGGTCGTGATCTCGTTGCGGAAGGCCTTGCCCACCTGGGCGATGCCGAAAGGTATTTTCACGCGCCCGGTCTGCAGGACGTTCTTGAAGTTCACGTAGATTCCCTGCGCCGTTTCAGGCCGCAGGTAGATCAGCCCTCCTTCATCCTCGAGGGGGCCCATGTGGGTGGTGAACATGAGGTTGAACTTGCGCGCCTCGGTGAGCGCGATTGATCCGCAATCCGGGCACTTGTGCTTCAACAAGTTCTCTTCCGGTATCTGGTCGGTGCGGAAACGGTGTTTGCACTGTTTGCAGTCGATCATGGGGTCGGTGAAGTTCTCCACATGGCCCGACGCCTCCCAGACGCGGGGATGCATCATGATCGCCGCATCGAGTCCCACGATGTTGTCGTGAAGCTGGGTCATCTCCCTCCACCAGAACTCCTGGATCCTCTTCTTCAGCTCGACGCCCATGGGACCGTAATCCCACGCGGAGGCAAGCCCGCCGTAGATCTCGCTGGAAGGGAAGATGAACCCGCGTCGCTTGCAGAGCGATACCAGGGTGTCCATGGTGAGTGCTTCAGCCATCGTCTAACTCCTTGATGCAAAGTCGGTCAAAATCTGTATGGCGCGCGCCATCCGTGCCCGGGCACGCGCGATCCCCATGACACGGATGCTCTCGAAAAGCGGCGGGGACACCTTGGAACCGGTGACCGCGACGCGCACCGGCATGAGCAGGTCTCCCAGCTTCGTGCCCATGTGCTCCGCCAACTCTCGAAACTGCTTCTCTACCTCATCCTGCGACTCAGGGAGCACGGCGATAAGAGCATCGGCCCGTTTCAGACCCTCCAAAGCATGCGCGGCGTCCGTCTTTTTGGGCAGGAGATCGTCAGCAACCGGAGGCGACGGATCCTGGAAGAGGTAGCGGACCATGTCGGGTATCTCGGCGAGGAGCTTCACGCGCTCCCGCACGAGCCCTGCCACGCCTTCCAGAAGGCCGCGATCGTCCACGGGCAGCCCGGCGTCCTTCATGAACGGGGTCATGAGGTCGGCAAGCTCGGAAGGGGATTTCGCTCGAATGTATTGGCCGTTGAACCATTCCAGCTTCTGGTAGTCGAAGACACCCGGTGCCTTGTTGAGCTTGCTGATGTCGAAAAGCTCTTCCAGCTCCTTCATCGTGAAAAGCTCGCGCGAGCCGTCGTATGACCAACCCACCAGTGCGATGCAATTCAGAAGGGCATCCGGGAGGTAACCCTGTTTGCGGAAATCTCGGATGCTCGTGGATCCGAGCCGTTTGGACAGTTTGTGCCCGTCCTTGCCCATGACCATGGGGAGGTGGCACACGGCGGGCATTTCCCACCCGAAGGCGTCGAAAAGGATTTTGTGGATTGGCGCCGAGGGGAGCCACTCCTGGCCCCGCATGGTATGCGTGATCTCCATAAAATGGTCGTCCACGACCAGCGCCATATGGTAGGTGGGGAACCCGTCGCTCTTGATCAGGACAGGGTCCGGGCTGATCGTCTTGTTCTCCACCGTGATGTCACCGAGCAGCTCGTCGGTGAAGGTGGTGGAGCCTTCCAGCGGGATCTTCAGCCGGATCACCGACGGGGCGCCCGATGCCACCATCGCATCCCGTTCGGTTCTGGAAAGGTCGCGGCAATGACGGTCATACCCCTGCGTAGACTGATCGCTCCCCTCCCCGCCGGCCTGCTGCCCCTCGCGGACCTTCTCCAGGCGCTCGGGGGTGCAATAGCATCGATAGGCCAGGCCCTTTTCCAGGAGCTCGTTCGCGTACCGGCTGTACATCGAAAGCCGCTCGGACTGGAAGTAGGGTCCGTGCGGTCCACCCACATCAGGGCCTTCATCCCAGTGGAAGCCCAGCCACGCGAAGGTGTCGTAGATGTCCTGCATGGCTTCCGGCACGAAGCGCTTGCGGTCCGTGTCCTCGATGCGGAGCACGAACGTGCCGCCCTGGCTACGGGCGTAGAGGTAGTCGTAGAGAGCGGTGCGCACCGACCCGATGTGTTGAAAGCCAGTCGGGGACGGTGCATAGCGCACGCGAACGCCCACGGTGTGAGCCTCCTCGGAAAAAATGCGTTGGATGATTATAGTGGCGCATCCCGGCAGGGTCAATTGGACCCTCATCCGTTCAACGACATTGAAGCCGAAACCGGGCAGGGCTATACTGGGAAGCGCCCCCAACACGGAACCTGCAAGGAGAAATCACATGCAAAAGGTTCATTCAGTTCTGCGTCTTCTGCCTGTGCTGCTCCTCTTCGCCAGCCCTGCCGGTTTTGCCCAGGACATGGTCAAGCTCACCCTCCTCGACAATGGATCAAACGTAGCGGGCTATTATTGTCCGCAGAAGCTCGTTTTGAGCGCGACAAAACCAACCCAACTTCGCGTGGCCCCACCGCTGCGCTCGCCGCGGTTCGGGGTCCTGGTCGGTGCGAACGCGGGAACGGGCGCACGGTCATACATCGTAGTGCTGGACGAACCGGCGAACGGCACGCCGATGCTTTACGTCGATTCCAACGGCGACGGTGACCTCACCAATGACCAAGCCGGGATGTGGAACCTCGCCAACTACGGGACGGGCCTCTCGGAAGGATACGGAAGTGGGTGGGTGGACATCGGCCCGACGGGAGCTACGGCGCGCGTGCGCATCGGAATGTATCGATTCGATCCCAAGGACACCGACCGCGCGGCCTATGCGAGCACGCTTTTCTACTACGCGGACTATGCGCGCACGGGAACGATCAAGATAGGCTCCGATAGCTACCAGGTGCTGCTCTACGACGAGCTCACGGCCCTGGACTTCCGGGGCAATGGCGTGGCGCTCCTCATCGACCTCAATCATGACGGCGTCTATACCACGGCGCGGGAGAAGATCCTCGCGGCGCAGGCGTTCAACATCGGTGGCGCCACGCGCGAGGTACGCGGCCTGTCGGCGATCGGGGATTCGCTCCAGCTCGCTCCCTCGACACAGACAGTGGCGGCCATGGTGCCGCCTCCGGACTTGCGGGTGGGCAGGCCGGCACTGGGGTTCACGGCCCCCGACATCGACGGGGTCGCTGTCACCTTCCCCAAGGACTTCGCGGGCAAAATCGTCATGCTCGATTTCTGGGCCACGTGGTGCGGACCCTGCATGAGCGAGGTGCCGGGGCTTGCCGCGCTGTACGCCAAGTACAAGGGAAAGGGTTTCGAAGTGTTGGGCATTTCACTCGATCAGGCCGGATCCGAAAAACCGGGCAGCGACATGCGGGGCGTCATGAAGGACAAGGGCATGCTTTGGCGGCAGATCTGCGATGGCAAGGAATGGGACGCGGCACTGGCCCAACTGTACCTCGTGGATTCCATTCCGCACGCGTTCCTCGTCGACGGGGACACGGGGACGATCATCGCCAACGGCGATGTTCTGCGGGGCACGTCGCTGGCGACCACCGTCGAAACGGCGTTGCGGAAGAAGGGAAAAACTTAGGGCGACGAGTCTTCTCCGATCTTGTCCAGCGCTCCGAGCACGCCGCCCGGTGTGAGAATCTCGGGGAGAAGCACCGGCGCCGAAGCGCCCGGAATGTACAGCACATACAAGGGTACGCTCGCGCGTCCGTATCCCTCGAGGGCGCTCGCGATGGCAGGGTCCTGATCCGTCCAGTCCGCGCGCAAGGTGGCGACTTGGAGCTCGGCCAGCCGCGCTTTCACGGCCCTGTTTTCAAGGGCAACCCGCTCATTCACCTGACAGGTCAGGCACCATCGAGCGGTAAAGTCGATGAGCACGGCCTTGCCTTGCCCGCGAAGCTCCACGACTTTGTCGGCGCTCCACGGCTGCCATGGACCACTGGATACGACTGCGGCGGGCTGAGCTTTCCCCATGAAGCCCAACGCCCCTGCGGGCCCTCCGACGGCGAGCGCCAGCGCAAGAACCCCCGCCGCCACACGCGCCGGCGTCGGGCGCGATAGCGCGCCCCATGTTCCCCAGATCCACGCCCCAACGCCCGCGACGAGCATCCCGGCAAGCAACGCGATGACAGCCGAGCTACCGGCGAGACCGGTGAGCACGAACACCATCCAGATCACCGCCGCCATCATCGGGAAACCCAATACCTGCCGCACGGTCTGCATCCAGGCTCCCGGTTTCGGCAGGCGTGCGAGAAGGCCGGGAAAGGCGCTCAGGAGGACGTATGGCGCTGCCATCCCGAGGGCCAGCGCCGTGAACACTCCCAAGGCCGCCATCGGTGAATGGGAAAGGGCGTAGCCCACAGCTATACCCATGAACGGCGCCGTACAGGGCGTGGCCACCACCGTGGCGAAAAACCCGCTGAAAAATGCCCCGGCGACGCCTTCCGTCCGAGCGCGCCCCATACGCGTGAGTACGGCGCCCACCTCGAAAACGCCGAAGAGATTCAAGCCAATGAGAAAGAAAATGACGCTGGCGACGACCACGACGATGGGGTTTTGGAGCTGGAATCCCCAACCGAGAAGCCGCCCGCCGGCGCGCAGGGCAATGAGAACGGAAGCGATGATCCAGAATGAAACGAGCACGCCCAGTCCGAAGATGAGGCCGTTTCGAGCCGCATGACGACCCTCCCCGCCCCCTTGCCGAACGAGTGACATCACCTTGAGCGATATCACGGGCAGGACGCAGGGCATCAGGTTGAGCAGGAGCCCCCCGATAAAGCCGAGTGCAATTGCCGCCAGAAGGCCGCTGAGATGCCCCGATCCGACGACGCTCCTCGAATCAGCACTTACCGGTACGTCGACCACGAGCGCGTGCTGTTGGGTTCCCGCTACGCCCATCACCAAAAGGCCGGTGAGTCGCGTCAGACCGCCTGCGGACGGGGGGCGCTCCAGGCTCAACTCGGCAGCACCGTCATTCGTCAAAGTTGCTCGTACGCCCGTTTCCTGGATCATTCCCTGCTTGTCGGGATAAAAGGAAACCTCCCGCGTGAAGGCATCGGTGAGACCTCTCGCGGACAGGCGAACACCGTTTCCCTGCGTCGTGGCGACGAGCCGTGCAGCAGGATCGGTAGAAGGCAGGCGAGCGAGCGCGTCCGCAAAAAGTCCTGCCTGAGGCCCCACACGAACGCCTGCGGTGACAGGGAGAGAAAGCAGCAAGCGCGCCGCGCCGGGAATACATTCGACTCTGCATGCAAGCCAATGCACATCGGCGCGTAACGTCACCGTGTATCCCGTCCGGAGACTGAACGGAGGGGTGATCCGAACAGGGAGAAGGATCTGAACCGAGTAGCCGTAGCTTGTCAGACCCTGCGTGACAATCCGCTCCGGAATGGGCCATTGGATCGGATCAGCGACGAAACCGTCAGGGAGGTCCCAGGAAATCGACGTCGGCAGACCCGCATCGCCAGGATTCTTCCAGTAAACGTGCCAATCAGGAGCCATGGTGAGGAGGAGGCCGACGACAAATGGCTTGCCGGCCTGTATCCCAACATGCTCGGCGATGAGAGAGGCTTGCACGACTTTTGCCGGTTGATCGAATGCTTGACCAGAAATTGATGAATTCACCGATATGAAAAGCACAATCGGGATCACTACCAGCAGTACGTACTTCATAGTCGACAGAACCCCATTTCCGCTCTTTTCATATCTCTAGTTGATAATGTCTTACAATGACAATAATATATCCACAGCGGAGTCCCATACAATGCGAATCACAACAAAGGGTAGATATGGCCTGCGGGCCGTAATAAATCTAGCCATGTCTAATCATAATCGTCCAGTTTCAATCGGCTCGATAGCAGCCGAGGAGAAGGTGTCCTCAGAATTCCTGGAGCAGATCTTCTTCAAGCTGAAGAAGGCGGGGCTCATTCGTTCAGTGCGCGGCCCGGGCGGTGGATTCGTGCTGGACAGGAAACCACAGGACATATCGGTACAAGACATCCTGGCAGCCGTGGGCGAAACTCACGGCCTTACCCCATGCACGCTCCGCCGCACGACCCTCTGTGACAGGCCCGAGCCGTGCCCTGCCCACGAAATTTGGACCGGCCTCCAGAAAACAATGGAGGACTACCTTACCAGCGTGACACTCAAGGACATTCTGCAAAAGAACGGCAAACAGCTGGTGAAACAGCTCGAATCCGGTCAGGATTTTTCCATATAGTTTTTCCTCAGCGTCCTCCCGAAAAGTCACTCTCCGTCACCCCATCTACAACCCGGCATTCGTGGACCGCGTAGCTTTCCGCGTACAGCGGGTGACTGCGGGGGTATCCCTGAGAGATTGCGGCACGCAGCGCTTCCATCGCCGACGGTACGACCAGCGCACCGGAAGCACCCTTGTCACCACCGCCCAGCATCCTTTCCCCTAGGACGCCGGGGACCGTGCGCGCGATATCGCACATCG
>Ga0265342_10004410_pt1 | contig 11100 bp, 10 predicted proteins | sample 4CB327metaG_FD_203125 | JGI IMG/M metagenome (GOLD analysis project Ga0265342, IMG submission 203125) | Rhizosphere microbial communities from Carex aquatilis grown in University of Washington, Seatle, WA, United States - 4-CB3-27 metaG | ecosystem: Host-associated > Plants > Roots >...
GCTGCCCTGACGTTCCGTCACCCTTGCAAAAAGCGGTAGCGCTTGCCACAACGCCCGCCCATGTCTTGATAAACGACAGGGCAAAGCGGGCAGGAAATGAGCGATCCGAAAATCTCTGTTGTAGACGGCGTCAACACCACCCCGGATTCGGTATTAAAGACTTTCTATTCCGACATGCTTTTGATCCGCCGCTTCGAAGAGAAGGCGGGCCAGCTATACGGCATGGGGCTGATCGGCGGCTTCTGTCACCTTTACATCGGCCAAGAGGCGGTCGTCGTCGGCATGCAGGCCAATGTCGGACCGCGCGACCAGGTCATCACTGCCTATCGCGATCACGGCCATATGCTCGCCTGCGGCATGGACCCCAAGGGCGTGATGGCCGAACTGACCGGCCGCCATGCCGGCTATTCCAAGGGCAAGGGCGGCTCGATGCATATGTTCTCGACCGAGAAGCGTTTCTTCGGCGGGCACGGCATCGTCGGCGCGCAAGTGCCGCTCGGTACCGGGATCGCCTTCGCCGACAAGTACGCGTCCAATGGCGGCGTGACGCTGACTTACATGGGCGAGGGCGCCGCCAACCAGGGCCAAGTCTATGAGAGCTTCAACATGGCCAAGCTCTGGATGCTGCCGGTGGTCTACATCATCGAGAACAATCAATACGCCATGGGCACCAGCGTCGAGCGCTCGAGCGCCCAGCCGCAATTCTTCAAGCGTGGCGCGTCGTTCAACATTCCCGGTGAGGAAGTGGACGGAATGGACGTCGTGGCTGTCGCCGCCGCCGGCAAGAAGGCGGTGGAATGGTGCCGGGCGGGCAATGGGCCGATCATCCTGGAGATGAAGACCTATCGCTATCGCGGCCACTCCATGTCCGACCCTGCGAAGTACCGCACCCGCGAGGAAGTCCAAGCTGTGCGCGAGAAGCGCGATCCCATCGAGCATCTCGGCCACGAACTGGTCGCGCGGCGCGTCGTCACCGAGGACCAGCTGAAGGCCATCGACAAAGACATCCGCCTCACCGTCAATACCGCGGCGGAATTCGCCATCGAAAGCCCGGAACCCGATCCGTCCGAACTCTTCACCGACGTGGTCGCCTGATGTCCACCCAGATTCTCATGCCCGCACTGTCGCCGACGATGGAAGAGGGCAAGCTCGCCAAATGGCTGGTCAAGGAAGGCGACGCCGTAAAGTCGGGCGACATCCTGGCCGAGATCGAAACCGACAAGGCGACGATGGAATTCGAGGCGGTCGACGAAGGGCGCATCGGGAAGATCCTCGTCCCCGAAGGCACCGAAGGCGTGAAGGTCAACGCGCCTATCGCCGTGCTGGAAGGCGACGGCGAGGATGCCAAGGTTGCGCCGATGCCGACGAAGGCCGCTGCTCCCGCCGCCGCGCCGAAAGAATCCGCGCCCGCTGCGCGCGTTGACGCGCCCAAGGTTACCGAACCCGAAGTTCCCGCCGGCACCGAATTCGTCACCATGACGGTGCGCGAGGCGCTGCGCGACGCCATGGCCGAGGAGATGCGCCGCGACGAAACCGTGCTCCTGATCGGCGAGGAAGTTGCGCAATACCAAGGCGCCTACAAGGTCAGCCAGGGATTGCTGGAAGAATTCGGCGAGCGTCGCGTGATCGACACGCCGATCACCGAGCAAGGCTTCGCCGGGCTCGGCGTCGGCGCGGCGTTCAACGGGCTGAAGCCCATCGTCGAGTTCATGACCTGGAACTTCGCCATGCAGGCGATCGATCAGATCGTCAATTCCGCCGCCAAGACGCGCTACATGTCGGGCGGGCAGATGCATTGCCCGATTGTTTTCCGCGGGCCCAATGGGCCGGCGTCGCGCGTCGGCGCCCAGCACAGCCAGGATTATTCCTCCTGGTACGCCCACGTGCCGGGGCTGAAGGTGATCTCGCCCTATTTCGCCGCCGACGCCAAGGGCCTGTTGAAGGCCGCGATCCGCGACCCCAATCCGGTGATCTTCCTGGAGAACGAGATCGTCTACGGCCACTCGTTCCCGGTGCCCAAGCTCGACGATTACGTGCTGCCTATCGGCAAGGCGCGGGTGATCCGGCCGGGCACGGGCGTTACCATCGTCTCGCATTCTATTTGCGTGGGATTGATCCTTGAGGCGGCGGAGAAGTTGGCGGCGGAAGGCATCGACGCCGAACTGATCGACTTGCGCACCTTGCGTCCGCTCGATACCGACACCGTGATCGAATCCGTCAAGAAGACCAACCGGCTGGTGACCGTGGAGCAAGGCTGGCCGATTTGTTCCATCGGTTCGGAGATCGCCACCCAGGTGGTGGAAAAGGCGTTCGACTGGCTCGACGCGCCGCCCGCCAGGGTCGCCGGCAAGGATGTGCCGATGCCCTATGCCGCCAATCTCGAAAAGCTTGCGCTGCCGAGCGTGGACGACGTGATCGCGGCGGCGAAAGCGGTTTGCTACCGGAGCTGACGATGGGCGCGGCGGCCGGCATGACCTGGAAGAAGGGCGGCTGCCATTGCGGCGCGGTCCGCTTCGAAGTGCTGGCGCCCGATGAAGTCGAACTGGTCGATTGCAATTGTTCGATGTGCGCCAAGACCGGCTATCTGCACCTGATCGTGCCGAAGAGCCGCTTTCGGCTGCTCTCCAGCGAGGCCAATCTCACGACCTACACGTTCAACACCGGCGCGGCCAGGCATCTGTTCTGCTCCGTATGCGGAATAAAGTCGTTCTACGTGCCGCGCTCGCACCCCGACGGCTACAGCGTCAATTTCCGCTGCCTGGATGCCGCCGACTTCCACGACGTGCGGGTGGTGCCGTTCGACGGCGCCCATTGGGACGAACATGCGGCGGAACTTAAGCCGCTCGAGGCAAACTGATGTCGATCCAGATCCTCATGCCCGCGCTGTCGCCCACGATGGAAGAGGGCAAGCTCGCCAAATGGCTCGTCAAGGAAGGCGATCAGGTGAAGTCCGGCGACATATTGGCCGAGATCGAGACCGACAAGGCGACGATGGAATTCGAGGCGGTGGATGAAGGCCGTATCGGGAAAATTTTGGTTCCCGAAGGAACCGAGGGGGTCAAGGTCAATGCGCCCATCGCGATCCTGCTCGGCGACGGCGAGAGCGCTGCCCCGGCCGACATTCCAAGCGCGATGAAATCAATCCAGGAAGCGGTAACGGCCGAAGTCAAACCGAAGCCCGCTCCCGCGCCAAAACCGCAAACCGTTGCCGCAAAATCGCAAACCGTTGTCGCTCCGGCGCCGTCGGGCGCGCGACTTTTTGCTTCGCCGCTGGCGCGTCGTATCGCGCAACAGAAGGGTATCGACCTCGAAGCGGTCGTCGGCTCCGGTCCGCGTGGGCGTATCGTGATCTCCGATCTCGAAGGGGCCAAGCCGGCCGCGGCGAAACCTGTGGCCGCGCCCGCCGCTGCGCCGCAACCGTCCGTAAGCGGAGCAATCGCCGGCATCGCGCCGCTGCCCGACGCGCGGCTGTTCTACAAGCCGGACGATTACGTCGAAATCCCCCACGATCTGATGCGCAAGTCAATCGCCAAGCGTCTTTCTTCGGCAACCGCTCTGATCCCGCATTTCTACCTGACCGTCGATTGCCGGATCGACGAACTGCTGGCGGCGCGCGCGCGGCTCAACGAGGCGTCGCCGAAGGGTGAGGGGGGCTACAAGCTTTCGGTCAACGATTTTCTCGTGAAGGCCTCGGCGCTGGCATTGATGCGCGTGCCGGAAGTCAACGCGAGCTGGACCGACAGCGCGATCCTGCGTCACAAGCACGCCGACGTCGGCGTGGCGGTGGCGCTCGATTTCGGCCTCATCACCCCCATCGTCTTCCGCGCCGAGGAGAAGGGCCTGGTCGCCATCTCGGGCGAGGTGAAGGCGCTGGCCGAGCGCGCCCGCACCAAGAAGCTCAAGCCGCAGGAATATGAGGGCGGCAGCTTCGCCATCTCCAACCTCGGTATGTTCGGGATCAAGAATTTCACTGCGGTGATCAATCCGCCGCACGCCGCCATCCTGGCGGTCGGCGCGGGCGAGCAGCGCGCGGTAGTTATCGACGGGAAGCTCCAAGCGGCCACCGTAATGACCGTGACCATGTCCTGCGACCACCGCGTTGTCGACGGGGCGACCGGCGCGCGGTTCCTCCAGGCCTTCAAACAATTTGTCGAAGAACCGGCGGCGATGTTGCTATAGAAGCGGCCATGGACGATCTGGGCGCCATCAGCGAGACGGCCGGCGCGGCGGCGGCGGAACTTGCCGTGGCGGCGCTGATCGAGCGCGGCCACAAGATCAAGCCGTGCCCGAATTGCGGCGCTCCCGTGACAGGCGCCTATTGCGCGCAGTGCGGCCAGTCCGTCGAGACTCATCGCCGATCGGTCGTGCATCTGCTGCACGACTTGGTCAAGGACATCGCCAGCTTCGATAGCCGCATCCTGCGCACGGCGCGGGCGCTGCTGTTTGAGCCCGGCGAGCTTCCGCTGGCGTTCCGCCATGGCCGCACCCAGCGCTATGTGCCAGCCGTGCGGCTGTATCTGTTTGTGTCGCTGCTGTTCTTCCTGTTCCTGTCGGCCACAGGCATCGCTTTGATGCAATTCAACCTGACGATCGATTCCTACAAGCTCACCACCGATAATGCAGGTAACGTCATAAAGGTGCGAGGCACCGAGCGCACAATCCTTCAGGGCCTCAAGGCCACGGCCAAGGGCAATGTCTATGTCGACGGCGGGGAGAGCGCCGGGCGCATCCCCATTCCGGGTATGAAAGCTGACGGATCGGTAACCAACACCATCACCGACAGGCCGATGTTTTTTCAGCGCATTGGCAGATATCACCCGAAGGTGACGCCGGAGGTCAAGACGGCGTTGGCCAAGTTCGAATCCGAAACACTTGCCGATGCGAAGAAGAGCAATGAGAGCGGCGGTTGGCTTATGACCGACATCTTCACGACTTTGCAAAAACTCGAGGCCGACCCCGCCGCGCTCAACGGCCCATTGATGACGTGGATTCCGCGGATCCTATTTCTGCTGCTGCCTCTGTTTGCTCTGCTTCTGGGGGCGTTTTATTGGCGCCAGCGCAAGCAGTTTTATTTTGTCGATCATCTGGTGTTCTCGCTCACGATGCACACATTCGCCTTTGCCGTGCTGATTGTTGCTGCGAGCGCGGCACAATTCATCTCCGGAGCATGGGTGGCGGGATTTGTGTTCCTTGCGATGGGCATCTATCTGCTTTTGTCCCTCAAACGCTTCTATGGGCAGAGTTGGGCGTGGACCAGCTTGAAATTCGTCGGCATCGGCGTCATCTACCCGACGTTCTTTGTGGGGCCATCGCTTGTCGCAGCAATCGCCGCAAGCGCCATTGCAGCGTAGAACTAATCTCGGAGAGTGTGCATGGCTGATAGTTTCGACGTCATCGTGGTGGGCGGCGGGCCAGGCGGATACGTCTGCGCCATCCGCGCGGCGCAACTGGGCCTCAAGACGGCAGTCGTCGAGCGCGACAAGCTCGGCGGCATCTGCCTCAACTGGGGCTGCATCCCGACCAAGGCGCTGCTGCGTTCGTCCGAGATTTGGCACCTAATGCACCGGCTCGGCGAGTTCGGATTCTCCGCCGACAACCTCAAATTCGACTTAGCCAAGATCGTCGAGCGCTCGCGCAAGGTCTCGCAGCAATTGTCGAACGGCGTCGGCTTCCTGATGAAGAAGCACAAGATCACGGTGATCGCGGGCGAGGCGAAACTGGCGGGTAAGGGCAAGCTCGCGGTGACGAAGGACGGCGCGACTACGGAATACGCCGCCAAGAACATTGTGCTCGCCACCGGCGCGCGAGCCCGTTCGCTGCCGGGCCTCGAGCCGGACGGCAAGCTGGTGTGGACCTATCGCGACGCGATGGTGCCGACCGCGTTCCCCAAATCGTTGCTGGTGGTCGGCTCGGGCGCCATCGGCATCGAGTTCGCGAGCTTCTTCCGCACGCTGGGCTCTGACGTCACCGTGGTGGAAGTGCTCGACCGCGTACTGCCGGTGGAGGACGAGGAAATCTCGCAGCTTGCGCAAAAGGCGTTCGTCAAGCAGGGCATGAAGATCAAGGTCTCCACCACGGTCGAGAAGCTGGAGAAGGGCGCGGACAACGTTACCGCCACGCTGAAATCGAGCGACGGCAAGACGGAAACGATCACCGTGGACCGTGTAATCCTGGCGGTCGGCATCGTCGGCAATGTCGAGAATATCGGGCTCGACGCGGCGGGCGTGAAGATCGAGAAAACCCATGTCGTGATCAACCAATGGGGCGAGACGGGTGTGGCGGGGCTGTGGGCGATCGGCGATCTGGTCGGCCCGCCCTGGCTGGCGCACAAGGCGATGCATGAAGGTGTCATTGTGGCGGAACGAATTGCGGGTGTTGCCGGCGTTCATCCGCTCGATCCTTCGAAGGTTCCCGGCTGCACCTATTGCTGGCCGCAAGTGGCGTCGATCGGCATGACCGAGGCGAAGGCCAAGGCGACCGGGCGCAAGATCAAGGTCGGCCGCTTCCCCTTCATCGGAAACGGCAAGGCGATTGCGCTCGGCGATGCGGAAGGCCTGGTGAAGACCGTGTTCGACGCCGACAGCGGCGAACTTCTGGGCGCGCACATGATCGGCGCGGAAGTCACCGAATTGATCCAGGGCTACGCCATCGCCAAGAACGGCGAGTTGACCGACCGCGAACTCGAAACCACGATCTTCCCCCATCCCACGCTGTCCGAGATGATGCACGAAGCCGTTCTCGACGCCGACAAGAAGGCATTGCACATATGATAATCAGCCACATCAAAGGAACGGCCGCCGGCCTTGCCGCGCTGGCCATTTGCACGGGGGGCGCCATGAGCGCATCGCAAGACGACATGATCGCGACCCAAAATGGACCATTGGAAATTCATGCCATCCACCACGCCTCGCTGATGCTGACCTGGAATGGCAAGCACCTGCTGGTCGATCCGGCACCCGTCGATGGCGGCGATCCGACGGCCGGATATACCGCTTTGCCGAAACCGGACGTGATCCTCTACACCCATAATCACGGCGATCACTTCAACGCCGCGATCCTCGAGGCGGTGGCCGGGCCGGGCACGCAGATCGTCGCGCCGCAGGAAGTCCAGGACGAAATCCCGGCGAAGCTGCGCGCGCAAACCACGGTGATGGCGAACGGCGATAAGGCCACGGTGGGCGGCATCCCTGTGGAGGCCGAGCCGATGTACAACACGACGCCGGAGCGAACGAAGTTCCATCCCAAGGGCAACGGCAACGGTTATATCCTCACCTTTGGCGGCGAGCGCATCTATATCGCCGGCGACAGCGAAGAGGCGCCGGAGCTGGCGCATCTGGCGCAGATCGACGTCGCATTCCTGCCGATGAATCTACCGTACACGGAAACCGTGGAAGCGGCGGCGGGATGGGTGAAGGATTTCCGGCCCAAGGTTGTCTATCCCTATCACTTCCACAACGCCGACGGGACACTGAGCGATCTCGACGCCTTTAAGAAGGACGTCGACGGCGCAAGCGACGTGCGGGTCCTGAGCTGGTATTAGAACAGCCGCTTCACATCCTCGGCCAATCCAGCAGCATCGTCGGTGGTGAGGGTGACCAGACGTGCGCGGCCGGTGGGGTCGAAGAAGAATACCGCGCCCGAATGCATCACGGTATAAGCCGGTTGCGTCTGGACGCTGTAGGCGACGCGGTAGCGCCGCGCCAGACCCGCCAGCGCGTTGTCGCTGCCGCGCAGGCCGTCGATCTGCGGGGCAAACGCCGCGACATATTTCTTCATCACCGCCTGGCTGTCGCGGTTAGGATCGACGGTAACGAACAGCACGCGCACTCTGTCCGCGTCGGGCCCGAGCTTTTGCAGCATGTCGGCGAGGTTCGCGAGCGTCGTCGGGCAGATGTCGGGACAATTTGTGTAGCCGAAATAGAGAATGACCACTCGCCCGCGATAATCCGCCGCGCTGACCGGCGCGCCGTCGTTGGCGCGCGTCATGGCGAATTCGAGCCTTGGCATCGCGCCGGTGATGTCGGTCGCATGCCATGGCCGCTCTGGCCCGCATCCGGTGAGCGCGACGAACAGAGCGGCAACGACGGCAATCTTGTTCATGGGCCCGACAATAGCATGGCGCGGGCAGCGCAAATCGGCAAAATGGCGCGATGACTCTGGCGATGGCACAAAGGGCGCCGGGCTGGTTCGCCTATGGCGCGCTGCTGGCGGTGGGCGGCGTGCTCTATGTGTTGTGCCGATGGTTCCCCGCCGATCTGCCGTTCTGGATGCCGTGGGAATTCTCCTGGCCCGTCTATCTCGCGACGGCGCTTGCGCTTGCCTGGTTCTTCCGCGGGCTGGCGCGCTTGCCGCCGTCCGAGCGCCCGGCGATGTGGCGCAATGCGGCGTTCGTCGTCGGCATGTTGGCCGATTACGCCGTGCTGCAAACCCATGTCGATTATCTGGCGCAGCACATGTTTTTCATGCATCGCTGGTCGCAGTTCGTCCTGCATCACGCCGCACCGTTCCTGATCGCGCTTGGCGCATCGGGGCCGGTGCTCTGGGCCGGGATGCCGGATTTCCTGAAACCGCTGCTGCGCCTGCGTGCCGCGACGGCGACGATGGATTATCTGCAGAACAAGTATGTGGCGCCCGTGATGTTCGTCGCCATGCTGTATTTCTGGCTGCTGCCCGATTTCCACACCCGCACGATGCTCGACCGCAACCTTTACGACCTGATGAATTGGTCAATGGCGATCAACGGCATCATGTTTTGGAGCCTGATCGTCGATCCGCGCCCCCATCCGCCGGCGCGATTGTCGATCCTGTGGCGCGCGCTTGCGATCATCGCCATCGAGATTCCGCAGATGGTGCTGGGCGCGATTCTGTCGCTGTCGTCGACAGACTATTATCCGGTCTACAACATTTGCGGCCGCGTCTTCGATATGACCGCGCTGAACGACCAGCATTACGGCGGGCTGATCATCTGGCTGCCCGGCACGCTGACCAGCTTCGCGGCGATGATCGCGGTGCTGGTCGTCCTTCGGATCAACGACGAGAAGGCGGAGAAGGCGCGGCTTTCAGCCTGATTAATACCCCGCCGCTTCGCCGTCCTTGCGCATTTCGGACGCGCCCCAATAGACGTGGTTTTTCGCGTCCCACATGATCGCCTGATAGCCGCCGAAATTGCCGGTGCCGCCCACGATTTTGTAGCCGCGTTTCTCCAGTTCGGCCTTCACCGCCGGATCGAACCCGCTCTCCATCTCCACCGTGCCGATGCCGGTTGACGGCTCGCCGGTCGGTTCGGCGCCGCCATAGTGCCGCCAGCGCGCCGCGTCGCCCGCTTCCTGCACGTTCATCCCGAAGTCGATAATGTCGGTGAGCACCTGGACATGGCCTTGCGGCTGCATGTCGCCGCCCATCAGCCCGAACGACAGGAACGGCTGGCCGTCCTTCATCACGAAGGCAGGGATGATGGTGTGGAACGGCCGTTTGCCCGGTGCGTAGGCGTTCGCCGCTTCGGGATCGAGCGAATAAAGCTCGCCGCGATCCTGGAACATGAAACCAAGCCCGTCGGCTACCAGCCCCGATCCCATGCCGCGATAATTCGATTGGATCAGCGAGACCATCATGCCGTCCTTGTCGGCGGTGGTGAGGTAGATCGTGTCGCCGTCATGCAGGCGCGGATCGCCCGGGCCGATGTCGGGATTGGCGTGCGCCAGCTCGATCAGCTTGCGCCGTTCGTCGGCATAGGCGTCGGACAGCAGCCCCTTCATCGGAACCTTCACGAATTTCGGATCGGCGTACCATTTGGCGAGGTCTTCGAAGGCCAGCCGCTTGGCCTCGATCATCGCGGTCAGCGTGTCGGCGCTGCCGGCGCCCATCTTTTTCAGGTCGTAGGCTTTCAGGATCTGCAGCATCTGCAGCGCCGCCGCGCCCTGGCCGTTGGGCGGCAGTTCGTAGACGTCATAGCCGCGATAGTTCACCGATAAGGGCGCCACCCACTCACCGTGGTGCGCGGCGAAATCGGCATAGCGAAGATCGCCGCCGATGCGCTTGAAATAGGCGTCGATGGTGTGGGCGATGGCGCCCTTGTAGAACGCGTCGCGCCCACCGCCCGCGATCAGCGTCAGCGTGTGCGCGAGATCGGGGTTCTTGAAGATTTCGCCCTCGGCCGGGGTGTGGCCACCGCTTCCATCGGCAATCAGATAGGTGTGGCGCGCGTTGTCGCTTTCCTCGATCAGGTCTTTGTATTTCTCGAAGGCCTCCATATTGCCTTTCCAATAGGCGGAAACGAGCTGCGTCACCGGAAAGCCGATGGTCGCGTAATGGATCGCGGGGGCGAGATCGTCTTTGATCGGCAGCTTGCCGAACTTGCCATGCAGCGCGAACCAGCCGTCCACCGTGCCGGGCACCGTCACGGGTAGCGATCCCACCGGCGGGATATGCGCCTTGGTGGGCATCCCGGCCTTCTTGTAGGCGGTCTCGATTTCCGCTTTCAGTTTCGTCAGATCGCGCCCCATCGGCGAGCGGCCTGAGCTGTTATAGCCGTAGAGCTTGTGGGTCTTGGGATCGTAGACGATCGCGAACAGGTCGCCGCCCATGCCGTTCAGTACCGGCTGCATCAATCCGATCGCGGCGTTGGCGGCGATCGCCGCATCGACCGCGCTGCCGCCCTTCTTCAAGATGTCGATGGCGATCTGGGTGGCCAGCGGCTGTTCGGTCGCCGCCATGCCGTGCTGGGCCAGCACCGGCGAGCGTGTCGCCCACTCCGCGCCCGCATAGCGGTCGCCGCGGCTCATCTGCCCAAAGGCGCTGTGCGCCGTTAATCCCATCAGCATGACGATTGCCGCCCCCCTCAGCCCGTTCCTCATTGATGCACAACCTCCGCGTAGCTCACATGGCAGGAGCCGCCGTTCTTCTGGAAATAGCGCTGATGGTAATCCTCGGCCCGCCAGAACGGCACGGCGTCCTCGATGGTGGTGACGATCGGGCCTTTGTAACGGCCAGAGGCGCCGGCCGCGGCCTTGCGCTCCTCGGCGACGCGCTTTTGTTCCGGCGAATGGGCGAAGATCACGGAGCGGTACTGCGTGCCGACATCGGGGCCCTGGCGATTCAGCT
>Ga0265342_10004415_pt1 | contig 11091 bp, 12 predicted proteins | sample 4CB327metaG_FD_203125 | JGI IMG/M metagenome (GOLD analysis project Ga0265342, IMG submission 203125) | Rhizosphere microbial communities from Carex aquatilis grown in University of Washington, Seatle, WA, United States - 4-CB3-27 metaG | ecosystem: Host-associated > Plants > Roots >...
CGCTGTCAATCAGTTTGGCGATTTCTGGGGCGGCTTGTTTTACGGCATTGGACCAGCGAATATTGGCGAAGATGCCGCCGGTTAAAAAATCGGCAATGGCCTGTATCGGGTGTTCACCGGTATTAAAATAGTCCAGCTTCATGTCTACCACCGCCACGCCTTTGACCGGTGTTCTTACTTCAAAGCCATAGTTTTTTTGAGGACCAATGCCTAAAAACTCTAGAACATTATTTTTGACAGAAACAATTCCCTGCCAGGCATCTTTGAACACCGCGCCCACGTTTTGAACAAAGGTCTTAACCGCACCGATAAGTTCATTCTTATTGGTATCCAGATGAAATTGGGTATCCTGCGGCTTGAGGGTATCGCTAACATCTAATTTTGGTTTTACCATATTGTCGATCTGTACGCCTTGATTGTTTCCGGGTTGTTTGTTGTCGAACGTAAGGCTTGTATCTTGGACCTCTCTGCTTCCTGCGGGGATCACATCGGCTTGAGCCGGTTTCATCTGCAAAGGGGTAATAGTTTCAATGGGGGCGGTATCGCTATTAGGTTTTGCGATCGCTTGATTAGGCTGTTGCACCGGCATAACCGGCGGTTGTGATCCTTGCCCTGTTATTTGCGAAGCGCTGGATACGGAGGTTAACGGCGATTGGGCAACATCAGCTAGTTTACCTTCTCCATTTTGCTGTGTTTGTTGGCTGGCTACCCACTTATCACGCGCCGCGTATTCGGCTTCAATAGCTTGATAGTCGGAACTAAATTGAGATAGGCCAGCGGCGCGGGGATCATAGCAAGCCTTTTCAGCGGTAAGATAAGCGTAAGGATTGTCTTTTTGGGTTGTTTGGGTTTTATAAGTATCTCTCTGCGCGGTATCGCTTAAATTATTTTTATTGGATAAAGATTTGTCTATCCCGGTGTCTAAGCCCCTAGTCTGTTCTGTGTTAATATCTTTTGTTGGCGGGGCTGTGGCTTGGTTTGCTTTAATATCCGGGGTTTTGACAAAGAAGTTTTGGACGCTGGTAACGATGTTGTTAAAGAAGTTTCCTACGTTACTTACGAAATTGGTTACGGCTTGAGTTACGCCGGAAAAGAAATTACCGATATTGTTGATCGCGCTATTCCACCACGATTGCTGATAGGCTGGTTGGGTATTGATATTATTCTGTTGTTTGTAGTTTTGCCAGTTTTGGGAATAACTATCGTAGGTATTGTCTTGGCTGTAATTGTTATCCCAAGCATGGGCGCAAGGGATAAACTGCGCGATCAATAGGCCGGTGATTAGGGTTACTTGGACTAGCTTAGTTTTTGTTCTCACGATAGAGTACTCTCCTTCCTCCCCGAAGCATTAATCCAAGCTACTTAATTTATACCACCAACGCTGTCATTTGTCAAACAAAATATTGCATAATTTGTGACTGCGATCAGCAAGGTAAAAAGGCGGGCAGCCCCAAGCTTGGATTATTTGCTTGAAGAGACGGTTGCCTTTTTTGGTAACCGGCCCCGGGGCTGCCCCTCCCCATATCAACATACTTGCCGATATTCGACCTACCGTGGCCTTAAGCCTTTACCGACCGTTGATATTGCCTCTTACCACAAGAATTTGCCGCCTAAGACCGGATAGCAATCGCCGTAAAGTTCAAGACGGTTTAGCTTTGGCATTAAACGGTACGCCAATCGCCTACAGATTTTTACCCATGTTTTCATTAGGTATGCTCCTTTTTATTGATTTAAAGATTATGTGGAATGACCGGTTGTTTTAGATCGATTATCTCTACTACTTCGCTGCGTGTATAAAAGGAAGTCGCCAGAGTAAATTTTGTTGGTTTGCAATGCCCGGTCATGCCTGTAAGAAATATCAAAAACGCTAGAGGTAAAATAAGGCGTAAATAATTTTTTTTCATTGAGTGTTATCTCCCTTATTGCTAGTTACCGTAGTTTTTAATCTTTGCATTAGGCCGTTAATGTTTTCTACTCTGGTTAAGGCTTCACCGCATACGGCGTTAATGTCATGAGCGATCAATATTTTTTTGAATGGGCGGCGAAAGCGCATTATTACCATGTGCATTTTTTTCATCCAAGGCGGCAAATCGGCTAAACAGCGAACGCTTAAATATATAACCTGAATATCATTACCGATATGATGGCTCAATATTTGCCAGATACGGGGATCGAGAGAAACGCCGGATTGTTTTATTTCCTCGTATAGCTTCTGCTCATTCGGCATCGGGTTAGCCATAATAATAAACCTCCCCTTTACACATTAGCTACGGATAGGCTCTGCTCTTGAATAATCTTCAACAACAGATCAAACTCTACCGGCTTGGTAAGATAAGCCGTTGCACCCAACTCTTTAGCTTTCTGCCGCATCGCATCGTCATCGAAACCGGTCAGGATGTAAACCTTAGCCGTTGCATCAACCTCTCTGATTTTTTTCAATACGTCCAAGCCGTGCATGTCCGGCAAGCCTAAATCTAAAAAGACGCATTGAGGTTTACGTTCGCTGAAAAGGGTGATGGCTTCTTTGCCATTTTTGGCCGGAGTAACGGCAAATTCACTATGCCGCTCGATAAACATCCCTAAGTACTCACGGATCGTATTTTCATCTTCGACCAGTAATAAGGTTTTATCTGATATCTTCATATTATTACCCTCCTTCGGAACGCTCCATTTCCGCCATCCAGATATTCGCCGCGACGACTTCAATGATCTTTTTGCTCTCTGCATACTCCGGGTTCCTTTCGACGGCCAGGTTAAAATACTCCTCTTGTTCGGTCGAAGGAAGCTTACGGAAAGCGTCCAGCGAATAATCTCGTTTCTTGCCTTTTCCTTGATTATTAGCACCATTTCCCATACCTAAATCTGCCCTCCTTATTATTGGGTTTATATAAACGGTTATGTTTTCCATGGGGTCCTTCCTGTTTTGGACTTTTTATTCCTTTTAACCACTTCCCTTGTCCAATTATGATATAACATATTGTGGACTTTTTGTCAAGGTAACTTAGTTAAAGTGTCCAAAATGCCTTATATGTGGACGCTTTTTTGATTATAATTTATTTTAAAGTCCAACTTTTCCTTGACAAAAGGCTAGTTTTAAGGTACTTTTAAGGTGAGGGTATTATGGAGTTAAAAGACAAGGTTATTCAATTACGTAAGGAACGGCACTTTACCCGGCAGGCTCTACATCAACGGATCGTGGAGATCGTCGGCAAGGACGCAATTTCCTATAAGACATTACAACGGATCGAATCTGGCCGGTTTGATGGCCGGGTCACTTCCTTGTACCAGCTTTGTTTAGGGCTAAACGTGCCGCTAAAGGATTTCTTAGAGGAAATCACCCGCTACAACATCAAAGAGTACAACCGCTGGGACGACCACGAGGAAGTATATAAATACAACGAAGGCGCTCAGGCTGAAATTGTTTCCGGCGCAAAAATGCCTTTTTTGTCGTTAAAACTAACTCTGCTGCCGAAAGCAAAAACCACGCCGGAACAAGACCCCAAGGAGATCGGGGATTTTTTAAAATGGATTTACGTACTCAAGGGAAAGGTATTTTGCGTAGTAGACGGTAAGCAGTCGTTGCTTGAACCGGGTGGCTGCGCCTCTTTTGACAGCACCCTGCCCCACTATTTTGAAAATGCCGGAATAACCAAAGCGCAATGCTTGATTATCCAGCACCCGCGCCATCTCTAATTTTAGGCTGGTATTTATTTTTTTTGGTAAGGATCTCTTTGGCTTTCTCGTATAGTGTTTCGGCAAGGATAGGTTTAATCAAATAACCGATTGCTCCCACCTCCAACACTTCTTTGGCAACCTGACGGCTGTCATAACCGGTCATAACAATTACATCGGGCAGGATATTATCGGTTTTCAGGCGGCGCAACACATCAAGGCCGCTTAATCCCGGCATTTTGATATCCAGAAAAATCAGGTCAAAATTATCCGCTTTGATTTTTTTGAGGGCTTCTTCGCCAGTAGCCGCCATATCGATTTGACAATCCAACAGGCGGTTTAAATGATGGCTGAAATGCTCCAAGACTTCTTTCTCATCGTCCACAATCAGGATTTTTGCTTTGTTCATTGCGCCTCTTTTGTTTTTAAGGGATAAAGTTCCTGTATTTTAGACATTACCGTATCGCGCAAATAGTCGGTGCTGAATGGTTTTTTGACAAAAGCGTCTGCGCCGAGTTCCTGGGCTTTTTGACGAGTCTGGGCATCATCGGAAACTGTAACCATAATCACTTTTGCCTGTTTATCGATCTGGCGAATTTGCTTCAACACTTCAAAGCCATCCATCTTGGGCATTTTAAGGTCCAGCAAGATAATTTGGGGGCGTTCCTTTTCCACGACCGCCGCCGCCTCAAAAGGATCGGTAACCTTTAAGACGGGGTGGCCGAATTTCTTAAAGAACCCGCCCACAAAATCACATACCCCTTTTTCATCGTCCACTACTAATATTTTTATCATGGCTTTTTGGTTTTATCCTCGTTGGCATCGGTAGCATCAAAAAGTTTTTTCAAAAAAATATCGACGTTCTTTACCTGCCTGATCGTTCCCTTGTAAAAAGTTATAAAATCGGCAGGCGGATCGCCGGGCTGGCGAGTAACCCAATACAAAAATTTTAACTGCCATGAGCAGACCTTTAAAATCCACTGCGGCACGAATTTATAATCTCCGGCAAGCAAGGATATCCAGTTAACATCGTTACGCACATGGTGATTTATCAACTCTCTGATATCAGGGTGGATGGTAATCTTTTCCTGCTTGATCTTCTCGTAAACCTGATCTTCACCAGGCATCGGGTTAGCCATTAGACGCCTCTTTTCTTTGATCGGTAGCTAAACGATCAACCATTTCCTTTAATGCTTCTTCTGAGGGCGGTTTGATATAAATGCCGTCCACGCCCCATTTTTTGGCTTCGGTCAAAGTGCTATCATCATCGTCACGGGTAAACATGAGGCATAACGTAGTTTTCTCCATCGTCCTGATCCTTTTAAGCAGTTCGACCCCGTTGTAATCGGAATAAGATAAGTGTATATCAATAGCTACGGCTTGCGGGCGTTCTTTTTGGAAAGTTTCCCAAGCTTCTTCGGCTTTTAGGGCGGTAAATACCTGACAGCGCTTCCTCTCCAACATGGCTTTCAGGAATTTACAAATATCCGGCTCGTCATCAACGATCAATACTTTTCGCATAGTTATTTACCTCTCCCTTTTGCGACGTACTTTTGTTATATCATCGCTTGTGACGCTGGTCAACCTTTTCGAATTTTGTTCCCATAGCGCCTCGCGCCTAGCGCGATGTTTTTACGGGATCAGCCGGTCCATGATATGACGGCAATTCAACAATGAACCGTGCACCGGTTTCTTTACCTTCCGATTCTGCCCATATTTTGCCTTTGTGCATTTGTATAACTTTACGCACACGGGAAAGCCCCATGCCCGACCCTTCGGTAGACGCTTTAGTGGTAACGTAATCTACAAAAATGTTTTCGATAAAACCGGGGTCTTTTGTAATACCATAACCGTTATCGGAAATCTCCATACGAAATAAATCACCACCGGTTAAACGGTAAACCTTAAAGGCTATTTCTTTTTTCCTCCCTTTGCCCACGTTATCACGCACAGCATGAAGGGAGTTCTCCATAAGGTTAACCAAAGCTTCTTCTAAGTAAATCTGGTTGCCGTAAACAACAATATCTTTTTCTATCTCTGTAGAAAAATAAACATCATTATGCTTGAATTGAGGACCCATAATAAGCAAAAGGCTATTTAAAACTGCATCTAAGCTTAGGTGGTGAAATTCGCCGGTATCCTGTTTAGAAAAAGCCCTTACCGCTGCAACCAAATCAGAAATCCGTTTAGCATTATGGACAACGGTATCCATCCAATCAACCATTTCCGCATAATCCTCCGGGCTAAACTTATCTTTATACTTTTCGGCAATGTTATCTCTGATAAGACTAACCACCCCTCTTATGCCGGTAGCGGGATTATCGATCTCATGCGCCATGCTGGAAGAAAAGTGATCCATGGTTTGGTGACGCTTGATCTGTTCCTCACGACTTAAACGGATCTTTTCGTCCTGCCAAAATAAACAGTTTTCAAAAGCCAAAACGCATTGGGCGCGCAGAATTTCAAAAATATCCACATCAGACGCATCGTAAACATCAGAGGTTTCCTTGGGGCCAAGCAGAAGAAAACCGTTTAACATCTCATCACGAAAAAACGGCAAAAGGTAGCTTTCTTTTCCAAAACCAATAATATTAGGCACTTTATCTAAAGCTAAAGATTCGCTCTGCAAGGCGGCAGCAATAACTAGCGCGCTATCTTTGGCGATCTTGTCCGGCAAAGGGTGTTCGTCCTCCGATAAAAACTGTTTTAAAACGTAGGCATCTTTATCATAATCGAACAAATACACCCCGCAGAATTTAGGTTGTATTATCTCATATGCCCCCTCGCACAATTCATTGACCAGCTTGGCGGTATCCTTAAGATGAGGCAGAGTCTCTGCAAACTCGCGCAAAGCACGACGCATGGTGAACTGTTCTTTTTGCAAAGCTTCTTCGGCCTTTCGTTGAAAACGACGATGGATAACGGGACCACAAATTGCTAACAAAATTGCTAACGATGTTGACAATAGCCATGACCTGGTCTGGTACCCTACCCAAAAAGGAATGCCTAGGGTCAGAGCAAACACTACAAAAAATATTCCGACCTTAGTAACGGCGAGACGAATTCCCATAAGATGATATTTGATAATAGCATAAGCAACTATAGCGATGTAAACGCTTATCAAGATGTTAAAATATGGCGGGAAATTTATTCCATACCACATCGGCCAATTGGTTGCTCCACCAATAAATCCTACAACCGCTCCTAATGTGAGGTATTTTCTCTGTTCACGCTGCGAACCAGCGCTAGTCTTTATCCCACGGAGCAACCAGCTGAAACCATAAAAACACTGGCCGAACCAAACAATTAAATACGCGTTAAAAAATAAAGTTGGTGTCGGCCAAAATCCAAGATTATGACGAGGCTCTAAATTACCGAATAACAAAGAACTTATATTTAAAAAAATAAAGATTAAGCCGGTCAGATATAAAAAAAATATTTTACGCTGATTTCTTTGCGCTACGTCAACAAATGCAAAAACAAAATGGACAAAGGTAACATTTATCAGAATTATACCGGTTGTTAAAATTTTAAACCATAGCGCTGCCTGTGCGCTTGAAATAGAAATCTGCCAAAAGAAGTAACCAAAGCTATATAGCGCCACGCTCAAGGCAGTATAAAAATAGCTTCTATTCCTGACATCGCTTGGATTTCTCTGAAAAATAACAATACCAATAAATAAAGAAAAAATAAAATTAATGAGACCGGAGAATGCAAGAAAAGACATGAATTATTTATCGCTTTTGATAATGCGAATGAATAATATTCGCCCAGACTCTTCCCACTCTTTGGCGATGCTAAAATCAACAAGTCCAGCGGAATGAATTAAATTATCAACATCGCTCTCTGAGCGTGGTACAAATTCCCAATCGCAAAACCAATCTGGATCAAGCGGAGCTAGGGGATCTTTATCTTCTATTTTGTGGGCGAATACCATCTGCCCACCAGGTTTTAAAAAATACCAACAGAACTTCATCAACTTCTTGACGATACTATCCGATAAATAATCACCAAGGCCTATAGAATAAACTAAATCGTATTTACCAAACCGTTTTTGATAAAGCTGCGGTCTGCGGATAAGGTTCATAATATTTTCTCGTACAAACCGCGCTTTGACCTTGGAAGATATGTTGATCAAAGCCTTGCGAGAAAAATCCAAAGCCTCTTTCTCAAAATCAACACATAGATAATTTATACGCGAATTAAAATTAAAGCGTTGTGAAAATAGCTCACGTATTTCCCGACATGGACCGCAAGCGACATTCATAATATTTAACCTGTTGGCCTCTGATGAAGAAACAAAACGCTTAAGTATTTCTACCATTTTGTTTTTACGTCCACGAACCGCAATGGCATAGGGATTATCAAGAAAACCTCGCTCAAAGTATGCAGCCAATTTATCGGTTGTCACAATTTTATTGTTATAAACAAACTCCATCATTTCAAAATCACCGGGATAACCACGGTATTTCCTGAAACCCTTGTCCATCATTTCGCTCCGGTAAAACCATTTACCACCCGCGGCTCTAAATTCATTTTTTATTTTCGCGGATATTTTTTTATCATTAATCTTCTTAATTAACTTCTCCCCCTCGGTTATAATCTCGCTATTAAGAATGGCTAACCTGTTAACCATCGCTTGGGAAAAACTCTTTTCATTTTCTGCTTCGTGGGCAAATTTTTCTAATGCGCTAATATACTGAGAAAGTTTTTCTTGCCACACCAATAACGTTGACTGCGGTTCCATGGTTGTTTTATCCGACATATACCTTTCCTTCGTTCAATTTTCTTTGATGAATGCTTTGCCAACAAGACCGTACATTATTACTATTAGGGGCAAGAAAACCAAAACCGGCAATAACTGCTCTGTGGTTAATCATTGTAATTAGATTATACTATACAAAAAGTTGCACCAAAAGAAAATTTAATATAGTCAATGATTTTCCGTTACACGCGCAATGAATAGCTATTCCAGAAAAATCTCCTGCACTATATATGGGTACGGGCTTGAAGGGCGTCCCTTTTAAGGGACAGACGGGAGCGAATGTTTAAGGCGCGGTTTTAGTGAAACTAAAATAACAGTCTGACCGCCATAGGCGGTCTGTCTGTTAAGCGCTATAAACGTTCGCGGGGCGGGCAGGGTCATATACAGGTTGCTTTCCTTATTCAGCTTTTTGCCATATCCGAAACCAGCCGTATCTTTTTTGATCACAACCCCGCGCATGTTCGGGAAAAAATATCTTCCACTTGGTTCGGTTCGGGATCGGATCAAAGTGGCGCGCGAAAAAGAGCAGGCGTGGGTTCGTGGTTGTACGGAACGCCTTTTTCCGCCGAAAATCGGTTACTAATAAAATCCTTTAGTAGCAATTTTCAAGAACAAACCTGATGCACCAGTCCGAGGGGCCAAAGTGGACCCATGCTTCCAGCAAGGCGCTGCGCCAGATCGCCCTAATCTTAGGGTTTAAAGGGCAGCGGCGCGAAAGGTAAGTAAGTTTCTGTTTGCAGAGAGCTAACGCCGGTGGTAGAATTGCCCTGTTTTATCGGGAAGCAATACCTTGATGTTAGTCGTCCGGGTTCGTGAGGCGCGCAGCGCCCCCGACCATTTGATACATTCGGGGGTTGCGGCGGGGTCGTTAAGCAATTGCTCATGGAATTGCGCGGCGTCCTCTGAACGAAAAACGATTTTTTCCGTTTGGCGCGTAAGCGTCGCGACGAAGCCAATTTGTCTCTAAACCCGCGCTTCTTTTTAAAATAAGGAGTAACCTGCCATGAAGATTAAATATTTCCTCTATGCCCGCAAGTCCACCGAAGATGAAGAACGACAAGTCATGTCTATCGAAGCCCAGATCACCGAGTTAATCGAATACGCTAAACGAGAAAAGATTACTATCGCTCAACAATTCATTGAGAGTAAAAGCGCCAAGGCGCCAGGCCGGGAAATATTCAACACCATGATTCAAGAGATTTATTCTTCTAAAGAGCCTATCGGCATCTTGGCCTGGCACCCTGACCGCTTGGCGCGTAACTCGGTGGACGGCGGGCAAATCATTTATTCGATTGATATAGGTAAAGTCGTTTCATTGAAGTTCCCTACCTTTTGGTTTGAACCAACACCCCAGGGCAAGTTCATGTTGCAAGTGGCTTTTGGACAAAGCAAATACTATTCCGATAATTTAAGCGAAAATGTAAAGCGCGGGTTTAGGCAGAAACTTAGACGCGGCGAATGGCCTTCCCTTGCGCCCCTGGGCTATATCAATAATCCCAAGACCCGCAATATCGAGCCAGACACAACCAAGGCCAGATGTATCGCTATGGCATTTGAAGAATATGCCGAGGGCAAGCATACCTTAGAGAGTTTAAGCAAGCGGCTAAGTTTATGGGGCATAATAAGTAAAACCGGAAAACCCTTGGTCAAGGCTTCCGTACACCGCATGTTGACCAACAAGGTATATATGGGGATCATCGCCCGCAATGGAGAAGTTCTTGAGGGCAAGTTTGAGGCAATCGTTTCCCCCGCGACTTTTGCGAAGGTACAAGAAATACTTAAAACCAAGGCTAAACCACGCCATTCTAAAAAGAAGCATAATTTCCCTTTCATGGGGTTACTCACCTGCGGTGAGTGCGGCTCCACCATCACTGCCCAATACGCCCATGGGCACGGCGGCACCTACCGCTACTACCGTTGTACCAAGTGGTTTAGCCAGTGTACGCAAAAATACTTAAGAGAAGACCGTCTGGCCTTTCAGCTGAAAGAACAGATCGCAAAAGCCGCGGTTGACCCGGAATGGGCGAACCGGATAAGCAGATACCTTGATGATGAGGAAAAGAAAGAAGCCCAGAACGGGCAAACTATCGCCCTAAACCTGGATAACCAGATCAAAGGCACCAAAGAGAAGCTGGATACGCTAGTCAATGCCTTCCTGGATAATACCATTGATAAAGATGTGTACATCGCAAAGAAAGAAGAACTGCTTACCCTGAAGGCTACCTTACAGGAGAAAAGAGCAGGTTTAGGGCGTAAGGGGAAAAGTAGTATCGAACCTTTACGTGGTTGGCTAAACACCTGTATTGATGCGGATAAATTGGCTTCGTCGGACAATCTTGATGAAATTAAGAGGGTAACGGAAAAAATCGTAACGAACCCACGCCTGCTCGATCAACGGGTGATCGGAGATCTCGCGCGCCACTTTGAAATGATATGGAAATATAAAGGATTTTCCGACGAGGACGCCGCGCAATTCCATGAGCAATTGCTTAACGACCCCGCCGCAACCCCCGAATGTATCAAATGGTCGGGAAGGCGGGACTTGAACCCGCGGCCTCTTGCACCCCAAGCAAGTGCGCTAGCCAAGCTGCGCTACTTCCCGAAGCCCGCCTCTGGCGGGCAGAGATTAGAAATTCGACAGGCGAAAGGTGATA
>Ga0265342_10004419_pt1 | contig 11087 bp, 12 predicted proteins | sample 4CB327metaG_FD_203125 | JGI IMG/M metagenome (GOLD analysis project Ga0265342, IMG submission 203125) | Rhizosphere microbial communities from Carex aquatilis grown in University of Washington, Seatle, WA, United States - 4-CB3-27 metaG | ecosystem: Host-associated > Plants > Roots >...
CATGCGCGTTGATATAATCTATTTGTTCGGGCTTTAAACCCGCATCTTCGATAGTTTGCACCATTACTCTGGCGATATCTTCGGCATCGGGTTTAGGTATGACCATGTGATGTGCGCCGGAGTTGGTTACCCTGTCCTGGCTATGGGTATAACCCATGCTGGTCTCAACCTTACTGTGGCCTAACATGTCTTTGATCTGGCGCGGATCGCCGCCGCGCATGGCGGCAAAGGTGCCGGCACAATGGCGTAAGCTGTGCGGTTGAATGCCCGGACGCCTGATCCCGGCCCTTTTGTAGCAGCCAGCAATGATGCGATGGATTGTCCGGGTGGTCAGGCGCCCGGAACTGTTACGATGGCTGTAAGACGCGAATAACGGAGTTTTGGCATCATACTGGCCCCGTTGGTCGAGATATTTGTTTATGGCTTCGTAGGGTGGTGTTTCCAGAACCACGAATTTGTCTTTGAAGGTTGTTCCTTTAGGCCGGTAAAACAAAATGTATTTGCCGGCTTTGGACTTGATATCGCCGATATCGGCGTTGATGATGCTGATCTCGCGTAAGCCGGTATAAAGCATAAGGAATAGTATCGCTTTGTTTCGTATGTTTTCCGGGGTTGGTTCCAAGTGCTCCAGGGCAACGAGCAGCTTAACCAGCTCCTGTTCGGTCAAGGCATCGCGGGAACTATCCGGCCGCTTAAGTTTGCTGATTTCCTTGGCAGGGTTATATTCGATCTGACCGGTTTTAACCATCCAATCGAGCAAGGTTCGAACCGCAGTGATATAGGCGGCCACAGTGTGTCCGGACAACTCACGGCCGTCCAAAAGGCGTTTATAGCGACTTATAAGGGGTATATCGAGGCCTTTATCCTCCTTCTTAAGGAAATCAAGCCATGGCCGCAGGGCACGTTCATAGGTCGACCTGGTTTTAGGCGCACCTGTATGGTTAGCCAAAAATTCGGCGATTATGGTATCCCAGGGTTTTGTTAGAAATATTGTTCCGGGCATAGTTTATTTTATCGCTTTTGGGGTATTCAGCAATGCTTGAGGATAATCTTTGCTACGGACCACGCCTCGAAGAAACAGGCATTTTCACTTGATTTCATCCCATTCCTTGGCGGTCACTGCGTTCATGTCGCCAACAAAACGTTGATACCCATCTTCTTTGGTTTTGTTGTCCAGGGTCTGGATTTTTCCCACAAGATCAACGGCGGCGCTTACGACTGCGATGGCAGCACCCGTCTCTGCGATAGCCGCGTTACTTCCCACCGCGGTTGTTTTAAAACTTTTGGAATCAACCCCCAAGGCATACTTATCTCCCGAAATTCGAGAAGTGTTAACATCGGTCGTTATAAAATCAGGGCTTACATCCATAACTTTATTTGCCTTGCTTATAAAGTCTTTACAAGAGTTACTGGCCCCGGTTGTATTGTAAGCCAGTGCGTTTTCGTTAACAGTATATGTTATGTGGGACCTTAATTTAACATCGGTCAGATAAGTATTCTGGATGGCCGCAAATTCGTCGTAAATCGCCTTTAAGTTATTTTTTGTTATCTCATCGGTCTTGCTTTCTTTAACCGTTTTCACCTTATACATTGTCAAATTGGTGTTAATTGCGGCGGCTTTAATTCCTTCAGTATTCACCACCCGGAACCCACAACCAGTCAGAAGAATACACCCCGCGAAAACTCCGCCCACGAAAAACATTTTATTTTTCATCTTTCTCCTTTTGCGGCATAGCCCCAATTTTACGCCTGTAGCTTTTCAGGATTTTTTCGATGAATCAACTTCTTGAGTAATTTCCCCAGAGGTAGTTTCTTTGGCTGATTTCTTAAACTCTTTGATACTTTCGCCTAAAGCGCGGGCAATTTCGGGTAGACGCTTAGGCCCGAAGACAAGCATCGCAACCAACAAAACTACCAACCAATGCATAAACGAAAACTCTCCCATCTTAGCCTCCTTGGATGGAATTTAAATCCACCCGAATATAAATTATAACACTTTCTGGCACTGTGCTTTAACTAAAAAAGATTGGCCATTGCGGGAAAACGGCCTAACATATCACAGAACCGGTAATTATTAATGTCATAACGGTTGTGACGACAATTCGGCAGTAGTACGTTTACGTACGATAACTTCCCCATTATCCCTCTTAATGTTGAAATGATCGGAAAAAAATATGGCTGGTTTTAGAGAAAAACGACGGGTAGAAACATTTAATTTTTACGCTTTTTAAAACCACTTTTTTTAAAGTTAATTTCCAAATTTGATAATCTTTTTTTATTCTTTGCGTATATCGTAATAATTTCGTCATGGCTAATCATAAAAACTAACTCAAAACCACCTTCAATAAGAATAGCATCCCAAAAAAAATACAAAGAAATCAAAACCAAACACCCTAATTGCTTTGAGTCATCACCTAAAAAAATGTGCGCCGGCGCTTCGCTAACACCCCTATTCTCACCCAAAGATTTCCGATACCCATCAAATAAGTCGTAATTCTCGCATGAAGGCCAAATACCATAGCCAGTAACCAAAAAACAACCTTCTTTTACAAAATTGAGATTATTGGTGATAAGTTGAGCAAGACTATTTTTTTTACCAGCATCTGCAGGAATCAAATATGAGATTGAATGGCTAAATTCTTTATTTAAAGAAATTCTGCTTAAATCGCTTTTTGCATTATTTTTTACCCATTGCCTGCACTCGTTATTGTCCAATATCTTCATGATTAGCCTTGACTTTGCTCCTTTATTTTTAACCGCGGATTTTTTACCAATTCGATCAGAAAAATATATACATGTTTAATTTGGGAAAAAGTACGATGTCAATTTGGACGGACACAGTTATTCCGGCCATTTAAGATCAGTTTTTATGTATTCATTGAGATTGGCGTTATCGGGCAAAGTGCTGACTGTTAACGGAATAAAGTATTCCGCATCACAAAAAGTTTCCCTATTATCCTTATCTACCGCCTTAATCCTGTTTAGCGTATCCTCCGGCACACGAAAAGTATTTTTTTCACCACCACGATCAAGCAATAAACTTTTGCCATCCCATCGGGCAATTCCAGTAAACACCGACCAATCGTCTTCGCCATTTTCTTTTTTGCTCATCAAAAGTAATGCCAGCTTTTTACCATTAATTTTTCCTATGTTTGTCATGATCGCCTGCATTCCTTATCGTGTAAAGACGGTCATACTCCAAAAAAATCTAAAAAAGTTGACTATTTTTTATTAAACGGACATCGTTTTTCATCAAGACCCCCATATGGCACCTAATATCCGCGGTTTAATTTTAGATACTCCCTAGCGGTTTTTTCCATATTACCCAAATTTGCGCCAAACTCTTTTCCAAGATCATGTAATACCATCCCTTCTCGAATTATGCCGTTTATCATATTATCAAAATCAAGTTTTGGATAATTATCCCCAAAATAAATTGAAATCAAAGTAAAGTAATCATTTGCTTCCTTTGGGGCTACACGGTGTTCGCGTAGTTCATTGCATATGTAAATTGTAAATTCTGCAATTTCTTCCTCAGCTTTATTAATTTGATATGATTCAACCTTGGATGCTATAGATTTAACCTTCTCTATAACCGCTTGTGAATACCATTCAACAAAATCTTCCAATTTACGCATATAACTTACCTATCAACGGGGTTATCTGGGGGATTACCAGGACCATGCCAATCTTTATGAACCAACTTTCCTTTCACATGAACTTCATGCCAAACTTCTACGGTATTACCGCTAGCATCTTTCTCTTTGCGTATAGTAGATATACCTCCATCAGCGCCTATATCATTCCTCGTCGGCTCTACTTCCGTAGATGTCCCATCTGGGTGCTTCGTCACCGTCTTCCCATCTTCTTTAGTCTTCTCTTTGGCGGCTTGCAGTATCATCGTCGGACCCAAAGTACTAACCGCTACCACAGTATTTATAAAATCTTTAGCGTGACCAATGATACATTTACCGGTAGATTGTTCCACGGCTTGATTAAGATTCTGCGCAGCTTTAACCGTATAATCAATCGCTAGCTTTCCTACTGCAATAACAATAGTAATAAGAGTTAATTTTTCAGTTATACTCTGTTTGCCATAAGGATCTATCCAATTGATGGCATTATTACCACAGTAGCTGTAAGGATTTTCGTCGTCAAAGTGTAGCGGATCTGTTTGCAAGAACCGCCCAAGGTCTGGTGAGTATATTCTGGCTCGATAATAGTAAAGACCGCTTTCTGAGTCCAGTTCACGACCGGTAAACATGAAACGGTTTCCTATAGCGGACTGCGTTAAAATATTACCATTACCATCCTTAATGATAGTTTTTCCGTAAACATCATAACTGTAGTTTTCCACCACCGTACCGGTGTTGTCGGTAAGCTCACTTATCGACCCTAACCCGTCACGATTATAGTAGAAGGTGTTAGCGCCAGAAATCATCGCAATCGGTTCATCAACCCCTTGCCCGTAAATGTATTTCTTTTGAAGGTTTCCAGAGGAATCATACTCAGCTAAAAGGTCGTCACCATCGTAAACAAAATTAGTTATCGTACCATTGACAATCTTACTAATTCTCCGCCCGAACGGATCAAAACCGTAGCTTGCAGTAGTCGTGCCATTAGTTGCCCCGATCAATCTGTTTTCGTAATCGTAGGAAAAATTGAAACCGTTGTAGCTGGTCAAGTTTCCGTTGGGGTCATAATTTAAAGTGTTCGTATTCACTTGCGTGTACTGGTTCAAATTATTTGCGGTGTACGTAGTTGCCGCTCCATTGGTTACAGTCGTGCGGTTGCCTAGCGGATCGTAATTAAAACCGGTATTGGCAAATGGCGAGCCGGTTGGGTATTGGGCTGATGTTAGCTGATTAAGATTATCATAACCGTAGGTCTCCGTGCCGGAGATCATAGTTTTGGTCAGGCGGTTGCCAACGGCATCATACGAGTAACCAAACGTGCTTATGTTGGCTCCGCCATTTATCTTGTTAGCCATACTCACTAGCCTATTAACATTATCGTACGTAACTCTACCGGGGGCGCGTTTCGCCCTAAGTGCTGTTTCTGCCCTCCAAGGGCGTCCTTTGAGGGTGGGCTTGCATTGGGTTGGAGCTTCCAGCGTCAACATGCGAATATTTTATCACACAAAAGCTAAGGGTAAAAAGAGAAAAGCGAAAGATATTACCGGTCGGGATTGGTGCATAATGTCTGATGTGAAAATGACCCCGTTTTACCCCCATGGTTGACCTCCCAAGGTCAACTTTTACCCCCACTTTACCCCCGTCTTACCCCTGTTTTACCCCCATGATTTTTCGCGGAAAAATGGTTTTTGCGTGCGCGTGGGTTTGGGATCGCTGGGGCTTGCCAAATTGCCTTATACGGCAAGCCCCCGGAATTTGGTGCATCTGGTTTGATAGCCCTTTTTATATGTTTTCTATATATCGTTTTTTGGGGAAGATCAGGGATATTTTTAGGGTTCTGGTAGCGTCTTTGGCTTGGCGATCGCGGGGATCATGGGCTAGGCAAGGTAGTGATTACCTTGCTGGATATCCGGCCGTTGCCGTCGTGCCGGCGAGCGGCTTTTCAGCCCACCAAGAGGCGGGACAAGTTAACATAACGCTTTGTTATCGGACAGCGCCGGATAGCAGGTATTTTTCCTAAAAACCGGGACTGACGATAATAAATGTTATGTTAAAGCGAGCGTAACCCATGCGGTAAGCTTTACGACAAAATTTCGGTAAAAAATACGATGAGATTTTGACACGGCACAGTTAATCTAAATTTGGGCTAGGTATATCTTCTAATTTTTTCCCGACCATTTTTAATGTTTCCGGAAGAACTTCTTTTGCATTTTTATTTCCTAATTCGGCGGCTTTCTTTAGCCATATTAAATCATTTTTAGTATCATTTAGTACAAAAGTATAGTAGTTGGATATCTTCATTGCTGCGTTAGCATCCCCATTTTTAACAGCCTTTTTCAATGCGATAAGTTCATTCTTGGTTAAATTATAATAATCGATTTGAGATATTGTATATTTTTTATGCATTAAGTACTTTTTGTTTACTACAAATATTGCGCAACAAATCGCAACCGTTGATAGCAAGATAAGCAATATAGTATTTTTATTCACTTTACCCCCCCTATTTTTTTTAATTTTCCTTTAAAAGATTGCCATTGACCATTATTCGCTATCCCATATTCGCCGTAGTCGTTGGTCAAGAAATAATTATCGGGGGCAATAACTGTAGTCTCTATCCCTGTTCGTTTAGTAAGTTCATCTGCAAGCTGATGACCAAAACCAGCCTGCTGAGAGCCGGTATTGCAAGAAAGGAGTTGAACGGTTTGCCCGGGGGTATAAACATTATCTTGTATGATTTTATCAGCTAATTGGCTAGGGGTAAGTCTATTCCCTGAGGAATCACCCATTGCATCTGCTGCACCGTGCCCACCAACGCTATACACTCCCGGTGGATTAATCCGATCCATCTGCGCCTTACCGATCTTGTCATTATTTGGCGCGAGATTTAATGATACGAGGCCGGAAGGATCAACCCAGTTCACCGGATTATTGTGCGTATAACCGTAAAGATTTATGTCACCATAATAACCAATGGGATCAACCTGCAAAAATCTCCCCAAATCCGGTGAGTACATTCTGGCTCGATAATAGTAAAGCCCAGTTTCCGCGTCAAAATTTCTTCCGGTAAACATGGCAGTGTTTCCGACCGCCGATTGACCAAGCACGTTACCGCTACCGTCTTTGATGATCGTTTTCCCATAAACATCATAGGCATAACTCTCCATCACCGTCCCGGTATTATCGGTAAGCTCGCTTGTTGAACCTAAGCCGTCACGATTGTAGTAATAGGTACTCGTGCCCGACACTATGGCAATTGGTTCATCGATGCTTGGACCGTAAATATATTTCTTTTGCAGGATATTGTTGGCATCGTATTCGGCAATAATTTGCTCTCCATCATAAACAAAATTAGTAGCTGTACCGTTCACTGTTTTGGATATTCTTCTACCAAAAGGATCGAAGCTGTAAGCCGCAGTTATGGTTCCGTTAGTTGCTCCGATCAATCTGTTCTCAAAATCGTATGAAAGCGCCCAACCGTTATAACTGGTTAAATTACCGTTGGGATCATAATTTAAAGTATTCGTGTTTACCTGCGTGTACTGGTTTAAATTATTTGCCGTGTACGTTGTCGCGGCTCCGTTGGTTACGGTGGTTCTGTTTCCAAGAGGATCGTAATTAAAACCGGAATTTGCGAACGGTGAGCCAGTTGGGTATTGGGCTGATGTAAGCTGATAAAGATTATCGTACCCGTAGGTTTCCGTGCCCGCCGCCGTGGTTTTCGAGAGCCGGTTCCCCGCCGCATCGTAGGAGATTGGGTGGGAGATCGAATTTTTCCTAAATGTGTTTTTTGGCTGACATAAGTCTTTAACCACAAGTGATGGCGCTATCATCGTAGGCAAAACTTGCACCGTCATAAATTTACAATACCAAATATTTGCTTTTACAACTCATAAGCCACCCTTGTACAGGGAAAAGGATTTTATCTCGACAAAAACAGTATTTTTCAATTCAACATGTACGCGATGTAAAATCGGAAGAAGCCGCTTTCTTCTAAAATCATCCCATTTTTCTTTTTCGAATTCACTAAAATTATCATCGATTACCATGAAATTTAAGTCCGATTGAAGTTGAGCAATTAAATCAACAACTTCTGTACCATAATACAGTCCCATTTTGCCCAGTTGCAGATAACTTTGGGTAATGCTTGAGTAAAAATTATTTCGAGCGGCTACGCTTCTCTGAACGATAGCAGGGTCTGTCGCCTGCGCCGACCCATTCGCAATCCATGATTTAATATTAACCATTTCCCACATGTTCACCAGCATACTGCACAAAGAATTTAAAATTTCATTGGCAACCGCGTCCTTCGCTATAAGATATTTTGTCCGCATATCTTTTTCAAAATGAAATCTCGCTATTTTTATAGACGCGTAAGCAAAAACCATGGGACAGATGACCCAAGCGGCAACATCTTTTATAAAGGGGTAATATTGATTAAACATATATTTTAATTTTAATACTCAATAGTAATTTCATAATAAAAAACATTACAGCAACGCCCATCTCTTAGCAGGTCGGGAGTTATCCCTGCTTTTTTGGCAAGGTTACAAAACGCATCTTCATTAAGCATTACGGCTTGTTTAGCCAAAGTCAGTTTATCGTCGGATGTTATACGCTTCTTGAGAACATTGCTTTGAAAAAAGATTGTAATCATTTTTCAGAAATATCAACTATCTCATCGATAATTTTTTTATCAACTTTACTTATTACTTGTATCCACTTATCGCCTTTAATCGCAAAATTCACTACCACCTTACTACCAGTGATGTTGATATTCATTTGTTCTGAGTTAAAAATACTCTGTGGAGCATAAGTGGTAAAATCACTATGCCATTCTCTTGTTTTGGCGGTAACACATTCAAATAATTTATCATACATATTATCGCCTTTTTTAAGGTATTTTGGTGCAGACTCTTTGCTCTTATTAAATTTAATATATTCAAATTTTTCAGGGTATTTAGCAATAATGGCGTTATGAATATTATCCATACTATGACACCCCAAGCAAAAAAACAACACGGTTGAAATAACACAAAACATTAACCCTTTCATATAATTTTTCCTCCTCCATATATTTTTAATTAGTGCTATCTGTAGATTTGTTGCACTTCCCTTTATCTTGTCCCTGGTTTTTACGTCTTTCCTCTATAAACTTTTTTACCTCATAAAACTTTTTCTCAGAGTAAGTACGACAACTATTGGTTAACGCATTATATGGTCCAGTTTTATCTAAATCTTGTTCTAACATATTTTTTATAATCACATCTTCTTCGGGCGTTGTTTTTAATCTCATGACTTCATGAGTAGCCTTGTATCTGGTATCATTATCATTATAAACAATACCACTGCCCTTACCTCCAGCGGTAGGTTGAACCCCTGAAGCGGCAGACGACCCTTGTTGAGGTAAATCGCCATTCATCATACCAAATGACTGTCTATATTGACCATTTGGTGTATTCACTACAATCCGCCTATGTAGCCCGCCAACTGCAGTAGTATTTTCTACCCATACATCTAAACCAAATGGGTCATACCAATTTACAGGATTGTTCAAAGCATATTGATAGAGGTTCATAGAATCCCAATACCCCGCAGGGTCGGTCTGTAGGAACCTACCAAGGTCAGGTGAGTAATATCTGGCACGGTAAAAATAAAGTCCGGTCTCGCTATCGAGTTCTCTGCCAGTAAAACCAAACCTATTACCGATAGCCGAAGCCGTCAAGACATTATCACTTGAGTCCTTGATAATGGTTTTACCGTAGACATCATATTGGTATTTCTCTGCGACTGCCCCTGTGCCGTCGGTTAATTCGCTGGTTGAACCTAATCCATCCCTGTTGTAATAATATGTATTGCTCCCGCTTACCATGGCGATTGGCTCGTCGATATTATCGCTGTGGATATATTTTCTTAAGAGCGTACCGGAGCCATCATATTCGGCTAATAAATTATCGCCGTCATAGATGAAATTTGTGGTAACTCCTCCAGCGGTCTTTTGAATACGACGACCAAATGGGTCATAGGCATAAGTTGCTGTAGTCGTTCCGTTTACTGCTTGAGTTAAGCGATTTTCATAATCATATGAATACGTCCAACCATTACTCGTAGTCAAATTACCGTTCGTATCATATCCTAATGTTGCGGTATTGACTTGGGTATATTGGTTTAAATTATTAGCAGTGTGCGTGGTAGCACTGCCGTTTGTGACTGTTGTACGGTTTCCAAGTGGGTCATAGTTAAATCCAGTATTGGAAAATGGCGAGGCTGTGGGGTATTGTGCGCTTGTAAGCTGGTTTAAATTATCATATCCATATGTTTCTGTGCCTGCCGAGGTAGTTTTGGATATCCTATTACCCACGTTATCGTACGAATACCCGAAGGTCGAAATCGTGCCGCCGCCGGTGTTCGAAAGATTCGAAAGTCGATTTAGAGAGTCGTACGTGTAATTAGTTTGGGTGTTGTTGGCTAGATTGACATTGGTTCTGCGCGAGAGCGTATCGTACCCATACCCCGCGATGGTTGACCCGCTTTGGTCGAGAATACCGGTAAGCCGGTTGAGATTGTCATACCCGTAGGTGATGAAACTCGCGTCCGGGTAGATCAGCTTCGTCCGGTTTCCCAGCGCATCGTACTCGTAGGAAATGGTTTTCCCCGCCGCCGCCGTCTGGATCACCCGGTTGAGATTATCGTACGAATACGAAATCGCGCCGCCGCCGCCGGTTACGGAAGTGAGCCACGAAGCCGAATCGTACGAATAGGCAACACTCGTCGTGTCCGGGTAGGTCTTGGTGGTCAACCGATTGAGATTGTCATAAGCATAATTGATGACGGAACCAGCCCGGGTGCGTTTTGATAAAAGATTCGAGTTGGAGTCGTAGGCAACTGCGCCGTGGGCGCAAAACGCCCCAAGTGCGATTTCTGGCTTACACGTGGCTGGAACTGCCAAGACCGGGTTTATCCCTTGAATGGGGCATGGCATGATCGGGTTGGCAAAGACCGGCTCAACCAGCAAGAGCATGGCGATCAACACGGCGATCATCTTCAACGGCCTGAACATGCAAATATTCTAACACATAAAAGCTAAGGGGAAAAAGAGAAAAAGGGAAATTAAATCCTTTCGGAATGGTGCATTAGGTTTGATAGCGAAAATGGCCCCGAAAAGACCCTATAAGGTCTTTGTATATTATTTTTCGCGGAAAAAGGCGTTCCGTACGGAAGATATTTTTTCCAAACTTGCGGGGTTGTGATCGAACGAATATGGCTGATTTTTCGGTTGTGCAAAAAGCAAAATATGGTAAGCAACCTGTATATGACCCTGCCCACCCTCGCGAACGTTTAGCGCTCAATAGACAATCCCGCTGCGCGGGATAGACTATTGTTTTAGCGTTGCTAAAATCGCGCCACAACATTCGCTCCCAATCTGCCCCTAAAGGGGCGCCCTTTTCGTTACGA
>Ga0265342_10004420_pt1 | contig 11086 bp, 1 predicted proteins | sample 4CB327metaG_FD_203125 | JGI IMG/M metagenome (GOLD analysis project Ga0265342, IMG submission 203125) | Rhizosphere microbial communities from Carex aquatilis grown in University of Washington, Seatle, WA, United States - 4-CB3-27 metaG | ecosystem: Host-associated > Plants > Roots > Rhizosphere...
GAGCCTGCTCCATGAACTCCTCCTGTTTTTTGTTGGTTTTAGCACCTTACAAAATAACAGGTTCTTTGAGTTATGGAGCATTTTCTTTTACGCCCCTATTTGTCGCACTTGTGATTACAATCTACTTAGCTTAGTTTAAAAGTTGAGCAATAGTTTTATTGGGGGTGATTTCGTTGATCACAAAGCCCATGGAATTGATCTCAGCGACATTCGGTATCCTTTCAAAATAAAAATTCCCATCACCAAATTTCTCCAACTTTACCTGGTACAAACTCAGGCCACCATCGATCTGGCCTTCACCTTTATCTTGCTCCCCCGCATACCCGTTATCCATTAACCAACCCGCCTGTTCGTGGGTAAATAATTTATTCTTTTCTAAATAGTCATACATATCGTTGATCTGTCCGGGGATACAATTAGTAACCGCCAGCTCTCCGGTGTGAACCCGATGAACCGTTAATATTCGCTCACCGATCAGGATTTTATCGCCATCAGCAATATCAGCAGCATGCGAAGCCTTGTACTCTTCTTTTTCCTGCACCGTCAAAGCGCGCCAACCGGCGGAGATCTCTCGATGGACATACGAAAGCGCGCAAAGTTGATTTGCGCTCAAAACCGGCCAACCATTTTTACCCCAAGCTTCTTGCAATCTCCGGTCGCCAACCTGCCTGGCCTTTACCTGAGCAATCGCGCTACGCAGATCAGAAGTAGCCTGTTCGCCACGGCCGCTACGCTGCCATTCGCTGCTCGTTCCGGCCAACATATTCTCTAATATTGAAATAGCCCGGCCATCGCCATAGCTTCCTAAAAATTTTATAAGCGCATCGTAGGCGACAGAGCTATACCGATCCATTGTAAAATATCTTACTGCCGTAAAATAAAATTTTAAAATTTGCTCATAAGAAGCCCCCAAGCTCTGCAATGTTGCCGGGAGGATCTGGATGCCGTCTCCTACGCTTGAAAACGGCGGCTTAAGCAACAATGCGTTCAGCAATCTTGTATCCAACTTATGCTTTTTTGTCAGCGCAACAAAAACCGGGTCACCGTAACGGATTAAATTCTTTAAACAATACAAGACCATTGCATCGTCCGATGACGGGCGCAGCGCCGCTAAGACCTCATAGGCATGCCTCGTATTGCAAACATCATTAGCGATGATAAGGTCGCCGGCAGAATGATCGCCCAAAGCAATTAATTTTTGTGCCGCTACGGCGCCAACTTCGCTTTCATGTAAAAGGCCGACATACCACTTGATCAATTGCGGATTAGTTGCACCCAGATTTTTCAGCGCCTGTTCGGTTTCTTCAAATTCGTCCTTACCCATCGCCAACGCCTCATATTTTTTTGATTTTTCAGAAGATAACCAATCAACCACCGGCGGATTATTAACTTTCAAGCCGCTTAAAGCAATTGCCGTGTAGCGTTTTTTCATATGGCCGAATGGATCTTGATCATTATTCGTGGTAAATAATTTTAAATACCGCTCGCCATATTGCGACAAAGGTAAAAATTTTTCCAACACCGCTATCGCTTCGCCCACCGTACTGGAACCAAGTTGCCCTGTTTCCCGGCCTGAATCACGTTCCAACAAACCTAAGATCGGTTCAACCGCCGCGGGATCGTGTAATTCACCGAGATTTTTTAATGCCTTCACGCAAACAACCGGATCGTTACTGCCTAAACGCGAAACATACCAAGATAATTTCGCACCCGCAACCCAACCCCGGGGCTTTAACGAAGCGTCTTTTTTTCCCAACCACTTATTCTGTACCAGCCACTTACGCTGATCAGAGGTGATCCTGGGTGCATACCGCATCACATAAGAAAGTTTCTCCACAACATTATCGTAAGGGATATTGGCATGGGCGTGCCAGAGAACATCAAGCTCTTCCGCAGTCAAAGCGTTCTCGACATCATATGCTTTGCTCCAGGCAACGCGCAAAGCCAATTGCCATGGCCCACGTAACCCGGCAAAACCACTGCTTTTTATCTCTACTAAAACGCTATCCAGAACCCTCTTGCAGGCAGCAAGCGAGCTGGATGCGGTTTGTTCATTTGTCGACAATGGCAATTTACGCTCATCGCCCTCTTGTGTATAGTAGCCAAAACGCTCAGAGATCCTGGTCAAAGTATCATAATAAATAAAAGCAAGATTTTGATCGGTTGCCGCGATCTCGTTGAATATCGCCGCAGCATAAGAGAGGCGGGTGTGTTGGTAAAGCGTCCTTTCTCCTTCGACCACGTTCGCTTTAATATCGGTAAGCATCATAACGATCATCTCAACGCCTACGCGCCCGTTTGAGGTAATAATATCCTGAACAAGATCTGCACGCACCTTGTCGTCCGACAGGTTATTGCTTAATCGAAAGATTGACAGAGATAAAAAATAACCAGACAATATATTGGGGCCTCTAAGATCCGGACTCTTTATGCTCGGGGTAATTGTCTCTTCATGCTTGGCTATTGGCAAAGCTTCAAGTGATCCAATCTCAACCTGCTCACCTTCAACCGACGCCACAACCGGGTCTCGCCAAACTTGAGCCACAAAACGCCTTAGTTCATCTTCCGAATTAAGGCTATACCCGAGTTGGGTAATTTTTTCCAATACTTGCAAACCCACCTGCGCTTCGCCGGTAACCCATGTTTCGACATTGCCTTTCTCTGTGGTCTCATCTATTACCTGATAGCGGTTGGCAATAGCAACAAAATAGTTCCCAATGCGCGCCAAATCTTTTTCAGCATGGATCATCCGTTGTACCGCGGCTAAAGCTGCCATTACCTGCGGCGCATTTCTCCCGGCCTTCTTAAATATATTTCGTAATCCGTTATAACCAAAACGCTTGATCGTCGGCGCAAAAGCCTCCTGAAATTCTTTACCAACCGTATCACGGATACTACCACCTTGCCCGGCATCCTCTTCCCCCAACCGCCCGCTATCCATCAACCACTTGGCTTGTTCATGGGTAAATTTACCTCCCCTCTCTAGATAAGCATACATCCCTCGTATCTCTTGCGGCTTACAATTAGTAACTGCCCATTGGCCAGTATGCACTTTATGAATCGTTAGGCTGCGGCCATTAAAATCAATAACTTTGCCCTCTTGCGGCTTATAAAAAGAAATTTCTTCATCAGTTAAGGCATGCCAACCAGAAGATTTTTTATGAACTCTCCAAATCACTTCCTCCTGCTCCTTGCTCCAAGTTGCCCAGCCTTTTTGATGTCCATACGTAAACCAAGCTGATCCGGCTTCACGCAAATAAGATCTTTTTCTTCCATTCTTTGTACGCACTGTCTTTACTAACCATCCTGTTCCATAAAGCCCGGCAAGCAAAGGGATAATGATTTCCGCAGCAGTCTTATATCCCCGGGCCTTAATTAACGCTCTTTGTGCTAATGGTGAAAGATCATGACGCTCGCATACGCTTTCAAAAGCTTCCTGTGCTTTCACCGCTGCATGGCCATCTATTTTGTCACCATAACCATAAGCAAACATATAAAGAACCGGCAAAACCTGCGCATCACCCACCCGGCCTAAAGCATCGATGGCTATTAATTCAGCATAAAACGGATCCGGACTTCTGACTGAAGAGATACTTGGCGCATTGAGGCTATGTATCGGATCAGCCCCTTGCAAAAATAAGAGCAAAGTCGGTATTGCCGCCGCGCCATAGCCAACCACGCGGTCAATATCCCTGCTCATTACGCCCTCATATACGTTCAAGGGTAAATTTTCCATCGCCCCCAACCACGTCTCGTTGTGAAATGTTTCAAAATAATAATTATAAAATTTACCCTGGCGAGATGATATAACATCGCGTATAAAATTTTCAAAGTCGTTGGCTTTTAATATTTTCCTTGCGGTTTCTATAGGCGTATTAACCCCATCTCCCGTCAAAAGTGATCCAGCTGCACAATCTCGCGAAATAAAATGGTCATTTCTCCATGTACCTAAAACAAATTCCTCGGCATAAGCTACAGCATCTCGCCTGTCAGAAACGCTGATAATATGGATAAAATCACCGATTCTTGTATTAAACAACCCGTCCGTATTGTCCCATGAAAAATTTTTCCGCAAAATTATTTCATCCGGGCTTACTCGATCGGCCAAACCATGTTTAACTAATTGGCTTGAAACATTATCCCAAACGCTCGCATGAAGCCCGGCCTTATCAAAATGCTTCTTTGTAATATTTCCTCTATGCCAATATTTCTTATCTAAAACCGTAAATGCCATGGCTTTTAAATTTATACCGGAATTTCCAAATACTTCAGCGATAATGGCGGCGACGGCAGGCAACCCTTTATATTCAATCATCTTAAGGAAAACCTTCTGAGCTATGATATCTACAGAAGCTTCATTGCGCCAATTGCTGCGGTAAATCTCCCCATTACCTAATTGCATAATACTTATCAACGCGGGGTTATTAAAGATAGCATTGAAAGCCTTAGCCTTGTCGATTTCTGGCCAATTATCGTCAATTGCAGCCACCGCAACTTTAATCAAGGAAAGGTCATTGGACCCAAGAACATTAATAATCTCACTTCTGACTTCAGCCTTATCCGTATTTTTCACTAAAACCGAGAACATCTTAAGCCTGGAGTCAGCATCTGCTGATTTATATGCAGCAAAAAACCGATTCCAAACTTCCGCGCTTAATGTACCGCCGTGTTTAACATAAAAATCTACCGCGTATGGTTGTAAACCATTATCAAAAAACGCTTCCTCGATCAACGCCCAAACACGAGGATCTGCTTTAAACTCGCATAAAATATTAAATATACGAATGCGCATGCCATAAGTCGAATCATCAACGCTTTTCCCATCTGCACTGGTAAATATCCATCTACGGGTAAGATAATCGCTAAAATAAGTAATGATATCGTCAGCATTATAATACTTAAAAGACCAGGGAGTAAGCGCTCTGATGGCAACCCGCCAGTCTTTGGTGGTACGCGCCAATTCAAACAGCGCATCTCTCACCGGTTTATGGCTTAAATATTCAAATAATCCCCTGACCGCATCGTCTCTAAGTTCAGAGGATAATCGCGTATCTCTGGCTTTAGCAAAAAGCGCTCGGATATCAGATTCAAACATTCTGCGTATCTGCGGATTTTTCTCTTCTGCGGCAGAAATATAAGGTCTAGTTTTAGGTGGGTTAGTGCCTTGCGTCGTCTCCGGGGCTCCATGTGCCACGCCCGCAAGAGAAAGCGAACCCAACAACGCAATCTGCGCCAATTTAGTACCGGAACCAGAACCACGAGATTGAGTAGTTTGCCCGTTGGGCACAACCGTCACCAAAACACCTACTTCGCTATCGCCGGCAATCGCAGTTTCGGCCGCTGGATCTCTAGTAATCTCTGCGCCCTCTACAGCCAAACCTTCAGCCGGCGTAACACCCCCGGAAAAATATTGGCGCTTTATTATTCTTCCGGGGGCATACACCGATCCCCTTATGGGGCTTCCGGTGCCTGTCCCCGCGTATTCACGTTTCACGTAATTATAAACACCTTTCTTAAAGGCTTCGACATAAAGGTTATAGATCTTATCTTTGGCAGCTTTATCGGCGGTATCGATACCTTTAACCGTTTCCTTATTGAAGTAATTTTTATAGAAAGACTCCTGGAATTTGTTTTTAAACCATAAACCTAAGATCACTGCATTGTAAATTTGGCGCAATTGGGCGAAGTTCTTGCCTTGGTTGATTTCTTTGTTTATTGAGGGAAGGATGTATCGTTTGAATGGTTCTGTAGGGGCAGGGTTTCCCTGCCCTCCAAGGGCGTCCTTTGAGGGCTGCTCAGGGCGCGGCGACCGCGCCCCTACGTTATTTTGTACCGCCAAATAATCCTCTTCGGTCAAAGCTTTAAGGCTCGATTTAGTGATCAAGGCTACATTCTTACCTTCATAGATCTGGGCTTTGTCGGCGGTGATCCAAACCTTGTTAAATACGCTGGTAGGGGCGGGGTTTCCCCGCCCAGGGCGCGGTGACCGCGCCCCTACGCCGTTCATTTCATCCCAATACTTCTTCCCTACCTCTGTTTCCGGATAGGTCATACTTGCCGCTAATTGTTTCAATAAATAATCCTGCCCCAGCATATCCTCGCCCAGCTCAGTCTGGCTTAGAGCTTGTGGGACAATACGGTTACTTTCATAGGGAGAGAGGTTAACCCAGAGGTTTTCCCGAGGGATCGTTAATGCGGCTAAAAAGTATTTTATTAAAAGCCCGGCTTCTTCTTTATTTACACTCTTTTGGGTACCGGGGTCGATGATAAATTCAATATTTAAAGGATTCTTGGGGTCAAGTTTTAAGCCGCGTAATACCGGAAAAGAGTAATTTTGCGATACATTAAGTATTTGTGTGGGGACGGGTAGATTTAATGTCTGGGCATTGGCGTTGTAGGGCAAAGCGAGGTTGGCAACAAAGCTTACCAGGATAAATAAATTCAATAAACGCTTCATTTAATAGCCCCTATACTTTTGTCCGGGTAATGCTGACAATCTTAAAATTAAACCCGGCAAAGTTCTGAATATCAACCGGCACATTCTTAAACATCGGGATCTTACTGCCGTCGCGCTGTATCTCCATACGCATCAACCCTTCCCGGTCGTCAATACCACCGGTGGTGCGGTCTTCTCGCGTTGGTTCGCCAGCCACTGGATTGGTCACCATACGCTTAAGGAGTTTGGCGGATATTGCTGTTCCTAAATCCTCAATATTGCGTAATACATCATATCCTTGCGTATCTATTTTCTCGACGAATTCATCCCACGGATAAATATAGATGCCGAAATAAAAGTTCAAGAGATTGATTTTTCTATTGTCATATCTGACCGCTCTAATAAGATTGCTAAATACATTTAAATCATAGGCCGCTTCTAAATCACCATTTGTTTTACGATAAGCTTGATATTTAAAAGCCACAGCGCGAGCGGTCACCTCCTCGTCAGACAAGTTTTGACCTTTTTGCGTTTGACCAAAAAACATATCCAAATAGGCTTCACGCGATGTCTTCCCATCAATTATAAAATTATTGGTTGTCTGCAAAATTTTCTGCCAAAGCGAGGTTACTTCGATGCCACTATGCAAATCTCGATGGCAAGGCTTTTCCACCCCCGACACGTATTCTCCCGTAAGATAGACCTCTGCCACCCTCCGAGCCTCTTTTAACAAACCTCCTGGCACAACAAAATCAAACCCCGCCACGTTAATCGATCGGCCATTATCTTCTTTCATCGCCTGGATTGTTGTTTGGGCTAAGCGGTTGTCTCCGATTCCAACCAAAACTCTGCCCATGGCGCAGGCGATAGCGTAATGCGCACGATAATCAGTTGTTCTTTGGAATGCAATCAATAACGCCCGAACAATATCAGGGTTAGCATACAAGGCTCCACTGATACCATCAGCAAGATGTGGAGCAGTAGAATCGCTTGATTGCCTCAGTTGTTCTAACATATTTTGCACCTTGCGCTCTGCATCATCAGGCTTAACCGCACTGCCGAATGCCGGTTTTTGCCTATCATCCCGCACTTCATTACCGAACTTACCGCTGGCAAAAGCGTTTCTGACAGCTTTTTTAATGCGCGTGGTCCATTTACCAAGAATACGGTAGACATCCTGCGCTTTTTCTATATTTAGTTTTTTAGAATTCAACGTTACCCGCAATTGGTCATCAACACCCCTTACTACTTCAACTTTCTCATAACCGACAAAATCGCTGTTTTCATCATAAACCGGCCCCAAAACAAACTGCCCTTCCTCAAGCCCTGGAGCAGCAAGCTCCCAGCCTTTGCCTCTACGGTGAACTTCCCATAATTGATCGTATTGAGTTTGAGTTAATTCTATGCCGCTGCCGGAAAAAATCGACTTTAAAGAACTTTGCCAATCAGCTTTATCCTGATCAATCTTAGCTTGATCCGAATCGGCACCGGCAGGATTATCTTTTTTAACCACCGTCAAACCGCCGCCTACACCATCATTACCCATTTTAGCCTTATAAAATGGCGAGCTTGTGGCAATCGGCAACTGATCTACCACCGCAGTAGTGGTTGGCGCAGGTTTTGGTGCTGGTGACGGTAATGGTACCGGCACAGTTGCCGGCGTAGGCACTATGCTATTAGATTTCTTAGCAAGATTAGCCCGAGCAAGCGCAAGCACTTGCCCTGAATCCCCTAAATAGCGTTTCCATCGATCAAAGGTTTGAATAACATATTCCGGATTAGTTTCCGCCATACGCCTAATACTGTCTACCGCTTCATATCTAACATTTGATATATCACCCAGGCTTATATAATGCGCCCATCCATATAACTCATCGCTATACCGCCAAAGCCCTGGCCGCTTCCGGTCTGATGTCTCTAAAACAAAAACCGGATCTTTTTTTGATACCTCTGTAACCGCGTGCTTAATGATCGCATCTCGTGTATGCAAGGCTGGTGCATCTGATAGATCAATAATCGGCTCCGCGTACTCGGGGTATAACAATACCCCTTCAGGCGTTGAGACTTTTTGATGTCGATCATATGCCACTTTACCCACGAGGGCAAATATAGCAGCAAAAGCTGCGATACCAGAGACCGCTACAAGCCCGCCGTTAGCTCTGAATCTTTTGTAGTTGTCCTTAAGTTTTCTACGCCTCTCAGCTCTTACCACGCTATTAGCTTTCGCAATAAGCTTAATGGCCTTTTCTTTAGCAAAACAAGAACGAAATGCATCGCGATAAATCACAATTGACATTGCCGTAGCTAACCCCATAGGATATTCTACTGACATTAGCTGAGTATACTTCTCAGCGATCGCCTTAATGCCGAATTCCTCGGATATCTTACCGTTATCACCGACTTTAGCCATTTTATCGACAATTGCGATATCTGGTTGAAAACCAGCGGATATTATTGACCTTACAATATCTAATTTCTGTTTACATAAGTTACTATCATCCAAAATATCCTTAATACGCAAATACCCTTCAAAAAGACCAAAAAATTCTTTTGTCGACAGACCAGAGCTAACGAGCATATTCGCATATAACAGCCTAAAAGCCATTTCTGCATACAAAAAATCAAAATGCCCTATTTTACTCAGTAACATTTCCAGCTTAGGGCCATCACCCTTGGCGAAAATATCATATTTGCCGGAAGCAAGTTCTCTTTTTGCCTGCTCTTGTCCGGCTTCTTTTACCACCTTTTCTGCTCTCTCCCTAATCGCTTGTTGCTCTTTTTCTTTGGGAGATAACTCCGGCGCCGGAGTATAAGAAGAAGATGAATAACCAGTATCCGGCACATCATCATAGTAATAATCTTCGTCATGGCCCATTTCATTCGGATCAGTATTGCGGCCTTGGTTCAGTACCCTGCCCTCGATCCCCACCAACGCCAGTTCATCGTAAAGCTTCGCATCTATCCCGCCGGCAAGGGCCGCAGATTTTTTGTCGGCATTTTGCTTACTGCTACCTGTTGTCGCCCCCAACTCGCCATTGTGCATCATGCGCACAGTAGACAACCGATATCCGCCATTTGCATCTTCCACCAACACTGTATCGCCTACCTTAATCTCACTGCCTAAAACAAATTTAATATGTATTTTTTTACCATTACTTAAAGTAATTGTGTCTTTACCGTCATCCGCCGGTATGACCGCCTCTTCATCTTCTTCATTACGCAGCCAACCACCCGGCATCAAATGTACCTTCCACAATACTTCGGTCTGGCCTGAAGAAAATCTCATATCCGAATGATGCTTTGCCATATATAGCACTAACGACCTCATCCACTCTTCTTTCGCAGCAGCAAGCTGATCTTCTTCACTCTTTCTGGCTTCATTAAAAGCGCCATTTATCTGCTTACGCATAAAATCACGCTTGATCACCATAAAAAAATCTTCAAATTTAGGCCAATTAGAATTAAATCGGCCTTCATTGTAGGCAATAGCCATTAGATTGATAGCGTCTTGCGGATTAATACGATATGCCGCCATAAACGCCTTTTCCGCATCATCGATCGAAGCGGCATTTACCGCATATATTACAGTAGCCACCAGAGCAACAATCTTATCGGTATTATCTTTAATCGCGTCTATACCGTTTATTGCCTGGGAAAAATGGCCGGCAGAAGCCTTGTCGATAGCAGCTTCGAAAGGATTCTTCCGGTTAGACATAACCACCGTCCCAGCCACCGCCGCCAGCGTACCCGCAGTCACAGCAACCCTGACCGCAGAAGATTTAAATACCCCTCTGCCACCCAACAACCCCGTATCCAGCACTGCGGTCAAGGCGTCGGCATTGTTGATGATCTTAGCCGCATCCTGGGCTTTTTGTTTATTTACATCGCGGGTATTTAAGGTAACGCGTAATTTATCATCCGCACCCTTGACTACCCGAACATCGCGTGTAGTCTCCCTATCGTCGGCGTTCCACACAGTTCTATTTTGAATGACTTGGCCGGCAACTGCCCCCTCCGGCGCAAATTCCCAACCATTACCACGGGTATGGATTTTCCATAATTGGTCATATTGCACATCAACAAGTTGCACGCCATAATGGCCCAACAACGTACGCATGGCTTTCAGCCAATCGGCTTTAGTCATAAGCGGAGTGATTTCCGGCAAACGCGCTAGAGCTTCGATCGTAGTGCCTTGAGCGGCTTGGCCTAAAAGAATTTCGGCAGTGGCGGGTGATTTGTCACCTTCTTTTCTGGCCGCAGTAATATCCTGCTTGGTCCCCGTGGCAGTCTCCATCTCCGCGCCGATTCCCGCGTCAACATACCCTCCGGAAAAATAGGCGCGGTTGGTGATTTTGATAACGGGCGAATAATTATTCGCCCCTACACGTTCTTTTTTTGTGTAGTCATAAACACCTTTTTTGAAAGCCTCTACATATTGGCTATAGATCTGGTCAACGGCATTATGATCATTAGTATTAATGCCGGCGATCTTTTTCTTATCAATATAAAGCTGACTGTAAATCGTATCCTTTAAACGTTTCTTAAACCATGCCGCCAGGACAATGGCATTATGTATTTGGCGCAAATAGGCGAAGTTCTGGCCATGGTTAACATCTTTTTCGATCAGGGGAAGGATGTGGGTCTTAAATG
>Ga0265342_10004423_pt1 | contig 11082 bp, 9 predicted proteins | sample 4CB327metaG_FD_203125 | JGI IMG/M metagenome (GOLD analysis project Ga0265342, IMG submission 203125) | Rhizosphere microbial communities from Carex aquatilis grown in University of Washington, Seatle, WA, United States - 4-CB3-27 metaG | ecosystem: Host-associated > Plants > Roots > Rhizosphere...
GAAGCGAGCGGACCAGGGCGCCTCTCCTGGCGAAAATCGCAAACGGGCCAACCCTGCAGCACCATGGGACGGCCAGACAGGGCGATCAGGCCTCCGAATTTCCCGACAGACGCTAGTTACAATAGGAGTCGCAGGTATCCCCAACCTTCTGCGCGGGAACGCACACCTGCCCGGTGCCACAGGTGAGGCCGCTGGCGCATTGGGCACTGCCTGCACAGGAGTCGCCGTTCTGTGCCTTCGCCTGACAGACTCCTGGACATTGCCAGTCTGCTCCCTTGTAGCAATACAGGTTGGCTTTGCATTCGCCGTCGGAGACGCATGGATCGCCATCGCCCTGATTGGGCGTGAGGGTTCCGGGGCAGAAGGACAGCACTTCGTAGATGTCTGGCGTGAAGATGAAGGCACCGAACGTACAGGGCGACGCCAGGAACGTCTGGTGGCACGCTCCCACCTTTGAAGGGTCATAGATCACGCGGTGGTTGGCCGCCGAATCCAGGAGTTGGGTCATGCCGAAGCAATCGAGTTCCCGCTTGCACTGATCGAGGTCCTGATACCGCTCGCCACCACACTGCATGAGGTAGGTGCACAGATCGCTGGTGAAAATGGGGCAAAGATCGGTCACGGCAATGGGGGGCGCCGCCACGCTGCCGCCTCCGCCTGCGCCTGCCGTGGGTAGAAGGCTCCCGCCCGCGCCTGCCGTGGAAAACGAACCGCCCTGGCCGCCCACGGCGCCCGCATCCCTGGATACCCGCCCTGAGCCACGTCCGCAGGCGAGCAGACTTGTCGCCAAGGCCAAGCACAACCAAGCATCGGATTTCAGCATGACCGCATAGTACCTCCGAATTCCGGCTCACCACCAGGTCGACAAGACCGACGGGCTGGCTACTAGAAATACGTTCTGAAAGTGCTGTTCCAGCTGCGTATTGCGACCTCCACAGCCCGCGAGAACGACAGTTCCCCGTAAGCCTACGACGTGGAATCTCGCGAGGTTACGAATCTGCTTTGGCGTCAGTCTCACTCAAGGCCTTCTTTCCCAACAATGTCGGGAATGGCTCAAGCAAGCGACGTGCCGTTTCATGGTGGCCAAGAATTCCGGCATGAGTAGAATCGTCGCGCTCGGGCGAGTCTCGGTCTGCGCCGGATCGGCGGCAGGAAAGGAACAGCAATGACTAGGCCAGCTCAACGTTGTCTTGTGCTTGTCATCCTCGGGGCCCCGCTCGTCGTCGTGGCTTGCGGCGGAAGCAGCAGCAATCACGATGCGAAACAGCCGGTCTCAGATAGCTCGCCGGGGGCCGCCGACCTCGCGAATGCGGCAAAGCTCGACGGGAATCTCGACTTCGCCACAATCACGCCCATGGACAGCCCGGTCGCCACGCCCGATGCGCTGATCGATGGTCGCATCGTCGCCCTCGATGGCCCCGGTGTCACACCTGACGTTCCCGGCGCCACACCCGATGCCCCAGGGGTCTCGTCCGATGCGCTCGGGGTCTCGTCCGATGCGCTCGGGGTCTCGTCCGATTCACCAGTCGACCGTGGCGCGCCCGACGCCCCTGGGGCGGCGCCCGATGCTCCCGTCGACGCCGACGGGGCTAACGCTGGTTTCGATGCGACGGTGGACGGCGATGCGGAAAACTCCGGGATTCAGCCTCGGGTCTTGATCATTGACCCGGCAACCGACAAGTTCCTGACCTACGACCGCGACGGGCAGACCGTGCACGACTATCACAGCGCTCTCGACTTCGGCGCTGGCTACGAGAAGCGCGGCATCAGGCAGGAAGCCATCTCCGTTGCCTGGGATGCGACCGCGAGCGCGTTCTACAACAATGGCTATCCGGCTCCCCTCCCAGGATTGGGCGAGCCCCTGCGCCCGTCTCGCATCGTGGTCGTGGCGGCATCGACCTCGGGCCTGGGAGCTAGGGCCAAGATCATCAGCATAGATGGCAGCGTGGTCGCGGATCGCGCCGTGCCAACCGATCACATGGATGTGCGGGTTTCTCCCGCGCAGAAATTCCTGTATGCCGCCCAGCATGTGGGCAGCCTGTACTGGTGCACCGAGGGCACCCACGCGATTGTGGCGCGCATGACGGATGGGACCACTGTCTGGCAGGGAAACCTGTGCGACACAGCCTTTGCCCGTGACGATTCTCGCTTGGCCTTCTCCCCGACCAACGGCTGTCCTGATCCGCCTATTCACATCGTCGATCTGGCCACGGGGCAAGAGACGCCCGCCGCCTCGCCTAGTTTCTGCGACGCCGGAGTGGCATCAGCAAACGTGCTGGGTGCTTCCACGCTCGGCCTTGTGTTTGGCAAGACCGGTTCGTCGGTCCCCTGGTTCGTGGATTGGCAAGGCAAGCTTTCCCCCTTTGCCGCCATTCTGCCTCCGTCAGTGATTGACACCTACGTTGTCCGATTCGATCCGCCGGGATCCGGGGTGTTGTGGGGCGGGCCCACGCGGCAGGAGTTCAAGCTTGCCAGCCTGACCAGCCAGCCGTGGAATGGATTCGATGACACCTGCTACGGCCAGCCCGACCGCGCATTCGTTCGGTTGCAGGGGCAGTCGCTCCAGTATTGCCGGTGCAGCGACGGAACCTGCGCCCTGCTCGCGACCCTTGCGGCCCCGGCTGACGCTGGATGGAAACCCGGGGCTCAGCTCAGTCCCGACGGACGCTTTGTCTTCGTCACCTACTCGTGGCAGTTTGACCGTCTGCCCTTCGTGGGTCAGGACCGGCTGCTCTACCGTTCAACCGGTGAGCTTCTTTTCTCGGCGGCCGCGCGCTACACGGGTCAGATACTCTTCGATCAGACTGGGCAACTCGCAGTCCTGCGTTCGCAGCGCTCACGCGATGGCGCATCCGAACTCGCGCTGGTCAATTTGTCGAACGGACAGGCCACCACGTTGCCCGATCCCAGCAGTTACACCATCGTCTACGAATAGACCCGGCCACGCTCAGTTGTTGAGCGCACCCTGATCGACCCAGTCCTGGAACAGTTGTCGATCTGTATCCGACAGAGGGCCGCTGGGTGGCATGCCTCCACCCACCAGCATTTCGGTCACGGAATCGAGACTGTTTGACACGTACTCGTAGGTATCCACGCGAACACCGAAGCTCTGCTCGGTTGGGCCGTGGCAACTCACACAGTTGGTTTTGAGCATGGGCAGAATCTGCGTCTTGAAACTGACGCCGGTTCCCGCGGCGCTCCCGCCAGTCGCGGTGGCCCCTCCAGCGGCGTTGCTGCCTCCGCTTCCGCCCGTGCCACCCGGTGCCAAATTCCCGCCTGCCCCGCCTGACCCGCCGCTGCCACACGCACCAACAAGGCCCACGGCGAGTACGCCGACCAACAGTGAAACCGGCTTCAGGGTTGAGTCCTTGATCATGGGTCTCTCCTCGGGTGGAAGGTGTAACGTCCGCCATCTGCCAGGAAGACATGGGGCCGACTGTGCGTTTCTAGTATGAGATGCCGAAATCAGCCCTGGGTTATCCGATTTCTTTAGGGAAATCGTGTTCCGCCGCGAACACGCCTCCGATCTGGAAGACTTCAGCAACTATTCGAGGCTGCTGCGGGCGCAACGCGCTCCCACGTACCAGTTATGGAGTTCGGGTTGGGCGCCGCCTCGGTAGGCCGACAGAAGGTTCGCGGCTTTCCCGTCGTAGCGTCCGCCCCGCATCACCCGGCTGTCGGCATTCGCAGCAATCAAGACCGCACAATTGCTGCATGGCACTTGGTAGCTGCTCTGCCAGTCGAGCATCCACTCCCACAGATTGCCAGCCAGGTCAGCCTGGCCCCACTTCCCGTCGCCTTTGGGCGATTTCGAGCCGACATTCTGGGGACTGTCACATGAGGAGCCGCAATAGACGGCGTAGCTGTCGTCGATGGCCGTAGATGTTGGCGGGCTCGACCACGGATAGACCCGTTGTTCATCCCCTCCCACGGCGGCGTAGTTCCACTCGGCCTCGGTCGGCAGCCGCGCCCCATCCCACGCGCAAAAGGCAAAAGCCGTGTACCAGTCCATGCAGTTCTGTGGCCGGTACTCGTTGTCTCCCGCCGTATCTGTCCACGTCTCATCCGTCGCGCTGCACTTCAGTCTGGCCGTCAGTGTGGCGGTGTCCGCCGGCAGGTCGGCGTTCCACGCCGAATCCCAGCCCGAGCCCGCAATGAGCGGATGCGCGCCCGCTCCGGGCGCCGGCAGGCTCGCCTGCGTGCCCAGGCCCGCGTTCACGAAACGACGGAAACGACCGACCGTGATCTCGTATTTGTCGAGGGTGAAGGAATCCACCGTCGCCGGATAGCTCATGGTGGTATAGGTGACGTTGTCGTAGCTCCGATAGAATGTTCCTCCAGGAACCGGCAGGCTCGCGCAACAGCTGTCGTTTCCCGCCGACCCGCAAGTCGCGGCAAGTCCGACGCAGCTGGGTGGCGCTGTGCCGCCAGCCGACGCGCCACCACTGTTGATGGCGCCGCCATCACCCGCCGTCGCTCCGCCACCGATCGTTGCGTCAGCCGCGCTGGTTCCACCGCCGCCCGTGGTCGTCCCGCCTGTGGCCACACCCGTTCCGCCGCTTCCACCGACCGAAACGCTAGGCGGGGTATCGCTGCTCGACGCGCCCGCGTCCCTTCCCACAGCGCCATCGGTGCCTGATGGCGCGTATGCACCACCAGCGCCTCCGGTTGCTGATGGTGAGTCGCTAGCGCCTGCCGCGTCCGGCACGATGCCGGCGTCGAGTCCACGTCGGTGGCTGCAGCCCGAGGAAAGCAACAGACCGAGAACCAGGAGGGCGAGCGCTAGACCGGGACAGGCAAGCTTGTGCATTGACGATCACTCCCGAAGTGGCTGCACAGACAGAAGCGCACGGACGGCATTGCGCTCGATACTATCACCGCGCGCCCGAGTTCACGACCGCGGCCGACGGCGCAGTTTTCACGACCACGCGGTCGACGGAGAGTGGACATCACCCTCTCGTTTGTGTCTACATACCTGCAGCAAAGGCACCCCATGAAAGCTCTTCAACTTGTCGCAGGAACGATTCTCTTCGCTGGCTTCTCGTCCGCCGCCGGATGTGGCAGCTCGTCGCCGGGCTCGGGCTTGGGTGGGGATGCGGGCGATAGCGATGGCTCGACCACGGAAGACGCATCCGTCGTGAGCGCGCCGAGCCGTGTGGTGAGCGACGGCTATCTGACGACAGGCCCATGGGCGGGATACGGCTTCACCGCCACCGATCCCGGTGCCGCGCAGATTGTTCCAGTGTGCGGCGCGGATTCCTGCGATCCGCCATTTGTAGGCAATTCTTTTTGCATGCACGGGACCGTCACCGGACGAGCCGACTACACCGGCTTTGCCATGCTGGGCTGGAACGTGAACCAGGACGCGGCCAATGGGCCGCAACTGACCTGGGCGGTTCCCGACACCGGCGGACTGATCATCACCGTCGACAATCCCAGCCAGACCCCCCTGCGTGTCCAGTTGCAAGGCACGAATCCCCACAGCAGCGCGGATCGCTGGTGTGCCCCCCTGGTGAGCGGCCAGCTGATTCCGTGGGCCTCGCTGCGCACCAATTGCTGGACCGGAGGCAACCCGCAAAACCCGCTGACGCCAGGGACGCCGATCCAGCAAGCAGCGATTATCGTGCCTGGCCTGCAGGTCGATTTGCCCTTCGACTTCTGCCTGGTCGATGTCGAGGTCGTGTCAGGGCCGGCGAATCCCGACGGTGGCGACGATAGCGCTCTCGGCGACGACAGCCGCGACGACAGTTCTGACGACGACGCGACGACATCCGATGCCAACCCGGGCTGACGAACGGAACTGGCTTTACTAGCGATAGAATTTGACGTTGTCGACGGTCACACTGCCTTTGCACATCGGATTGTCAGTCTCACCTTCGGCCGCAACAGGGACGGTGAACTGCCACTGCGTGGAAATGAGCTTGCTCGGATCGAGAGGCACGGCAGGGCTGCCCTGAACGTCGGTCACGGCGAAAGGCGCCTTGACAATCCGGGGAGTCGCCGTCATCTCATCGGCAGCGATCCTGTCTTGCGGCGGATAGGACCCGGCCGGGCCAGTCGCGAAGCTCGACGCGAAGGTCATGTCCTGGTGTTCGGCATCGCCGGTGGCGAATTGCAACGAGCAGCCGGAAAACGAGCCGCTGATGGTGAATTGCACACCGGTGAACGCGCGGGCATCGATGCACTTGTCGAAAGCGACAACCACGCCCAGGAATTGCGGCTTTGAAACCGGCGCCGTGTTGACCGTGATGGCGAGGGCGCCCCCGGTTGCCGCGTAGCTCGCAGAGCCCAGCCCGGCGACTTTCGGCGCCGCATACGTCACGATCCCACCTGAGATTTCAATTCCACCACCAGCGTCCTTGAAATCCGCGATGAGACCATCGGCTGGAGCCCTCAACGTGTTGGATGGCGTGCAAGGTCTGCTGGGGAGACTGCTCACGCCACCGGCACCGCTGCCCAGGTCTTCAGTCGTGCTGGCGGCTCCGTTGATTGCGCTCGAACCGCATCCGGCGCCGAACGCGAAAGTGCTGACGAGGGCGATGACGAAAGAGTGGCTGTTCATGTGGTCTCCTCAGGGACTTGCAGACCTCCTTCGCGTACGAGGAGGGCCCGCCTTTTACTAGACTATGAGTCGCGCCACCGCCAGGACGGGTCAGCTATCTTGGGGGGACCGTTCTAGCCATCCTCCTCGTATCGCTCTTTGATTTGGGTCACGGCACCCGGATCCGCCAGGGTCGTGACGTCCCCCAGCGAACGCCCCTCGGCGATGTCACGCAGGAGCCGCCGCATGATTTTTCCCGAGCGGGTCTTGGGCAGGTCAGCCGCGAACAGCACGCGTTCGGGTTTGGCAAAAGAGCCTATCTTGTGTCCAATCCAGTCGCGCAATTCCCCGGCCAACATGTCGGATGGAAGGAAGCCATTGCGAAGGGTCACAAACCCGACCAAACCCTGTCCCTTGATTTCGTGCTTGACCCCGATGACCGCGGCTTCGCTGACTGCTTTGTGCTCCACGAAAAGGCTCTCCAGTTCCGCGGTTCCGATCCGGTGTCCGGAAATGTTGACGACGTCATCCACGCGGCCGACGATCCAGAAGTAGCCCTCCTCGTCCCGCAGAGCGCCGTCGCCAGTGAAGTAGTAGCGCCCGTCCCAGCGGCCCCAGTAGGTGCTGCGGTAGCGTTCGTCATCGCCCCAAATCCCGCGCATCATCGCGGGCCAGGGCCGGCGCAAGGCCAGCAGTCCGCCACCGGTGCGGATCTCCTTGCCTGACTCGTCCAGAATTGCGGCGTCGATGCCGTAGAAGGGAAACGTGGCCGAGCCCGGTTTGGTTGCGGTGGCGCCGGGCAACGGCGTGATGGAAATGGAACCGGTTTCGGTCTGCCACCAGGTGTCGACAATCGGGCAGCGATTCTTCCCGATGACCTCATGGTACCAAAGCCAGGCCTCGGGATTGATGGGCTCGCCCACGGAGCCAAGCAGGCGCAGCGACGATAGATCGTGGCGGTTGGGCCAGGTATCGCCCCACTTCATGTAGGAGCGAATTGCCGTGGGAGCGGTGTAGAAGATGCTGACGCCTTCCTCAGCTACGATCTTCCACATGCGATCGGGCTCGGGCCAATTGGGGGCGCCTTCGTAGATCACCTGGGTGGCACCGAGCTGCATGGGTCCATAAATGACGTAGCTGTGTCCCGTCACCCAGCCGACATCTGCGGTACACCAGAAGACGTCGTGAGGCTTGATGTCGAAAACCTCGCGCGTGGTCAGCTGGGTGCCGAGCAAGTAGCCCGCGTGCGTGTGCAAGATCCCCTTCGGCTTCCCCGTGGTTCCCGACGTATAGAGGATGAAGAGTGGATCCTCGGACTCCATGCTTTCCGGTTGGGTTTGGCTGCCAGCCTGGCGGCAGACCTCGTCGTAGTATTTGTCGCGGCCAGCCTTCATGTGATGGGGAAATGTGCTTCCCCCGCGCTTGGCCACGATCACGTGGCGGACCGAGGTGACTCCCTCCAGGGCTTCGTCCACGGTGCGCTTGAGCAAAAGATGGGCGCCGCGGCGCCAACCTCCATCCGCGGTTACCACCGCAACGGCGCCCGAGTCGTTAATCCGATCGCGCAAGGCTTCGGCTGAGAATCCGCCAAACACCACCGTGTGGACCGCTCCGATGCGCGCGGATGCCAGGCAAGCCACCGGCAACTCCGGAATCATGGGCATGTAGATGGCAATCCGGTCGCCCTTCTTCACCCCAAGCGTGCGCAGACCTGCGGCGAAGCGCGCCACTTCCTTGTGAAGCTGGGCGTAGGTGAACGTTCGCCGATCTCCCGGTTCGCCGACCCAATGAAAGGCGGCCTTGTGCATCGTCGGCGTGCCCAAGTGTCTATCCAGGCACTGCACGGAGGCGTTGAGACGACCACCCGTAAACCATTTTGCGAAAGGCCGGTTCCACTCGAGCACCTTGTCCCAGGGCCGGTCCCAGACCAGGGCCTTGGCCTCCTCACCCCAAAAACCATCCGGGTCTTCGATCGAACGCAGCCAACGCTGGCGATACTCCTCGTGGCTCCGGGTGGCCGTGCTCGCGGCCCAGGAAGCGGGCGGGAACTTCCGGCCCTCTTGCAAAATGCGCTCAAGCCCATTCCCTCGCTCATAGTCGTCCATGAATCTCTCCTTGCAGCGGCGGAAGATGCCCCGCTTTCACCCTATTCCCGCTCATTCTGTCGGCTTGCAACGTGTCGAATACTATGATGACCGGAGAGCATCAAAAGGAGCGAGACCGCGAGGAAAACCACCCGCGCAACGCCGCTATCGAGGCCGCAGGTTGTGGACGGGAAAGACTGTCTCCTGCGGTGGCGCGGAAAAACCACCGGGGATGCCTTGTTGCATTTTTGGCATCAGGATTCTGTCGCGGAACTGCTCCCAGCTTTCTTTGGAGTCGTGAACAGCGACGATCGTCCAGCCACCAGCCGACGGGCCAGCGGCGTGGAATATCTGGCCTTTGGGCAGGCTGCCTCCGCCCGGATGCACCGCCGCGATCGACGCCTCGTACTGCTCCTTGGTACCACCAGGAAAGTAATGCACAACCGCGTATGCCATGGTCCTCTCCTCCCAAGACGTGTCCCTAAATGGACCCGTCTTGAAGATTGTTGAAGAGAGGGCCGCTGCCCTCCCCTCGTCCGCGAAGTAAATTCGCGGACTTCACCCCACCTGCGGCCGAGCCCTTGGCTCGGCTGCTGAAGACCCGTCCATCTGTCTCTACTCGAGCGGAATCCGGGACTTATTGCGGGACAACCATTTCGCAAACGTTTGCAGCTCAGGATTGAGTACACGGCAGAATGCAAGATCCCGCGCCCCGCAGTAGGTGCTCTCGGTTTCCGCCTTGAACTGGAACATGTTTCCCAAATCGTCGGCGCCAGGGAAGCCGAAACCGCGGTAGATGTCGGGCGAAACCGCGTTGTAGACAACTGGCTGTTCCAGCGCATAGCTGAGAGCAGCGGCCATTTCGGCGCCCGTAAGATGCTCGCCAGCCACGCCAACGGTCTTTCCGATCAGTTCGGGACGCTTGAAGATCCCCAGCGCGCACTTGCCTATGTCTTCCGCCGCAATGCCGGGCAGTTTCTTGTTGCCCATGGGCAGCACAAAGGCCAGTTTGCCATCAGGCCCCTTCTTGGGACCCATTCCAAAGCCAATCAGATTGTCCCAATAGAACGATGTCACCATGAACGTAGTCGGCACCCCCAGATCCCTGAAGAAATGATCTGCTTCGGCCTTGGCATCGAAGTGAGGCACTTTGTATTTGCCTTTCAAAGTCGGCATGCGCGAGTCGTTGAGCGGAAAGGCCTTGCGCGTGTCCTCGAAGGTGGACCAGATGACGTGCTTCACGCCCGCGTTCTTGGCCGCCTGGGCCAGGGCGTGCCCCTGGGCCGTCTCCTTCTCGCCCGAGAAATGCTCCCAGAAGTTTGTCACGCAATAGGCGCCATACGCGCCCTCGAAGGCTTTGCTCAGGCTTGCCACGTCGTCCAGATCGCCCGCCACGATCTCCACCCCCAGCTTGGCTAACGCCTGCGCCTTGTCGCCCGTGGGCTTGCGCGTAATCGCCCGAACGGCGAACTCGCCACTCTTGTCGGAAAGGATCGCACGAACCAGTCCTCCTCCCTGAGATCCCGTCGCCCCTAGAACCGCGATCATCTTCTTACCCATAACGCCCTCCCCTCCAGATTGAGTTGTCCGCTGCGTGATTGGATGCTCTGGACTGGGGAAGGGTTCCCCGGACGCCATCCGTGTCAAGAACTGGGGCTGCCGTCACGCGGGCTATGGCAGCACCGACTGGCCCAAGGCCGCGGCCAAATGCGGCCACACCCTACAGATACCGACTGACCAGATTCTCCAGCATCTCTTGTCGGCCCGAGCGGGGCTTGGGATCGATGTTGCCGGATGTGACCCGGTCGGCGATCTGGGCGAGCGAGAGCTTGCGGTCGAGGATCTCTTTGCCCAGCCCTTGCTTCCAGCCGGCGTAGCGTGCGTCCACTAGGGCTGGCAGTTTTCCGTCGGTCAGGATGCGGTCGGCGACCAGCAGGGCGTGTGCCAGGATGTCCATGCCGCCCACATGCGCGTGGAAGAGATCCTCGGCATCGAAGCTCTGGCGGCGCACCTTGGCGTCGAAGTTGAACCCGCCGGTGGTGAAGCCGCCCGCCTGCAGGATGCGCGCGAGCAGCAGCGACAGCTCGCCGAGGTCGTTGGGGAACTGATCGGTGTCCCAGCCCAGCAGGGTGTCGCCGCGGTTCATGTCGATGCTGCCGAAAAGTCCGGCGGCCAATGCGTAGGCCACTTCGTGCTCGAAGGTATGGCCCGCCAGGGTGGCGTGGTTGGCTTCGATGTTCAGGCGGAAGTCGCCATTGGCCAGACCGTAGCGCTGCAGGAACGCGTCGACGGCGGCGGAGTCGTAGTCGTACTGGTGCTTGGTGGGCTCGCGCGGTTTGGGCTCGATGAGCAGCGGGCCGCGGAAGCCGATCTTGTGCTTGTGCTCGGCCACCAGATTCATGAAGCGGCCTAGCTGGTCGAGCTCGCGCTTCATATCGGTGTTGAGCAGCGTCTCGT
>Ga0265342_10004424_pt1 | contig 11081 bp, 6 predicted proteins | sample 4CB327metaG_FD_203125 | JGI IMG/M metagenome (GOLD analysis project Ga0265342, IMG submission 203125) | Rhizosphere microbial communities from Carex aquatilis grown in University of Washington, Seatle, WA, United States - 4-CB3-27 metaG | ecosystem: Host-associated > Plants > Roots > Rhizosphere...
TTAGGGGCGCCGGAACCGCCGCCCACGGCAGCGTCGTTCCTCTGCCGGCGGACGGCCGCAAAGACGTGAAGGTCGAAGCCGTCATCGGATAGTCCCGCGGCTCAGCTTCCGAGGGCCTGCCGCTGCGTCCTGGCTCTGCGCCGGGCAGCCCCTTCCTTGGCCGAGGTCTAACGTCCGTTTCCGGCCCCATTTCTGCCGTCCGGAATGAGTCCCTTTTGCGCCAAGAGCGGCCTCTTACCCTCCCCTTGAGGGAGGGTCGAAAAATCCGAAGGATTTTTCGGGGAGGGGTCGCGCGGCAGCGCGCTGATCACGTCCGCCTTGCGCCAACTTCGGTCATTCGCGTGGGTTAATTCTGAAGCTGCAAGGGGTCGGACCCGAAGCGATTTTCGCCTCTTGTTCCTCGCACAAACAGTATTTCGATAAGGCCCCACCACATGAGCACGCCGCCGATTACCGCCCACAAGGTCCCCGTGATTGCAAAGATAGCAGGTGTCAACAGGTTGTGCATCATTAGCACGCTCAATGCTGCGAACGATCCGAAGGGTGTCCCCCAGAATAAGAGTGCCCAAATCGCTGCCTTGTTCCGGTCATGAAGCCGTTTGACGGATACCGCAGCAAACGTCCACGCGTAGCCAATCAGGAACACGCAAAACACAATCCTCCCGAGCCACTGCGCGGTATCGCGAGGTGAATCATAGAAGAACACTGCGTCCCCAATGGGATCGTCGTACTTCGCAATTGATCCGATCACCCAAATCGCCCCGAGGCAAAGCGCTTCCCACGCGATAACGTAAAGCCAATAGCGCCACATCTTCGCGCGATTAATGCGCCCCTCGAAACTGAACAGATAACTAAGCATTTGCAGCCCCCGCGCTTGACGCGAGTATCACACGAACGTCAAGAGTGCGCGAACAGCAGGAAGTGGCGCAAGTCGGACGTTCGGTTCAGGCCCCATTCCTGCCGTTCGGAATGAGTCCCCTTTGCGCCAGTTCGGGTCATTGAAAAGTGGTGGCCTAAAAAGGGGTCCCCGACGTCGTCTCGGAACCTACTTCCCTTTTGATCGCTTCGTTATTCCGGCGTCCTTTAACTCTGACTGCAATTCGCCAGCTGCGGCAGCGTCCTTGAACGCAAATTCAATCCACTCGTTGTGTGAAATAAATACACGAGCGTAATCCTCTGCCGTGAGGATGTGCGCGTTCCAACCAAAACTCAGCACAAGTTGAACCAGTGAAATCAAGTCGGATGCTTCGTGCGACAGCATCAGGTGTGCTGGCGCATCTTCAATCAGGCATTTGGCCAGAGATTTCGGGCGAAGCCTGTAATACAGATGCCAATTCTCGGAGCTGGGCCAAATCCCCCACTCGCTTACCCAAACGAGACAGCGTGACCAGGGTCGGAGTTGCCTCTCGATGAGTTGGGAAAACCAGAAATGCCTGGCAGCCTCGGCGGGCACACTGTATTGGGCGGCAGTTAGGTCGGGGCCGTGTGTCTCTGGGTATCCGATATCGCTCAACGGGATAGAGTGTTCCCCGCACCACGATTTGGCCGCGTCGCTCCCAAGTAACTTCATGGCCTGCTCGTTCCAGTGCCGCCTGCAAATGTAGTACACCGGCCTACCGCGAATGTCTGCTTTTGGGGCGGCGCTGCGTCCTGGCGCTGCGCCGGGCACCCCCCTTTCTTGGTCAAGGTCGGGCATGCGGTTCAGGCCCCATTCCCGCCGTTCTGAATGAGTCCCCTTTGCGCCAAGCTCAGACCTTCACCTCCCCCTTGCGGAGGTGAGCAGCGTCAGCGTACGAGCGAAGCGCGAAGCGCTCCGGGTGGGGGTAGTGTCCGAGATGCGCCAACTTCGGTCATTCGTGTGGGTTAATTCTGAAGCCGAGAAGAGAAAAAGAGCCAGAATCGATTTGTCGGCGTGAGTGGTCAGCGAAAAATGACTCTGGCTCCTTTTCCCCTTCCGCTCCCAACGGGAGAGTTTTTCAACAAAATCAGCGGGGAGCGGACGCTCGGATCGTTTCGCACTTCGAGTCCACTCCTGCGACGGCAATGGGCCGCGATGCGACTTGCGGGTGAGGCTGCACCGGTTACTGCGCTTGTGACGCGTCGCCCCCTATTGTACGAGTATTGGCCGCGCCGCGCTGATGGCGCGCAAACGGGGAGGGATCACAATGTCCGGCATGGTTCGTTCAATCCGGCCGGCGCACGCGCGCCTCGCGGCAGTGGCGCTGGCGCTCGCCTGCGTCCTGGCCGCGCCTGCACTTGCGCTGAACGACAAGATGACGCCAATCGCAATTCCGGCGCAGCCCAACGCCATCGAGCTGGGCACCGGCCCGCTGCCCAACGCAACGGTGCCGGAGTCCTGGCACAGCCAATACGAAAGGGTGTTTGCCCGCAACGTCACGGTCGCCACGCTGACGCCATTCCTGCCGGATCCGGCCAAGGCGACCGGTGCGGCGGTGATCGTTGCGCCGGGCGGCGGCTTCATGACCCTTTCCATGGAGAACGAGGGCTGGGATGTCGCCCGGGCGCTCGCCTCCAGGGGCGTGGCCGCGTTCGTGCTCAAATACCGGCTCCGCCAAACGCCGGCGGACATGGCGGACTTCGAAAAGTCGATGGCCGCAATGTTCTCAGGCGCCGCGCCGCCGCCGCGTCCGCAGGCAGGCGACATGATGGCCGGCCTCGCGCCCCAGATTGCCGATGCCCGCGCCGCCTTTGCGCTCGTGCGCAAGCGCGCGGCCGAATGGCACGTGGATCCGGACCGCATTGGCATGGTCGGCTTCTCCGCCGGCGCCGGGCTCACGATGGCGACGACGCTCGCGGGGCAGGATGCCAAGCCCGCCTTCATCGGGATCATCTACGGTTCGCTTGCGCCGGTGAAAGTCCCGCCCGACGCTCCGCCGATGTTCGTCGCGCTCGCAGCCGACGACCCGCTGTTCGGGAACGGCGGGTACGGGTTGATCGACAGTTGGCGGGCGGCGAAGCGGCCGGTCGAGTTCCACCTGTATGAACAAGGTGGCCACGGCTTCGGCATGTATCAGAAGGAAACCACCAGCACCGGCTGGTTCGACGCCTTCGCGCGCTGGCTCGGCATGCACGGCATGCTGAACCACGCGAAGTAGCCGCAGAGAGAATGCGGAACGGATGGCTGTGCGCTCCAATTTGCCTCGGTACGCACACATCGTCGCACCGTCTTGAAGCGACGGTGCGTGCTTCCCACATCTGCCGAGCTGTTTGACATCGCCAGAAAAGCGCCGCTCATGCGTGTGAATTGCACGCACCGTTCGTCCGCCCATGCACGCTCATGCACGCTCAGGTAACCCGGGAAGCAAGGCGAAAATCGTGGTACGGCAATGGCTTAGATAGAATTTTTGGTATTTGAATTCGAGTTTTGTGTTTTCGCCGCGGTTGTCCGGCGCGAAAAAGAAAGGGCCGGATTTCTCCGGCCCCGTTCCTTCGTTCCTGTCGGACGATCACTCCGCAGGCACCGCCACTTGGGACACGAACTCCTCGTCGGGGTAGACCTTCCTGAGGTGCCTCAGCCAAGTGAAGTAGAGGACAGTCGACGTCACCGCCACCACGGCCAGCGCGATCTTGGCCCTGTCGTATTCGTGGATCACGACGTAGACGGGCAACGCCACTAGGCTCGTCTGCCAAACGATGCCGACGGCGATGTTGAACATATCGCGCCAGAAATCGGGGTTCGGCTTGAACGAAGGGTCGTCCGCCTGCACCGCCTTGAGCACCGGTCCCCACAAGCCCCAGGGCCGCGTTTTCTTGTAGAACGCTTTCAGCACTTCCATGTCTTCGGCCTTCGACAGCCAGGTTCCGACGAAGCAACCGAGCAGCGACAGCACGAGGATGGCGGGGAACCAGAAGAAGGCCGACGGCAACGTTGCCAACGTGGCGAGCGCTCCATGCACCGCCGGCATCGTTTCGGTCATGACCAGCAGCTGCGCCTGCCACGGCGCGGCGAAGGGAAGAAGCACCAGCATCGCCGAAGCAATGCCGACCGCCATTCCCCAGAAATAGCCAAAGCCGTTGAAGCGCCACCAATACCATTTGATGACATTGGATGCCGCGTAGCCGCCCCAAAGTCCCGCCACGATCCACTGCACCACATCGTTGATCGAGGTGACGACCCATCCCACCGCGATGCCCAAGGCAACCACCGAGAAGGATGCCACATAGCTGAGGCGCACGCAGAGCCGCTCGCTGGCGTTCGGGTTGACGAAACGGCGGTAGATGTCGTTGACGATATAGGGCGGCGCCGCGTTTACCGTCGCGGCCAGGTTCGACATGAAGGCGGCAAGCAGGCCCGCGACGGTGATGCCGAGCAGGCCCACCGGCACGAAGCGGGAAAGCGCATCCGGCAACACTTTCTCGAAGTCCATGTTGACGCCCATGTGGCGGATGTCGCTGCTATAGAAGACGAGCGCGAGGACGGTGAGCCCCGCCACCATGAAATAGCGCGGCACGTTGAGGACGACGTTGACCACCGCGCTCATCATGCAGGCCTCGCGCGGGTTGCGCGTCGAAAGAATGCGCTGCATGTCGTAGTTGGGGGCGGGGCCCGCCGCTGCCACGAAGATGCCCTTGAACAGCAACATCATCCAGAAGAAGCCGAACAGCGACATGCCGTCGCTGACAATCTTGGCGTTGGCTGCCGGTATTTGCTTGGACCAGTCGAGCCCGGTATTCCATCCGAAGAAGATATTGTCCCATCCGGCAGGGACGACTTGGTGCAGCGCTGCCGGCGCCACGTTGTTCATGGCGATCAGGCCGATGGCAACCGCGGCAATCGACAGCAGCGTGAACTGCAACACTTCGGTAATCACCACGCTGAACATGCCGCCCTTTACGACATAGAACGTCGTGATGCCGATCAGGATCAGGGCGTAGATGTTCTCGTTGGCGCCTGGATCGGCCACAAAGTGCCAGGGCAGGAAATCGACCGCGAACTTGCCGATGCCTTTGAAGCCGTAACTGAGGAAGCCGATGACGGCGACCAGTGCAAAGAGCACCACGATCAGGTGCGAAAGCTGCGCGCCCAGCCCTTTGCCGAAGCGGAACTTGATCCACTCCGCGCCGGTGGTGACGCCCGAGCGCCTCAGCCAGCCCGACAGATAGACCATCAGGAAAATCTGGTTGAAGACCGGCCACAGCCAGGGGATCCAGACGCTCTTCATGCCGTAGACGAAGAGCCAGGTGACAAGCAGCATCGTGCCCGCGATGTCGAACATGCCCGAGGCGTTGGAGACGCCGAGCAGATACCAGGGCAACACATTGCCGCCCAGGAAGTAGGATTTGGTGTCGCGCGAGGCGCGGTGCGAGACCCAATAGCCGACCAGGACGGACGTCGCCAAGAAAGCGACGATGATGGCGATGTCGATGGGATGAAGATTCACGTGATTTCCCCCGGGCGTTTTTGGTTATTGTTGTCCTGTCTGTAGCAGGTTTTGGCGGACTTCCTCGCGCGGACATTCCTGCAACCTGACAGCGCTGTCAAGCACTGCAAACGAATTCAAGAGCTTAGCGACCGGCGACAAATGGGCAGCGCCGTCGGCAAGGCGGATCAGCTCACCGCGCCCCAGGCGTTGGCTCCGCACTCAGCTTCTTGAACAATGCAGCGTCGTATTCTTCCAGCCCCGTGATTCCGTAGAGATGGTTGGCGGAAACCCACGGCAGCCAGAACCGGTGCCCGCCGACGCCGCGCCCAGGTCCGCCTGGCCCCATGCGCCAATGCTCCTGCTGCCAGCCGATGCCTTTCATGTCGTATTGGCGTCCCGGAAGCGCCACCATGGATTTGGTGTCGTGCAATAGAACGCGGGCGACGTCGAGGTAGTGCGCGTCCCCCGTGTAATTGTAGAGCTTGGCATAGGAGGGCACGGCCCAATCGAGGTACTCGTCCGCCCCGCCGGCCGCCAGCGCCGTAATCCCCTGAAGACCGATCGTCGATACGCCCTTCTTCCAATGGAGCTTCGCATTGTCCGCATCCAGCGGCATGGGCAGGTTCCAGATCCAGATCCAGCTTTCGGCGAAATTCGCCGCGGCCTCGGCGCGCTCCAGCCATCGCGGTTCTTTTGTCGATTCATAGAGACTGAGATAAGCCTCCATGCTCAGCATTCCTGCCTCTTTGTCGGTGATGTTCGGATTGTCGCTGGCGCCGCCGATGAAGAGGCCTCGCTCGCCCCAATTCGACCAGACATAGTCGGCCGCGCGGATGGCGGCTTGTTTGTATTTTTGGTCCCCGGTCTCCTCCGACATGATCACGAGGAGCGGCACCGGATTGTAGCTCGTTGTCCCGCTCGGCTCGGCGACGTTGTTGCTGCCCGGCATCCAGCGCCGGGGGAAAGAACCGTCCGCACGTTGCTGCTGGAGAAGCCAATCAACATAGGTCTTGACCCACGCAAACCACTCCGGATGTTCGCGCCCCAACGCGTGCTCGCGCTTATAGGCCCGCATCAGAACACGCATGTCTTCGGTGGCATTGCGCAGCCAGGGAGCAAGCCAGATGTGGTTCCAGGGTCTGCCGGTCGCCAGATCGTAGCCGGTTCCCTGCAGCGGCACGGTCGGAAGCGCCTCGATCATGGACTTTATGATGGCGAGGCCGGTCTGGCGCATCTTCTGGCCGCGCGCGCTCGGATCGCGGTCGCCTTCGCGGAGCAACTGGTCGGCGCATTCGATGTTCTTGCCGACGAAGCCCATCGCCACCATCGTCCGGTTCCACTGAACCCTGTTGTCCATTGTGGAGAGAACGAACGGAATGGCCGTTCTGCCGTCGATGGTTATGGCCTGCGCTTCGAGATGGTCTATCAGCACCCGCCGCACAAGTTCGACATCGATGGGCGTAACCGCCGGATTCAACGTCGCCCAGGCCCAGCGCCAGGCATCACGTGTCACATCCCGGAAAGACTCGTTTTGTCCGAAGCGGAAGCTCACCTGGTAGCGGTGGGCCACGCCCTTGACGATGGGGTGATAGCGCCGGATCCAATTCGGCTGCGCCGGCGCTTCGGAGTCGAAGGGGTACATGCTCACCGTGCCGGGAAAGGAAAAACCGAATTCGATCGGGCCGTCGCCGGCCTGTGTGGCCCCTAACGCGCCGAACTGAAATCGGGCATCGGTCAGCACGGGCTTTGCGAGTGTTGTCTCTGCCTCGGTGGTGTCGCCGCGCGGGGCCGGATCGAGCATGGTCACCGACGTGCCGTTGTTGAAGGAGAGTGCAAACAACGGCGCCGGCAATATGTCCTCGCGCATCATCAGTCGGTGGGCCGCAAAGTTGAGCGTCCCCCCGGGCGAGCGCTCGCCGTCATATGTCGGGTCGCCGTAAAACACCCCCGGCGCCAGGAATTTCACATCGCTCCAGCCCACCGAGGGATCGACCACGAAACCGACAGAGGAGGAGAAGCCGCCGGGCGCATTCCCGACAATTTCCACGCGCCGCTTCACCGAAACGACGGCATCATGGATGCTCCACTGGTCAACCACGCGAAACAGGACGTGACCGCGAGCGGCGAGCGCAGCCCGAGCCTCAACGCCGGCCGCAGACCTGCGGACCGTCTTATATCCGGCCTCGAGCCGGCGAATGTCCTTCGCGTTATGAAAGACCTCGATGCGCGCGGGCTTTTCCTGCGTGAGGCGCGGCGAACCCGCGATCTCCATGCCCCAGTCACCCGACGGGTTCTTCACGAACGCGACGGTCGCACCCGTTTGCAGCTGCCCAAGCTCAATCCGTGATCCTGCTTGCGCCGGAAATATGACGGCGGCGAAGACAACGGCCGTCAGAATAGCGAGGCGGACTTTCATCGTTTTGCCTTCCCGACCGGCGTCAGCACGATTTCAAAGCAATCGTTGGCCCTGAGCGGCAGCGTCTTTGTGAAATGGCCGTTGGTGATCGCGACCGTGCCGCGGCCGACCGGCTCGCCGTTGCTGGCCTTTTTCAAGACGGCGACCTGATCCTGGGTGAGCTGGTTGGGCAAGCCCATCTTCGCATAAGCGGTAAACGGGTCGTTGCGCTGATAGCCGATCTGATAGACGGTCAACTTGTACCTCCCGTTCGGGACGTGGGCGAGATCGAGCGTCAACCGTCCTTTGCCGGTCGTGGGCAGGTCCTGCTTGTAATAAACTTGGTCGGTTTGATTGTCCGGCGGCACGACGGGCGAATAATCCCACATCAGCGCCTGGATCGAACCGTCTTTCGACTTCGTAATCCACGATTGGCTGTCGTTGGTCTGAACGTCGTTGCCGCCCAGCCTACTCAGGAACTTGAAGGCGTGAAACGACGGTTTCTCGATGCCTTCCAAATTGATCAGCCCGAAGCCGCCGTGGAACGGCGTGAAGCGCGGCCCCATCTCTTCGAAAATGTCGGTGAAGGTCCAGTACGACATCGAGTTTACGTACGGCGCCGCGCGCCGGACCGCGTTCAGAATGAAGCTCGCCTGGTGATACTGGTCGTGCATGTAATCGGTCGGCGTATAGGCCGAACTCCACTCCGTGAAATGCAGTTCGAGAGGCTTGAGCGGTGTGGCATCGAGCAGCTCGCGCGAATGGCGCATGCGCCCGCTGACCCGCTCCGGGTCGGGATCGATGACCGTGCCGGCGCGGCCGGTTTCATCGAGGTAGCCTTGGTTCACGCCATAGGCATGCAAGGCGATGAAGTCGATCGGCGCTGGGTTCGCAATGATCCATTTCTCGAAGGCGATTTCGGCGTCATAGGGTACCGCGGACGCCGGTCCGCCGATCCGGCACTTCGCGCACTCGGCGCGGATCGCCTCGGCCGTCGTCTTGTAGAGCGAGAAATATTCCTCCAGCGGATGAGGCCAGAAACCGCGAATGTCGGGCTCGTTCCACACCTCGTAGTACCACTGCGTAATCTCCTGCTCGCCGTAACGCTCTTTCCAGTGCGCGATTAGCGCCCGTATGAGCATCGCCCATTTGGCGGGGTCTTTCGGCAAAGAGGTATTTCCCTTCCACCAAAAGATCGTGGTGTCGCCGCTGGCGAGCTTCGCGGGCATGAAGGTGAGTTCCACGAAGGGTCGGATATGCAACTTCAGAAGGGCATCGTAGAGCGCATCCACGTATTGGAAATTGAACTGGGGATTTCCCTGCTTGTCTTCGCTATAAACCCCCATATCGTCATGCAGCAGCCCGTGCATACGGATGTATTTGAAGCCGATCTCGCGTTGCACCGTCGCCAACTGCTCCTGCCAGTCCGCGCGCAAACCTTCGTTCGCACGGCCCGCGCCGACGACGAGCAAAGGCGACTGGGGATGCGGGCCCGTCACGTGAGACAGATCGGCGCGAACAACCCGGGTCTGGGAACCTTGCCCCATCGATGCAGTGCACGCCGTCAGAAGAACCAGGGACGAAATCACGATATCGCGGATCAAAGGTACGACGGCTCGCATAGGGCGTCTCCTCCGGGACCATAGGCACGACAGTAGCGCAGATCTTTTAGGTAGGCCGCCGCACGATACTGTGCGCCGAGTTACCCGACCTTGGGCAAACATAATGTCTGATTAATGGCGGATTCTCTCGAATTGTCGTGACTCCCATTGGTCACGCCTTGATGAGCGGCTTTCGGGAAGACCTGGGACAGAAGCTGAGTTTTTGTGATTATCACTTCCAACGCGTCACACAGCATGTATCGACGAATTCCATGGGCGGCAGTCCAATTATCGGACTTTTCCTTCTCGCCCCCCGCGATTAGCATGGCCTCAAATATTCGCTGCGCGTTGCTCGTGGCGTAAAGGGGAGAAGCACGCAGATGAGAATGGCATTGATGGCAATCGCCGTCGCGGCAATGTCCGCGGTGGCTGCGCCGATCGCGGTGAAGGTGGACCAGGGATTGCTCGAAGGGAAGGTCGAAGACGGGCTCACGGTCTACCGGGGCATCCCCTTTGCGGCACCGCCAGTAGGCAACCTCAGATGGCGCGCGCCCGCGCCGGCCGCCAAATGGAATGGCGTGCGGCAGGCCGACAAATTCGCCGCGCAATGCGTGCAGGGCGGCTTTGGTCCTCCCGATGCGAAGGCGCCTCCGATGAGTGAGGATTGCCTCTATCTGAACGTCTGGTCTCCGGCGAAATCAGCGAAAGACAAGGTTCCCGTTCTGGTCTGGATCTATGGCGGCGGGTTCAACGCTGGCGCCACGTCGATTCCGGGTTACAGCGGAGAGGTTCTAGCGAAGAAGGGCGTTGTGCTAGTTTCCATCGCCTATCGCGTCGGACCGCTCGGCTTTCTGGCGCATCCGGAATTGAGTGCGGAATCACGCCTTCATGTGTCGGGCAATTACGGCCTGCTCGATATGATCGCTGCGCTACAGTGGATCAAGAAGAACATTGCTGCCCTCGGCGGCGATCCGAACAAGGTCACGATCTTCGGCGAATCCGCCGGTGGCATCGCGGTGAGTATGTTGAGTGCCTCCCCGTTGGCCAAGGGCCTGTTTGAGGGGGCGATCTCCGAAAGCGGCGGATCGTTCGGTCCTCCGCGTGCGGCGGGCGGGCCCGGCGAGAATATGCGGCCTCTGTCGAGTGCCGAGAAAGACGGCTTGGCGTTCCAACGGAACGCGGGCGCCGCTTCGCTCGCCGAACTCAGGAAGATTCCGGCCGAGAAGCTGCTCGGCGCAACGCGCGGACTGGCATGGCCGATCGTCGACGGCTGGGTCATCCCCGCCGACCAGGTCACGCTGTACGACGCCAAGAGGTTCAACGATACGCCCATCCTGGTCGGCTACAACTCGGACGAGGGCTTGAGCTTCTCACACTTCAACTCGCCGCAGGAGTACACCGACGCCACCAAGGCGCGTTACGACGGCTTCGCCGACCAACTGCTCAAGGACTATCCGGCTGGCGACAAGGGCCACCCCAAGACCGCGCGCGACCTCAGCCGCGACGCGGCGTTCGGCTGGCACACCTGGACCTGGGCAAAGAAGCAATCGAGTCTCGGCAAGAACAAAGCCTATCTCTATTACTTCGATCGGCATCCGGATTATCCGCCCGGCTCGCCGCGGGAAGGCCAGGGCATCTGGCACGGCGGTGAGGTGCCTTACGTCTTCGGGCACGATTTCGACCCGCAGAACGGGCCGCCAA
>Ga0265342_10004428_pt1 | contig 11077 bp, 9 predicted proteins | sample 4CB327metaG_FD_203125 | JGI IMG/M metagenome (GOLD analysis project Ga0265342, IMG submission 203125) | Rhizosphere microbial communities from Carex aquatilis grown in University of Washington, Seatle, WA, United States - 4-CB3-27 metaG | ecosystem: Host-associated > Plants > Roots > Rhizosphere...
CTCCGCCCCGCCCCCCGGCAAGGAGTCCATCCCGGCGGCGCGCAGCCGCTCGATCACCGTGCGCACCGGCAGGCCGAAGTGCTGGTGAAAGAAGAACAGCTCGACCGCCGTGAAGGCCTTGAGGTGGATCGAGGGCTGGATGCGCTTCAGCCCGCGCAAGAGCTCCTCGTAGTACGCGAAGTCGAGGCCATCGTGCAGGCCATTGACGATGTGCACCTCGGTCAGGCGGTCGCCGGCGTCTACCCGCCCTTGCAGCTTGGCCCAGGCCTCGGCGTGGGACATGGTGTAGGCCCCCGCGTCGCCCGGCTTGAGGCGGGCGAACGAGCAGAAGCGGCAGCTGGCCACGCAGACGTTGGTCGCGTTGATGTGCAGGTTCCGGTTGAAGTAGGTGCGCCCGCCGTGCAGGCGCTCCCGCACCTCGTTGGCGAGGGCCCCGAGCTCCATCAGGTTCGGGTGGCGGAAGAGGGCCAGGCCGTCCTCGAAGGAGAGCGGCTCTCCGGCCCGTACCCGCTCGCGGATGGCATCGAAGACCCCGACCTCGGACCTTCGAGCCTCGCCCGCGCCCGATCTCGCCTCCGGCCCGCTGGGAGCGCTCACGACGGCTCCTCGGCGAAGCGGTCCGCCCCCACCCGTTCGCGCGGGCGCAGCCCGGCGCCGCGGATGAGGATGCAGGCCTCCTTGCGGGTCATGGCGGGGTTGTTGGCGTTGCCGCCGAGGCGCAGGGCGCGCTCGGACACGATCGGCGCCCACAGCTCGTCGCCGCCAAAGCCGAGCGCCATCTGCGCGAGCCGGGGACCGAGCGCGGGAACGTCGAGCACCAGGTGCGGGATCGACGGCAGATCCAGGCGCAGGGCCGCCACCACCCGCAGCGTGTCGATGCCCTCCGCCTCGCCGAGGGGGGTGGGCATGACGCCCCAGAGCGGTGCTCCGGAGATCGCCGCCGCCTGCAGCGCACCGAGCCGCGCCCGTCGCTCGGCGGCGGGCTCGCCGGCCCGGAACGGAAACCGGTAGAGGACCCGGCCGCCGCCCGCGACGATCGCGCGGTGCAACTCCGGCCCGGGCGCTCCGAGCCACAGGGTCACACCGGCCGCGCTGGCCCGCGCCAGCTCGGCCGCCGACCCAGCATCCGGGGCTCCGGTCCCGGATGACGGCGGCGCGAGCTCGCCGAGCTCGGCGAAGGCTTCGGCGGCGTCGCGGGGTCCGCGCCAGCCGCCGCCCTCGGCTCCGGCCACCGGCCCGCCGCCCGCGACGAAGGCGCGGGCGCGCACGAACGAGGCCGTGGCTCCCCAGCGCGCATCGCGGGCCGCGGCCGCCCGGCGGCCGAGCGCGAACATGTCGAGGGTGGCCGGGGACTCGAAGAGCGGATCGCCCTCCCTGCGGCTCGAGGTCTCGCCACCGGCCACCTCGCGCGGGACCGAAGCCAGCGCGGGTGTCACCGCGCCGCGCACCCCGGGTACGTCCTGGACTGTCATGTCTCGGCTCCTCCTCCTTCTCCTTCTTCCTTTTCCCTCGGGGGATTCACGGGCTGTCCCCAGCGTGGCATCAGCTCGTTCGGCAGCCCGACCTGATCGAGCACCCGACTGAGCACGGTGTCGATCACCTCATCCACGGTCTTCGGGCCCGAGTAGAACGAGGGCGAGGCGGGCAGCACCACCGCCCCGGCGCGGGTGACCTGCAGCATGTTCTCGAGGTGAATCAGCGACAGCGGCGTCTCCCGCAGCACCAGGATCAGCCGCCGCCGCTCCTTCAACATCACGTCGGCGGCCCGCCCGATCAGATCGTCGGAGACGCCGCTCGCGATGCGGGCCAGGCCCCCGCTCGAGCAGGGGATCACCACCATCGCGTCCCACCTGGCCGAGCCCGACGCGAAGGGCGCGCGGAAATCCCGCAGGTCGTAGCGACGAAACGGCAGCTCCGGGATCGGGCCGAGCTCGTGCTTCCAGACCTCGGCGCCCGACTGCGAGAAGCACACCGCGACCTCGAGCCCGAGCTTGGGCGCGCGGGCCCGCATGGCCGCCAGGGTGTCGAGCAGGCGGCGGGCGTAGATCGACCCCGAGGCCCCGCCCACCGCCACCACCAGCTTCATGACGCCTGCACCAGCGAGGCCACGCCCGCCGGGAAGAGCCGGTGGATCTCGACCGAGGCGAACCCGGCGGCGCCGAGCCGCTCCGCGAACTCGGCCTCGGTGACGAATGCGGCGATCGACGCCGGCAGGTACCGGTAGGCCTCGCGGTCGCCGCTCACCGCCCAGCCGAGCAGCGGGAGCACGCGGGCGTTGTAAAACCCGTCGAAGAAGGGGCGGGGGCGCGGCGGCCGGAAGAACTCCAGGATCGCGATCCGCCCGCCCGGCCGCACCACCCGCCGCAGCTCGCCGAGGGCCCGGGGCAGCTCGGCCAGGTTGCGCACGCAGAAGGCCGAGAAGGCCGCGTCGAAGGCGGCGTCGCGGTAGGGCAGGACGTGGCCATCGGCCAGGTGGGCCGCCACCCGGCGCCCGAGGCCCCCGGCGGCGAGCTTGGGCAGCCCGGCCCGCAGCATCTCGCGGGCGAAGTCCGCCCCCACCACCACCGCCCCCGGGGCGCGGCGGGCCATCTCGAGCGCGCCGTCGAGGGTGCCCGCCCCGAGATCGAGCAGGCGCGGGCGGTCGCCTAGCCCCGCGAGCAGACCGTCAATCGCCTTTCGTCGCCAGAGGATGTCCACCCCGGCGGACATCACCCGGTTGGCGGCGTCGTAGCGTCCGGCGATGCGATCGAACATCCGCTGGACCTGCGGCCCGCGCTCCGCCGGCCCGAGCTGTCCGAGCGGACCCTGGCCTTGGCCCACCGTCGGGGTGGAGGAGGCGACGAGCCCGGTCACAGGCCGAGCTCCTTCCACATGGCGTCCACCCGGGCCACCACCTCCGCGGGCATCGCCAGCACCTCCGGCCACTCGCGGGTGAAGCCCTCCTCCTTCCACTTGCGGGTGGCGTCGACTCCCAGCTTGCCGCCGAAGCCCATGGCCACCGAGGCGTGATCCAGCACGTCGATCGGGCCCTCGGCGAAGAACACGTCCCGCTTGGCGTCGATGTTGTTGAGGGCCCGCCAGGCCACCTCGCGCACGTCCTGCACGTTGACGTCGCTGTCGACCACCACGATCACCTTGGCGAACATCATCTGCCCCATCCCCCAGAGCGAATGGCAGATCTTGCGGGCGTGGTGCGGGTACTCCTTGCGGATCGAGACGATGCACAGGTTGTGAAACACCCCCTCGATGGGCAGGTTCATGTCGACGATCTCGGGGAAGGTCATCTGCAGGAGCGGCAGGAAGAGGCGCTCGGTGGCCTTGCCGAGCCAGGCGTCCTCCTGGGGAGGCGGACCCACCACGGTGGTGGCGTAGATGGGGTTTTCCCGTCGGGTGATGGCGGTGAGGTGGAACACCGGGTAGTCGTCGGCCAGCGAGTAGTAGCCGGTGTGGTCCCCGAAGGGCCCCTCGCGACGCAGCGGCTCCTCGACGTCGACGTAGCCCTCGAGCACGAAGTCGGCCGAGGCCGGCACCTCGAGATCGTTGGTCTTGCACTTGACCAGGTCGACCGCGCGTCGCCGCAGGAACCCGGCGAACAGGAGCTCGTCGATGCCGTCCGGCAAGGGGGCGGTCGCCGCGTAGGGGAGGCACGGATCGCCGCCGAGGGCGACCGCGACCGGCATGCGCCGGATCCCGAGCTCGCGGTAGCGGCGCATGTGGCGGCGCCCGGTCTTGTGCAGTTGCCAGTGCATCCCGGTCTCGCGCGGGCCGAACACCTGCATGCGGTAGCAGCCGACGTTGCGCGTGCCCTTGTCCGGATCGCGGGTGATCACCATGGGCAGCGTGATGTAGGGGCCGCCGTCCTCCGGCCAGGTGGTCAGGATCGGCAGCCGGCCGAGATCGGGGCTGGTGTCCACCACCTCCTGGCAGGGGCCCGACCGGACGGTCCGCGGGGTGGCGCTGGCCACCCGCCCGAGCTTGGGCAGCATCCGGATCTTGTCGAGCAGCGAGGTCGGCGGCTGGGCGTTGACCAGGCCCGCGATGGTGCGGGCGTGCTCGGCCAGATCGTCCACGCCGAGCGCCCAGGCCATGCGCTGCTTGGTCCCGTAGGTGTTGATGAGCAGCGGAAAGCGCTGGCCGCGCAGGTTCTCGAAGAGCAGCGCGGGCCCGCCGGCCCGCATCACGCGCTGGGCGATCTCCGAGACCTCGAGCACGGGATCCACCTCGTGGCGGATGCGCCGGAGCTGCCCCCGCGCCTCGAGGAAGCGCACGAACTCGCGCAGCCCGTCGAAGTGGGCGGGGACACCCGACGGCGACGGCGCCGAGACCGCCGAGCCGGCGGGGCCGTCGGACGGCCTCGCCTCGAGCCCGCCAGCGTCGGTCGTGCCGGGCGTGGGGCCTTCACCGAGCGGTTTGATCGAGGATCTTCCGGCGACGCTCATCAGGCCTTCCGATCGGTGGTCAGGGCCGCGAGCTCGAAGAGCGCGTCCCGGTAGCGGCCCGGTGGCAGCGCCCGCAGCTCACCGGTGGCGTCGCTCGCGAGCTGATGGGCCCGCGCGCGCGCCCGATCGACGCCGCCCACGGCTCGGGTCCGGCGCAGGATCACCCGCGCATCCTCGGCGGACACGGCCCGCTCGCCGACCGTCGCGCGGACCGTCTCGCGCAAGGCGGGATCGAGCTCGCAGGCGTAGAGCACCGGCAAGGTGAGCTTGCCCTCCTGGATGTCTTGCCCCACCGACTTGCCGGTGGTCTCCTCGTCGCCCGCGCAGTCGAGCACGTCGTCGGCGATCTGGAAGGCCCGCCCGAGCGCCCGTCCGTAGCGCTCGAGCGCGCGATCGTGCTCGGGGCGGGTCGCCCCGCCGACCCGAGCGCACCAGGCTATGAGGGAGGCGGTCTTGCGGTCGATGACCCGGAAGTAGTCTTCGATGGTGGCGTCGGGGTTCCCTGCCCGCTCGAGCTGGGCCACCTCGCCCTCCGCCATCTCGGTCACGGTGGCGGCGAGCGACTGGACCGCGGCCAGCGAGCCGGTGAGCGCCACCGTCTCGAGCGCGCGGGCCAGGCAGAAGTCCCCCACCAGCACCACGATCCCGTTTCCGTAGACCATCCGGGCGGCTGGGCGGCCGCGCCGCACGCGCCCGTCGTCCACCACGTCGTCGTGGTACAGCGTGGCGGTGTGGATCAGCTCGGCGGCGGCGCCCACCGAGACGGCGAGCTCCATCGGGACATCGGTGGCCCGGGCGGCCAGGACCGCCAGCAGGGGACGCAAGCGCTTGCCGCCGGCCTGCAGCAGGTGGGCCCCCACCTCGGGGATGGCGCCGATCGGGCTGTCCATGCGCGCGCGCAAGGCCACCTCGACGGCGGACATCTCGTCGTCCACCAGGCCGATCACGGCGGCCATGCGGTCGGGGCGGCGATCGGGCAGGGCCGAGCCGAGGGAGCCAGTGGGAGAGGCGGCTGTCATTCGCAACTTTCCAAATATTCAAAATGAATTGAAAGAACGCAAGCACGCATTCGCATGGAGACCGTTCGCATACCACGTTCCGGCCAGGGACGCGCCTCGTCCGCGGCCCGATCGCAGGTGCATCTGGTCGGCGCGCGTCAACCAGGCGGCGGGGAGGGTCCCGCTGGCCCGAGCCGGCTCATCCCCACGGATGAAAGCCGAGCCCCGGCCCCCATTCTTGTCCCCTCACCCCGGCAAGTGGGGGGCCAGCAGAGGGGGGCCCCATTTCATTCCGACTGGCGCTTCAGCCGCGCTGGCGGCGAAGCTCGGCGTAGGCCGGACAGTCGGCGGTCAAGCGCGCGACGAGCTCGCGCGCGGAGAGCTGGCCCGGGGCCACGCCCTCGTCGAGAAACCCATACGTGAAGCGCGAACCGATGCAGGGAAGATACGCCCGCAAGGGGGTCCCGAGCGCGCCCATCGCGACCACCGCCACCGGGCGATCCGGGTGCCGCAAGCGGTGGACGAGCTCCACCAGATACCGGTGGTCGTCGAGGCTGTTGACCATGGTCGCCAGCTTGACCACGTCGGCGTCGAGCGCGAAGGCGCGATCCACGATGGCCTCGAGCCGACCGTCGCGTGGGGTGCCCGAGAAATCGTGGTGCGAGATCACCACGTGATGACCGGCGGCATGGCTCGCGGCCACCACCTCGCCCGCGATCTGGCTCTCCGCCTCGATGTCGAGCCAGGAGACCACGCGCGCGGCCTCGGCGAACCACGGCAAGCGCTCGGCGTCTTGCGTCCACTTTCCGCCGTCCGGGACCAGGCGAATGGTGGCGAGCACCGCGGAGTGGGTGGCCTCGAGCCGCTGGCACAGCCCGAGCAAAGGCGCCAGATCCGGCGGCTGCACGCCATCGGGGGAGGGGGCCAGATCCAGACGGGCCTCGATCAGATCGGGCACGCGGTTGTGGACCGGAAGGGCGACCAGTCCCGCCAGGGCTTCGGGCCTGGCGGTGCCCACCACCCAGGGGGGCGCCGTCAGGTGGGGTGAATGCTGGTCGTCCAAGAGGGATCCGGGAGTTTACCATCCCCAAGTCCGGGCCCAAGACGAAGACGAAGACGAAGGCGAAGACGAGGACGAGGACGAGGACGAAGACGAAGACGGGGTCCGGACCTGAGCTCAGCGGCTCTTGGCTCCGGCGGGTCGACCGCGTCGCCGCGGCGGAGGGCGTGGGGTGGCGACGAGCGGCGATGGTGACGCGGTCGCGTTGCGTTCGGGCACGGCGCCCGGGTCGCCGCCTGCGGGTGACGTTGAGATCGCCCCGGCTGCCGGCGGCCCTGCCGGCTCTGCGGCACCGGGCCCGGACGACACGCGGAACACGTGGCGAAACTGGCCCACGTCCAGCTTCAACTGACCGAGCAGCATGTCGAGCAGCGTCTGACCGAGCTGGCAGATGTCGTGTAGCCTCTCGAGCCGCTCCGCGACGAAGACGGCATCGATCCGGCGGGGGCCCTTCGCACCAGCTTGTACCCCCGCCACCAGGGCGCGGGCCTTCTCGAGGGTCTCCACCGCCGCGCCGATCTCGCGGCGCTCGCGCTCGTTGAGCACGCCCGAGATCATCTTCCAGAAGTCCGTCTCCGCCTGGTAGTGCTCGCGCCGTTGCCCGCGCAGCCAGACGCGGTGCACGACCCCCCAGCGCCCGAGGGCGGCGAGGGTCATGGAGGCGCTCCCGGCCGAGATCCGCAGTCGGGTCTGGATCTGCGCCTGCGAGAGCGGCGCCGCCGAGAAGTAGAGCAGGCCGAAGGTGCGGCCCATGGTCCGCGTGAACCCCCAGAACTCCACGATGCGTCCGCAGGTGTCGATGCCGAGATCGCGAGCCGCGTCGAGCTCGGGCACGGTGGAGGGTGTTGCGCGGGGCATCGGGGCGCGCGCGATCAGCTGGGGAAATTGGAGGTGGACGGCCCGGAGGCCATGCCGGGCCCGAGCGCCGCGGACCCGGCGCCGGGCCGCAGGCGGGAGGCCGCGACCAGCGGCTGCCCCCCCGGGAGGGCGCGCGCCGCGAGTTGCCCACAGGCGGCGTCGATGTCATCGCCGCGCGGGGTGCGAATGTAGGTCTGCACGCCGTGGGCGCGCAGGATCTCCTGGAAGGAGCGGATGCGCTCGGGGCCTGGGCGCGTGAAGGCCGGGCCCGAGAACGGGTTCCAGGGGATGAGGTTGACCATGCTCGGGAGCCCGCGGAGCAGGCGCGGAAGCGCGCGCGCGTCCCCGTCGCTGTCGTTGACCCCGGCGAGGAGGACGTACTCGAAGGTGACCTTGCGCCCGTGCGCGAGGGGGAACCGGCGCGCCGCGGCCAGCAGCTCGGCGAGCGGCCACTTGCGGTTGATGGGCATCAGCTGGTCGCGCACCTCGTCGGTGGCGGCGTTGAGCGAGATCGCCAGGTTCGGCGCGGGCGTGAGCTGTGCGAGCTTGTCGATCCCCGGCACGAGCCCGGCGGTGGAGACGGTGATGCGCCGGGGAGAGAAGCCGGCGCCCCACGGATGGGTGAGGAGCGTGAGCGCGCGGGCCACCGCCTCGAAGTTGTGCAGGGGCTCGCCCATGCCCATGAACACGAGGTTGCTCGGCCGGCGACCGGCCTGTGCGGTGGCCATGTAGACCTGGGAGAGGATCTCGCCCACCGCCAGGTTGCGTCCGAAGCCGAGGGTGGCGGTGGCGCAGAACCGGCAGTCGAGCGCGCAGCCGACCTGCGAGGATACGCACAGGGTCAGCTTGTCGCGGGTGGCCGAGGGGAGAGCGTCGTTGACCTCCGCGTCGGCCGCTGCCGCGTCGGCGGCGCCGGCCGTGGAGGCCGAGGTCTGCGACGGCCCGGGAGCCGCGGGCGGGCGATCCTTCTCCTCCGGGATCAGCACCGACTCGATCGATCGACCGTCGTGGGTCTCGAACCGGAACTTCCGGGTGCCGTCCTCAGCCTGCTGGGCGAGATCGAGCCGCAGAGGGTGCTCACGCAGCTCCGGGCCGAGGGACTCCTTGAGGGCCTTCGGGACGTTGGTCATCTCCCCCCAGGACCCCGCGCCTTGCTGGTGGAGCCAGCGAAAGATCTGCTCGGCTCGAAAGCGCGGCTGCCCGAGTGCCTCGACGCGCAGCGCGAGCTCGGCTGGCGTCAGGGCGCGGACATCGACATCGGGTGGCATGGCCGAGGAAGCTAGACACTAGCAGCGGAAGGCCGGGAAGTCTCGCACACGGAATACCCCAGCTCGCGACGCTGCGCCGCCGGGAGCCTGAAGCCCGAAATCCACGTCCCGATCTACTGCGCCGGGAGCTGGCCTGGGAGGCAGCACCGGAAGCCGACCGAGGGGAGGCGAACGTCGACGGTGGGGGCAGGGGTCGTGGCGTCGCACTGCAGGCCGGGGGCCGTGACCACGCCGTTGACGGTGAAGCTCTCGATGTCGTACGCGCCCCCGCGGATCTCGTAGGCCGCTGGCGTGAGGGTGGTCATCACCCACTCCTTGACGTTCCCGCTCATGTCGTAGAGCTCGTCCCCGGTGGCGGCGCTGAGATCGGACACGCACATGGCGGCGGTCCCGGTCGCGGTCGGCGCCGTGTTGGGCGTGGGCGCGGTGTAGTCGTAACCCACGCAGGTCTTCGGAGCGTAGGTGTTCCCGTAGGGGAAGACCGTGTTGGCGCTGCCGTTGCAGGCATCGAACCACTCGTCCGCGGTGCAGAGCCGCCAGCCGGTCCCGATGCGGGCGCAGGCCGCCGCCGCTTCTTCCTTGGTGACGTTCGACCAGGGACGACGTCCGGCGACCGCGCACGGCCGCTTGGTCGAATCCACCCCTGGACCGGTCGCCGTGGAGTCGTAGCGCGAGCCTTCGTATGCGAAGATCGTCACGTTCTTGGCCGGGAAGTACACCAGCTTGTCGTCGACCGTCCGGTCCGCCATCGAGGTCAGCTCGTCGACCTTGCCATCGCAGTCGTCGTCGAGCCCGTTGCAGATCTCCGGTTGCGGCGCCTTCATCATGCCGTTGCACTTCCGCCCGCCCGCGCCGTCGCAGGCCCAGACCCCGGTCCCGGCGCAGGGGCCGGCACCCACCACGCAGGCCTTGCCGATCTGGAACGCCTCGTCGACCTGTCCGTCGCAGTCGTTGTCCTTGCCGTCGCAGCCCTTGGCCATGTCCTCCACGTCCTGGAAGTCGAGGCCGTAGGCGCAGGCCCAGCCGTTGATCCCGTTGCAGGTCGGCGTGACCCCCGCGCACACGCCGAGGCTCCGGCAGGTTGGGGCGCCGGTCAGGGCGGTCGGCTCGTCGATCTGTCCGTCACAGTTGTTGTCGATGCCGTCGCAGATCTCGACCCCGCCGTTGGTCTTCTGGCACTCGCAACCGTCGGTGTCCTTCTTGTTGGCGTCGAAGAAGCCTGGCAGACACGCCCCGCGGGTGCAGTTGCCCGCCACGCACTGGGCCTGAGCGAACGGGAAGGCGCACTGCACCCCGCAGCGACCGCAGTTGGCGATGTCGGTCATCAGATCGAAGCCCTCGTCGATCACGCCGTTGCAGTTGTCGTCCTTCTGGTTGCAGAGCTCGATGGCGCTCGAGACCACGCACTCGCAGCCGTTCTTGGGATCTCCGTCGAGATCCTTGAAGCCGCTGAGGCAGGTATAGTGACAGCCGACCACCCCGGTGACCGGATCGGCCAGACACTGGATGTTGGAGGCGTTGGCCTGGTTGCACAGGTTGAAGCAGGCCCCGCAGTTGGCGACGTCGGTGAGCTGATCGGGGTCGACGTCGTTCGGGTCGCCGTCGCAATCGTTGTCCACGCCGAGGTTGGCGCAGGTCTCCTTGCCGCTCGGGATGCAGGTGGGGGAGGCGCCGGCCGAGCCGCCCATGCCGCCGAGGTCGGGGGTTCCACCGGTGCCGGTCACCCCGCCTCGACCGCCGGCCCCACCCGACGACGACGAGCCGCCGAACCCAGCGTCCGAGTTGAGGGTCGCGGTGCTCCCGAAGAAGGCCTGGTTGCGATCCCGGCAGCCCGCCGCCAGCAGGGTGCAGGCGACGAACACCGCCGCCCGCGCCGCGGAACGAGCAAACGGCAGCTGCCACCCGAGCCCTTGCGATCGTCGAGGAACCATAATCTAGTGCAGAGAATATAGCGGATCGCCGTCCCCCGCGCGCGCTGAAAGCGCGCGGTCGAGCTCTCGCGCGAGAGGGAAAAGTGGGGCCCCTCTCCCTAACCCTGCCCCCAGCCAGGCGGGGGAATGGGATAAGAAGGGGGAGGGCGTCACCCTTCATCCGATGGGCCTCCACCAGGCCTCCACGACCCGCCGGCAGTGATCCGCTCGTCCGCGCCCGCAAGCGACGGCGGAGAAGGAGGAACGAGGACGAGGACGGGCGAATGGGCCCTGACGTCCGGTCCCGAAGCGTCCGTTCAGAGCGCCAGGTCACACCGACGGCGTACGTCAGCTCATGCGGTGTATCGGAGGTTGGCTTTGCCAACCGGAGACAGCACCAGCAAAGCAGATCCGGGCCGGCTTTCACGTCGTCCGTCGGGAGGGGCCCGCGGGGAGGGGTCCTCCCCTTCCCGCGCTCCGGATCGGAGGTTGGCTTTGCCAACCGGAGACAGCACCAGCAAAGCAGATCCGGGCCGGCTTCACG
>Ga0265342_10004429_pt1 | contig 11076 bp, 8 predicted proteins | sample 4CB327metaG_FD_203125 | JGI IMG/M metagenome (GOLD analysis project Ga0265342, IMG submission 203125) | Rhizosphere microbial communities from Carex aquatilis grown in University of Washington, Seatle, WA, United States - 4-CB3-27 metaG | ecosystem: Host-associated > Plants > Roots > Rhizosphere...
AATTCGATTATCCCTTCGGCTCAAGTTCCGCAATCGAGACCCATGGAGCCATCGTATGGTTCCAAAACGACGGCAAGATCGATTGCTGGTCGAGCTCCATTTGCCCCTTCATCATCAGAGAGGATCTCGCAAACACCTACGGGATCCCGATCTCTGACGTCAGGGTAAGGATCCCGGAAATCGGAGGATGCTTCGGGTATAAGTCCGACATCACGGTAGAGCAGACCGTGGCCTGGATCGCGAGTCATGCGCGGGGTCGCCCGGTCAAATGGGTAGCGTCGAGGAAGGCCGACCTTGAAAGCACGCTCATCGGTCACGGCATTAGGACGAGGATGAAGATCGCCGCCAGCAAGGACGGGAAATTCCTCGGCCTGCAGACGCGATCCTATCACTCCACCGGCGCATATGCCGACACCGGCATCAACGTCTCCCATGCGGCAACCCACAACTCGACGGGACCCTACGTCTTCGATAATTGCGATCTCCAGGGATACTCCGTCTACACGAATACGCCGCCGGTAGGGGCCTTTCGAGGCTACGGTCACCAGGAAGCGCAACTGGCGACGGAGCGCCTCGTCGACATGCTGGCCAGGAAGATGGGCATGGATCCATTCCTCTTACGGGAGAAGAACTATATCCGTCCGGGATCGAAAAATGCATTGGGCGAACGCATGTACGTCGCTAACGGAAGCGTTCAAGACTGCGCGGCTAAAGCTCGCGCGGCCATCTTCCGCGGGAACAAACCCGCTGAGGACGAACGATACTTCTACGGCAGGGGATTCGCGGCGCTGATGAAGTCCCCCAAGGGCGCGTCGTTCCAGACGAAGGGCTGCTACCTCAAGCTGAACAAGGACGGAAGCGCTACCGTTACGATAGGCGGGGTGGAAGTCGGGCAGGGACTCAGGACAGTGGTGCAGCAGGTCACGGGCGAGGCTCTGAAAATATCCCCGCGCAAGGTCCGGGTCAATTTCGAGGTCGACACGCTGTACTCGCCTTACGAATGGCAGACTATCGGCAGCATGTTTACGACGATGGGCGGGCGGGCGATCATCCGTGCCGCCGACCGGGTGATCGCGATTCTCAAGAAGAACGCCTCATTCGCTCTGCGCTGCGACGAAGATTTCATTGAATACGACGGTGAATGGCTATTCGTGAAGAGCGACCCCGAATGCCGCGTGGCGGTCGGGGCCGTGGCCCAGGGCTATATGACCGAGGACGGCAGGACCGTCGGGGAGCTCGCCCAGGCCACCAGCGACGCCCGTTTGCCGAGGTACTCGGGTTTCGATGAAAACGGCCAAGGCGGGGCCGGGGTTTCGTATACCTTCGGCGCGCAGGCCTGCGAGTTGCGAATTGAGAAAAGTACCGGCAAGATAACGGTGGACCATTTCGCGTCGAGCTTCGACGTCGGGAAAGTCGTCAATCCTAGGCAAATCAGAGGGCAGGTGGCCGGCGGGGTCGTCATGGCCATCGGCGCAACCCTGTATGAGAAGCTCCAGGTCGGCACGGACGGGAAGATCGCGAATCCTCATTTCGGCAAGTACCATCTGCCGACGGCCAGCGAGGCTCCGCGCAGGCAGACGATCGAGTTCGTCGAGAATCCCGATGTAGTCGGCCCATTCGGAGCGCGGGGAATCGGTGAACATCCGGTAATAGGCGTGGCTCCGGCGATATTGAACGCGATATACGATGCCATCGGAATAGAGTTCACGGATATCCCCGTGACACCGGCTCGGATCCTGGCCGGGCTTCAGAGCAGGGAGACCCCGAAATGAAGGATCACGTCACGTTTAAGTTGAACGGACGGGAGGTCTCCGTCGCTCTCGCCCGCGAGAAAAAGCTCTTGGAGATTCTTCGCGAGGACTTGGGCATGACTGGAACCAAATGCGGTTGCGACAGTGGCATATGCGGGGCATGCACCGTGGTCATCGACGGAAAGGAGGTCAAGAGCTGCCTGTATTCTTCGGAAAGACTCGACGGGGTCGAAGTACTCACGATCGAGGGGCTGAGCGTCAATTCCATTCATCCCATCCAGAAGGCCTTGATTGACGCTGGCGCAGTGCAATGCGGCTACTGCACTCCGGGGATCGTCATGGGGCTCTATGCCCTGTACAGCTCGAATCCCGAGGCGGAGGAAGCCGAAATATTAAAGGTGCTGGACCGCCACCTATGCCGTTGCACGGGCTATGAAACCATTGTCGAAGGCGCAATAGCGGCGAGGAGCCTGTTCTCCACAACTGGAACACGATAGCAGTCAGTGAGCAGTGATCATGTCATTAAGTCGGATTATAAGGAGAGCGAGCATGAAGAAGGTTTCGTGTATCGTCCTGATCGGACTATTCAGTATCGTCGCCGCATTTTCACAAGCATCCGGTACTAAGCAATTCCAGCTCGCGGCTATTTTCCAGACCTCGATCGAAGAACCCTGGGACGGGGCAATTCACCAGGCCTGCATCGCCGTCGCGAAGGAACTCAACCTGCATTACGAGTATTCGGAAGGCGTGGCTGCCGCCGATTTCGAGAAGGTCGTGCGCGAGTATTCCGATCGCGGGTTCAATTTCATCATTGGGGACGCGTTCTTGGCCGGTGAGGACCCGACGCGGAGGGTTGCGAAGGAATACCCGAAAATAGCGTACGCTTTCGGTTCCGAGTTCAAGCCCCAAGAGCCCAACTACTCGGTCTTCGACAACTGGATCCACGAGCCCGCTTATCTCTGCGGCGTGATCGCCGGAATGATGACTAAGAGCAATACGCTCGGCGTCGTGGCAGCCATGCCCATACCGGAGGTGAACCGTCTCGTCAACGCCTTCAAGAAGGGCGCGCTCTCGGTCAATCCCAAGGTTAAGGTGAAGATCACCTACATCGGCAGCTGGTTCGATCCAGCAAAGGCCAAGGAAGCCGCGGTCGCCATGATCCAGGCCGGTGCGGACTATCTATTCGCTGAACGGTTCGGCGTCTTCGAGGCCGCGCAGGAAGCGAAGGTCTTCGCCTTCGGCAATATGACGGACCAGAATTCCCTCGCGCCCGGCGTCGTCGTAACCAGCTGCGTCTGGGACCTCAATCCCTTGATCAAGAAGAGCGTCCAGGCGATCCAGGCCGGTACCTGGAAGGCGCAGGATCTCAAGGCCTGGTCGATGATGGCATCGAAGGGATCCTATCTCGCCCCCTATCACAATTTCGACTCCGTCCTACCCGCGAAAGTAAAGAATGCCGTTAAAGACCTGAACACGAAGATATTGAAGGGAACTTTCACGGTACCGGTGATCGAAACGGAACTGACTTCAGACTAGGACAGCGCAGGATTACTCGTGAACCGGCCGGCTTTCGATCCTTCGAAGGCTGGCCTTTCATTTTCGCGATGCGCGACAAGCGGAGGATAAATCCCTGGACAACCAAGCGGTCATCAACATGGTCGACATAACCAAGCGTTTCGTCGATGTCGTCGCGAACGATAAGGTTTCATTCTCCCTTCAACCAAACGAGATCTGCGCGCTATTGGGCGAAAACGGGGCCGGGAAGACGACGCTAATGAACATCCTTTTCGGGTATTACCTGGCCGATTCCGGCGAAATCAGGATCGACGGGAAAGTCGTCCGCCTAGGCTCGCCGAAGGACGCCATCGCCCGCGGAATTTCCATGATCCATCAGCATTTCACCCTCGTGCCCAGCCAATCCGTCCTCGAGAACGTCATGATCGGCGTCGAGGGCGGCTTCTTCCTAAACAAGAAAGCGGCGAAGAAGCGGCTCCTGGGCATCGAGGAACAGTTCGGGCTCAACCTGGATCCGGACGCGATGGTCCACACGCTCACCATCGGCCAGCAACAGAAGCTCGAGATACTGAAGGCCCTGTATCGCGAGGCGAAGATACTCATCATGGATGAGCCGACTGCCGTGCTCGCCCCGATTGAGACCAAGGAACTCTTTTCGACGCTTCGCATGCTAGTCGAACGAGGACGATCGGTTGTCTTTATTTCGCATAAGCTTCATGAGGTCATGGAAATATCCGATCGCATCCTGATCCTCCGCGGAGGCAAGAACGTCGCCGAGCGAAAAAAGACGGAGACGAACGTGAAGGAGCTCGCCAGCCTGATGGTCGGCAGGGAAATGCTCGAGTCCCTCGAATGCAAGGATAGCATCGCCGGCTCCACCGTCCTGCAGGTTAAGAATCTCCGAGTGCTCAATTCAAAGGGCCTGAGAGCGGTCGACGGATTGAACCTGGAGTTGAGGGAGAGGGAAATCGTCGGCATTGCGGGGGTTTCGGGCAATGGCCAGACCGAGCTTTCAGCCGCGCTGTTCGGTATCAGGCGATCCGAAGGGGGAAGCATCCGCATCGGCGAACGCGAGATGCCGACCGGTTCACCGGTTGCGATCATCCATGCGGGCATGGCAAGGATACCGGAAGACCGGCTCACTACGGGCGTGTGCATGGACCTTTCCGTCATGGAAAACCTAATGTTGATTGAACACTGCAATAGGCCGTACTCGAAGCTCGGCCTTATTAACGGACGAGCGATCAGGGCCCACGCCCTCGACCTGGTGAGGGATTTCCATATCAAGACCGACGGCGTGGATGCCCCCGTGAAGACGCTTTCCGGCGGCAACGTCCAGAAGGTCATCTTGGCCAGGGAGCTGGCGGGCAAGCCGAAGATCATTATCGCTTGCCAGCCGACGCGCGGTCTCGACGTGGGCGCCATGGAGTTCGTCCATCAGACGATACTGAGCCAGAAGGAGCGAGGAGCGGGCGTTCTGCTCATATCCGACGATCTGGACGAGGTTCTCCTCCTGAGCGACCGCGTGATCGCGCTCTATGAAGGAAGGATAATGGGAGAGATGTGCGCCGGCGCTTTCAATCGGGAGCGCATCGGATTATGGATGAGCGGTGTAGCGTCATGATGAGCCTCAGCATCGTCAAGGGGCAACCCCTTTCTCCCGCGGCGAAAATCCTTCTTCCTCTCGCGGCGATCGTCGCGGCCCTGGTCATCGGGGCCCTTCCGATAGTCCTGGCGGGAGGCAATCTGATCAAGGCCTATTCCAGCCTCGTCTATGGTTCCTTGGGTACCCGCTTCAATTTCCTGGAAACCTGCGTAAAGGCGAGCCCACTTATCCTGACGGGCCTTGCGGTCGCGTTCGCGTTTCGCGCCCGCTTCTGGAACATCGGCGCGGAAGGGCAGCTTTTCGCCGGGGCGATCGCGGCAACGGCCGTAGGCGTCTACGGCACGTGGATTCCCTCCTTTCTGGTCGTTCCCGCCTGCATAGTCGCGGGCTTCATCGCCGGGGGATTTTGGGCCGTCATCCCCGCGATCCTCAAAACGAAGCTTAAGGTCGACGACGTGGTGACGACGCTACTGATGAACTACGTGATGATCCACATTATGGGCGCCATGCTCTACGGTCCCATGCAGGCCGTCGGCTCTTCGTGGCCTCGTTCGGAGCCGATCATGGACGCAGCCCATTACCCGGCGCTTTTGCCCCATTCCCGTCTTCACCTCGGCTTCCTGCTGGCGATCGCCATGGTCCTCATCATCTGGTTCATCAATTCCCGTACCGTTTTCGGGTACCGTTCAAAATGCGTCGGAGTGAATATAAACGCGGCCCATTTCAGCGGAATCAATACCGGGATGACCATCATGGGTACCGCCCTCATTTCGGGCGGGCTCGCGGGGCTGGCCGGCGTAGGCGAAGTCTGCGCCATCCACTACCACCTTCTGATGGATATCTCCCCGGGCTACGGCTATACGGGGATCGTCATCGCGATGCTCGGCAACCTCCATCCCCTGGGGGTTGCATTGTCCGCCTTCTTCTTCAGTTGCTTGTCCGTCGGCTCCCAGACGATGAGCAGAATGGCCGGGATTCCGGTCTATATCGAGGGCGTTATCGAAGGCATCTCCCTGGGCGTCATGCTGATCGCCCTCCTCTTCACGGAATACCGAATAAGGTGGACCAAGACATGATGTCCAATATTCTTTCGCTCTCGTTTATCACCGGACTGTTCGCGGCCACCCTGCGAATGTCGACCCCGATCATGCTCGCCACGCTCGGCGAGATCATTTCGGAGCGCGCCGGCGTTCTCAATCTCGGGATCGAGGGAACCATGCTGTTCGGGGCCGCTGCCGGGTTTCTCGCCACGCTGGCCACGGGCAACCTCTGGTTCGGGGTCATAGTCGCGGCCTGCTGCGGGATCCTCCTCGCCCTGCTCATGTCGTTTCTCGCGGTTACTCTCGGGCTTAGCCAGCACGTGTCGGGGCTCGGCATCACCATCTTCGCTAGCGGGCTCGCGATGTTCATCTACCGCAAGGCCGTCGGCTCGCCCGTCGTTCCCCCGACCATCCACTCCTTCGCTCCTCTGCCGATTCCATACCTTTCCCGTATCCCTTTTTTCGGGGAATGCTTTTTCAACCAGCATCTTCTGACCTACATCACGTGGGCGTTGATCCCGATCGTCTCGATTTTCCTTTTCAGGACCCGCATCGGGCTTCGTATCCGCACAGTGGGGCAAAATCCTTTCGCCGCGGATACGGTGGGCGTTAACGTAAATCGCATCAGAACCTTCTGCGTCGCGATCGGCGGGGCGTTCTTCGGGGTCGCCGGAGCATTCCTGACGATCGCGCAACAGAACATGTTCCTCATCGACGTCGTGAACGGTCGCGGGTGGATTGCGATAGCCATGACGATCTTCGGCAACTGGAATCCGCTCATGGGGAGCCTCGGCGCCCTGATGTTCGGCTTTCTCGACGCGCTCCAATTGCGGCTCCAGAGCCTGGGCGTCCGTCTGCCGATCCACGTTTTCCTGATGATTCCCTATCTCATGACTATCATCACCCTCATTGGCGTCTCACGCAAGGCAACGGTGCCCGCAGGCTTGCTGAAACCCTATCGACGCGAGGAAAAAGGCGGATGATCATGGCCCATCGACGAAATATGCGCACGCTCACGAGAGGAGGCATTGAATGAACGCTGACATCATCGTACGGAACGCCCTCATGCGGAACTCCGAGGGTAAGACCGTGGACATCGCCATTTCGGGCGGCAAAGTGGCACGTATCGCCCCTGCGATCAAGGAAGACGCGAAGGAAGTCATCGACGCGGAAGGGAACCTGGCGACTGAATCATTCGTGAACGGGCACCTCCACCTCTGCAAGGTCTATACCTTGGAGATGGTCGGCATGAACGCGCTTTCCTCGTATACCAGCGGCTCGATGGGAGGCGCCATGACCGCCATCGAGCAGGCCGCGAAGGTGAAAGAGAATTACGATGAGAAGTGGATCATCAAGAACGTGCGAAAAGCGCTGGATCTTGCCGTTCGCTTCGGCAACACGCATATCCGGGCTTTTGCGGATACCGATACGAAGGCGAAGCTAGAAGGAGTCAAGGCCCTAATTAAGGCGCGAGAGGAATACAAGGACAGGGTCGAGCTCCAGGTCGTCGCCTTTCCGCAAGATGGCATTGTCCGCGACCCGGGCGCGGAGGACTACATTCGGCAGGCGCTCGAACTCGGCGCGGACGTCGTAGGCGGCATCCCTTGGATAGAGTACACGGACGAGGACGCTAAAGAGCACATCGATCGCATGTTCAAACTCGCGAAGGAGTTTGACAAAGACGTTTCGATGCTGATCGACGACGCGGGCGACGCGGGCCTTCGCACTCTCGAAATGCTCGTGAAGAAGACGATTGAAGAAGGATGGCATGGCCGGGTGACGGTCCAACATGCGCGGGCCATGGCCCTTTACCCGGAGCCCTACTACCGGAAAATCGAGCATCTCCTGAAGGAAGGCCGCGTCGGACTCGTCAGCGATCCCCAGACGGGTCCGCTTTATGCGCGGGTGCGCAGCCTGTACGAGGCGGGCGTGTCAGTGGCATTGGGACAAGACGACATCGCGGATGCCTACTATCCCTTCGGCCGGAACAACATGCTGGAGGTCGCCTTCCTTGCCGCCCATCTCATGTGGATGACGACCTTCGACGACATGAAGATATTGTATAATCTCGTCACGACCAACGCCGCCAAGGCCCTTGGAATTCCGAATTTCCAGCTAGCCGAAGGCAACCCCGCGAATATCGTGGTCTTGAACGCGAAGAGCGAATGGGAAGCGATCTGGAATCACGAGGCTCCTCGCACCGTCATCAAGAACGGGAAGAACATCACGATGCGTCCATGACGCGAGCTCGGCGCCGGACGCGGGCAAGGAAGTTCGTGGGAGGCAGATGAAGAGAAGCATAGCCGCGCTCGTACTGATCAACGCGCTTATCGTCGGGGGAGCCGCGTCGCCCCTCCGCGTCGCCGTGATCATGCCCAGTTCGACGACCGACATGGCTTTCAGCCAATCGATGTGGAGTGCGCTCCTGAAGGTTCAGAAGGCGATGGGAGGCGCCGAGGCCTTAGAGCTCAAGTATTCCGACAACATGTCCAAAGTGCCCGACGCGGCTGCTGCTATCCGCGACTACGCGAGCCAAGGATTCGATATCGTCATAGCGCATAGCTCGCAATTCGGTTCCTCGATCCAGGAAATCGCGGGAGACTTCCCCGAAGTCACCTTCGCCTGGGGGGCGGACACGAACACCTTCGGTTTGCCTAACGTGTTCGCCTATATGCCCGCCGCCGAACAGGGCGGGTTCATCAATGGCGTCCTTGCCGCGAAATTGACCAAAGCCAAGAGGATAGGCGTGACTGGACCGGTAGAAGGCGGGGATGCCAAGACGTACGTCGACGGGTTCGTCCAAGGCGTACAGTCCGCGGATAGGTTCATTATAGTGAGGAAAACCTGGACAGGATCCTTTTCCGACGTCGCCCTCATGACTGCGGCTGCAAAGACGCTCATAGCTAACGGCGTGGACGTGCTCACGGGTTCATCGCAGTCGGACGTTGGATCCATCGGCGCAGCAAAGGAATCCGGAAAGGTCCTGTGGTTTGGCACTCAGACGGACCAGAGCTCTCTTGCTCCCGAGCTTGTCGTCGCTAATCAAGTCTACGACTGGAGCGGCATGCTCATGAAAATCATCCAACAGCGGAAAGCCGGTGTCCTCGGCGGTGTCGCCTACGTTCTGAACCTCGCAAATGGAGGCCTCAAGATCGTTTACAACCCGGCCTACGCGATTTCGGATTCCGTCAGGGCGGCCGGGGACGCCGCCCTCAAGGGCATTATCGGAGGCAATTTGAAGGTGGAGCCCTAGAATCGAGCAGTGACTCCTCGTCAGCGATAGGCGGCGGTGACCGCGATACCGAGCGGCGCTGAATAGGGCGGCGAGGGGATTTGATTTTATTTACCCTGGCAATTTTCATAAGTCTCTCCTCTGCATGATTTTTTGAAAGAGCCTTAGGAAAATCATTTTAAATATTGACTTGTATACAATCGGGTATATGATAATGCACACAAGGAAAGCATCGCGTTGTTTATCCGAAAATCCGCGAAGGGATAGACGGACTGCACGATGGCTTTCAGGGGAGTTATCGTGAAGAAAGTCCTCGTGCAGAAGGACTCGTATTTCGATTCCGTATTCCTCATGTCGCTCAGCAAAAACCTGAAAGAATCTCCCGGAATAGACGATGCGGTCGTCGCGATGGCCACCCCGATGAACGTCGAGCTCCTTACATCCCAGGGCTATGCCGGCCCGGAGCTTTCGGGCGCCTCGCCGAACGACCTCGTAATCGCCATAGACTGCGACACGGCGGCGGCGGTAGACGCCGCCTTCGCTGCCGCGAAGGAACTCCTCACGCGCAAGAAGGCGCCTTCCGGCGCCGTGGGCGCAGCCCGCGAGCCGGCTAGCCTCTCGGCCGCCCTCGAGCTCATGCCCGACGCCAATATCGCCCTGATATCCCTGCCGGGGGCCTACGCCGCGCGCGAGGCGAGGAAGGCGCTCGAAAAGGGCCTCCACGTGATGCTCTTCTCGGACAATGTGAGCCTCGAGGACGAGATCGAGCTCAAGCAACTCGGGCGCGAGAAGGGGCTCCTCGTGATGGGCCCGGATTGCGGAACGGCGATCATCAACGGCAAGCCCCTCTGCTTCGCGAACGTCGTGCGGCGCGGCCCGATAGGCGTCGTAGCGGCCTCGGGCACGGGCCTCCAGGAAGTCACCTGCCTCGTCGACTTCTTCGGCTCGGGCATCAGCCAGGCCATAGGCACGGGAGGGCGCGACCTCAAGAACGAGAAGGTCGGCGGCATCACCATGCTGATGGGCATCCAGGCTCTATCCCAGGATCCCGCCACCGAGGTCATCGTCGTCGTATCGAAGCCGCCGGCGCCCGCGGTCGCGCAAAAAGTAACCGATGCCCTCCGGAAGTCGGGGAAGCCCTCGGTCCTGCATTTTATCGGGCTCTCGGGCGCGAAGACGGCTTCCGCGACTGCGGCAGCGGCCCGATATGAGCCGCTCTCGGCCGGCAACCTCGAGGAAGCCGCGACTATGGCGGTGGCTCTGGCCGGGAAGCCGGCAGGAAAGGCGGCGGCGGCCGACATCGAAGCCATTGCGGAGCGGGAGACTAAGCGCCTCGCCAAATCGCAGAAGTACGTCCGCGGCTATTACACTGGCGGGACAGTCGCCGACGAGGCGATGTTCATCCTCCACAAGCTCACGGGCGCAGTCCACTCGAACAACCAGACCGACGGCGCCTTCGTCCTTCCCGACCCGAAGAAGTCAGTCGGGCACACGATAGTCGATCTCGGGGACGACGTCTTCACGGTGGGGCGGCCCCATCCCATGATCGACCCGAGCACTCGCACCGATCGCATCGAGGCCGAGCTCGGGGACCCGGAGATCGCCGTAATGCTCGTGGACGTCGTGCTCGGCTACGGTTCCCACGCGGATCCCGCCGGCGCTCTCGCGCCCGTCATCTCGAAGGCCAGGAAGGCGGCCGAGGCGAGGGGGGGCTACCTGCCCGTGGTGGCCTCTGTCATAGGGACGAGCGGCGATTACCAGGGCTACGCCGGTCAAGTGGCCAAGCTCGAGGAGCTCGGCTGCATCGTCATGCCGTCGAACTTCCGCGCCGCGACGCTCGCGGCCGCGATCGTGAAAAAGGCGGCCTCGCGATGAGCGAAATGAACAAGGATTCCCTTTCCGTAGCTCCGAGAATGGATCTCTTCGGCGCCG
>Ga0265342_10004435_pt1 | contig 11061 bp, 8 predicted proteins | sample 4CB327metaG_FD_203125 | JGI IMG/M metagenome (GOLD analysis project Ga0265342, IMG submission 203125) | Rhizosphere microbial communities from Carex aquatilis grown in University of Washington, Seatle, WA, United States - 4-CB3-27 metaG | ecosystem: Host-associated > Plants > Roots > Rhizosphere...
ATACGAAAATATTAATATTGAAAGGCAGCAAGTTGATCAGAAAAGGGCCATATAAATTTATTTCTCACCCTAACTATGCAGCCGTTATTACTGAAATTGCTGTGATTCCTTTGATTTTTTCGTGTTATATTACGGCAGCAGCCTTCAGCGTTTTAAATATTTTTGTACTTATACGCAGGATAAGGATAGAATCAGACGCCTTAAGAACGCTTGAAAGCAATTGAATGAATCTATAATGATTATGAGACTTGGACACATTGAAATATTCGTAAATGAACCTTTAAGATCAAAACGAATTTTACATTAATATCCTTGGCTTTGAATTGATAGAGATCCAGCATGAAAAATTTGTATGGTTAAAGCAAAGAGAGTCTGTGATCCTGCTCAGGCCGGGAAGAAATCATATAATTCACAAAACTTACCAGGAAACAGATATTGCTTTTGTAATGTATACCGATAATATTGAAAACGCTCTGGCTGACTTAAAAAGCAGTAACATTGAAATTAAAGGCTCCGATGGCGATGGGTGTTATACATTTACCGATCCGGACGGAAACTGGATACAGCTTGTTGACCCTTCTTCCAAGTCCTGAATAAAAGATTTCACCCTTTTCGGGAATATATTGAATAAATCCAATGAATTTATCATATTGCGTTAATAACTAAGATTATTGAATTTGAATTTATTAAGACATTCTCTAATATTGTTTTTTCTGCTATTTACAATAGCGGTGAATTTGAATTCCCAAACGAAACTCTGCGACATTAAACTGACAAACGGCAAAACGCTGACCAGGACAAGAATGGTGGGTTTGCATGATAATCTTCTGCTTGTCACTTCAGACAGCAATTTCAAGATCATAAACGTTGAAAAAGTTGCAGATGTGAAATTTGAAGTTGGCACATACATGTGGACAGGCGCGGCTATTGGCGCTGTTACAGGTTTTGTAGGCGGATTGGTTTATTATGAAATATTTAACGGAACAAAGAAAAAGTCATTTCTGCCCAAAGATGCCGCAGTAGGAACAGTCCTGGTGTTAACGCTTCCATGCGCAGTTATTGGCGGGATAGTGGGTTTACTGTTCAGGAATGTTGATGATTATGACTTATCTCAGCTAAATTCATTCACTAAGTCTAAGGAACTTAAGTTCATAATGCAGGATCATGACATGTACCCATAAACTTAATTTGATCTTTCACGGACTATTTTGAACAAATCAAAATAGTCTTTTTTATTTACAGAATTTTTAAAAAAAACTAATATGAGCTATCCCGTTGAAATAAAATTGGAAGCGATTGGCTTCGTTAGAAATTCGCGAAAAGAAATTTCAGATGATTTCTGGGGCGGGATCCGTTCGGAAATAACGCTTGCTGATAAATTCACTGAAGATGCTTTGAAGGGGATTGAAGAGTTTTCCCACCTGGAAATCATTTTCTACTTTGATAAAATTGATCCGGAAAAAATTAAACTTGGTTCAAGCCATCCAAGAAATAATAAAGCTTGGCCCAGCGTCGGTATATTTGCCCAGCGAGGTAAGAACCGCCCGAACAGGATAGGACTATCAGTTGTAAAGCTTGTTGAAGTTAAGAATAAAACTGTAATAGTAACAGGTCTTGATGCTATTGAAGGTACGCCTGTATTGGATATTAAACCTGTTATAAAAGAATTTCTGCCATCTGAAGAGATCAGGCAGCCTGTATGGGCTTCGGAAATTATGGCCGATTATTGGAAGGAAAAAAATTAAATAACTTCTCTGTCAAGATCCACGTCGTCCCATGAGGCCGGGTCGTTTAATGATTCAAGGTGCGTAAATACATTAACATTTGGCATCTTCTTCCGTATATCACCTTCAAGCTCTTCAAGAAAATGATGTCCATGGTTTACGGTCCATTCGCCGGGAACAATTACATGAAATGACACAAAACGCCTTGAGCCCGCTTGTCTTGAACGCAGTGCATGAAACTGGATATTATCCTTGGCATATGAGTCAAGAATGCTTTTCAATGTGCTCAGTTCTTCAGGAGAAATAGCCGTATCCATAAGCCCAAGTACAGATTGTCTCAGTATCTTAACGCCGGTCCATACAATATTCACTGCAACAATAATAGCTATTACCGGGTCAAGCTGCTGCCACCCGCTGAGCGCTACAGCCCCGACTCCCACTAAAACCCCGGCGGATGTCCAAACATCTGCCATTAAATGTTTTGCGTTTGCTTCAAGAGTAATAGAATCGTGCCGTTTACCCGCTTTGAATAGAATAATAGCAATAACAAGATTAACGAACGATGCTACCACCGAGACGCTCAATCCAAGGCCAATTTTATCAAGCGGCTCCGGTGTGATAAGTCTTAATACTGCAAAAATGCCAATACCTATTGCCGCCACTACAATAAGCGAACCTTCTACTCCCGCCGAGAAATACTCGGCTTTACTATGGCCATATGCGTGATCGTCATCTGCCGGCTTTGCGGCGATGTTGAGCATAGCAAGGGCCATAAACGCGCCGATTAAATTGACTATAGATTCCATTGCGTCAGAGAGCAGCCCTACGGAATTTGTCATCAGGTAAGCGGCTGTTTTAAACACTATAGTAAATACAGCGCCACCTACGGAAAGCCATGCATATTTTTTAAGAAACAAACGGTCGGTTATGCCGGATTTCATTACATCATTGAAGGTTTATTGAATAAATCGAAAGCAATACATCAAATATAGATATCAGAAGGTATATAAACAATCTCATGTAATAACTGGAAAGACTATGTTATATCTATAAAAAAATCCACCCGGTTTTGACCGCGTGGATTAATGGGGGAATGTTATTTAATTCGAACAGGTTACTTCAGCAATATCATTTTTTTTGAATCTGTGTATCCATTTGCAGTAATTCTATAAACGTAAATTCCGCTGGGAAGATTTTCCGCATTCAGCGAAATTTCGTATGAGCCTCCGTTAAGCCTCTTGTCAACCAGTTCCTTTAGCTTACTGCCTAGTATATCATACAATGTAATTTTCACATCTGATTCATGCCAGATATCAAATCTAATCACAGTGCCCGGGTTAAAAGGATTTGGATAATTTTGATACAGATTGAATCTGTCAGGAATTTCATTTGTCACAACCTGAATACCAACCGGGTCCGCATACTTAATTGTTAAATAATCCTCAGAGCTCAATAGCGAACTGTGCTGGCTTGTGCCTGTTACGTAAACATTATCTGTGTTATCAACAACAATTGCATAAGCTCGGTCTGTGCTGTTTCCCGGTCCGTTATATATTGCAGCCCATTGCTGTGTGCCCGCCGGATTATACTTTACTGTCGCATAATCCTGCCCTGAATTATTGCCGCCGCTTTCTCCGGTAATAAAAACATTATCTGTATTATCGACTACAATGGCATAAGCCCTGTCCTCGCCGTTTCCCGGTCCGTTATATCTTGATGCCCATTGCTGCACTCCGTTTTGGTCATATTTTACGGTTGCATAATCATGCGAAGTATTGTTGCCGACGCTCTCGCCTGTTATTACCGGGTGATCGGTATTATCTACCACAATTGCATAGGCTCTGTCCTCGCCGTTCCCCGGACCGTTATATCTTGATACCCACTGCTGAATGCCAGCTGAGTTGTATTTTAAGGTTGCATAATCCACTCCTGTTGTTGTTCCCTGGCTTTCTCCGGTTACATATATATTATTAAAATTGTCCACTGCAACGTCGTGGGCTATATCGTCCCCGTGTCCGGGTCCGTCATATCTCATAACCCACAATTGATTTCCGTTTCCGTCATATTTAACAGTTGCATAGTCGCCGGTTCCGAGCAGGCTGTTTTTACTGTATCCGGTTACAATAACATTATTAAGCCCATCCACTTTTAATTTATAAGCGTCATCTTCTCCCTGGGATGGCCCGTCATAGTCCGCCGTCCATAAAAGATTTCCATTTATATCATATTTTAAAGTAACATAATCTATGTTACCCAAAACTAGCCCATGCATTGTTGCTGAGCCCGTTACATATACATTATGCTGATTATCTACCGCAAGGGAAGTGGCATAGTCCAACCCGTGCGCTGTGCCGTCATAAGTTCTTGCCCACTGCAATACGCCGTTTGTATTATATTTTATAACAACATAATCGCCTAACAAATTAAGCAGCCTGTTTGCAAAGCCGGCCACGTAAACATTTGCTGAATCGTCAAGCGCAATCGCATCACCTTCATCATTCAGAACGCCACCGTATGAACGCGACCAAATCACTGCGCCAAGCGGACTATATTTTACAGTAACAATATCAGTTAAAAGCAAAAGCTCTGTGCTCGTTCCTGTCACATAAACATTTCCCTGTGCGTCTACTGCAACCGCTTTCGCAACATCTATGCTATCGGCATCTCCGTTCAGCCGGGCAATCCATTGAACATTTTGGCTAAAGAGCTCAGTATTTCTAATTATACAAGCTACGAATATTAAGATAATTATTAAGTATCCTTTAAATTTCATGATTTTAATGTAATTTCCCTTCAGCCGTGAGCTAAGATAAGATATTATTTTCCTTTAATAAAAACATTTTTTTTGTATCAGCAAATTCGCCGGTTTTTATCTTATACATCAACATTCCGGGATCCAGCTTAAACGATGATGCATCAAATACAACTTCGTAATTACCGGAATCAAGGACTTCATCAACTAATACGCATATTTCCCTTCCAAATGTATCATAAATTCCTATTTTTACATTTGTGGCTTCCGGAATATCAAATCCTATCCTGGTTACTCTGTAAAATGTCTGGGGAAAGTTTTGATACAGCCTGAAACCTGCAGGTTTTAATTCGGGCTCTGTTGAATAATTGACGCTCTCTTTAGAAGTTAACAGGAAATTATCTGAAGAGGCTTGAAGCGCTCCGTAATGTTGAAGTATTCTCATAGTCATTTCTTAGTGTTTGTTTTTAATGTTACAAACTTAATATTTCAACCTTACCAAATTCCTTACCCGTAAAAATATAAACTCAAATTTCTCTAAGTTTCTGTTATTTTAATGGGTTCCATTAATCCCAAAATTTTCTTCGAAAATACTTTTCACGTTAGAAACATCAAAGTATAGAAATTAGTTCTATTTCCAGCTATTTTGCCCGAATTATGGTTTGTCATTAAGCTTATATACCATATTTCCGTTAAGTGAAGTTTAGTTATCTGCGTTTATAATTGCAAAGAATGCTTTTTTAATACACGAAATGTGTAATTATTTGTAAATGGATCCCATTCTTAAAATACGAACGATATCCCCAAATTTGCCGGGAGGCATGATACGGAGGGAAAGACTTAACAAAATTCTTGAACAAAATATTGACAAGAATCTGGTTTTGATTTCTTCGCCTGCAGGATTCGGCAAAACTACTTTGGTCCGGGATTTTCTATCAAAAAACGAATACAGCGCCGCATGGCTAATTGTTTCTTCAGATATGAATAATCTTTACACCTTTGTTAATTATCTTATCGATTCACTGAAAACAGTTAATAAAGAATTTGGAAAAGACACTTTGCAGGTAATTGAATTTTGCCGCGAAAACTACCAGCTGGCTAAAAATTCAAAGACAATAATTAATAATATAATTGGCACCTTTACAAATGAATTCCTCAATTTGTTTAATGATGATGTTATATTAGTTCTTGACGATCTTGGGAACCTGGGAAATCATGAATGGTTAATTGAGCTTATGAATGCTTTGATGGAAAACATCCCGGCTAATCTGCATATAATTGTAACCACAAGAGTAATCCCTGAAATTAACTTTAGCCAGCTTCAGGCAAAAAGAAAGGTCTATAAGCTGGATGAGGAGCGGCTGGTCTTTACAAGAAATGAAACAGCTGAACTTCTCGAAAATGTTTATCACGTCTCATATACAGAAGATGACATAATTGCTCTTGAAACAAATATCGGCGGATGGATAACCGGCATTCATTTAATTCTTCAGACTTGGGGCGATAACTTTGCAAAACTCAAACTTTACAATGAAACTGTTTTGGAAGATATATTCGATTTCTTCGCAGAGGATATTTTCAGAAGTATCGATAAAAAGATTCAAAAGTTTCTTTTAGATACCGCTCTTCTGGAAGATTTTACTCCTGGAACAGTTAATGAACTGCTGGAAATAACCTACAGCCGTTCCGTTCTGGACGATCTTCAAAAAAAGAATATATTCCTTCAGGCCGGCCCGGTATTGATGGAAGGCGCTTACGAGGTTAAATACAATTACCAGGTTCTGTTCAGGAAATTCCTTATTTCAAAATTTCATCAGTTAAGAAGCGGGGAAGAAAGAGACTCACTTCTGAAAAGGATCTCCGGGTATTACCTGCTGGTAAAAGATTACGATAAAGCTGTTTCATACGGTTTAATGACAAAGGATCCTGAGTTTGTCACAGGAATTATTCTTGATAATTTCCAGGGTTTCTATGATAGGGGTGCGCATGATATTCTGTGGAAATGGATCTCGGGACTGAAAGAAGAAACGATCGAAAAGAATGCTTATTTGCTTTATTATAAATCTATTCTAATGAAGTTTTACCTTGGAGATACTGAAAGCTCCCTTAAATATGTTGATAAAGCTATTGTGCTGTTTGAAATCAACGGGCAGGATCAATCAGCGTACATGGCGGTTATTTCCAAAGCCAGGAATTTATTAAATATCGGAAAAGTAAAAGAGGCGTTTGCAATATTGAACCAGATACGGGAAGCAGAAACCGATCCGAAAAATAAAGCTGAGCTGCTGTATCTGCTGGCATATTCTTTTTACTTAAACTCCGGGTATGAAGATTCATTGCCGCTGCTCGAGGAAGCCTTAACTGTTTGTACTGAAAATAATGTAAGAAAAATTCAGGCCGATATTTACAACCTGTTTGGAAATATTTATCTGATACACGGCGATTATAATAAGGCATTTCAATATTATGATAAAGTTGTTAAAAGCTCATTTGGAATTGATGATAAGCTTGAAACCCTGTGCAATCTTGTTTTGATGCATGCGCAGACCGGGAATTTTGACAAATCATGGGAATTTCTTGAAGAGGCAAAAGAGCTGATTGGGAACATATCTATTCCCGTTTTTAAAATTGCGTTTTTGCTTGCAAAACAGTCCATCTATTTTGAGTATGGAGATTATGAAGGCGCATTAGCTATTCTTGAAGAGATGCATAATATTGCGTTGAAGATAAAGCACAATTTTTATATTTATCTTAGCCGTGTTTTGACCGCAGATACTTATTATTATCTTAATATGCTGGCAAAAGCCGAAGAATATTACGGGATGGCTTTCAGTTACATCGACGATGAGAATAAGATGGAAAAGAGCCAGTACGCGTTAATGAAAGCGCTGGCCCTGAAAAAAGAATTTGCAGAGTCGCATGACAGTTCCTCGCTTAAACCTGTTGAAAACGTTCTTATTGAAACCTATAGCTTTTACGGCGACAGTAAGCTGAACTACACCAAAAATCACGTTTCATTTCACCTGGCAGATCTATATCTGAAAAGGGGATACGGAATTTCAGCGAAACAATATCTTAAAGAGTGTTTGAAGACTGCAAGAGAAAAAGACTATCTTTCATACCTGCAGAGGGAATTCATGGATTCAAGACAGCTGTTCGATTTCGCAATTGCTAATAATATAGAAAAAGAATTTGTGAGATCTATTGTGAGTTCTGTTTTGCATAAGAACGGGGCAGATTGGATCTCGCAGGCATTCCGGAAAAGACTGGAAGGACAGCTGATAGGTTATTATGATGTAAGCATCGTTACTTTCAATAATCTGGAATTCTACGTTAGAGGCGTTCCTGTTCCCGAAAGCGAGTGGAGAAAGAAAAAATGGAAACTTGCTGCGCTTTATTTATTCCTAAACTCTAAACAAGGCGTGACTAAAGATAAAATTATAGATGTATTCTACCCTGATACGCCTGTTGAAAGTATTGATAATATTTTCCATCAACTTGTTTCAAGGCTCAGAACCCTTTTGAAGATTGATAGCATTTTCACCGAAGATCCGCAGGATAATTTGAAGGACAAAACGCGTGCTAAAAAAAGCGCCGCTGGAACGTCAAAGAAAACGGAGAATGACTTGATCAATTCGCTAAGTTTTCTGACATACCACGACAAGGTGCTTAAATTCAATAATGATTTTAATTTTGAAATTGACGTTGACAGGTTTGAGAAATTCTACAGGCTGGCAAAGTCAGAGCAGGAGCGGCAAAAAAAGATAGAATATATGAAGAAAGCTGTTTATTTATATAAGGGCGAGTTTTTAGCAGGCATCTATGAAGTCTGGAGCGAAGATATTAGAAATAAAATCAAAGGCGATTTTGTATCATTAAGTGAAGAACTTATAAAGTTTCTATATGATTTGAAATTATATGATGAAGTTATTTACTATTCGGAAAATTTACTGATGTATGACAAGCTTAACGAATCAGCTTATTTAAACTCTATAAAAGTATTTGCAGAGTGGGAAAGGCTCAATAGCGCCCGCGAAAAGTATTCGCAGATGATGAAGTATTACGAGACTGAACTTGGTGAAAAACCATCAGCTAAAGTGACGAAACAAATTGAATCGCTCCTGAACCCTTAATAACCGTTATTATAGTTTACATCATATTTCAGGTTTTTAACGTTTTTTGTAAATTTCTAACCTCAAGCTAATAGACAAGTAAGCTATTTAACCCAAAATATTTACTATTGAATATTCCTCAAATATATAATAATATTGAACTAAGTAAATATAGTCATATCATGAAAAAAACATTTTTTTTCATTTTTATCTGTGCAATTTCCTTACAATTTTCTAACATAGCTTATTCACAAAACTTCAGGAATAAAGTTCTTCTTGATTCTGCGGGCAATGTTTATGTTACGGGTCAAACAAGATGCGCCCAGGATTCTGATATTGCAATAATCAGATACAGCGCAAGCGATGGTTCATTAGTATGGCAAAAGAAAATTGGAATTGCAGGCACTACTGTTTTCAAAGGGGCCATTATCAAAGGGAACTATATCTATATATCTGCGCAAAACATAAATGCCGGCAATAAGAAGATCGCAATTATCAGGAGCGATCTGAGCGGCAACACAACTTATGCTTTGTTCGATAGGATAGGCGGCGATTATGGAAATGCTATTACTATAGATGGTTCAAGCAATGTTTATATTGCAGGAAGAACTGACTCGCCTGTGGGTTACCCAAAGTACCTGGCGCTCAAGTATAACCAGAACCTTGATTCGATTTGGACTTACACATATACAGGCCCGCTTTCTAATAATTTTGATGAAGCGCTTGATGTAAAAGTAAATCTGAACGGGGATGTTTTTATCACAGGCTATACTTCGCTGTCACAATCTCTAAATGATAGTTTTGATTACCTGACCCTTAAGCTCAATTCTGCAGGAGCGCTGCAATGGGCCAAAAGATACAACGGGGCCGCAAACAAAGGCGATGCCGCCACCGGGTTGGCCCTGGATTCATTATCAAACGTGTACGTTTCCGGTTTCAGTTACGGAATCTCAGGAACCGGCGCTTACAGCGACTACTTTACTATCAAATACAATTCAAACGGAGATTCACTGGCTTCAGCTACTTATAATTGCGGACCTTATTCTTTTAACAGGACTACTACCGTAATTTCTGATGCATTGGGAAATATCTATGTTACCGGTTTCGGTCAATGCGTGGGAAGCAATTATTATGACTTTGTAACTATTAAATATAATTCTGCGCTGGCGCCTGTTTGGCCCTCACCGGCGGTTTTCAGCTCAACAAGCAATAATTACCCGAATGCAATATGCTATTCAAACGGCAATGTCTTTGTTTCCGGCGAGACCGATTCCTCAAACGGCGACAGGAAATTCATTACGTTAAAATATAACGCAAATACAGGCGCTGAAAGCTGGAGGTGGTATTTAAACACGTCAGACAGCAACTATTCGAATTCAGTGATCGCGGATGCAAGCGGTAATGTTTATGTTGCTGGTTACTCTGTGCCGGATAGCATGATCATCGCCAAATATACCGGTTGGACCAGCAACTATGGTTTCTGCCCCCCGTTTGGTATACAAACTATTTCGACTCTGGTTCCGTCGCGCTATATGTTGTATCAAAATTATCCCAATCCGTTTAATCCTTCTACTTTAATTAAATTTGATATATTAAAGAAAGGAAACGTCAGCATAAAGATATATGATGTTACGGGAAGAAAAGTAGAAGAGATTGTTAATAAAGAAATGGCGCCGGGCTCATATGAAGAAGTATGGGACGGAAGTTCTTTTGTCAGCGGAGTGTACTTTTACCGGCTTGTTACCGGCACATATACTGAGAGCAAAAAAATGGTGATATTGAAATAACACTCTTTGTCATTCCCGCGAAAGCGGGAATCTTGGTTTTATCCGAAATGTTTATTTTAATATTCCCGTCCCGGTTCAATCGGGAGGAATTCTAGTTTATTAAAATTAAATAATGAAAAAAACTATATTCTCATTCCTGTTAGTTTTTACTGCATTATGCATAATTTTAACAATTGAATCTTTTGGGCAATACTCAAACGTTTTTTTAAAAGTCAGACCTATTGATTCGAAGTATCTTGATAGTAACGCTTACAAAATCAAATTATATGTTATTAATGGGCGTCCGGATACTTTGGTTATGATACGTGAAATCACAACGAACAACTTGAAGAGCAACATGATTGTATACCCATTGGAAGGTGCATACAGTCCAAATTTTCTTTTTTTTGAATCATCTGATTTAACTTTTTATAATGCTGATGGTCGTTTTAGTGTGCACTACGATTCTATCCCCCCTTTATTAACAATATTACCATATGGACAGGTCACTTTAACACTTGACGTATCATCTTTAAAGGAATTGATTAAAAGGAGTGTGTGGAATATATATTCGTTTGTGATGTTAGCTAAAAAGCACGATTTGGACTCGGTAATGATTACTCGATTATCAAGTAAAATGACTGAATACAATACTTCTTATTCAAATGATTCAACTTTAATATTGAAAAATATTAATTTGAACAACG
>Ga0265342_10004436_pt1 | contig 11060 bp, 9 predicted proteins | sample 4CB327metaG_FD_203125 | JGI IMG/M metagenome (GOLD analysis project Ga0265342, IMG submission 203125) | Rhizosphere microbial communities from Carex aquatilis grown in University of Washington, Seatle, WA, United States - 4-CB3-27 metaG | ecosystem: Host-associated > Plants > Roots > Rhizosphere...
GCGGATCGAGATCGGCCCTCGCGGTCCCCCGGGGGGAACGTTCTCTTCGTCGACGGAGCGCCACCCGCCTGGATGCCACGCGTGGCGGTCGCCGTCGCGATCCCAGTGGCCGGACTCCCAGTGATGACCGCGCCGCTCTGTCTCCCAGTGTCCCTCGACCCACACATAGCGCCCGTCGCGCCACTCGTGCGCCGGCGGAATCCAGACGAACCCCGGACGGGGCCGCGGCGGCGGCGGGGCGGCTTGCGGCGGCGGCGGCGGCGCCGGGGGCGTCGCAATGACCAGGGCTGGCGGCGCCGCGTAGGCGGGACCGCCGACCCACTCCCCGCGCACCCAGACGTAGCGATCGCCGCGCCAGTCCCAGTGGCCGCCGTGCCAGCGATGGCCGGGATGCTCTTTCTCCCAGTGACCGCCGGCCCACGCGTAGCGGCCGTCGCGCCACTCGTAGTTGCCCTCGATCCAGGCGAAGCCGGGACGCGGGGATACGCGCTCGACGGGCGGCGGAGGCGGCGAACCCCGCAAACCGGGCCCAGCCTGGGCGAGGATCAAAGGGACCAGCATCGATGCAATCAGCGAAATCGTGATCGGCATCGCGCTATCGTGGACTAGAAGGCCCGACGAGGATAGTCCCGATCGCGTGGCCAGTTGCGCTGATTGCGCTAATTGCGATCAATCGCGCCGATCCAGAAGTGCACGGCGTTCTGGCTGGCGGACGCAATGATCAGGGGAAACAACCCCGAGGCGACCTGGTTGGGCACGACGGTCAGGCGCACGTTCTGTCCGGTCTGGCCCACCAGCGACATCGGCGGGGGCAGCGACGTGCTGTCGGAGTGGAATTCGAGCGCGCCGACCACCCACGACGGCACACCGTTGTTCTCGCTGTGCAGGCTGACCGAGACGTTCGCTGTCGCGCCGAGGGTTGCCGTCAGCGCCGGCACCAAGAATGTCTTGCCGTCACGAGAGACCGAAACCTGGCTCGGTAGCGACGGTACGGCGATGAAGAAGAGCTCTCCGGGCGGGACCGGCACGCACGGGCTCGTCCCGGCGTTCGCAGCCGCGTTCGACCAGATCCGTTGCACCGGGTACCCGATGTCGGCGGGCGTGATCAGATCCGGCGTCTCGTTTTCGCACAGGTCGGCGACCTCGCCACCGTTGATCGCGACGCTCCAGATCGCGTGGCGCTCGTCGACGTCGAAGTAAGCCGGCTGCGTGTTCGTGAGCGGATCGGTTGCCGATTCGATGATCTCGTGGCTGATGGTCGGCGTCAGTACGTTCACGCCGGTCAGCGTGGAGTCGCCCGCGAACGTCGGGCACGACGGCAGCACGATCCCGGGCACATTGGTGCCGTTGAGCGAGAACTCGGTGTGAAACCCGCTGGGCGCGCTGTCGCCGCACATCACCTGACCCTGGGCGGTGATCGTGGTCGAGGAGGGAAACAGCAATAGATAGATCGTGTCTCCGCTGGGTGTGCCCAGCGCTGCGCCGTCGGCGGCGAAGACCTGGGCCAGCAACCCGGCCATGCTGGTGTCGGTCTGCGACGCGCCGGAGCTGACGCTGCTCACGTGGCTGGGCAGGATCGTGAGCGCGCCGACGCCGTACTCGGACACCACCGCCGGCCAGTAGGTGCTGCCCGGGAGCTTCGAGAGGAATGTGTCCACGTCGGTCTGGAAGGCGAACCCCGGAAAGTAGATCGGCTGCACGCGCGGCGCCGACAGCACCGGCCCGCCGGAGTTGACCACCTCCGGCAGGTCGAACGGCGACGTGCCGCTCGACGGGGGGGCGCCGCCACCGCCGCCACACGCGGGGCCGCAGACGAGGACAAAGGCGCACGCGCCGAGCGCGCGGAATCGCGAGATCGGCGACGGGGGGCTCACCACCGTCATGATTAGTCGAGTCGGCGAGTTACGCAACCACGATGACAACGGTTTTCAATTTCGTGACGACTATCGCCCCGCGGGCGTCGGGCCCCGAGAGCGTTCAGGGGAAGCGGCCGCTCGCCGCCAGAAGATCGAGACGCGACTGGCGCGCCAGATCCTCGGACTGCGCGGCGGCGGTGTCGGCGGCCAGCGACTCGCGCGAGGCGTCGATGACCTCGAGGTTCGACGTCGCGCCCGCCTTGTAGGCGATATTGGCCAGGTCCAACGCCCGGCGCGCGAGATCCGCGGCCGCGCGCGCCGCCACCAGCGCCTTGTCGGCGTGCACCATGCCGTCGAACGCCGCGCGCACGTCGGACTGCGCCTGGCGCAGCGCCAGGTCCAGGTTGGCGCGCGATTCGACGACCAGCGCGTCGCGCTCGCGCGCGATGCCGGTGCGCAGTCCGCCGTCATAGAGCGGCAGCGTCAGGATCAGCGACGCCTGCCAGCCGGCGGTCTGTGGAATCACTCCGTGCTGATAGAAAGGTTCGCCGACCGCCGAAAGGATCGGCGCGTAGTAGACCCAGTCGTCCTTGACCGTACGTTCGCCCGCGGCCAGGCGTGCCTGCAGCGCCTTGAGGTCGGTGCGCTGGGTGCGCGCGTCGTCCAGCGCCGCTTCGAGGCTGCGCGGCTGGCCCAGCGTCACGCTGTCGACGGTGTCGACCGGACCGTCGGCGTTGATGAGCACGCCCAGCGCTTCCTTGGCGTGGACCAGCGCGGAGTAGGCGCCCTCCACGGCGACCTCGTTGGTGCGCAGCTCTTCCTCGGCGCGCACCTCGTCGATGCTGCGGCCCACGCCGCCCGCGAAGCGCGTGTGCGCGTAGTCGTAGTGCGCCTGCGCGGTGTTGCGCGCGTTTTCGTCGGCCGTGATGACCCGGTGTTGCGCGACCACCGCCAGGTAGGCGCGCGCGGTCGCCACCGCGAGCTGGCGGCGCACGTCGATCGCGCTGACCTCCGCGATGTGGCGATTGTCGGCCGCGTGCCAGCCGTTGGCCCAGGCGACCGGTGCGATCAACGGCACCGTCAGCTGCAAGTTCGCGACGACCTGGTTCTCGTAGGCGATGACCGTGCCGCCGTTGTGTCGATCGCTGTCGAGGCGCGTATACGACCCCACGCCGATCAGCGACGGGAACCAGGCCGCGCGCGCCTGGCGCAGCAGCGCGTCGGCGCGGTCGATCTCGGCAAGCGCGACGGTCACCGTCGGGTTGCGGTCGAGCGCGCGCGCCACAGCCTCGTCCAGCGTCACCCGCGCCGGCGTATCGGCGCGCGCCGGCGCGCCGACCGCGGCGGCCGCGGTCACGACCAGAAGCCCGACCGAGACCGCGGCCCCGCGCGCGTGTGAAACTCGTGAAAAAACCGGCGCGACCGACGACAAACCCATCGGCCGGTCTATACCGGAAACTCCCCGGTGCTGCCAATGGCCTTCCGTCGAGCGCAGATCGGCCGGCGGTTTGAAGACGCGCGCCAGCCTGGTAGATTGCGCGGGGCCGTGCGCGTCGATTCTTCCGATCTCTCGTCCGCTCCGCGGGGCGCGCCCGTCACCTTCGACTTCGAAGGGCGCACGCTGCGCGCATTCGACGGCCAGCCGGTCGCGGTCGCGCTTCACGCGGCCGGCGTCAAGGTGCTGGGGCGCTCGTCGAAGTACCACCGCCCGCGCGGGTTCTTCTGCCTCGACGGCCACTGCGCCTCTTGTTACCTGCGCATCGACGGCCGCCCGAACCGGCGCGCCTGCATGACACCGGTGCGCGAGGGCCTGCGCTGCGAGCGGCAGAACGCGTTTCCCAGCGCCGACGTCGATCTCTTGCGCGCCGCCGACTGGTTGTTCCCCGAGGGCATGGACCACCACACGCTGATGACCGAGACCCGGGTCGGCAATGCGCTGTTCTTGAAGCTGGTGCGCCAGATGGGCGGCTCGGGGATGTTGCCCGACGCTCCGGCGGTGATCACCGGCGACGCACCCGAAATCGAGCGCGTCGACGTGTGCATCGTCGGGGGCGGACCGGCGGGCCTCGCGGCGGCGCGCGCAGCCGCCGAGGCGGCCCCGCACGCGCAGGTGCAGCTGTTCGACGAGCAGGCGGCGTTCGGCGGCTCGCTGCTCGCGGCGCCGGGCGGCAGCGCGCGCGCGGCGGAGATGGCGGAGGCCGCCCGACGCGCCGGCGCGCACCTCGACTGCGACGCCACCGCGATCGCGTTCTTTCCCGAGGACGGCGACGGCCCGGGAGCTCATGCGGGGCTGCTCGCCGTGGTGACACCGACGGGACTGCGGCGAGTCGTCGCGCGCCGGTACCTCTACGCCACCGGCGCCTACGATCAAAATCTGTCATTCGCCGACAACGACCGACCCGGCATCGTGTCGGCGCGCGCCTGCGGGCGGCTCGCGTTCCATCACGGCGTGCGCCCGGTGCCGCCGGGCCGGCGCGTGCTGGTGCTGGCGTCGACGGCGGCGACCGGCGCGGCGGCGCTCGCGAGCGCGCTCGGCTCCGCCGGCATCGAAACCGAACTGGTCGAGGTCGACGAGCCTGGCGCGGTCGACGCGGGTGCCGCTCGAGACCGCGCGCGCGTGGTCGGCGCGCGCGGCACGCACGCCGTTCGCGCGATCGAGGTCGAGCGCAGCGGCGGCGCGCGCGAAACGAAGTTGCTGCCGGCCGACCTGGTCGCGGTCGCGACCCTGCCGGCGCCGGCGTCGGAGCTGGCGCGCCAGCACGGCGCCGAGGTGGCCTTCGATCCGGCGCGCGGCGGCTTTGCCGTCGTCATCGATACGCGCTTCCGCACGCGCGCGCCCGAGGTCCATGCCTGCGGCGACGTCACCGGGTTCGCCGGCGTCGAGGCGGCGGCGCGCGCCGGCGAGGCGGCGGGACGGGCGATCGCCACGGATCTCGGCGCCGAGGCGGCATCGTGAGCGCGCGCGGCTGCACGGGCTCGATCGCCGCCGCGATCGCCGTCGCGATAGGGGCCGGCTGTGCCGCGCCGGCCCCGCCGACGCCGGAGACGCCGCCGCCCGCGACGGCGCGCCTCGCCGACGCCGCGGTGGTCGAGCCGCCGACGTTCGTGCCCACCCCGGTCCCCGCGACGTCCGACGCCCGCGACGACGCGCGCCGGGCCCGGCGGCGCGAGATCCTCGATGCCGCCTGGAAGCTGGTGCGCGACAAGCACTACGACAAGACGCTCGGCGGCCTCGACTGGAACGCGGTGCGCGCCCGCTACGAGCCGCTGGCGCTGGCGGCTCCCGGCGACGCCGCCTTCTACCGCGCGCTGAACCAGATGATCGGCGAGCTCGGCCAGTCGCACATGATGATCACCGGCCCGGGCGCGGAGGACGACACGGAAGAGCCCGGCGACGCGTCGGCCGGTCCCGGCGGCGCGGCCGATCCCGGCGTCACCATCCGCGTGATCGAGAACCGACCCACGATCACGCGCGTGCGCGCCGGCTCGCCCGCGGATCGCGCTGGCTTGCTGCCCGGCTTCATCGTGACCCACATCGGCGGGCGCGAGCTGCGCGTGCAGTCGCCGTCGCAGCGGCCGCTGCGCCCCGTCGAGGAACGGTTCGCGGTCCGCCGGCGCGCGCAGCACCGGCTGATGGGTCCGGCCGGCACCAAGGTCTCGCTGCGCTACCTCGACAACGGCGATCGCCCGCGCGAGGTCTTGCTCGAGCGCGAGCAACCCGAAGCAGCGCCGGTCGAGCTCGGCCACCTGCCGCCGCTCTATCCCGAGGTGCGCGCCGAGCAACACGGCGACGTCGGCATCCTGGCGTTCAACATCTTCCTGCTGCAGCCGGTGATGGAAGAGGTCAAGCGCGCGATGGACGGCTTCCGCGCGCGCCATGCGACGGCGCTGATCATCGACGTGCGCGGCAATCCCGGGGGCCAGGGCGCGATGACGATCCCGATTGCCGCGCAGCTGGTCAGCGAGCCGCTGACGCTGGGCACGCTGCAATTCCGCGACTTCAACCAGGTGCTGACCGCGCGCCCCGACATGCGCGTGGTGCCATTCACCGGACCGGTAGCGATCCTCACCGACGAGGGCACGGCGTCCGCGTCGGAGATGCTGGCCGCCGGGCTGCAGGAGGCGAAGCGAGCGATCGTCGTCGGCGACGTCACCCTGGGCGCGGTGCTGCCGTCGGTGATCGAGGCCCTGCCGGGCGGGGCGGTCATGCAGTACGTGGTCGCGGACTTCAAGACCCCCAAGGGCGTGCTGCTCGAGGGGCGGGGCGTCCAGCCCGACCGCCGCGTCGTCGAGACGCGCGCGGGGCTGCAGACCGGACGCGATCCGGTGCTGGACGCGGCGCTGGTCGCGCTCAAGGCGCTGCGCAGGAAGTAGCGCTGCCGGCCAACAACACGTCCACGACTACGTTTACGTCTACGTTCACGTCCACGGGGATCAGGGGCAGGTCGGGTCGACGAGGAAGGTCCGCCCGGACAGGATCAGGCTGCAGCGGGTCTGGCACATGTTGTTGCTGTTGCAGCGGCGGGTGGTCGGCATCGCAGTGGCGGCCTGCGGCGGGCAGGTGTCGGGCAAAACCCAGCAGCGGCCCGCCGGGTTGTTGAGGTTGCAGCCGGCGGTGTTCGCCTGCTCGAGGTTGCACATCGCGGGCGTGGGGCAATTCGGGTTGCTGACGTTGCAGGCGACGCCCGCTGGGCAGGCGCCGGTCACGCGCACGGCGGCGCCGTTGGCAGCCGCGATCGACGTGTTCCAGTAGGTCAGGCGATCGCAACCGCAAACCGGCGTCTCGTCGGTGCTCGCGGGTGCGGCCGTGCAGACACCGCTCACACAGTTCGCCGACAGACAGTAGAAACCGTCGGGGCAATTGTTGTTCGCCACGGTGCAGGGCATGCCGACGACCCCGTCCGGCGGACCGGAGTCGACCACGGTGATGCGATCGACCGGCACGTCGGGTGCCGCGGGCACATCCACGACGACCGGCGCGTCGATCGGCGGCGGTGAACCGGTATCGAGATTCCCGACGGACGAGTCGACCTGACCGCGCTGAGGTGGCGGGGGCGTGCTGGCGTCCGGATCCGCTGCGCCGACCACGCGTCCACCACAACCGCTGGCGAGCAGTCCCAAGGCCAGTCCAAAGACGAGCCAATCCAGTCTTCGCATGTTCATGTCCTCCGAGCGATGCGCCGATCGGCGGGCCAGATACCGACGCTGTCCCGTCGACGTTACAACACTCAGAGGGGTGACCGTCCATAGGGATCGAAGCGCTGCCGCGATTGACGCGCGAGGTTCAGGGCCGCGATCTCCTCTTTCGGGTATGCGTCCGGGCTCCCTTCGCCGAGGCGCTCGCGGATGAAGAGCACGATTTCCCTTCGCGCGCGCGCGCCTGCCGCGGCGCCCTCGACCTCACCCTCGTCAGATTCCTGACACTCGTCCCATAGTTGGAAAATGATCTGCCGCCGCTCCTTCGCGGCGCGCGTGGCGTCGTTCCAGATATTTCGCAGCTGCCGGGGAAGAGCGAACACCTCCGCCTCGCGCCGCGCGGTCCTGTCACGGACCGCCAGCGTCAGCCGCTGCTCGCGCGTTTCGTCGAGCATCTTCATGCGCTTGGCGCGATAGGGGTCCTGCCCGGCCGCGCGCATGATCGAGTCGGTCACATCGAAGGTCCCCTTCACGATGGCGACGGTTCCGTCACGATCCGCGGCGTGGGCCTTGGGATCCTTCAACCAATCCTTGAGCACGGTCCCCGGGCTCGTGAGATCGCTGCCCACGGTCACAGGGGCCTTGTTGCGAATGTGAATCGTGCCGTCGCCGGCGATCGTCGCGTGAAGAGTGGAGGTATCGAGCGCGCCCGTGGGGGCGGAAACGGCGGGCGGAGAGGAGAGCGCGGCGAGGGAGTTGGGAGTGAGGTTGAGATCGATCGGAGCGTGGGTGGGGGCGGCCACGGCCACGGGGGCGGCCACGGCCACGGGCGCGTTCACGTTCACGTGCACGTCAACGGCGACGGGCTCGTCCACGTTCACGCGGTCGTGTTCGGCCCCGTGAGCGTGGCCGCGCACGTGCACGTGAACGCCCGCGTGCTCGTGGCCGTGGCCGTGCTCGTTCACGTACTCCGCCTTGACCACCGGCCTGTTTTCTATCCCGCTCGAGCGTGCCGGTGGCTCGAGCACCGCGAGCTCGACCACGTCGGCCATTGGTTTTGGCGCGACCGTCCGGCAGCAGAGCCACACCAGCACGACGACCGCGACGTGGGCGGCAAACGCCAGAAGCCACGCCGTGGTCCAACGCATCTTACGGAGGTTGGATCACTGGCCGCGCGCCTGCGTTGCCCGCCGACGAGGCGCTCTTGACGCGGCTCGATCCGCGTCGGAGCATGGAGGCGGATGCCCACCCTGCGACTCACCTCGATCACCCCTCTCCTACTGCTCATGGCCGCACCCGTTGGGGCCGCGCCCGATGCCGGGCCAGCCGCCACGCCCGCCCGCCCGCTACGGGGCGCCGACGCCATCCTCGCGGACTCGATCAAGGCCACCGGCGGCGACGCGCCGTGGAAGAGCCACCGCTCGATGGAGACCACCACGGTGATCGACTACGCGAAGATGGGGATCACCGGCACGCGCATCATGACCGTCACCTCGCACAACAAGTCGCTGGCGATCACCAACATCCCCAACGTCGGCGAGGTCAAGGAAGGGACCAACGGCCGCGTGATCTGGTCGGAGGACCCCGTCAACGGGCTGCGCGTGCTCACCGGCGCCGAGGCCGCGCAGTTCAAGCTGGAGAGCACGTGGAACCTGGAGCGCAATCTCAAGAAGCTCTTCACCAGGATCACCGTGAAGGCCGACAGCGACGGCGGGCGCGCGCTCGAATGCCTGGAACAGACGCCGCCGATCGGCCAGCCGCTCACCACCTGCTACGACGTCGAGACGCACCTCGAAGTGCTGCAAAAAGGAACGGCGGCGACGCCCCAGGGCGACGTGCCGTTCACCTCGCGCATCAAGAGCTGGATGGAGTTCAGCGGGCTGAAGCTGCCCGAGGTGATGGAGATGACGACCGGGCCGATCGAGTTCTCGGCGCGGCTGACCAACGTCGTGTTCGACAAGCCGGTCGACGACAAGCGTTTCGAGCTGCCGGGCGGCAAGGACAAGAACAAGGGCAAAGAGAAGCCGAAGGAAAGCGCCAAGGAGAAGGCGCCGGCCGACGACGCGCTGGCGCCGAAATAGGCGCCGGCGGCAAACCCGAGCCGACGAATGTCGAAGAAGGTCATCCTGTGCCGCTGCGAGGACGTCACGCTCACCGACGTGCAACGCGCGGTCGCCTCGGGGTGGAGCGACCTCGAAGAGGTCAAGCGCTACACGGGATTCGGGACCGGACCCTGCCAGGGCAAGGAGTGCCTGCGCGGGGTGGCGCTGGCGATCGCCGAAGCATCGGGCCGTGCACCGGCGGCGATGCACGCGTTCACCACGCGGCCGCCGCTGGTGCCGACGGAGCTCAAGTATTTCGCGCGGCGCGCTGCCGCCAGCGCCGGGGATGACGACACGTAGGAAGCCGGGCGGCGCGGCGGCACCGGGCGCGTCCGCGCCGTTGCCCGACGCCGCCGACATCGCGATCATCGGCGCCGGCGTGATGGGACTGGCGCTGGCGTACAACCTGGCGGCCGCGGGCGCCAAGCGGATCGTGGTCGTCGACGCACACTACCTGGCGTGGGGCGCGTCGGGACGCAACGGCGGCGGCCTGCGCCAGCAGTGGTCGACCGAGATGAACATCCGCCTGATGCAGGAGTCGCTGGCGATCTGCGCCGGCTTCGCGCAGGAGATGGGCATCAACGTCTGGATGCGCCAGGGCGGCTACCTGTTCCTGGCGCGCACCGAGGCGACGCGCGCGCGCCTGGAGGCGACCATCGGGCTGCAGAACCGCTGCGACGTACCGACGCGCCTCATCGACCTGCGCGAGGCGCGCGCGCTGGTGCCGGAGCTCGAGGTCCATGCCCACGGCGACGACGACGACGACGGCGGCGACGGGCCAGGGTTCGCCGGCGCCTGCTTCAACCCGACCGACGCGATCGTGTTTCCCTGGCCGTTCCTGTGGGGCTACGCGCGCGCGGCGCAGAAGCGCGGCGTGGCGATCCACACGGCGACCGCGGTCAATGCGATCGAGCGGCGCGGCAACGGCGACTTCGTGCTGCAGACGTCGAAAGGCCCGCTCACCGCCGCGCGCGTGGTGAACGCCGCCGGCGCGTGGTCGCCCGCGGTGGCGCGGCTGTGCGGCGTCGACCTGCCCGATTGGCCGGAGCGGCACGAGATCCTCTCGACCGAGCCGTTGAAGCCGTTCTTGCGGCCGATGGTCTCGGTGCTGGAGTCCGGGCTGTACTTCTCGCAGTCACTGCGCGGCGAGATCGTGGGTGGCATCACCCTGCCCGGCCCGCGCGAGCGCGAGGTCCGCCTGGGCTCGCGCCTGCGCTTCCTGCAAGCGATGGCGGCCGCGATGATCGACATCATGCCGCGCCTGGGCGACGTCAAGGTCGTCCGCCAGTGGGCCGGCCCTTACGACATGAGCCCCGACGGCGATCCGATCGTCGGTGAGGCGCCGGGCACGCCGGGCTTCTACCTCTGCTGTGGCTTCGTCGGGCACGGCTTCATGATGGCGCCGGTCGTGTCGCGCTACTACGCGCGCCATCTGCTCGGGAAAGAGACGCACGCTTTCTTCGACGTCTGGAGCGCGAAGCGGTTCACGGGCGGCGCTGCCGGCCACGGCGGCCGCGAGCAGATGCACATCGGGTAGCGTCGACCGACGGTGCCGCCGGCGCGGATCGCGCCTTCCCTCGCCTCGCCGGTCGAAGTAAAACCGAGGCGTGCAGCGATGGTCGTCGAGCGGGATGCGAACGTGAGCGGCGGCGAGCTGCGACCTTGGCTGGCGTTCTCGGCGTGCGGCGCGATCTGGGGCAGCACGTTCATGGTCATCAGCATCGGCAACGACGCGCTGGCGCCGGTCTGGGCGGCCACGTTGCGGCTCGCGCTGGCGACGGTGCTGCTGGGCATCTGGTCGCTCGCGCGTGGCGAGGCGCTGCCGAGGGGCGCCGCCCTGCGCGCGGCGCTCGGCTACGGCGTCCTTCAGTTCGGGATCAACTTGCCGCTGCTCTACTGGGGCGAGAAGACCGTGCCGTCGGGGCTCTCGGCGGTTCTGTACGCGACGCTGCCGATGACCAGCGCG
>Ga0265342_10004439_pt1 | contig 11055 bp, 7 predicted proteins | sample 4CB327metaG_FD_203125 | JGI IMG/M metagenome (GOLD analysis project Ga0265342, IMG submission 203125) | Rhizosphere microbial communities from Carex aquatilis grown in University of Washington, Seatle, WA, United States - 4-CB3-27 metaG | ecosystem: Host-associated > Plants > Roots > Rhizosphere...
CTCGCAATACCAGGCTGGCGTTTCGGTGAAACTGGAAAAGACCGGAAAAGCGACTCTCAATCCACGACAAATAACCTGGATCGATAACTCTACGATCCGGTGTCAATTCACGATCCCCGCCCTGACGATAGGAACCTATGATCTCGTTGTCACCAACCCGGACGGTTCCTATGGGAGATGGACCGACGGTGTCACCTTCACCTGAACCTGTGGACATCCTGATCCTCTTCCATTTTACAGAGTGAATACCCGTAAGCCTGATATTTTTTAACCGCTTTTCGATCACCTTCCCATCCGTGAACCGACTTTACAGCGACAGTTCACCATTTCCCCCTCCCTGTTCCGGGCAAGATGAGGGCTTTTTACATTTCCCATAAGGTTGATATTTGTTATCGCGGTATATTCAGACAGGAGAGTTCAATTCTGTCTCTGCCATGACCCGCCCCTCTGGTTCTGCATCACCGGTCCCTGATATCACGCGGCTGAAAGAAGCAGCTGATATCCCGTCATTGATCTTTCTCCTTGACAGTCCTGATCCCTGCATGCAGTGGCATGCCGCGGAAGCGCTCGGGGCCTCCGGTGCGGCAGCAGTGCCCCTGCTTCTCCCTGCCCTGCGTTCCCGTTCTGTTCCCGTGCGGCTGGGGGCGATCGAGGCACTGGGGATGATCCGGGACCCCCGGGGGGTATCCCCGCTCACTGGTGTCCTCGACCACGACAGATCGCTCGAAGTGCGGTGGGCTGCAGTCCTTGCCCTTGGCGGGATCGGCTCCCCCGATGCGATACCCTCTGTCGTGCCCTGCCTGCGGGACTCCAACTGCTACCTCCGGTACGGGGCGGCAATAACCCTTGGAATGCTGGGCTGGCAGCCAGAGAACGAGGCCGACAAAACGTATCTGCTGATTGCACGCCAGGACTGGGAACCGGTCCGGCACCTTGGCGCTGCGGCTCTGCCACCTCTCTGGGATCTCTTACGCGACAATGATCCGGCAACCCGCGCGATGATCGTCTCGGTTCTCGGGCAGATTGGTGACCGGGAGGCACACGCTGCCTGCCAGAAAGCACTGAAAGATCGGGACCCCCGCGTGCGCTGGAAGGCTGTCCTTGCATCCATGAGCTGCGGGCTCGCATCCCAGGATCTGCCGCTGATGGTTGCAGGTCGTGAGCGGACCGGCCCCGACCCGGCAGCAGCGGCCCTCCTGAATTTCCTCTTCCTCGGCATCGGTTACAATTATATGGGTAAATGGTGGGGATTTCCGGTCTTCATGACCTACATGTCCGTCCTCGTCCTTGCCCAGCTCGCCATGGGTCCGTTCCTTCCCTACCTCGTCGCTTACCCGCTCACAGCGCTCTTTGGCATTCACACGTACTACCTTGCAAAACGGATGTCTGACCTTTAGGATGTGATCCCGATGCTGCTCGACCTGATCCCCCGGAAAAAACCCGACGTCGGGGCGCTTATCAAAAAACGGGATATCACCGGGCTTATCCGGGCTCTCTCAGACCGGGATCCTGATGTCCAGTCGGATGCAGTCAATGCGCTGCGGGATATAGGGCCGGAGGCAGTTATTCCTCTCGTCCATGCGCTCAAGAAAAAAAACCGGAACCTCCGGCTTGGCGCCATCGGTGCCCTTGCCGAGATCAAAGATTCCCGGGCGGTACCGGTACTCACGGACATGATGAAGGATCCTGTCAGTGAAGTCCGGTGGCAGGCGGCAATTGCCCTTGGGGTGATGAGTAGCCATGAAGCGATTGCACCGCTGCTCCAGGGACTTGAGGACCGGGATAAATACGTGCGGTACGGGTCGGCAATCTCGCTGACAAAAAACGGTTACCAGCCGTCTGAAAAAACCGGATGGGCATGGTATTATGCAGCAATGCAGGACTGGGACCAGGTACGGATCATGGGGTTGGACGCCCTTGCCCCTCTTTTTAACCTCCTCCGGGATACTGACAGTGACGTCAGGGTCCATGCAGTCCGGGTTCTTGGCGATATTGGTGACCGGCAGGCCGGCCCGGCCCTCATCCGGTCGCTGGGCGACGCAGACCGGCAGGTGCGGTGGGAAGCTGCCCTTGCTTCCCAGAAGTGCGGTGTCCCGCCGATATACCTGCCCCGCGGCTTATACCAGAGACCGCGCATACAAAAGAGTCCGCTCATTGCCGGTTTTCTTAACTTCATGCTCCCGGGCCTAGGCTATGGGTATCTTGGCAAATGGTGGGGTATCATGATCTTCCAGATCGATATCACCGTCACCGTCTGGCTCTTCAAGGTCCAGGGGGAGTCCAATACGTACGGCGTCCTGTTCCCCCTTTACCTGCTGCTCGCAGTGCACGCGTGGTACCTTTCGAAGAATATGCCCGAGGAACCGGCGTAGATATAATTTTTTGAGAAATATCTTGTTCCGGGAATTTACTTATTCGCGATCTCTCTTTTATCCTTTCAGCAATTAATAGCGTAACCGGTGAATAACACCCGTAATTTTTTTTATTGCAGAATCACTGGTTGAGAAAAACCTGCTCTGTTGAGATCACTGTAAGTGAACTGAAAAGAATTCTCAATCATTAATAAAATACAGTACAATTTCCGCAGATCAGAAAATAAAATTCTCCGTGCAGGATCTTTTGTTAAAGTAATCATCAAATCCGTTATTAATAATGTTTATATTATTGTAAAAACAGTATCAATTATAATTATGGTGTGGGTGTTTGTATGAGTGCTGAAAGCGAATCCTCCAAAAAAAGGTCAGTTGCCGATGAACTGAAAACCAGACCAAGAAAAATGAATGGCAAGTCGAGAAAGATCGGGGTTATGAATCCCTATGTGCTGGTGAGAATGTTAGGTCAGCCCAAAGAATCTTCCTGTGAGCTGGATAAAATCGATCTCAACGACCCGGAAACCCTCAGGCTCATGAATGTTCATTTCAAAAAGCACAGGCTGGTTAAAAAACACTGGACTTACAGAAGTCTGAGAAAAAATCTTTATGATCCCAAACTATCGCCTCTGTATAAGCCCATGATTAAAGTCGGCTCAGGCGTAGCCAACCCGGAAGTAAATCCTGCTCCAGCACAATATAAGTGCCCTCCCGGGACTGCATATATCACCGAACCGAGAGGAGGGAAATCGGACATCTTTGACGATGTTATCCAGGGTGCTGCGATCAACTGTTATTTCCATGCCGCATTGCATTCCACGGCGTGGGTGAACTGGAATGCGTTTCCCTGGCCCATAGATCAGATTGCATTTAACGGTCAACCAATTGCGGTAAGCGCCAACTTTCTTGTTGACGCCAGCAATAAACCGGTTGGTGCCCAGATCTCCCCGAATAACGAGTACTGGGCATGTGCCTGGGAAAAGGCGTACGGGGAATTTAAAAATCTTGCCAAAAGTTCCAAACCCGGTGCATCCGGCACGTGGGGAAAACCACCTTATGATCCGGATGTCCTCACATTCAGTGAGGGGGATCCCCTGCAGTCACTGAGCGAGATCACCAACCTCGTCTATGACTTCACGTCCAAAACATTCGGCTCCCCTACGGCCTATGATACGTCTGCCGAGTACTGTTACACTACCCTTAATACTCACAATGTGGGCGCCAGTGACGGCACATCAATGATTACTGCAAATCCTACCGTTGCGTGGACAAAGGCAAGCTGTGCAACCTATGGGCCCAAAGGGGCAATTATACCAAGCCATTCCTACTCGATCCTGGGCACCTTTACTCCGGATGGCGGTAACACCAAGTATATCGTCCTCCGGAACCCGTGGGGTATATCGTTCAGTACGAAGGGCTTTGGAATGTTTGCCCAGACAGGGGATTATTGTCCACCGGGTCTGGACCAGGCGATAACCCTTGGACCTGCCTCCGACAGGGGTATCTTTGGTCTGAGGAACGGGGTTTTCTGGAACTATTTCGCAGGATTCGGGTGGGTCAAAAAAGCATAAAAATGCGTGAGATTTCTGAAAGGACCTATGACCATGAACCGCAGCATACCAGAGAGATACTCCACCTGCGCCCCCGCCTTTTTTTTCATCCTGCTTTTTCTGGTGGTGGCAGCATCTGCGGCACCACCGGGGACCGAAACACGGATCTCATTCTCTGCTGACCCAGCATGCACCAATATCTTCCCTTCAGCAGACAACGGGTGGATTGTCTGGCAGGAGATATGCCCCATCAACGTCCTCCATATTATTGCTTACAATTACTCTACGGGTGTCCAGCTTACCCTCCCGAACGTTACCCTTACCGCCACCACACCGGATATCAAAGGCAACCGGGTGGTCTGGGTTGAAAATGCCGGCGGGGGGCTACCCTCCCTCTATTACACAGACCTCACAACTACGGTCCCGACAGCCCACCGGCTGGGCCTCCCGCCATCCTGGAAAACAAACCCGGTTGTTGACGGGGATCTCATTGCCTGGGAGGACAGAGTGCCCTCGTCCTCCCCCACAAAACCAGACATCCTGATGTATAACATTGCATCATCAACGCTCTACAACCTCACGCCGGGCACTCCTGAGAGCAGCCAGACGTACCCCTCCATCTCCGGGAACCGTGTTGTCTGGCTGGACAACCGGAACGGCCAGTATGATATCTTCATGAATACGACCTACAGCGGCTGGGCTACGGTGAACGTGACACCCGGGATCCCGGGCACACAGCAAAACCGCCCGATAATAAACGGTGACAGCATTGTCTGGTTCGACAATTCGAATACCCTTTATCTCAACAACATGACAACGACGACCATACTGCCGAGCAATTCAGCTGGCGACCGTATCAGAAATGTTGCCGTCTGTGCCACGTACGTTGGCTGGAAGGAACAGACCGGGGGCAATTTCGGGCCATGGGATATTTTTGTCAATAACACTGCCTCTTCATCGCCGCCGGACCAGATCACCGACTCCGGATCAGTGCCTTTCGGGGGGGTTGTTTCCGATGCGGTAACATCACCAGTTATTATCACCCCGGATTCCCGAGTCATCTGGGTGGACCAAAGGGACGGGCAGCCCAATATCTACCTTTTCACCTACGGCACTCCTCCGGTATGCCCCGAAGTCCGGATCTCTGCATCCCCGACCGGTGGACCATCCCCCCTGGTTGTCAATTTTGCTGACACGTCGTCAACTCCCTTTACCCACTGGAGGTGGGAATTCGGAGACGGGACCACAGATACCAGTAAAAACACATCCCACCAGTACTCCTCAAATGGTATCTACACGGCAAGGCTTATTGCCGGGACTCCTTATTGCAGGAATGTTTCAGCCCTGCAGACGATCTCGGTCGGGATACCTTCTGTCGAATTCTCAGGATCCCCGACGGAAGGAATCGCGCCCCTCACGGTCGCTTTCAACGGAACTGCAACCGGTTCTCCAACAACATGGCTCTGGAACTTTGGTGACGGGGGGTCATCAACCATCCAGAATCCCAGCCATGTATATACCAATGGTGGCACCTATACCGTCAAACTGACTGTTGCCAACAGTTACGGGAATGGTGTGAGATCTCGGCCGGGATATATTGCGGCCAGAAATGGTCTGCAGGGATATTCCTTCACGAATATTACCGGCATCTCCGTCTCGGGCAGCGGATCATCGCAATCGCTGACATTTGACAAAACCCTGGTTCCCGCGTACATCCTCAGCGCAGACAGGAAAATTCTGACGGTTGTCCCTCCTGCTCCGTACGGCTGGCAGAACATCACGTTTAATTCAGCTGACACCACGGGTTTTGGTGAAGGCGCAACAACCATAACGGGCAGAATAGGTACAACTTCCCTGATTATCCGGGATCTGCAACCCGTCAATTTTTCCTCCGGCATTGGCTCTGACCTGAAGATGAACTATAATATGGAGATCGGGCAGTATTCTTCGCCTGCGTATCTGTTGGCAAGGGTAGTGGAGAGAACACTCCCTTCCGATGATGGCTGGTTGAGTAACATTATCCATGCATCGGGATTCTCTGAAAAAAACGTGGCATACACCCTGAATGTTACACGAAGCAATCTCTCACTTCCCTCACGGTCAATGCTTAATCTGAGTGCCGGTTCCGGATGGGTGACCGGGAGTACCGATATCGTAACGGGCAGACGCCAGATGTATGTTATTGCAATGGGATTCAATTCGAGCGGGGATCGTTTAGGGATGGTTCTGCGCGCACGGTATACCGGGAATGATACGGTAAGCCATATCGAATATTTTGAGTCCGACATTCCACCGGAAGTATCGTTCTTCTCCACGTTTGCCCTTGCAAAACTTACCGGCACTGGCAACCCCCTCCAGCTGATCACGCTCTCCGTCACGAGCCACGTCAACCAGCCTGAACCGGGGGGCGGCCAGCCTTCAGATTTGGACAGTAATAGCAATGCAGGGGGGGCTGGGGCCGGGAAGGTAACCGTCCCCGCACCTGCCGCCACCGCAACCAGTACCCCGTCTCCCCGGGCTACTGAGGATCCCGGGAAAACGGCACATGTCTACACCAATGCCAATGGTGTGGTCACCCAGTCGACTCTGCTCCAGTCAACCGACGGTTGGGCAACCGTATCTGTCGGAGAGGGAGTCGTGGCAAAGGATGCCAGCGGCAAACCCCTTTCCTTCTTAACGTTAAAATCCCTGCTCCCGGCGAACCTCCCTGATGTCCCTGCCGGATCCGTCACGGTTGCCGGCATAGCCTATGGGCTCGGGCCGGAGAGCGCAACATTCTCCCCTCCAATCCCCATCTCGTTCACCCTCCCGCAGATGCAGTGGGGGCAGGACTATGCGGTGAGATCGTTCGACCAGAAGTCCGGTACCTGGCAGGACCTGCCCACCACCGTTAACGCGACAGCGGGGAGCGTCACGGCACACGTGTCCACTCTCGGTGTCATTTCCCTGTTCTCCGAGCCCCGCGCTGCCCCACCCATACCGGCTGCAACGCCGGTGCCGGTTCCGGCAGCCCCGCACGTGAATACCCCGCCCCCGGCAACGGCCATGAGCATTTTCATGAGTATGCTCGGCTGGGCAGCCGATCTGGTGATGAATAATATTGTCATTCTTGTGGTGATTATCATCCTTGCAATCGTCGTATTTCTGATAGTAAAAGGAAAATTTTCTGATTTTGGGAACTAGAACTTTTGTCTGATTAACGGAAAACCATTGTTTTTCATAAAAAGATAAAATTCATCATGGTGGAGAGGAGAGTGCCTGCTCAAAGGGCACCCCGAATCGCTCTTTCCTCATGTACACGACTTTTGTTTCTCAAATGAATGCCCCACACATAAGACCCGAGAGACGAATGAAAAATCACTGGAACAATACTTCAGGGGAGGTTCAGCTGAACACGGGTGGGGGGATGACGGATCATTTTACCCTTCCTCTCAGTGGATGGCAGGCTGGTGGCGTTTGAGTCATCTGCAACCAACCGGGTGTCCGGTGATGTAAAAGGAAGGAACGATATCTTCGTGCAAGACCGGCTGACTGAGACAACCACCCTGGTCTTGAAAAAAATGAGTTGGGTTAGAGTCCACTTCAGACCGATTACAGGATCCGGATCACCGGCAGCGGGGCACAAAAATCGATGGACCCGGATGCTCTTCTCCAGTCAGCGGATCCCTTTTGGGACCCCCGTCTTCCCCGCGAGTGTTTAAGATTTTTTTCCTCTGGAGAAAACATTTTTTTACATGAAATAGTGCCCCCCTCTTGCGCCAATGCGTCCCCGGTTGGGGGACGGGGCGCAGTGCGATGACCCGAATGAGGTTGCAGGTAATACGTCGTCATCGCAATGGGGAGATGCCCCAGCGGCGGGGGCGAAGCCCCCGGGAGCGTCTGAAATAATTGAGAGGATTTCTCCAGAACAGACTTTTGATATGCATGTCTTATGAACCAAAATGGATTATATCGTGCTCTTTTAAGACCTTTTTATTTCCCCATCTTATACCGCAGAAGTGCAGCGATACCGCCCAGTGCGACAAGGCGCTCGCCCGGCTCAAATGCCGATGAGAGGACAACGATCGTGGCACGCATGGCCTCCGCATCCTCGATCAGGTGCATGACCTGTGTGTCCCGCAGAAGGGTGTCGGCAACAAGTACCTGTTCAACTGCCCCGTACCCGATGGCTTCCTTCACTTCCCTGATGCCATAGGCAACGGCCCCGTCCCGGGATATACGCAGCAGCACCTCGTCCATGAGTTTTACTTCCCGCGAGAGCTGGATATCGTCCATCAGTTTCTCCAGCGCACCTTTGCCAACGACTTCCTGCACCGCCCCGCGGCCAATGCGCCGGGTCTCGACAACAACGGCACGGTCAATGCCTGCGCAGGACCGGCTCTTCGCATATTTTACAAAATCGTCCTTGACAAACCCGGGACCGGCGATGATCAGCGGGCCGGAGATGGTCTGGAGAGGGGTGAGCAGCTGGGCGAAAAATGCCGTGCGGGAATCGGTCTCTGCGCCTTTGCCGCTCCCTGCTGTTACCGTGATCACGCTCTCGGGACCGTACTGCCGGAGCCGGAAGAGTTCAGCCTCTCCTTCCTCGACGGTCAGGATGTGGATGACTCCGTACACGGAAGCCTTCACGGCCCGTTCCACCCGTTCGAGATCGAGCGGGCGCCATTGCCGGATGACGGAGATTTCAAACCCGGTCTCGACGTTGATGGTATGATGCGCCCCGGTATCCACGCCGTGCTCGATGATCCCGAAAAGGCGGAGGCGAATCCCGTGCTCGGAAAATTCAACCCGCTCGACCCTGACCCCGAGCCGGACCGGCCGCTTCTCCACCTTTTCCGGCCGGATCTTGTCCGTGGCGGTGTCAACACTCCGGAAGGTGGTGGCAAACACCAGGTCGCCCTCACCGATGAGGTGCCGGAGGTGCCAGAGATCGTCGGTGCTCTCCGGGAATAACCGGATCTCGCCATAGCCGGATTTCAGTTCCCCGTACTCAGCCTTCATGGTGACCTGCAATGTCAGACCCACCGGGCGGGACGAATGCTGCCACCTGTTCGGTATTCAGGATGGCCTTGAGCGATTTTTCTTCCGCGTCCGTCACGTTCTGCTTCAGGATGCGCAGGACTTTTTTTGCCACGTCATTGGGCTCGTATTGCCCGGGCCGGAGTTCAATGAATGCTTTTGTCTTTCCCCGGATAACCGGAGGCGGCCCCCCGATGACGGCTGTCTGGGGTTCAAGCATCAGTCCTATCCCGACAGCAAGCGGGACATTCCGGTACCAGGTGCGCTCGCCCCGGACAATGAACGAGCCCCGGGTAACGAACTCGCCGGATTCCGGCGTCTTGCTCACCTGGGACGGGAGGACACTGTACACATCGGCCGAGAAGTGCCCGCTCCTCCATGCCCCGGAGTAGGACGCGGCAAACTGTGCCACTTCGTCCATCTTTGCCGTCTTTCCCTTGACGATAACGACGCTGGCCCCGTGCACATCCGCGTGCACGAAGAGGTCGCCGCCGGTCATGTATTTCTTGACCAGTTCCTCGTTCTGGGAGGCGTCCCTCCCTCCGAGGACAACAATGCCGTCACTGGTGACAAACCAGCGGAAGCGGTGGTACCAGAGTTTTTTTAACGGGACAAAATCCCGTTTCCGGACAATTTTGTTTACCGGGACTGTTTTCATTGCAGCAAGGGCGCCGGCCTTCTTCTTTTTGAACTTCTTGATAATGTCATGGTACCGGCCGGCGTTCTGTTCGAGACCCTCGTGGACATGGATCCGTACGATCTTCCCGATGTCGATATCCACGGACGCTTCCTCCGGGTGGAACGCAATGATCTTTTTTGCCTCATCCGACTGCCTATCCCTGAGCTGTTTTTCTATCTCCTGCCAGGAGAGCCGTTTGCTGGCAGCATCGAGCGAGGTGATCACCTTTGTTATGAACGCGTAATTCTCGTAAATGGCCGCAACGATCGCGTCGGTCTTCTCGATCTTGTCATCAAATTTTTTTATTGCAGACTTCTGGTATTTCAGGATCCGTTCTTCCTTGGACAGTTTCGGCCGGGCCTCGGCGGTCTTCCGTTCTGCTTTGGTCAGCGGATAAAAGGATTCGAGGGCGTCTGAGAATGTTGCGAAGTGCTGTGCCTCAGGCTCCCCCAGAAGATCGACCGGTTCGCAGTGTTTTTTTGTGACAACCGGGTTCCGAACATGCATGGCCGCATTGAACAATGCCTGCAGTTCCCGGAAAACGGCCGCCGGATCCGCCGATGCCGCGGGAATTGTCTTGTCCAGGCCGGCCTTTTCGCAGATATATTCTGCATAGGTGCCGCCCAGCATGCATGTCATGGCCAGCGCCCGGACAAGGTCGCGGTCGTCGTTTTTCAGCGCAGCAGCAAGGTTTCCCTCCGATGCCGTGGGGTCTGACGGGCTCATGGAGTACAGGACATGCGGGATCACCTCGCGGTCTTTGAAGCGGTGGTGGCGGAGCGGCTTGATGATCTCAAATTTTTCATCGGTGAGGATAACATTTCCCTCATCATAGAGTTCGATGATGAGGTGGAAGGTAGTGGTGCCCTTGCCGATATCGAAGATGATGATGCGTTCGAGACCGAGCTGGCGGATGCCGAGAACTTTCCCGCCGGAGATATATTTCCGCAGCAGCATGGCAAACTGGGGTGGGTTCTTCGGTGGTTCGGGGAGGTTATGGACGAAATGGGCCCTCCTGCCGGCTTCGATAATGAACTGGTAATGTGCCTTGTTCTCCCCGTTCAGGCGGATGGCAAGGGTATGGCCGTCGAACTGGTAGACCTTGTCGATCCAGAGCGGCAGCTTACCGGAGAGTTCGGACGTAATCGCCCGTGTATCGATCCCGCTCATACCCTGTTCGGATGCCATGGAGGTATACCAACATGAATTTTTGTCAACACAAGGTTGATCATCTTACGCTAAATATCCGGACGATGAACTTCAAATGCCTTCCCATAACACTCCAAAAAAAGGAGCAGGTGAACGGTATCGGGCAGAATATGCCTGGTTATTCACCGGGAACAAATGGGGGAATCGTGCAGGACGTTTCACTAAAATGAGTTATGCCCTCAGCACAGTAAATTTACGAACGTCATCTTCGGATCCGGAAAATTTCCGT
>Ga0265342_10004443_pt1 | contig 11051 bp, 8 predicted proteins | sample 4CB327metaG_FD_203125 | JGI IMG/M metagenome (GOLD analysis project Ga0265342, IMG submission 203125) | Rhizosphere microbial communities from Carex aquatilis grown in University of Washington, Seatle, WA, United States - 4-CB3-27 metaG | ecosystem: Host-associated > Plants > Roots > Rhizosphere...
AGCGCGCGCGCCGCCGCCGTGCGCAGCGCTTCGCTTCGTTGCGCGAGCGCCTCGCCGAGCAGCCGCGCGCCCGCTTCACCCGCGCCCGGCAGGCTGCCGACGCCGATCACCGCCGCCTCGCGCGCGCTCTTGTCTCCGCCGCGCAACATCGACTCGAAGATCGGCAGGACCTCCTTCGCGCCCGCGCCCGACACGCTGGAGAGGATCCGCGTCGCTTCGGCGCGCACCGCGTTCGAACGATCGTCGACGGCGCCGCGCACGATGTCCAGCGCCGGCGGCTTGAGTGCGCCCGCCGCGCGCACGGCGTCCAGCCGCACTGTCTCATCGCCGTCGGCAGTCGCCTGGCGCAGCACCGGCGCCAGGCCCAGCTCGGCGGCGACGCTGACGATCACGCGCCGCTCGGCGGCGTCGCCCTGGACCAGCGCGGCGTTGAGCGCGCGCTCCGACTCGACGCCGCGGCGCGATTCGGCGAATCCGACCGTGGCCGGCGGGCGCCCGCCCGCGGCGACCGCGGCCGCGCCGACGAACGCGCGCTCGGCGGCGATGCGAACGCCGCGATCGGGATCGGCCACCAACTTCGACAGCGCCGGCAGCGCAATCTCGCGCGCGTTGGCGCCGAGCCGCCCCAACGATTCGGCGGCGGCGGTGCGCACGGTTGCCTCGACCGCGCCGGCCAGCTCGACGGCGATCTTCGCCGCGCCCTTGGGGTCGCCTTCGCCCAGGTTGCCCAGGCACGATGCCGCGGCGGCGCGCACCTCGTGGTGATCGTCGCGTGCGGCGATGCGCAGGTACGGCGATGCGGCCGCGGCGTTCTTCTTGCTGATGCCGCAGAACGCGAGCGCCGCCGCTGCACGCGCGCCGGCGTCGGGATCCTTCAGCGTGCGCGCGAGCGGCGGCAGCACCGCCGCCGGCCGCGTCTCGCCCATGCGTCCGAGCGCCTCGATCACCGACCGCCGCACCGCGGGGCGCACGGTCTTTGCGGCGTGTCCGAGCATCTCGGCGGCCTGGTAGGGGTTCACCGGCGCCAGCGCCAGCGCCGACTCGATCGCGGCGCGCTCCACCTCGGCGTTGGGATCGTTGATCGCCTTGCCCGCGAGCGCGATCCCGTCGCGCTTGAGATAGGCGAACGACCGCGCCGCCTCGATGCGTACCTCGGGCGACGGATCGTAAAGGAAGCTCTTGAGCGGCGCGCTCGCGACGTCGGGCCGGCTGATGGCGACCGTCCCCCAGACCGCGGCGCCCGCGGCGCGCGCGGCGGGCGGCCCCTTCATCTCCGAGCGCGCGATCTCCTCGGCCTGCTCCGGATCGATGAGCCGCACGTAGAGCGGCAGCGCGGCGGCGCGCAGGCGCGGCGACGCCTCGGGGCGCACCGCCTTCTCCAGGATCGGCCGCAGTGCGGTCGCCGGCGTGCCCGCCTTGCGCAGCATCAACATGGCGGCGACGCGCGCCTCCTCGGGCGCCTGCTCGTTCGAGACCACCTGCGCCAGCGCGCCCGCGCACTCGGCGGGGGCGCGCGTGGCGATGCGTTCGAACAGCGCCAGCGCCGACCGCCGCACGCCGCCGTCCGAGCTCAGCACGACCTGCTGCACCGCCTCGGCGGCGACCGCCGGCGCGCGCTCGGCCAGGCTCTCCGTCGCCGCCTCCGCGCTGTGGCGGAACGTCAGGTCGGGATCGCGCAGCGCGACTGTGAGGATCCCGGCCGCTTCGGACAGCGGGAGCGTCGCGGTCTCCGCCAGCACCGCTGCGCGGACGTCGAGTGATTTGTCGGCGAGCGCGCTCCGCAGCGTCGCGCCGCGCGGGCCGCCGCCCTGGACGCGGTCGATCGCCGCGGCGACCGCAACGCCACGGCGCCGGATCTCGGGCGCGCTGTCGGCCAGCGCCGCCGCGAGGATCTCGTCCTCGCCGGCGCGCCCGCGCCCGATGACCGCCAGGGCCTCCAGCGTCTCGCGCCGCGCGAGCGGATCACTGAACGCATGCTTCAGCGAGGTGATGCCGTCGGGGTCTCCCAGCAAGGACTTCGCCACGCCGCGCGGCACGGGGCGCAGATCGTTGAGCACCTCGCGAAGCCAGGCCGGAACCGGCCTTCCGGGAGTTGCGCCGCCGGTCGCTCCGGGCCGCGGCGGGGCGCCCGGCGCGGGCTTGCCGCTCGCCGGAGCAACGGGCGATGTAGCCGACGGCGATCTGTCGCCGGGGTCGAGCGTGCCGGTCGCCCGGCCGGCGGCGATTCGCTCGGCGGTCTCCGCAACCAGGCTCGCCGCCGAGAACCCGGTATCGGCGATGACGTCCCCGAGGCGCGGATGCGTCGGTATCAGGCGGAACATCGATACGTTCGAGCGCCCGAGGCGCACGACCACACGCGCCGCCGCACCGCCGCCCGCGGGCTCGAGGCCCAGCGTGTAAGAACGCCGCAGGTCCATGAACACGGACAGGAAGACGCCCAGCGCCACTGCGACCGTGCCGCCAACCTGCAAGATCGTGCGCCGCATGCTGCGCGCGACGACGAGCCGCTCGTCGCTCGACAGGCCCGCCGACAGGTGGCGCTTCACCGCGACCAGCTCTGGCAGGCTGAGGCGCTGGCCCGACGTCACGCGCCGGCGCAGGCTCCGGCGCGCGGCCGCTGCCTTCGCGCGATCTTCGAGCGCGCATTCGGCGACGTGCCGCTCGAGGCCCGGGTGGGCCAGCGCCCAGAGCTCACCGCCGGCCGACGTACGCGTGCGCAGGAGCCCCTGCGCCCGCAGGCTGCCTAGTGCGGCGCCCAGGATCTCTCGATCGATGCCAGTCCTCGACGACAGCGTTTCGAGCGAAGCGTCGCCCTGCTGTGCGAGCTCGACCAGCGCCTGGCGCGCGGTGCGCCCGCCCGCCTGCGCGCACAAGTGCTGGAGCAGGGTGACGGGCAAGGTCGCGGCGCCGCCCGAGCGCTCGTACTTGCGGATCGACGTCAGGCGCAGCTCGACAATCGCGCGCGCGATCAGCTGCAGCTCCAGCGGGCGGCAAGAGGCGCCAGACGTCCCGTTGCGGCAGAGGTCGGCGCCGACGACCGCCGACAGCCCCGTCTCGAAGAATGTGCCCGACTGCAGCGCAGTGCGCTCGAGGACCTCCGTCGTTTGTTCGCTGGACAGGCGCTCGAGGCTCATCCAGGTCATCGCCGCGCCGGCGCCACCGGTGGCGTCTCGGAGCTGCGGCAGGCGCGGGGCGGCGGCCGCATCGGCGGCCAGCACCAACCGTAAACGCGCGCCGCCGGACTCGACGACGCGCGCAATCAGTGTGGCGACCTCGCTGGCTGGTCCAGCGGCGGCCAACACATCCTCGAGCTGATCGAGCACCAGCACGACGCCGGCGCGCGATTGATGGGCGAGGCGCGCCAGCTGCTCGACCGGTCGATCGGGCGCGTCGGGAGCGCCGGTGGGCAGATCGACGCCGAGGCGCCCAGTCGCGCGCAGGATCTCAGCGTCGAGATCGTGGTAGTCGGCGAGGTAGATCGCGAGTCCGCCGCGCTTCTGGATGGCCGGGATCAACCCGGCGCGCAGCAGCGACGTCTTGCCGACACCGGCCTCTCCCGACAGTGCGACCGTGCGCGCGCCCTCGCCCAGCACCAGGTTCGCGAGCCGCGCGATCTCCGTCTCGCGTCCGTAGAACGTGTCGGCGCTGGCTTCGTCGAACGCAACGAATCCCCGAAAGGGTCCGGACGTCGCAACGCCGACAGACATCCTTTCAGAATAAGGCATAAAGGCGTCGTTTGTTCAGCGAGTCACCCTCTCCTGCGGTCCGCCGCGGGAGAGGGCCGGGGTGAGGGCAGACCTTGCGCGGGTTGCCGCCCGCCGGGAGTGAGGGGTGAGGGCAGGCCTTGCGCGGGTTGCCGCCCGCCGGGAGTGAGGGGTGAGGGCAGGCCTTGCGAGGGTTTCCGCCCGCCGGGGAGAGGGCAGACGTTGCGCGAGCCAACCCCGCTTCAGCTTTGTCGGATGTCGGACTCGAGCATCTCCGGTTCTTCGTCGTAGTCGGAGATGATGATCTCGCGGTTGTGGGCATCGGTCGACGACGGCGTGAAGAAACCCTCGACGAGGTCGGCGACCTCTTCGTGCGACGTGCCTCGCTTGACCGTGGCCAGCGCGTAGACGACGTGCCCGTCGTCGACGACCGACAAGAAACCGACGCGGCGGCCGTCTTCCACCGACCACAGATCCCACGACTCGCCCGCCTGGGTGCGCGTCACGCGCGTGGCGTAGAACGTGCGGGGCTCGTGCCGGGTGATGGGTGTGATCTTGGGATCGCGGGGCAAAGTGTCGTCTCCGTCGGAAGAATAGGAAACGCGAGAATAACGGCCGCCGCCGCTTCGGGCAAGCGTTGAGGGCCGAGTTCCGAGGTCGGGAACCCTGTTGGGGTTCTGAGTACTACGTCTCGCCCAAACAGAGATCGAGCCAGAACGTCGCGCCCTGGCCAGGCGTGCTCTCGACCCCCACCGTGCCGCCGTGCCCCTCGGCGATCGCACGGCAGATGAAGAGCCCCAACCCCATCCCACCCGCGATCTCGGCCGTGCTCGGCGCGCGGTAATAGCGTTCGAAGATGCGTTCGCGGTCCTCGGGACGGATGCCCGGCCCGTGATCGGTCACCTCGATGCGCACGCGGTCGCCGGCCAGGCTCATCCGCACCTGGATCGGCGCGCGCTCCGGCGCGTACTTGGCCGCGTTGTCGAGGAAGTTCGAGAGCACCGACGCGAGGCGCTCGGCGTCGGCGGTGTGCACGACCGCCGCCGCCGGTAGGTCGCACACGATGCGCTGCGGGTGTCCGCGGCGGAACGTCTCGACGGTCTCTTGCACCAGGCCTCGCAGATCCACCGGCGTGAGCCGCAGCGCGAGACGGCCGGTGTCGATGCGAGCCGTGTCGAGCAGATCGTTGACCAGCTGGGCGATCCGCCGCACCTGACCGCGCGCGAACCGCAGGTCTTCGAGCGCGATCGCGTCGCCCATCCCCGCGCGCCGCTCGCATAGCTGCAGCGTCATTGTCAGCGGGCCGAGCGCGTTCTTGATCTCGTGCGCCGCTATACCCAGCACGTGGTCGGCCTCGAGCACACCGCTCGAAGGCGGGTCCTGTGGGGCGTCGTCACGCTCGTCCCGGCTCATGCTCACGCTCGCTCGACGATGGTCGAGATGCCCTGGCCGACGCCGATACACATCGTGGCCAGGCCGTAACGAGCGCCGCGCCGGGCAAGCTCGTGCACGAGCGTGGTCAGCATGCGCGCACCCGAACAGCCGAGCGGATGCCCGAGCGCGATCGCTCCACCGTTCACATTGACGATGGAGGGGTCAAGGCCGAGCTCGGTCATGCACGGGATCGACTGCGCCGCGAAGGCCTCGTTGAGCTCGACCAGGTCCAGCTTGGCCGCGCCGATTCCCGCGCGCTCCAGCGCCTTGCGCGTCGCGGGGATGGGTCCCTCGCCCATGTAGCGCGGCTCGACGCCGGCGACGGCGTTGGCGACGATGCGTGCGAGTGGGGCCTTGGTGCCTCCCGCGCCGCTCGCCGCTCTGCTCAATTTTGCGAGCCCGCTCTCCGACGCCAGCAACACCGCGGCGGCGCCGTCGTTGATCCCCGACGAATTGCCGGCGGTCACCGTGCCACGCTCCTTGCGGAACACAGGGCGCAGCGCCGCCAGCGCTTCGGCTGTGGTGTCGGGGCGCGGGTGCTCGTCCGTTTCGAAGCGGCGGGGCGCACCGGCATCGCCGCCTTTTTGGCGCTTGTCGCGGCCATCGAGCTCGACGGCACAGAGCTCGCCGGCGAAGCGTCCGGCCGCGTGCGCGGCGCCCCACCGGCGCTGGCTCTCGAGCGCGAAGGCATCCTGCGCCTCGCGCGTGACGTTGTATTTCTCGGCGACCAGCTCCGCGGTCTCGCCGAGCGCGTGCGTGCCGTACAGCGCCTCCATCTTCGGATTCACGAAGCGCCAGCCGAGCGTGGTGTCGGCCATGGTGACGTCGCCGCGCGGAAACGCCGCGCTTGGTTTCGCCATCACCAGCGGCGCGCGCGACATCGACTCGACGCCGCCCGCGATCAGAAGATCCGCGTCGCCGACGGCGATCGCGCGTGCGCCGTCGCTGACCGCCATCAGGCCCGAGCCGCACAGGCGGTTGACCGTCCCGCCCGGCACCGACGGCGGCAGTCCGCCGAGCAGCGCGCTCATGCGGGCGACGTTGCGGTTGTCCTCGCCGGCCTGGTTGGCGCAGCCGAACAGCACGTCATCGATCGCCGCCGGATCGGCGCCGGTGCGGCGCACGATCTCGCGGATCACGATCGCGCCCAGATCGTCCGGACGCACGCCGGCCAGCGCGCCGCCGTAGCGCCCGATCGGGGTGCGCACCGCATCGACAACGAAGACCGGCCGCAGGGTCGACGCCATCCCGACACTGTACGGGACAGGCCGCCCGCGCGCTACAGGCCCAGGGCTTTGAGGCGCTCCACGGCCTCACGCAGGCGCGCCTTGTCGGCGCACACCGTGAGGCGGATGTAGCCCTCGCCCGCGGCGCCGAAGCCGGTCGCGGGCGTCGCGACGACGCCCGCGTCGGTCAGCAGGCGTGCGGTGAAGTCGATCGACGAGACGCCGCGCGGGTTCGCGATCAATGTGTAGAAGCTCGCCTTCGGCGTGAGCACGTCGAAGCCGGCGGCTGCGAGGCCGCCGCACAGAACGTCGCGCCGCTCGCGATAGATCTCGCGCTGCTTGGCGACGCACGATTGATCGCCGGTGAGCGCCGCGATCGCCGCGCGCTGAACGGCGTCGAAGCAACCCGAGTCGACGTTGGTCTTCACCTGGCCGAGGCCCGCGACCAGCGTCGGGTTGCCGCACGCCCAGCCGACGCGCCAGCCGGTCAGGTTGTAGGTCTTCGACAGCGAGTGGAACTCGATACCGACCTCCATCGCGCCCGGCGTCTGCATGAACGACGGCGGCGGCGACTCGTAGTACATCTCGCTGTACGCGAGGTCGCTGGCGACGATCACGTCGTTCTTCTGCGCGAACGCCACGACCCTTTCGTAGAAGCCCGGCGCGGCCAGCGCCGCGGTCGGGTTGTTGGGGTAGTTGATCCAGAGGACCTTCGCGCGCCGCGCGATGTCGGCGGGGATCGCGTCGAGGTCGGGCAGGAAGCCGTTCTCGCGGCGCAGCGGCAGGAAGTACGGCTCGCCGCCCGCGAAGCGGGTGAGCGTCGCGTAGACTGGATAGCCCGGGTCGGGGCAGAGCACGATGTCGCCGGGGTTCACGAACGCGAACGGAAAGTGGGCGATAGCCTCCTTCGAGCCGATCACGCAGATCACTTCGCGCGCCGGATCGAACGTCAAGCCGAAGCGCGTCTTCATGAAGCTGGCGGCGGCGCGGCGGAAGTCCTCCATGCCGACGTACGACGGATAGCGGTGCGTGCTGGGATCGCGGCTCGCGCTGGCCAGCGCCTCGACGATGTGCGCCGGGGTCGGCAGATCCGGATCGCCGATGCCCAGGTCGATGAGGTCGCGGCCCTTCTTGCGCTCTTCGTTCTTGAGCGCGTCGATCTTCGCGAACAGGTAGGGGGGCAACTCTCGGATGCGGTGGGCCAGCTCGATCTTCATGGTGAGGCGGTTTTTACCACAGGGGGGACCGGCCGCGACCGTCGCTTGACACCGTCGGCCGACCGCCTATCCTCTGGCGCGAAATGGCCGAAACTACCAAAACGACCACAAAAGCAGCCCCCGCCGCCAAGGCGTCCGCGCCCGCCAAGAAGAAAGCCGCCGGCAAGGCGACTCCGGCGGTGACCGACGGGCCGAAGTGCCGCGAGGCGAAGTGCAAGCAGCCCGTTCGCGCCAAGGGCCTGTGCCGCAAGCACTTCATTGGCTGGCGGCGCGGCGAGGTCGGCAAGAAGCATCAGTACAAGGTTTGTTCCAAGGAAGGATGCCGCAAGCCGCGCGCGCACGGCGGCCTCTGTGAAGAGCACAGCGGCAAGGGCGCGCCGGCCGAGGGCGCCGCCGCCTAAAGCGGCTCTCGGCGCTGCCCGCTCGTGCAGAAGATCGTCATCCGCGGCGGCGCTCGATTGCGCGGAGAAGTCCGCGTCTCGGGCGCCAAGAACGCGGCGCTCCCGATTCTCGCCTCGTCACTGCTTGCGCAGGGGCGATCGATCTATCGCAATGTGCCCGCGCTCGGCGACGTGCGCACCATGGGGCGCCTGCTGGCCAAGCTGGGCGCCGAGATCGAAGACAAGCCGGCCGGCACGATGGTGGTCGACGCGACCCGCATCACCGAGCTCGAGGCGCCCTACGAGCTGGTGAAGACCATGCGCGCGTCGGTGCTGGTGCTCGGCCCGCTGTGCGCCCGCTACGGACGTGCGCGCGTGTCGCTGCCCGGCGGCTGCGCGATCGGTGCGCGGCCGATCGACCAGCACTTGAAGGGCCTGGCGGCCATGGGCGCGCGCATCGAGCTCGAGCACGGCTACGTCAGCGCGCGCGCCAAGCGGCTGCGTGGCGCGACGATCGTCTTCGACCTGGTCACGGTCACCGGCACCGAGAACTTGATGATGGCGGCCGCGCTCGCCAAGGGGCGCACCACGCTGGAGAACGCGGCGCGCGAGCCCGAGGTCGAGGAGCTGGCGCGCGTGCTCAACAAGATGGGCGCGCGCGTGCACGGCGCGGGCACCTCGCTGATCACCATCGAGGGCGTCGATGAGCTGCAGCCGGTGGAGCACTCGATCATCCCCGATCGCATCGAGGCCGGGACGCTGCTGGTCGCCGCGGCGATCACGCGCGGCGACGTGCTGGTCCGCGACTGCCTGCCCGAGCACCTGGACGCGGTGCTGGCCAAGCTGCGCGCGTCGGGCGTCGAGGTCAGCGCCGACGGCGACGGGATCCGGGTGCGTGGCAAGGGCGACCTGAAACCCTGCGACATCTCGACGCAGCCGTTCCCGGGCTTTCCCACCGACATGCAGGCGCAGTTCATGGTGCTGATGACGCGCGCGCGCGGCCAGTCGGTGCTGTCGGAGACGATCTTCGAGAACCGCTACATGCACGTGCCCGAGCTGCAGCGCATGGGCGCCGACATCGTGGTCGAGGGGCGCACGGCGATCGTGCGCGGCCCCACCAAGCTGACCGGCGCGACCGTGATGGCCACCGACCTGCGCGCGTCGGCGTCGCTGGTGCTGGCTGGCTTGATCGCCGAGGGCACGACGGAGATCCTGCGCATCTATCACCTCGACCGCGGGTACGATCGGCTGGACAAGAAGCTGCGCGCGCTGGGCGCCGATGTGCGCCGCGCGAAGGGAACGCTGTGAAAGAACGCTCCAAGGAACGCGCGAAGACGACCTCGTCCAAGGCTGTCGAGACCAACGGCGCGGGCGCGATGCTCACGCTGGCGCTGCCGCGCGGGCGCATCCTCGACGAGGCGCTGGTGGTCTTCAAGCGCGCGGGCCTCGACCTCGGTGCCGCCGACAAGGCACGCGCCGGACGCAAGCTGATCATCCCGATCGAGGAGCTCGGGCTGCGCGTGCTCATCGTGCGCGACACCGACGTGCCGGCTTACGTCGAGCACGGCGCCGCCGATCTCGGTATCGCCGGCCGCGACGTGCTCGAGGAGCAGGACCGGGATCTCTACGAACCGCTCGACCTCGGGATCGGACGGTGTCGCATGGTGGTCGCCGAGCCCGAGGGCAAGCCGGTCGACGAATCGGCGCAGGTGCACCTGCGCTACGCCACGAAGTTTCCCGAGATCACGCGGCGCTTCCTGCAGGCGCGCGGCACCGTGGCTGAGATCATCAAGCTCTACGGCTCGATCGAGATCGCGCCGCTGGTGGGGCTCGCCGATCGCATCGTCGACCTGGTGTCGTCGGGCGAGACGCTGCGCCAGCACCACCTGCGCGAGGTGGAGACGATCTTCCCGGTGTCGGCACGCCTGTGCGTGGGGCGCGCCGCCGCCAAGCTGCGCGGCGATCGCATCGACGACATCATCGCCCGGCTGCGCCGCGTGATCTGACGGCAACGCACAGCAAGCCCTCTCTCGGACGGTTCCGGTCCCCTCGCCCCCGTCCGCGGGGGAGAGGGTTAGGGAGAGGGGCCGTCGGGCGCCGCGGCTCGCAAGGCCTGCCCTCTCCCTAACCCTCCCCCCGCAGACGGGGAGAGGGGATCGGAACAGAAGTCCGTTACTTCTTCGCCGGCGCCGCGGGGGCCGGCGTCGCGGCGGCGGTCTTCGGCGCGGCGGCCGGGGCGGGAGCGGCGCCTGTCTTCGCCATCGGGGCCGCCGGAGCAGCGGCCGGAGCCGCGGCAGCCGCGGGCGCTTCGGCCTTGCTCAGCAGCTCGAGGTCGACGTTGATCGTCACCTCGTCACCGACGAGCACGCCGCCGGCGGCCTCGAGCGGCTTGTTCCAGGTCAGGCCCCAGTCCTTGCGGTTGATCTTGGTGGTGGCGCTGGCGCCGCTGCTGGTCGTACCGAACGGGCTCTTCATTGGCGCCGTCGGGCCGTCGACCGCCAGCGTGACCGACTTGGTCACGCCGTGCATGGTCAGATCGCCGGTGACCTTGAACTTGGCCTTGCCTGCCTTCTCGATCTTCGTCGACTTGAACGTGATCGTCGGGAACTTGGCGACGTCGAAGAAGTCGGGCGACTTGAGGTGCCCGTCGCGCTTCGGCTCGTGGGTGTCGATCGTGCTCGCGTCGATCGTCAGCTCGATGTTGCTCTTTGTCGGGTTCTTGTCGTCCAGATTGAGCGTGCCGTTGATCTTGTCGAAGCGGCCCTTCGCCGTCGAGACCATCATGTGCTTGACCGAAAACTCGGTCGACGAGTGGGCAGAGTCGATCTCCCAGACGCTGGCGCGCGCCGGCGCCGTGTACGCGGCCAGGCCCAGAGCGACGAATCCCAGTGCGAGTGATTTCATGTCTTCTCCTGTTGCTATGTGACGGGAATCAGAGACGCCCTTAGATGGCACGATGTGGAAAAAAGGCAAAGCCTTCTGTGACGCAGGTGCACGCCCAAAAGTGGATCGCCGTCGCTGAAGTCAGTAACTGCGCTGAATTATGAAGTTTTACCGAAATATTTAGCACTCTCGTGGTTCGCTTGACAG
>Ga0265342_10004450_pt1 | contig 11038 bp, 12 predicted proteins | sample 4CB327metaG_FD_203125 | JGI IMG/M metagenome (GOLD analysis project Ga0265342, IMG submission 203125) | Rhizosphere microbial communities from Carex aquatilis grown in University of Washington, Seatle, WA, United States - 4-CB3-27 metaG | ecosystem: Host-associated > Plants > Roots >...
TCGGCGACATCGCCGAGGCTATCCGCTTATCGTTGAAGGCGACCTCGAAGCACCTTGCCATTCTCACGGCCGCGGATGTGCTGGAGCGGGAGCAACGGAGCGTGCAGATGTTCTATCGGATATCAGGTGAGTGCCCGGACATCGTGCGCACCCTCCTCACTCATCTCTAATTCGCGCGAATGGGCGAATACATGCATGTGGAAATAGATGCGGGTATGAATGTGGGTATGAATGCGGGTACCGATGCCGCTACCGGTACGGTTCTCACACGGCTCTCACGCCTGGTATACTTTTCGGATATGAAAATTACATTGAAGACGAGCAAGGGAGATATCGGTATTGAAATGATGGAGAAGGAGGCGCCGAAGACGGTGGCGAATTTTACGAAGCTTGCGAAGAGCGGCTTTTACGATGGTACGAAATTCCATCGGGTCATTAAGGATTTTATGATCCAGGGCGGCGACCCGCAGACGAAAGATGATGCCTTGATGGCGCGATGGGGAACCGGCGGGCCGGGATACCAATTTGAGGATGAGATACATGCGAAGAATGAGAATGCGGTAGGGACTATCGCAATGGCGAATGCGGGCCCCAATACCAACGGTTCGCAATTTTTCATCAACGCCGCCGACAACAATTTCCTCGATACGAAACACACCGTATTCGGCAAGGTCGTCTCCGGCATGGACGTTGTGAATGCAATCCAGGACGTGGATACCGAAGGAGCCGATAGGCCAAGGGATGCGGTCGTTATCGAGAAGGTTACGGTAGCGTAGCAAGCCACTCGCGAGCGAGCACAATATCTTGCGGAGTCAGCCGATGCTCGCTTTGCGTCGTGCGAGGCGTGCTTGAAGCACCCACGGAGCGCAACGCCGAATCAAGGCGCGCGGCGTCACCCTTTGGGACCATGCTGTCGAATTCTCCGGAGCCGATGAATATGGGAAGTCCGCCGAGCGGCGAGAGGGTGTCGGGGAGCGCCGCCGACATCGGTCGCAAGAGTATGGCCGCTTTGAGGAGGCGCGGCTGCGTACAGATGAGGTGGAGCAGGACATTTGCTCCGTTGGAGAAGCCGACGCCTATCGTTTGCGAGAGCTCGAAGGCGTGCTTTTCCGCGGCTGCCTCGATGAACGCGCCAAGCTCGCGGCTTCGCTTCGCGAGGTCTGCGCGATCGAAGACGCCTTCCGATATCCTTTTGAAATACCGGTTCATCCCGTTCTCGGATACGTTGCCGCGCACGCTCGCGAGGTGCGCGTGCAGATCGAGCTCTTCGCCGAGCGGGATGATGTCGCGCTCGTTGCCGCCGGTCCCGTGCAGGAGGAGGAGCGTGCGCGGGCCGTCGCGTTTTTCGTAGAGGTAGGTGTAGCCGGCGAGTATCTCGGTCATGAGGGAAGCTTGAGAGGGGGCAATAGGCGGACGATCTCTTCCCGGTGCGGCTCATACTGCGGGGGAAGACGAAGCGAGCTTCCCAGCGAGGCGAGCGGCTCGTCCACGGTAAAGCCCGGTGAATCGGTCGCTATTTCAAAAAGGATGCCGCCCGGTTCCCGGAAATAGACCGAATGGAAATACATGCGGTCGATGACGGGTGTGGCGTCCATGCCGATAGCGAGCATTTCTTCGCGGATCTTCAGCTCGTCCGCATCGCTCTTCGCGCGGAAGGCCACGTGGTGGAGTGTTCCAGCGCCCATCGCTCCTCTCGGAAGATCGGGGGCGACCCGGACGTAGAGATATCGCGCGTGCGAGTCTCCCGGCGTCGCATACCGGAATACGGAATCGGATGCGCCGTCGGGGACGTAACCGAAGCGCTCCGTGAGGAACGAGCGGGTCTTCTCGGAGCCGTCCTCGGTGAGCGTCACCGCATGGAATCCCTGTATCGCGTATTCCTCCGGCATTTGCGGCGAGGTCCACGGAATGATGCGGGAAGGCGGGTCTTCCGGCACGAGTTCAAGCTCGAGGCCGTCGGGGTCGGAGAGAGAAAGGTATGCGGCGCCGAAGCGTTCGCGCTCCTCGAACGGCACTTTCTTCCCCGCGAGATATTTTTTCCAAAAGGGGAGCGAGGCGGGAGGGACGGCGAACGCTATCGCGGTAATTTCGCCCGTTCCCGTCACACCTTTCCCGACACCTGGCCACGCGAAGAAGGTGAGTGCGGTACCCGGCTCGCCGGACTCGTTGCCGAAGTAGAGGTGGTACGCGCGCGGGTCATCGAAATTGACAGTGAGCTTCACGAAACGCAGGCACAATATGCCCGAATAAAAATCGATGTTCTTCTGCGGGTCGCCGGTAATGCCGGTGATGTGGTGAATGCCGGGCGTGTGCATAAAAGGGAGTATACAATAGGGGCATGAAAGCCCATCCGGACACGCAGATAGGGCACGTGCATCTCACGGTGGCCGATTTGGAGCGCTCGCTCCACTTCTATCGCGACATTCTGGGATTCGAAGTGACAGCGCGCTACGGAGATTCGGCGGTATTCCTCTCCGCCGGCGGCTACCATCATCACATCGGCCTCAATACATGGGCGGGGAAAGGTGCGCCTCCGCCAGTGAAGGGGCATGCGGGCCTGTACCACTTCGCAATACTGTTCCCGACGAGGAAAGAATTGGCGAAGATATTCAAGCGGCTCATCGATGCGGACTATCCGCTCACCGGGACGGCCGACCATGGCGTCTCGGAAGCCTTGTACCTCGACGACCCGGACGGCATCGGCGTCGAGTTGTATGCCGACCGCCCGCGCAAAGAATGGAAGGTGGGGAACGACGGAACGGTGGAAATGAAGACCGAGCCTCTCGATATCGAAAACTTGCTTTCGGAAGGGGAATGATAAGATGCGCGTATGATGACGTACGTGCGCGCGTACCACCGATGGGTCCTGATAGGCCTGCTGCTTGGCGCCCTGGCGTGTCTCCTCATTCCCTTGAGCATGCGCGCAGCGGTGTCGCCCTTTGTGTACCCCTCCGTCGACACGGTGCCGAAGGCCGAGGTCGCGATTGTTTTGGGCGCCTCGGTCGTTGACGGCAAGCCGTCTCCCATACTCGCCGACAGGGCTAATGCCGCTATAGCGCTCTATGATGCAGGCAAGGTCTCGAAGATATTAGTGACGGGCGACAATGGCGCGCTCTCGCACGACGAGGTGACACCGGTCCGCGAATACTTGCTTGCCGCCGGAGTGGCGCCGGAGGATATTTTCCTTGACCATGCCGGATTCGATACCTACAGCAGCATGTACCGTGCCGAATCCGTCTTCCAGGCGCAATCGGCTATCATCGTGACGCAGGATTTTCATTTGCCGCGAGCGCTTTGGATAGCGCGCCACCTCGGCCTCACGGCGTACGGCCTCACGGCCGCGGGCGCCACGAATTCCGTCTATGATTATTTACGGGAAATTCCCGCATCGTTCAAGGCGGTCCTGGATGTGGCGACGCGACGGGAGCCGAAATATTTGGGAAATACGTATCCGTTGACGGGGGATGGGCAGCCTACATGGTATTAGGGCGGCGTTCGTCCCGCATACTTTTGGGGTCGGGAATTTTCTGGTGAAAATTCCCTCCGTTTCGCGCCGCCGCGCTGCAAAGACCCCAAAAGTATGCGGGACGAACTGCCTTAGATGGTAAGAGAATCCAATGCAGTGATGTCTTCGGGGGTGAGTTTCCAGTCGAAGACGTCGGCGTTCTCTTTGAGACGCTCCGGATTGGATGATTTGGGGATGACGATGGTGCCATGTTCGAGGCACCAGCGGATCATTACTTGCGCGGGAGTTTTGCCGCGCTTTTGTGCGATGTCCTGGATCGTGGCGTCGTGAAGTTTCGTGCCGCGGGTGAGCGGGGAGTAGGCTTCGAGGACGATATTCTTTTTGTTGCAGTATTCGAGCAGGTCTTTCTCGTAATCGAACGGGCTGAACTTCACCTGGTTCACGGTAGGTGGAATGTGCGTGTAGGTGAGGAGTTTTTCTATCTCGTCAATGCCGTAATTGGAAATGCCTATCGAGCGCGCGAGTTTTTCTTCATATATTTTCTCGAGTGCGGTCCACACGCCTTTTGGCATGAGGGGAATGGGCCAGTGGACGAGGTAGAGGTCGACGTAGCCGAGTCCCAGCTTCTCGAGGCTTTTCTCGAATGCTTTCCGGGGCGTGAAAAAGTCGGTCGGCCAGAGTTTGGTCGTGAGAAATATTTCTTCGCGCGGGATGCCGCTCGTACGGATGGCTTCGCCCACGCTTCTTTCGTTGCCGTACAAAGTCGCGGTATCGATGAGGCGGTAGCCCATTTCGAGCGCCACCTTTACTGCGTCGCCCGCTTCTTTTCCGTCGTCCATTTTCCACGTGCCCAATCCGAAGACCGGCATCTCGATGCCGTTATTGAGCTTCACGGCGGGGATGTTCATCGTTTCCATAGTAGCGATTCTGATATGTGCGAAGCGTGAAGGACTGTAATATTCACGAGCTTTTAACGTCTCCAAGTATATACTTCATGATATGAATTGGCTCGCCCTACATATAAGTGCGTTCTTCTTCGCACTCAGCGCGTTCTTGGGCTTCGGCGGGGGAGTCGCATGGATGCCACCGCCGACGACCCAAACGGTCGCCTGCACCACGGAAGCGAAGGAGTGCCCCGACGGCTCCTACGTGGGCCGCACAGGCCCCGATTGCGCGTTCGCTCTGTGTCCCACAACGCCCGCTCCCGCCCCAAAACCAACTCCTGCCCCTACTCCCACACCCGTTCCCTCAAAGGTCAGCATCGTTTCGATACAACCCGCATCAGGCGGGGTGGGTACGACGGTCACGATCGGCGGCTCCGGCTTTACGAGCGATAATACGGTGCATTTCGGCACGGGTGTCATTGAGGATGTGGCGTCCTCGCCGGCCGTATTCAACTGTCCGATGATACCGGCCGGCTCGAGCAATACCGGGTGCGGCGGCTACTCGGAGCTCATTACCTTTACGGTGCCGAGCAGCCTCAACCCTGCCTGCTACTATTCCAACCCGCGTTGTCTCATTGCCTCGCAGGAAACACAGCCGGGCAGCTACCAGATAACGGTTTCCAATGCGAACGGAACAAGCAACGCCGCCACCTTCACGGTGACTGATCCGTCGGTATCGCAGGGAGTTACCCTCCGCGCCATCACGCCGAATTCCGGCCCGGTCGGGACGACGGTGACGCTCACTGGATTCGGCTTTACCTCCGACAATGTCGTTCACTTCGGCGGCGGCGCGATCGCGAACGTGCCCATCGCATCTTCGATTGCGGTCGCCTGCACGACAGACCCTTCGTGCATTCCCGGTATACGGCAAACGCTGACGTTCACCGTGCCGTTCTCGGTCGGCCCGTACTGCCCGTCCGGCACGATGTGTCCGATGTACATGCAGGAAATAACGCCGGGCACCTACACCGTGTACGTACAGAATGGCAACGGCAGTAGCAATTCCGTTTCGTTCACCGTCACAGGTGCAGGTTCGGTGCAAACGCTCTCGGTAAATGGCCTCGATGCGCCGACCACGCTCGCGCTCGGGCAGGTAGGCACGTGGACGGTTCATGCGACCGCGACGTCGGGAACGCAGCTTCACTACTCGGTCGTGTGGGGCGATGAAGCCGCGCAAGGCTCTGCCATCATGGCGCCGGCTCCGAGCAACATCCAGACCTCGGCGACCTTCACCCACGCATACGAGCACAGTGGCGTCTACACGCCGACATTCACCGTCACCGACGATACGGGTGCTTCGGCATCTGTCGGCGGAAGCATCACGGTCACGCCGCTCTACTAATTTGATACTATGCGGGCATGGAAGTGCCCGCACGTAAGTTCGTCCTCTTTGATTTCGATGGCGTCATCGCGAATTCGATGGCGCTTTCGTTCGACGTTTCGCAGCAGTTCCATCCGGAGCTCGACCATGATTCGTATCGGGAACTATTCGAAGGCAATGTGTACCGCTCGCTCGAAGAAATGCGCGGAACACCGGACACTGGCCATCGCGACCGATATTTCGCGGAGTACGTGCCGCGGTTGCACAGCGAAGTCGAAATCATCCCCGGCATCGATGCCGTCATCAATTCGCTGAGCGCTGAGTACACGCTCTCGGTTGTGTCCTCGACGCCGTCGTCGGCGATACGGACCTTTCTCTCGGCCCACGAACTGCTCGAGAAATTTCCCGACATTTTGGGGGTTGACGTGCATACGAGCAAGGTCGAGAAGATGCGCATGCTCTTCGAGAAATACGCGACCGATGCCGCTCATTGCGTCTTCATCACGGATACGCTGGGCGATATGCGCGAAGCGCAAGAACACCGCATGGGGACGATAGGAGTGTCGTGGGGTTTGCACACGCGTGCGACCCTCCAAGAGGGGATGCCATTCCGCATCGTACGGCAGCCCGCGGAGATTCCCGACGCCGTCGAGGATTACTTTGCGCGTGGATGAGGGCATTCATCCGCGTGCGGAGTGAAATACCTTCCGGTCGGCGCGTGTACTAGCGTGTATGAAGCGCCACAGAAGAAGCACATCCCCGCCGTCGCGCACGAAGAAGCGCCGCGCCCTTCCAAAAGGCACTCATCAGAACGTCTGGGAGCGCGCGAAGGCGCAGCTTGCGAAAGCATCGGCGCTCACGAAGCTGCCGCCTCTACTCGCCGCACACCTCGGCGCCCACGACCGCATCATCGAGGTTTCCATCCCGCTTGAAATGGACGACGGCCGCGTCGAGGTCTTTAAAGGATTCCGCGTGCAGCACAACAACATTCGAGGCCCGTACAAGGGCGGATTGCGGTACCACCCGCAAGTTGACATGGATGAAGTGAAAGCGCTCGCGTTCTGGATGACGGTGAAGAACGCCGTCGTCGATGTGCCGTTCGGCGGCGGCAAAGGCGGCGTCGCCGTCGACCCGAAGAAACTTTCCAACGCCGAACTTGAACGGCTCACGCGCGCCTTCGCCCGCAGGCTCGCGCACGTCATCGGTCCCTCCATCGACGTTCCGGCACCCGACGTGAACACGGGTTCGGAGACGATGGGGTGGATTGCCGACGAGCACGCGAAGCACGCGGGGGTACACACGCCGGCGGTCGTCACCGGGAAATCGATCGCGCATGGCGGCTCGGAGGGCCGCACGGAGGCGACCGGGCAGGGCGGCGCATACGTCCTGGCAGCAGTTTTGCATGCGCTCGGCAAAAAACCGGAAGGCATGACGGTCGCCATACAAGGTTTCGGCAATGTCGGGAGCCACCTCGCGCGCTCCGTACAGGCGATGGGCATGAAGGTCGTCGCTATCTCGGATTCCAAGGGAGGTATATATATGAAGAGCGGGATCGCGGATATCGATAGTATCGAACGCTACAAGAAGGAGCACGGAACGCTTTCGGGGGCCGAACGCGGCGCTGCCGACATTTCAGGCGACGAGATCCTCACGCTCCCCGTCGACGTCGTCGTGCCGGCGGCGCTGGAGAATGCGGTGACAAATGGGAATGCGCGCCGCATCAAGGCTTCGGTCGTGCTGGAAATGGCGAACGGTCCGCTCACGACGGAGGCAGACCAGATACTTGCGAAGAAGGGAGTAGTTGTCATTCCCGACGTGCTCGCGAACGCCGGCGGCGTCGCCGTATCCTATTTCGAGTGGTACCAGAATATACACCACGAGCAGTGGAAGAAAGATGATGTGTTCGCGCGTTTGAAGGAGCGCATGGAGACGGCGGCGGATTCCGTCGTTGCGATGTCGAAAAAACTTTCAGTGCCGCTGCGCGAGGCGGCGTACGTCGTGGCGCTTGAGCGGATACGGGACTCTGAGTGAGGTCTGCGTACTTTCATCGCGGCCACGGCACCTGTGCTAGTGTGTAGCCATGCCCGTTCTTGAAGTAAAGAATTTGCGCAAGGAATACGGCGATACCGTAGGGGTCGAAGACCTCTCGTTCACAGTCGCGCGCGGAGAGATCGTCGGATTGCTCGGCCCCAACGGCGCGGGGAAGACGACGACGATAAGCACCATTCTCGCGGTCCTGGAGCCGACGCGGGGAAGCATTCGCATTGACGGGCGCGACGTGCAGCGGGAGAGGAGCGCAGCGCTCTCGGCGACGAATTTCGCCGCCGTGTACGCGCAGCTTCCGGGCAATCTCACGGTTGAGCAGAATATGCGCATTTTCGGCATGCTCTACACCGTGCCGCATCTTGAGAAACGCATCCGCGAGGTTATAAAAGAATTCGAACTCGAACGTTTTGCGGATACGAAAGCAGGGGTCCTCTCTTCCGGCGAGCAGACGCGCGTCTCGCTCGCAAAAGCGATGCTGAACGAGCCGCGGCTTCTTCTCCTCGACGAGCCGACGGCATCCTTGGACCCCTCGACCGCGCGCGTTATCCGCGAGCAGATACGCGCGTACGCATCGAGCGGGAAGGGCGGCATTCTCTGGACCTCGCACAATATGTTCGAGGTCGAAGCGGTGTGCGACCGCGTGCTGTTCCTCTCGAAAGGAAAGATCCTTCTCGAAGGCGACCCGAAGAAACTGCCGCAGGAGCATGGCACGCCCAACCTCGAGGAGCTTTTTATTAAAGTGGCCCGCGAGCCGCTCTCCGTATCCGTCGAGTAACTATGAACATCACCCGCATATCCGCGATATTCCTCCGATACTTTTACCTCGTGCGGGGCAATTTCCAGCGGCTCGTACAAATGTTCGTGTGGGCGACGTTCGACGTCATTCTCTGGGGATTCATCACGAAGTACCTTGGGGGAGTGGCGGAGGGCGGGATCGCGGCGGTCTCAACGCTCCTCGGCGCCATCATGCTGTGGGATTTTCTTACGCGCGCCATGCAGGGCGTCTCGACCCCGTTCCTCGAAGATGTCTGGGCGCGCAATTTGCTCAACATGTTCGCTTCGCCCCTGAAGCAAGGGGAGTACATCATCGCACTCGCGGCGATAAGCGTCTGCACGAGCTTGATCGGGCTCGTCGTCATGCTCGTACTCGCGTACGCCTTTTTCGGATACTCGCTCTTCAGCCTCGGGCTCATGCTCGTGCCGTTCATTTTTACCCTGTTCCTCTCGGGTATCGCGCTCGGTATTTTCGCGACGTCTGTCTTGCTGCGGCTCGGCCCGTCGTCGGAGTGGTTCATATGGCCGATGCCGGTCGTCTTGAGCCCGTTCGTTGGGATTTTTTATCCGATATCCGTGCTGCCGCAGTGGATGCAAGCGGTCTCGCGAGTCCTCCCGCCCACGTACGTATTCGAAGGCATGCGCGCGGCGCTTCTTGAGGGACAATTTTCCATCTCGTCGCTCGGAATCGGTCTGGGTTTATCGCTTGGGTACGTGGCACTCGCGTACGTCATCTTTGTCCGCACGTATAGAAAAGCAGTGAAGAGCGGGGCAGTCGCGCGGTACAGCGCCGAGAGTTTTTCATAAGCGCTTCATGAAGCGGCGGTCTGATTTTCCGGGCCGGAAAGAAAGCATTTGGTATACTGGAACGTCATGAGAAGTATGAAATACGTTCGATTTTTCTTGTTCGCGGCACTGTTCGCAGTGCCCCTCCCCACATTTGCCGCGAGTTCCTTTGAGGTAACGGGCTGGTTGCCGTACTGGCGTCCGGCTTCATCGACCGCGGATGTGATACCGCACTTGAACGAGCTCACGGAAGTCGACCTCTTCGTGTACACACTGAAGAGCGACGGCTCGCTCCTCGACAACGCGGGATTGAGCCAATCGCCGTGGTCGACACTCATCGCCGCCGCGAAGGCGCAGCACGTGCGCGTCATTCCGACCGTTATGACGGGCAACAGCACGCTCGAGGACGCGATACTTTCGAATTCGGCACGGCGCGTTGCGCTCGAAGATGCCATCGTCGCAATGGTGAATCAGAACGGGTTCGACGGCGTCGAGATCGACTTCGAGGGCAAACTGGCCTCCGACAAGAATTACTTTTCCACTTTCCTGAAAGGCCTCTACCAGCGCATGGGACAGAAGTGGGTCATGTGCGATATCGAAGCGCGCACCCCGACCGACGCGCGATACTACGGCACCGAAGTGCCGCCCGACGCGGAGGTGTACGCCAACGACTTCACGCAGATAAACAAATACTGCGACCGCGTGAAGCTCATGACGTACGACCAGCAGGGCGTTGACTTGCAGCTCGCGGCTTCCGCCGCTTCCTCATCCGAGATCTATGCGCCCGTCGCAGATCCCGTGTGGGTGCAGAAGGTGGTGCAGCTCGCGGAACAATCCATCGCGCCTTCGAAAATACTTATCGGCGTTCCGACCTACGGCTACGAATACGATGTGACGGCGTACGCGCAGAATCAGTACACCTACAATATTTTGTGGACCTTCAATCCGGGCTACGCGTTGCCCATCGCGGCGCAATACGGTGTCGTGCCGCAGAGGAACACCGCCGGCGAAATGTATTTCACCTACACACCCGTTGGCAGCACGACGCAGCCCGTTTCTCTGGGTGGAGTTTCGGCGCTCCTCGCCGCGACCGCCGCAACCGCGTACGCCGATACGTACAATTCCCATCTCGACTTCCACCTCATGGACTGGCCCGACGCTGCCTCAATCGCGCAGAAAGCGGCGCTCGCGAAGCAGCTCGGCGTCCGCGGCATTGCCATCTTCAAACTCGACGGCGGGGAAGACCCCAATATATGGAGCGTGCTCACCGGGACGGCGCAGTCGGTCACTACCGCGTCCGTTACTCCCACGGGAGGAGGCGCTTCGACTGGCGTTCCGAGCGGCGGCACGTCTTCTTCGGCATCGATTACGCGCGCGCTCGACCTCGGGTCGACTGGCGAGGATGTCCGCACGCTCCAAAAGATATTGAATTCAAATCCTGCGACGCAGGTGGCTTCGAGCGGGGGAGGCGCACCCGGCAATGAGACGACGTTCTTCGGTCCTGCGACGCAGAGCGCCGTCGAGAAATTCCAGGTGAAGTACAGCATTGCCGGAGCGGGCAGCGCCGGATACGGTTACGTCGGTCCTGCGACGCGCGCGAAGCTCAATTCCATTCTTGCGGGTCTCTAGCCAGGGCCTCTGGGGATTTGCATCCGGCGCGAGTAGTGTAGAATGGAGCCACTATGCCTCCGGAAGTCGGAA
>Ga0265342_10004457_pt1 | contig 11020 bp, 11 predicted proteins | sample 4CB327metaG_FD_203125 | JGI IMG/M metagenome (GOLD analysis project Ga0265342, IMG submission 203125) | Rhizosphere microbial communities from Carex aquatilis grown in University of Washington, Seatle, WA, United States - 4-CB3-27 metaG | ecosystem: Host-associated > Plants > Roots >...
GGGATGCCCCAGTAGCGCTGGCGCGAGATGCACCAGTCGCGGGCCTCCTTGATCCAGTCATAGAACCGGGCGCTGCCGGCCCATTCGGGGTACCACGTGACTTTTGCCACTTCCTCAAGCATCAGGTCCCGCATCTCCGAGGCTTTCAGGAACCACTGGGAGGTGGCCCGGAAGATGATCGGGGTCTTGCAGCGCCAGCAGTGGCCATAGCGGTGAGTAACTTTCTCTTGTGCAAGGAGGTGGGGGCCGAGTGCAACGAGGACGTTCTCGTTAGAGTCCCGCACGTACTGGCCGGCAAACTCCCCGGCCTCGTCTTTGAACTTCCCGGCGCCGTCGACCGGGCAGACGATCGCGAGGCCTTCCTTTGTACCGAGCACGTAGTCGTCCCAGCCGTGGCCGGGAGCGATATGGACCATACCGGTGTTTTCCAGCGTGACGAAGTCCGCAACAACGACCTTGTGGTCGATATCCCGCTGGAGCGGTACCTGTGCAAGGAGCGGGGAATCGTACGTCCACCCTGCGAGGTCTGCACCCTTCTTTGTTTCAAGGATGGTAAAATCCTTGTACCGGGCTTTCTTGAGCACGGCTTTCACGAGCGGTTCTGCTATCCAGAGGAGTTCTTCAGTTCCGTCTTTCTTTGCGAGTACCTTTGCGTACTCAACGTCCCTGGCAACGGCAACCGCAACATTGGCAGGGAGTGTCCACGGGGTTGTTGTCCAGATGACGAGGGATTCGCCATCCCTGCTCCGCAGGGGGAACTTGACGAAGACTGAGGGGTCGCTCTCGTCCCAGTACTCCACCTCGGCGTCAGCGATAGCCGTCTCGCACCGGGGGCACCAGTTTACCACGCGGTGGCCGCGTTCGAGCATTCCTTTCTCTTCGGCTTTTGCCAGGGTCCACCACGCGGCTTCAATATATTCGGGTTTCACGGTCTGGTACGCGCCGGCGAAATCCAGCCAGACGCCCAGGCTCTCGAACTGGTCGTCCATCAGTTTCTTGTTCGTGACCGCGAACTCCCGGCACTTTTCGATAAATGCCTCTATCCCGAACTTCTCGATATCTTTCTTGGATGCAAACCCGAGCTCCTGTTCGACCTTGACCTCTATGGGAAGGCCGTGCATGTCGTACCCCGCCCGGTCAATCACGTGGCGCCCGTTCATACGGTGATAGCGCAGGATACTGTCTTTGAGTATCTTGTTCCACGCCGTCCCGATATGGATATGGCCGGTGGTATACGGCGGGCCGTCTACAAAAAAGAACGCCTTTCCCGCGCTGTGGTGCTGCCTGACCTCCCGGTAGGTGTCATGGGTGCGCCAGTATACCTGGACCTCACGCTCGATCTCTCTGATATTGAAGTTCGCGTCAACTTCCTTCACAAAACCCCTCTTCCTCTCACAGGCCTATAAAATACTGTGCGTGAAGAAATGTTGGCGCCACAGCACAAAGTAGTTTTTCTTATCAATAGGTGGCTGCCTGCACATCCCGCTGCCCGGGGTTTGCGGGTCAAAACCTGCTGTAACCGGCGGTACTCATTCAGACCGGGAGGTAATTCCCGGATCTGGATCGTAACCAATATATGGGAATCTTATAGATTGAACATCATGAACATCCCCCGATATTATGTGCTTCTTGCAGTGCTTGTTCTCATCCTGGCTGTTGCGGCCGGGTGTACAACACCCCAGCAGCAGACACCTGCAACAACGCAGGCCCTCTCCACGGCAACGGCCGCACAGCAGACCTATCAGGCCACGCCTGCTACCAGCTCCGTATCAGCAGCTGATTTAGACACGACCATCAGAGTTCACTTCAACGACCTTGCCTGCATCAATGTCGGGGATTACCTCGGCGTCACGTACCTCTATCCTGACCAGAATTTCAAACTCGAGGCAGCGTCCCCGGGCGCGAATACGATCAACGTCAACGTCCTCTTTGTTGACGAGAATGACCAGCTCGCGCTCCGGGAGGCTAAGCCCCAGTGGGACGGGGTCCATAATACCTGGGTATACGAAAGCGTTGTACCGCTCGTCCAGTTCAATGACATCACGAACCCCGTGGAAAAGACCTTCATGATCAAGAGGCAGAGCAAGTATTACATCTGCGCTGATGACCGCAAAGAGGCCGGTTCCAATGACATCACCTACCAGGTGCCGGTCAAACTGACCAAGATCTGAAAAACGGTTCTTTTGGACGCACTTTTTTTTGGATTTGCTCAAGGCAGACCCCCGCCACCTGATCAGGCAATTTTTTATGGATACGTCGGGATGATGTACTGGGAAAGTGGTGTGCTGCGGCCCGGTTTCGGGCTGGAGATACCAAAAAAAAAGAACGAGGGTTGAGTGACAAGGATGGAGACGTACCCCCTTCTGGTCGGCGGCGTGAAAAAACATACCGCCGAGATCCTGAAAGTCTGGTTCCCGTACACGGGTGACGTATATGCGGAAGTCTGTCAGGCAGGAAACGCGGAGCTGAAAGAGGCTGTCGCGGCAGCCTGCCGGGGTTTTGAGGAGACACGGCTCCTCTCCTCGTATGCCCGGGCACAGATCCTGTTTACGATTGCGGATGAGATCCACCGGCGGGCAGACGAGCTTTCCGATGTCATGGTGATGGAAGGCGGCAAGACCCGGAAGTTTGCTGCAAGCGAGGTCGCCCGTGCAGAAATTACTGTCAGGATGTCGGCAGAGGAGGCTAAAAGGATCTACGGGGAGGTGATCCCGCTGGACCTCTCCGAGGACACGTCCGGGCGGACGGGATTTCTCCGGCGGTTCCCGCTCGGCCCGGTCGTTGGTATCGTCCCGTTCAACTTCCCGCTCAACCTTGCGTGCCACAAGCTTGCGCCGGCGATCGCTGCCGGTAACTCCATCATCCTCAAGCCGGCTTCGTCGACCCCTGTTTCGAGCCTGCTCCTCGGGGAGATAGCCCTTGCTGCCGGGATGCCGCCCGAAGCGATCAGCGTGGTGCCCTGCACGGGCGTCCGGGCGGAGCAGCTCGTCCGCGACCCCCGCGTTGCTTACCTCTCGTTCACCGGCAGCTGCGCCGTGGGCTGGCACCTCCGCGGGATCGCGGGAAGGAAGCGGGTGGGCCTGGAGCTCGGCGGCAATGCAGCGGTGATCGTGCACGAGGACGCAAACCTCGATTACGCGGCGCAGCGGATCGCGACCGGTGGGTTCATCAACGCGGGACAGGTCTGTATATCAGTCCAGCGGGTGCTCGTCCACCGCCCGGTGTACGAGCAGGCACTTTTAAAGATCCTTACTGCAGTGAAGGCGCTCCGTGTCGGCGACCCCCGGGACATGGCAACCGACGTGGGCCCGATGATCGACCGGCTCAAGGCGGAGGATGCCTACCGGAAGGTGCAGGAAGCAAAAAAACAGGGGGCAAAAATCCTCACCGGCGGCACGCTCGAGGGGACCATGTTCACCCCCACGGTTCTGGTCGACACCACGCCCGCCATGCGGGTGAACCGCGAGGAAGTCTTCGCTCCGGTTATTTCCGTCACGCCCTACGATACTTTTAACGAGGCCCTCCGGATCGCCAACACCAGCGAGTACGGCCTGCAGGTCGGGATCTTCACGCAGAACATTAACCGGGCCATGCTGGCATTTTCCGAGATGCAGGTCGGCGGCGTGCAGGTGAACGATATCCCGACCTTCCGTTCCGATGCAATGCCGTACGGCGGGTCCAAGGGGTCCGGTCTCGGCCGCGAAGGGCCGCGGTACGCAATCGAGGAGATGACCGAGCTCCGGCTGATGGTGATCAACAAGGCCGGCGGGCTGGAATAAGGATCGTTTCCTGCAGTGGAGACATCAAAAAAGAATTGCCCTGTTTTTATTCCATCCGGATCTTTTCCGGGCAGAAGGATTGCATCAGCTGCTCGATGTGGGTGAAAGCTTTTTTGTGATCGATATAGATCCTGAACGACCCGGACTTCTCCACCGTGAAGGTGAGATATCCTGAGAGCAGCACCGGCTTCTTCATGCCAATTTTCGTGATATCCTTCTTATAAGCCTCGAAGACCTTGAGCCGCTCCAGCTCCCTGATCGATTTCTGGCGGATATCGACCGTCATGCCGAAGAGCTCGTCCATGATAAACGTGCTGAACTGGACGCCCTGCACCTTCTCGGCTTCGAGGTCCATGCTGCGGATGACGAAGACCCGCTGGTCGGTGGCATATACCCCAAACCCTCCGGTCGACGACCCGATGGCCCCGGCGATCGCACCGCCCACCCCGTCTCCGGATACCTTGAGGGTGATGCTCGAGATCCCGCCAAGGTATTTCTCCGTCCCGCTGGTGTCCGTGACACTCTGGGGTTCGCCCACCGTGATTACCTCGATCGCGGCGATCAGTACACCTTTCCCGTCATAGACCGGGGAGCCCTTGCCCCAGAGGAGCATGGGTTTTCCCCTGATATTCACGTGCTCCATCTCGCCGATACGGGTGTCCCCTACCTTTTTTACCGCTGGCAGGTTTACAGCCGCGGGGCTGTCGGGCGGCAGGAAGATGTGGTCGATGAGCATCGGTGTCGGCTTCCCGTAGAACGGGACCGAGTACTCCTGCTGCCCCTTGCCCACCATCCACGATGCCTCGACACCGGTCAGCTGCTCGATTGCCTTGTTCCACGCAATGACCGTACCGCTCTTATCAATAGCAAAGACCGGGTATTCGAGCGACTGGATGGTATCGACCAGCCCTTTCCAGTCATAAGCATCGGTCCTGGGCGGTGCAGGAGATGGTGCCGCCGGGGCAGCTGGTGCCACCGGGGCAGGGACCGCCTTCGTGCTGCCTTTCTCGCCGATCCGGACCAGTCCCTCCGCACTGCGCCCCGCGAGCTGGTACTCCGACACCGCCCCGTGCGCCGAGAAAAATCCGTGATAATACCACTGGAGCAGCGGGGTTTTCCCGCCGTCAGTCTGGACCCGGTGCTCCAGGAGGACGTCCGGCGTCACGGCAGAAAGGTTCTGGAGCTGGGCAAGGACCGCTGACTTCTCATCCGCGGGTATCAGGGAGAAGAGGTTCTGGCGGATCATGTCGTCGTACTGCTTCCTGAAAAAATGAATGCAGGACTCGTTTATGTACGTGAGCGACCCGTCCGGCAGCACGCGGCAGATGAGGTCCGGCGAGCTCTCGACAACGGAGTGGTAGAACCGCTCCCACTCGATCGTTGCCTGCTCGGCATTCTTCTTCGGCACGCTGGTATTGATGAACTCTATTAAGCGGCTGAAATCTTTTGCCGTGTCGGTGCCTTTCTGGATGTAAAAATCAGCGCCGCTGTTCAGGGCATCCATGGCGATATGGGCGAGCCGTTTTCCCGTCACGATCACAAACAGGGACTGGCAGCCCCGCGCACGGGCTTCGCGGAGCAGGGCAACGCCATCAATGTCCGGCAGGGAATAATCGGATACGATCACATCGAAGTACCGCGTATCCAGCAGGTCGAGCGCTTCTGTACTTGTGGTGATAGTCTCAACAATAAATCCCGGCTCCCCCTCGAGGACGACCCTGAAGGAGTCCAGGACGGATGGATCAGCATCGACTACGAGGATGGATATGGTATAGGATTGCGGCAAGGTATGTCCTCCAGTAGATACGTCAGTTTCTACTTCTCAAAGTTAAAAAGAGTATTTATATTTATTTTACAAGTTCATGCAGGTGCAAAGCCGCATATGCCGGAACGGCACACCGGGTTCTCTATGCAGATTGCAGTGATTGGCAACGGGCATGCCACGCCGGGTGAATGCGAAGCTGCCTGTACCGCGGGCCGTCTCATTGCCGGAAACGGAGCCGTGCTCGTGTGCGGGGGGCTTGGCGGCGTTATGGTGGCCGCGTGCAGGGGGGCACAGGAGGCCGGGGGGACTACGGTCGGTATCCTGCCGGGAACGGAAGGGGGAAACCCGTATCTCGGCATCACTATCCGCTCCGGCCTTGGCATTGCCCGGAACGTCCTCGTGGTCCTCTCGGCCGACGCGGTGATTGCGATAGGCGGGAGCCATGGCACTCTCTCGGAAATTGCCATCGCTCTCAAAACCGGCCGGCCGGTATACGGGATAGACACCTGGGACATTGAAGGCGTGGTTCCCTGTGCATCACCGGAAGATGCGGTGACGCTGGCCGTGCAGGGTGCAGCCCGGTCCTGCACGATATGATTGAATCTCTGGAGAAAAAAGTGTTGATCAACCCACAATTTTACTTGAAGCAACCCAGCTGGCAGCCCCGGATCTTGATGCCGTGGGAGTTGCAGTATTCGGCTATCTCGGCCTTGTGAATCTGATATTTTCCGGCAATGGAGAATGCCTGCGGGCAGGTGATACTCTTTGTGATCCCCTCTGCCTTGAATGCCTGTTCGATCTTGTCAGCGTCCATGGTAATACTATCGTGTTTACTTCTTCATAGGGTTTACTCCGGGCGATCTGAGAAATGGTTTGTACACGAGTTTGAGATGAGAAAGAATCAAGAGATGAGTCATCCTTTCCACCCCCCGTGAATTTTAAAAAATCTGCTCTGGAGAAATCCTCTCAATTATTTCTGACGTTCTCGGGGGCCCCCCCCGCCGCCGGGGCATCCCCCATTGCGATGACGATGTATTACCTGCAACCTACCTCGGGTCATCGCATTGCGCCCCGTCCCCCAACGGGGGACTGGTGGCGCAAGAGGGGGGGAATTATTTTACGTAAAAATATGTTTTCTCCAGAGCCAAAAAATTGATAAAAGAATGAGATTAACGAGTGCTCCCCGCCTCAGGGCCTCTCCAAGGATTGAGTGGTTCGTCAGATCACGAGATCGGGAAGTTCGTAAGAACTTCGCGTTGTCGAATTCCGCGGGAATGAGACAGGGGAAGAACCTGACGGTTCTTCTCCAGCCATTCCTCACTGATGTGACGAATGGCTTATTGAAACCGCACGCCCAATATCAGGTCAATGAAAATTGCATTTGTCAGCTCCCTGCAGGACAAGGCAGGACAAAATATCCGGCACCATCTTGAGCAGCTGCTGGACACCGGTGGGGCGAGCTGGCGGGAGCAGGGACGTTCATACGAGTTCATCGAGGTTGACGGACGGCTGATCCATGCGGAGGGAATCGACAGGAAAACCGATGCCGATCTGATAATTTTTATTTCAAGGCATTACAGCACCAACCCGGTCCCGGTCCTGACCGTGCATATTACCGGCAACTTCCGGGAGGCGGAACTGGGTGGCACTGCCCGGACGCTCGCACCTGCTGCAACCGCGATGATGCACGCAACCCTCCGGGAGCTTAAAAAACACTGTCCCGGGGGCTACCGGGTCTCGTACGAGGTGACGCACCACGGGCCGACCGGCCTTGACCTGCCCTCGTTCTTTGTCGAGATCGGCAGCACTGAGAAGGAATGGACTGACCCGGCTGCCGGGCTGGCAGTTGCACGGAGCGTGCTGTCTGCCGTCCCGCAGGACCCGGTCCCGCTCATCGGGTTTGGCGGCACCCATTACGCTGCCCGGGAAACGGAGATCGCCCTCACCTCGCGGGGAGCGTTTGGCCACATCGCCCATACGCGGGAAGCCGCAACCCTCGACGAGGCGATGGCTCTATCGATGATGAAAAAAAGCGGGGCGGTGGCGGCCTATATCGACCGGAAAGCGCTTAACCGCGAAGATCTCAATCGCTTATCAGGTATGCTTGCAACACAGGGAATCCCGCGACTCTCCGAAAGCGAGATCCTGTCGATGGGGCGCCTGCCGTGGGAGCAGTACCATGCCGCACGGGTAATGGCTGATCAGCTCTCTCCCGGCGCCCGGATCTGTGTCCATGACCTGAAGGGGAAGGGATCCCTTGTCCTCGTAAAAATCGACCCTGTCCTGCTGTACGAGACGTTAAAATCCGATGAGCAGGGTTTGGTACAAGGACTTTGCTGCCTGCCTGTCATTCACCTGTCCACGCAGGACAACCGCATGCTCCCCGTGTTTATCACGTATGACGATCATACGTCGCAAATAATAAATGCTTTAAATACATTGTGCGTAAAAATCATACGTAGTAACGAGATCATTGCAACGGAGAAGGATCTGTTGATCATAACAAAGGTACGGTTCGATCCCAAAAAAGCGCGCGAACTGGGGGTTCCGGCCGGGCCTTTCTTCAAGCAGCTGGCGGGGGGCCGGACTGTTGAGATCGACGGCAGGGCGATCACGCCCGGCATGGTATCTTCCCGCAGTGATATTACCATCCACATCCCGGGGTTGGAGAAGTTTTCATGAGGTCAATTGTTGAAGAGGCACTAACCAAGGCGAGGGACGAGACCACTCAGCCCTCGCAGAATAATGAGGACCTTGACCAGATTCTCGCCGAGCTCAAGACCGAGATCGCGGTGATCGGGTGCGGGGGCGGGGGTTCGAACACCATCTCCCGCATGATGGAAGAGGGGATCCACGGGGCCAAGCTCATCGCCATCAACACCGATGCCCAGCACCTGATCCGTACCCATGCTGACCAGCGGATCCTCGTCGGCCGGCAGCGGACCCGCGGCCTCGGCGCCGGTTCCATCCCCCAGATCGGAGAGGAAGCTGCCCTCGAGAACGAGCAGGAGATCCGGGCCGTTGTCTCCGGCTGCGACATGGTCTTCATCACGGTCGGGCTCGGCGGAGGTACCGGTACCGGCGTTGCGCCGGTCGTGGCAAAGGCGGCCCGCGAAGAGGGCGCCCTCACCATTGCTATCGTCACCCTGCCATTCGGTGCGGAAGGTGCCATCCGCATGGAGAACGCAGAAGCCGGCCTCGAACGCCTCCGGGACGTGGCGGACACGGTCATTGTTGTGCCCAATGACAAGCTGCTCGAAGTCGTCCCAAAACTCCCGCTCTACGCGGCCTTCAAGGTCGCGGACGAAGTCCTCATGCGTGCCGTCAAGGGGATCACGGAACTTATCACCATGCCCGGGCTCGTCAACCTCGACTTTGCGGATGTGCGCACGGTCATGGAACGCGGCGGCGTTGCCATGATCGGGATGGGGGAGAGCGACAGCGAAGACAAGGCAGCCGACTCGGTCAAGAAGGCGATCCGCTCCCCGCTGCTTGACGTGGATATCAGCGGCGCCACTGCCGCGCTGGTGAACGTGGTCGGCGGTCCGGACATGACCATGGAAGAGGCGGAAGGGGTAGTGCAGGAGGTCTACAACCGCGTAGACCCGAACGCGCGTATCATCTGGGGTGCCCAGATCGACCCGGCAATGGAAGACAAGATGAGGACCCTCCTTGTGGTCACGGGCGTACGGTCGCCACAAATATATGGTCGGAATGAGAAACTTACCCCCAAAGTACAGAAACAGTTTGAGATCGATTTTCTCAAGTGAGCCAATATGGAAATTTCAAAACCTGATTTCAAAACAGACGCCATCCATGAGGAATTATTCCGTAAATACCTCCGGGTCCTCAAACTCGCGCGCACTCCCACCCGGGAAGAGTTCACCAAGATCGCGACCGTTGCAGCTGCCGGTATCCTTCTCATCGGCATGATCGGCTTTGTCATTTACGTCCTCTTCGACCACCAGACCCTGTTCGGGTTTTAAATTGCGATGGTGTTATGACACAGCAACCCCCCCCGGCGCCCGCAGCGCCCCAGACTCCTGCCGCACCTGAGGTATTTATGAACCGCATCTTTGCGATCAAGACCACCTCAAAGCAGGAGCGGACGGTAGCCGATAATATCCTTAAGGCGATCGAGACCAAAGCAACGGACATCAAGGTGGCGTCCATCATTGCCCCGAACGAGCTGCGGGGCTACGTGCTCGTCGAGACACCGGAACAGCGGAACCGCATCGAGCAGCTTGTCGAGCTTATCGCTCATGCCCGGGTCGTTACCAAGGGCGAGACCACCCTTGCGGAAGTCGGCCATTTCCTCATCCCGAAGCCGGTCGTTGCCGGTATTGACGAAGGAACAATTGTCGAGCTGATCGCCGGCCCGTTCAAGGGCGAGAAAGCGGTGGTCAAGCGCGTTGACTCTGCAAAGGAAGAGATCACCGTCGAGCTCTACGAGAGTGTTGTCCCTATCCCGATCACGGTCCGCGGCGACAATGTCCGCGTGGTCGAGAAGTTTGCGGACCGGTAAGGTTCCTGCACGCTTTTTTTTAAAAGTACTCCCTCCACGAGGTATTGCCGGAATGATGCCGGATGAAGACGAACAGGAAATCTCCTGGTCATTACCCGTACCCTGGAAGAAGGTCCTGGCGCTCCGGATCTCCGTGGTTGACTGGCACCCGGGTTAGCTGCATCGCAACCCTTTTTTCCCCACTGATCCATCATTCCGTCATGCCAGAACCGGTAACCGGCCGTGCCGTCTTCATCTTCATGCTCGGGATCATGAGCCTGACGGTCGTGATGGCCCTGATCAGTGGCTGCATCCAGGCAGGTTCCGGGACAGGTACGCTGACCGGCAATGTCTCCATCGGCCCGCTCTGCCCGGTTGAACCGTGTACTGTTTCCCATGACCGGCTGGTCGCTGCCTACGCAGCCCGCCCGATCACCATCTCGACACCCGCGGGCATGGTGGTCGCATCGGTGACTGCCGACCCTGAGACCGGTTACACGATTGCCCTGAAACCGGGGACGTACGTGATCGATATCCGGCACCAGGGAATCGGCGGGAGTCGTGAGCTGCCGGCAACCGTTACTATCCGTGATGGCGAGACGTACCGGCTCGATATCTCCATCGATACCGGGATGCGGTGACGGGCAGTATCGGTGAGCAGCTGCACCAGCGGTACGGGACGAGCCGGACCATTATCGGTGCCAAGAAAAACATCGAAGACCCCTCAATATTCCATAAGATCGCACTCTTTCCCCACCTTGCATGGATCGGTTTAGGTGCCGATGGCGTCTCGTCGTCGTCCTATGGCCCCCTGAGGCATTCATTGCATTGGGCGAAAATACTTATCTTGCAATTTTTTTCGCATTGGGCACAGCATTCACGGTTTTCATCATTTCGTATACCTGTTCCCGCATCATCGAGCATTTTCCCAGCGGCGGCGGGGGGTATATTGTTGCAACCCATACCATCAGC
>Ga0265342_10004461_pt1 | contig 11010 bp, 8 predicted proteins | sample 4CB327metaG_FD_203125 | JGI IMG/M metagenome (GOLD analysis project Ga0265342, IMG submission 203125) | Rhizosphere microbial communities from Carex aquatilis grown in University of Washington, Seatle, WA, United States - 4-CB3-27 metaG | ecosystem: Host-associated > Plants > Roots > Rhizosphere...
TGCCCTTGCTCGGCGGCATTTCGGCTTGATCGAGCCAACCTAGGCCAGCCGCGGCGGGCTGATCCGAAGGCGCAGCCTTGGGTGCCTGCCGCTCGCGCATCAGGGCCGGCACGATGATAAGCCCAAAGAGCACGAACGTGATGGCGACCCCCGAGCCGACGGCGAAGCGGCTGGCCAGCCCCTGCGCTTCCTCGCCCCAAGTCGGCGGCGTGCGCTCGCCGCTCATAGCTGCCACTCCAATCCCTTGGCCAGCAGCGGATCGCCAACAGGCATGTCAGCGCCGCGGCCCATGGCGCGCCGAATTTGCAGGAGGCCGAGACCAAGGAACAGACACGCCATGGCCAGCTCGGGCCAGCCGAACAGCGGCTGCGCGCCAAGCACCGGGAAAACTAGCCAATAGAGGTCGACGAAGTGTGCGAACAGGATCGAAACCATGGCGATACGCAGAATCTTGGGATTTTTTTTCCCCACGGCGCCAATGAGCAAGAAGAACGGGAGCAGGAAATGGAACAGCGGCAAGAGCATGGCCACCGGATACCAGGCGCCTTCGATGCGGTGCTTGAACCACACCACTTCCTCGGGAAGGTTGGCGTACCAGATCAGCATGTATTGCGCGAAGCCGATGTAGGCGTAGAAGACCGTGAAGGCCAGGCCAAGCGTGCCGAGGTTGTAGAAGTGCTTGGGTTTGACGTCAGGCAGGCGGCCGCGGCGGATGAGCCCGAGCACGCCGAGTGCCATGCCGGCGATGCCCGACAGGAACGTGCCGGCAAAAAGGTACACGCCGAACATGTCGCTGTACCACTCGGGTTCGAGGCCGGAGATCCAGTCGAAGGCGACGATGGTCACGCTGAAGAAGAAGACCACCATGAACAGCGGCGCCAGCTTGCGCGCCTTCACGGTGAAGGCTGCGTCCTTGCTTTGGTCCTGGCGCAAAGATCCGCGAACGTAGAATGAATAGAAGAGAAGCCAGACGAGGGCGCAAGCCGCCAATCGAATGGCGAAGAAGGGCAGGTTCAACCACGGAGCCTTGGCAACCAGGATGGGATTGTGCGCAGCCTCGGCGTGCGTCCAGGGGAAAAGCACGGGCACGCCGAAGAAGGCGATGATGAGCAATGGGATCGCCAACGGAATCAGTGAGGCGATCCGCTCGGGCACGCGACGCATGGGCACGCTCCAGTGCGCGCCCACCAGGCGTTCGAGCGCAACCAGGAACAGATTTCCGAGCCCGACGGTGAGCAAGAAGAGCGTCCACACCAGCCAGTTGGCCCAGAAGCGCGCGGGCCCCTCGCAGACATAGACCAAGGCGGTTCCAGCCGCGCCGAGGATGGTCAATGCCACCAGGGCATTGCGAACCAGCGAAGAGCGTGGAGCTTCGGTTGTCATCGCAGATCCTCGTCCTTGGCGTTCTGGGACCGCTGCAAAACGCGCACGTAGTGCACGGCGGCCCAGCGGTCGGCTTCATCCAGATCTGGGGCGTAGCTAGGCATGGCGTTCTTGCCCAGCATCAGCACGCCATAGATGTAGCCGTCGGGCCGGGCGCGCATCTCGTTCGATAGCAGGTTGCCAGGTTTTGCGCCGTAGGCGTGCGAAAGCAGTGCCACGCCGTCGCCCACGGTGCCGTGGCAAACCGCGCAGTGGTCATTGAAAACCTTGCGCCCGCGTTCGGCCGTCTTCTGCGTGAGCGGAAGCGGATTGGCGAGCATGGTGCCGGCTTCTTCCGGCGTGGCGAAAGCCGGCGGCAAGTGCCCGCGCGCCACCGTGCCCGCGACCGCCGGCCGCATGCCGCGTCCGTCGGCGAAGAAAGTGCTAGAGCGAAAGGCATTCAGCTTGGGCTGGTTGTGCATGTGGAGCATGGGCGGCACGACGGGAATCATTTTCTCCGCGGCGAAGAGCCCCGCGCCGGCAACCAGGCACGCGGCCGCGATGGCGGCGATGGTGCGCAAGAGCCCGACCAGGCTGAGCGGCCGATCCCAGGCTGGAATGGGCACGATCTCGACCGACTCGGCGCCGTTCTCGATCAGCGCCTGCCGTGCCACTTCGGGATCGAACGTTGCGCCGGTGCTCTCGATGCTGAGTGCGAGCTTGTCGCGCGTGATGCCCTTGATGGCCTTGGAATGAAGCACCGGGTGGCCGAAGAAGGGCAGCTTGTTGAATGCAAAAAGCATCGCCAGCCCGGCGGTGAAAGTCGCGAAGAGTACCGTGACCTCGAACATCACGGGAACGAACGCTTGCCACGAAAACAGCGCCTTGCCGCCCACAACCAGCGGATAGTCGACTGCACTCGTCCACCATTCCAGAAGCAGCGCGAGGATCGTGCCGAGAAGCCCCATGCCCAAGACCAACTTGCCGAGTGGCGAGGGCGGCAGCCCGACCGCCTTGTCGAGCCCATGCACCGGATAGGGTGTGTAGGCTTCGAGCCGGCCCAGCTTGCGCGGGCGGATCTGCTTGGCGGCGTCGACGATCTTCTGCGCGTCGCTGTACAAGCCCAATACAGCGAATGTGGCAGTGGTGGTGGTGCTACTCATGGCCACCTCCGTGCCCAGCCTGGGCGCCGGGCAAACTTGCCTTCATTTCGCTCGTTGCGATGACCGGCATCACGCGGGCGAAGAGAAGCACCAGGGTAAAGAACAGCCCGAACGAGCCGAGCAAAATGCCGAAGTCGATCTTGGTGGGAATGTAGAGGTGCCACGACGAAGGCAGGTAATCCTGGTGGAGGGAGATCACGATGATCACGAAGCGCTCCATCCACATGCCCAAGGTCACAGCCAGGGCCACGAAGATCATGGCCGGGATCGACCGTCGCATGCGGCGGAACCAGAACAGCTGCGGGATGATGATGTTGCAGGTAACGGTGGTGATGCCGGCCCAACCGTAGAAGCCGCTGACGTAATTCTTGAACGTATGCTGGATATACGGATTGGCGCTGTACCAAGCCGTGCCGCCCTCCATGAAGTACGCGTAGCCCATGATGCACGACATGGCCAGGATGAGCTTGTTCATGGTGTCGAGGTGATTGTCGGTGATGAGGTTCGAAAGGTTCATGGTCTTGCGCACGACGGTTAGCACGATGACCACCATGGCGAACCCGGCGAAGATGGCGCCCGCGACGAAGTAGGGCGGAAAAATCGTCATGTGCCATCCCGGCACCAGCGACACGGCGAAGTCGAACGACACCACGCTGTGTACGCTGATGACAAGCCCCGTGGCCAGGCCCGCGAGCAGCAAGTATGCCTTGTCGTAGTGAACCCAGTGCGAGGCCGCGCCCCGCCAGCCAAGGCTGAGCACGGTGTAGATGCGCTTGCGAATCCCTTCGGCCGTGCGGTCGCGCATGGACGCGAAGTCAGGCACGAGCCCGAGGTACCAGAACACCAGCGAGACCGAAAAATAGGTACTGACCGCGAACACGTCCCACACGAGGGGCGAGCGGAAGTTCACCCAGATGCCGCGTTCGTTGGGATACGGGAACAGCCAGTAGGCGAACCACGGCCGACCGGTGTGCAACACGGGGAAAATTCCTGCGCACATGACGGCGAAGATCGTCATCGCTTCAGCAAAGCGAGCGATGGCGTTGCGCCAGCGCGCGCGGAACAAGAACAAGATGGCCGAAATCAGCGTGCCCGCGTGGCCGATACCGACCCAGAACACGAAGTTGATGATGCCGAAGCCCCATGCCACCGGCCGGTTATTTCCCCACGCGCCGATGCCGTAGTAGAGCGTGTAGGCCATGCAGAAGCCACCGATGCCGAGCGCGGTCAGCGTTACGGCCAGCGCGAAATACCAGGCGCGCGGCGGCCTGCGGTCGGGGAATTGCAGAACCTGATCGTCGAGCGAGCCAGGCGTGACCATACCCTCGATGAGTTCAAGCGGTTGCAGGGGAACTGGCAACTCTGCGGCCGCGGACTTCATCGTTCACCTCTTCCAGGCAAGTTCTTGAGCGCGGCCAAGTAGGTGACAGCCGGCTTGGTGCCCAGCTCTTCAAGAACATGGAAGCCGCGGTTGCTGCGCGAGAGCCTGGAGACCTCGCTGTTTGGATCACTGATGTCGCCAAACACGATGGCGCTGGCCGGGCAAGCCGCGCCGCACGCGGGAACCACGTCCTTGTCGCGCAACGCTCGCCCCTCGCGCTTGGCCACGTGGTCGGCGTTACGAATGCGCTGCACGCAGAACGTGCACTTCTCCATCACGCCGCGCGGTCGGACCGTGACCTCGGGGTTGAAAGCAAGCTGCATGGACTCGGGCGTTTCGCCGGTGAAATCCAGGTAGTTGAAGCGGCGAACCTTGTACGGGCAGTTGTTGGCGCAGTAGCGGGTTCCCACGCAGCGGTTGTAGGCCATCTGGTTGATGCCGTCGGGACCGTGGTTGGTGGCTTGCACCGGACATACGGTTTCGCAGGGCGCGTTGTCGCAATGCTGGCACAGCATGGGTTCGTGGACCACGTTGGGCGAACCGTCGGCGGAACTGTCGCCGCCGTCGTAGTAGCGGTCGATGCGGATCCAATGCATGGCGCGCCCCTTGCGCACCTGTTCGGGGCCAACCACGGGAATGTTGTTCTCGGACTGGCAAGCCACCACGCAGCCGCCACAGCCCACGCAGGACGAAAGGTCGATGGCCATACCCCAACGCGGACCCTTTTGCTCTTGTTTGTCGTAAAGCGACGGCAGTTCTTCACGCTCCAGCTCGTGCTGCGGCTTGCGCGCGAACTCGGCCAGCGACCATACGCGGGCAATGTCGCGGCCGTCCTTGGTGTCGTGATCTTGCGACAGTGCCAGCTCCAGGCGACCACCGGTTGGGCCGATCGCCGCGACCGGCACGACGCGCGTGCCCGCCTCGGGCGCAAAGGTCCACGCGCGCGCGCCCACGCCAGAAGCCACGCTGCCTTGCCAGCGGCCATGTCCCATGGTCAGGCGCAAGACACCGTCGGCCTGTCCAGGCTGGCGCAAAATTGGAACTGGCGTTCCCTTGCCCAAGGTCACCAGGTCGCCGTTCTTGAGATGAAGCCGATCCGCATCCGCGGGCGACATGGAGAGCGGGTTGCCCCACGATGTCTTAGTGATGGGGTCGGGCAGCTCTTGCAGCCAGCCGTTGTTGGCGTAGCGGCCGTCGTAGAGGCGCGCGTCGACGTCGAGCACGAGCTCGAAATTGCCAGTCGAGGTCTTGGCGGCATTCGCCGCGGCGCTTGAGCACGCTTCGCCACTCAGCTTGCGCGCGGCAAGCGGCTCCGACTTGCGCCGGAAGAGGCCGTCGTGAAGGCAAGCGTTCCAAAAGCGCGCGAACGCAATGGGGCTGCCCTTGGGCCAAACCTCGTCCTGCCAGCGCTGCTTGACGAAATCGAGGTAGGTCGCGCCCGCCGGCCGCCCAAGCTCGGCCAGGCAGCGCAACAGGATCTCTTCGCCCTGAAGCGTATCGTAAAGCGGCGCCACGATGGGTTGCTGCAAGGTCAGTGCCTCGCGGCTGGTTTCAAAGTCGTTCCAACTTTCGAGCCAGTGGTTGACCGGCAGGACCAGGTTGCACGAAGCAGCCGTCTCGTCGGGCAGCGAGCCCAGCCGAACGCGCAGGGGCACCTTGGCTACCACCGATCGCCAGGCGGCGTCGCCGTCGTCAGACGAGGCAAAGTCGTAGGCGGGATTGGCGTCCCAGAACAGTGCGGCTGCGACGCGACCCGCCGCCATGTCGTCGATCAATTTCCTGAAGTCGCCGGGGGACGCCAGTGCCGGGGCCGTTTGTTCGCTGAGCACCGTCGAGCCCTCGGCGCCGAGAATGTGATTGAGAAGGTTGCAAGCGGCGTGCGCCTCGGCCGAGGCCGCAGGGCCAGCGAGAACCAAGGCCTTGTCTCCCGCGGCGCAAAGATCCCTGATCAAGGCATCGAGCTCGACGGAAAACGGCTTGGCCTCGGGCAGCCGTTCGAGTGCGAAGGGATCGAGGGCGGACAGTTCCAGTCCCGCGGGCAGCGGACGGCCGCCCTTGAGGTGAACCGCGCGCACCACGCCCCAGGCGATGCGCCCGAGCACGGATGGGCGAAGGGCCAGACGCACATCGGCCTTGCTGCCGGTCAGGCTCATGCCGCCCTCGAGGACGTAAAGGCGGTTCATGGTGCCGGCAAACGAGGCCGGTCGGCGCATGCTCGCGAAGCCTGCGATGGCGGACACCGTGTCGCCCAGCGTCCCCAGGAAGTCGGCTTCCAGAGCCACGATGACGCGCGCCTTGTCGAAAGCATACTGCGGCAGTCGGCTTACCCCGAACTGCGCCAGCTCGGCCTGACGGCCAGGGTGGTCGGTAGCGGGCTCCCACTGCACATGGCGCAGGCCTGGCAAAACCTCAGCGAGACGGGCGAGCAGTGCCTTGCGGCTCGGCGAAAGCAGCGCCGGCGTGACCAACGCAAGGCCCTTGCCCGATGCCTCTTTCAACCCATGTGCCAGCTCTGCGATCGCCTCTTTCCAGGAGCACGCCCGGCCATTCGACTGCGGGCCGCGTAGCCGGTCGGGGTCGTACAGCCCCAGCAGATCCGCAGTGGCTCGAAAACTGGTCTTGCCCTTGAAAAGCGGGTGCTCGTCGTTGCCCTCGACGTGGATGGGGCGACCCTCGCGCGCTTTCACCAGCACGGGGTAGGCGACCTCGCCTTCCTGGAAGGTACTGGCGTAGAAGTCCGCGATGCCGGGAACAACCTCTTCCTGCTTCTTGGTGTAGGGCACGATGGCCGCGCGGTTCTTGGCCGGCCCGCAGCCCGCGCCCGTGGCCAGAGCCGCGGACGCGCCGAACAGGGCTAGGAATCGCCGGCGGGACACGCCGTCTTCGCCACCGCTGGCGCCGAGCACGGGAAGTTTGACGGGAGGCTTGCGTTCATCCATGGCGTTTCACGGAGTCGGGTGAAGGCCTGACCAAGATCCTAGCCGAGGTGGAGGGATGGTCGGGGCTGGAAACCGGGCCGGGCTGCGCATCGGGCTTGACGGTCGGAGTTGCCGAGCGCCGGCCGCGCCCGCGCCAGGCCGCGAGTCCGGCGGCAGCGGCCGTGACTGCGCCCAGCCAGCGACGGCGCTGCGAAGCGAATTTGTCGATTGGTACGGGTTTCATCGGTGGCACGCGAAGCAGTTGGTTGGGCCTTGGGTGATCTTCGAGCCGGGCGGGACCGCCTCGTGGGCGTCGCGATGGCAAGCGAGGCAGTTCCCCATGCGCATGAGCATTTCTCGGGAAACTCGCTCCATGGTCTGCACTTCCCCGTGGCAGGTTTGGCAGGCGACCCCGGCGTTCACGTGGGGCCGGTGATCGAAGTACACGTGGTCGGGCAAGGTGTAGACCCGCTGCCACTCGATGGGCTGGTTGCCCTTGAATGCGGCCGTCACCTTCTGGATCTCGGGCTTGTCGATGCGGGTGACGGCATGGCAGTTCAAGCACGTCTCCACCGCGGGCACACCGGCATGGCGGGAGCGCTCGGCCCCGGTGTGGCAGTACAGACACGGAACGTGGTTGTCGCCCGCGTGCAGCCGGTGCGAAAAGGCGATGGGCTGCTTGGGCGAAAACCCGCGGGCGAAGCGATCTGGCTCGGTGGCGTAACCGACCGCGAGCAGGGTCGACAACACCGCGATGGTCCCGATGGGCAGGATTACACGCCAAAAACGATCTCGTGGATGCACGCAGTCCTCGTGGGGGAGTCTATGCCGAATTCAGGCAGAAGTGGTCCTGTTCTCGTCCAGAATGGATTCGTTATTCTTGTCACAGCTGAGGTTGGGGCGACAGTTAGATGCCGATGCGGAAGGAGAAGTCACAGAGCTTTCACGGCTATTGTAATGGGAACCCTGGACGCTTCGCTGCCGGCTAAGCCAGCAGGCTCCGCACGCGAATGCCAGCCTCCACCCCGGCACATGATGCAGGCAGGCCTTAGATGCTGTGCAATCGTCGCAATTTTTGCGCCGCTTCGGCCATGCGGACGGGCTCGTTAACACGTCGCGCCCGCCAGAGCAGGTTGTGCGGCGTGTGGGTGGGGGCAACAAATGAGACAACGTTGGTCTCATATCCGGCGGCTTCCAGACGCAGGGTGCGCTCGGCGTCCACGATGGCCTGGACGAACCGGCGCCGAACCTCGGCGTGGCGGGGTAGGCCAAGGGCTTCCGCGTGTTGCGTCGCCAGCCGGGAAGCGGCCACTGCCTGCGACGTACAGCACGGCACGAGCAGCAGGTGCCGCGTCCTGCTGGCCACGGCGCGCTCGGCGATGGTGTCGGCGGCCGGCCCGCAGGCGTGCAGGGCGACCACCACATCGGGCTCGTCCGGCCACGCCGCCGGATCCGCGACTTCGCTTTGCACGACGGTGAACTCCACGTGCTCGGCGCGGACCCTGGCGACCGCCTCGCGGCACGCGGCTGCCCGCCCGGCCTCGCGCTCGATCATCGTGACGTGGCTTCGTCCGGGCCCCTGTGCAAGGAAAAATTCCGCGGCCAGTAGCCCCACGTAGGCCTTGCCGGCCGCCGCGTCGACGAGGTGGATCTTCCGGCCGGATTTCCCATTCATCGGAATCTGCAAGACCTGTTCGATTTCGCCTAGCAGGCCCGCGAGCTCGGCGGCCTTCTTGTGATCCTCCTTGCGCAGGGACGCCGCCGCAGCGCCGATGTACAAGCGGTGAAGCACTCCCTGCACTTCGGACAGCGTGACCATGCCGTGCCTAGGCCCGCGCCGCGCGCGAGAGGCGCTCGGGAGTAGCCCCAGCGCGGGCGCGTAGATCGAGATAGATACGCGCCAGGATGAGGGCGGGGACGGGCAGAAACGCGACCGAAAGCAGATCGCTGACGATGTAGTGAAGGAAGACCACGGCCCGGCTGCGCGAGGCGGGCAGAAGGAGCCCGGTCGAGGTGGCCGCGGCAAAGCCCAGCAAGGCAAACAGAAGAAAAGCCAGGGCGACGCGCACGGCATCGCTGCTTACCAGCTCGATGCTACGCGCGAGTGCAGGCCGCCCGCCCCGTTTTTCGAACAGCACGACGTGCGGGATGAAAATGAAAAGCACGCTCAAGACGAGGCCAGGCAAGACGAAGAGCGAGTGTCCCAAGGCCACAAGCAAGGCGGCGGGGACCAGGGAAATCAGGAAGAGCTCCCCACGCGCGAGCAAGATGGGCCAGATATCGCCAAAGCCCGGCAAGGCGGCGCCACCTTGCCGGTCGGCCGTGGCGATGGCCAGTATTCCGCATGCGATGGGGAAAGCCAGACCGAAGAGCAGCAGTCCCTGGATGAGCACCGCCAGCCTTTCCCTCAGCCATCCGCCGTTGCCGCCATCGCCGAATCTGACCTCGGGAAGCGGCACCGTTTCGACCGCGGTGAGGGCGGCCAGCTCAGCCGCGGCCTGCTTGTCTATCTCGCCACGGGCCTGGCTGGCCTGAATGCGGGCCGCCAGGGCGGCCTTGCGTGCCGAGAAATCCACGGTCGCGACCCGCAGGGCAAGCGTCGATGCGTCTGGGCCGCGCGCGACACCCGCCTGCAGGCAAGACTGCAAGAGCGACGCCGGCAGAACGAGCATGGCGGCCAGCAAGAAGAACGGCGCCGGCTTGCCCAGGTACGCCGCCAGCGCCCACTGGAAGAGGTCGAGTGTGCTTCTTGCGTCGGCGGTCAGACGATCCGCGAAGGTTGCGTTCCTCCCGCGTCCTGACTGGCCCGACGCCGCACCGGTCTTTGGCCGGGGAAGCACGAACGGTTTGCCATTTCCTGGGGGCGGCAGATCCATCGGCGCGCCTTCCGGCGGCTCCGGGCTCTTGCTATCGTCCGCCCGGGCAGGAGGCAGCTCAATGGCGGGCAGGTCCACCGGGGCCTCGGTGTCAATGCCGTCCGGCGCCTTCCCGGCCACGCGCTGGCGCGCGGTCGCCTGCGTACCAGCAGGGGGAGTCAGGTCGAGGCTGATGACCAGGTCGGGGTTTTCCCTGGCTTCCGCTTCCGTGGGCAGGCGAATCTGGGGTGTGGCGGGTGGTGGCAACTTCGGCGGCGCGGGCGCCACGCCGAACATGGTCTTGCCGAGAGCCAGGGCACTCGTTTGGTTGCTGGCGGGCTGGGGTCGCGGTAGCGGCAAGGCCACGGCCGAAGGCGGAATGTCCTTTCGCGGCGCCGGCCCGGGCGAAAACAAGGCGGACGGCACGCCGAATAAGGTCTTTTGCACCGATGCGGCTGCCGGCCCAATGGCCCTTCCGGTCTTGGGACAGATGCGCAGGCTCGCATCGTGCTCTTGTCCGCAGTGGGTGCAAATACTCACGGGTGGATTGGATCTTAGCCCAATTCCGTCGAGCTTGCGCAATGCCCGTTTCCAAACCCGAACAACCCTGCCAAAATCCAAGGGTCTTGAGTGAAGAGACGCAGGTGCTCAGCAAGCCGGCCAGCCTGGTCGGGCAAGTCGTTGGGGGCTACCGGTTGGTGACCGCGCTTCGCAGCGGCGGCATGGGCACAGTCTATTACGCCGAGCACACAGTCATCGGCCGCCGCGCCGCTGTCAAGGTTCTGCACCCCGAGGTATCGCGCAATCCACAACTGGTTTCGCGCTTCCTTGTCGAGGCGCGCGCCGCCAACGACATTCGCCACCCCAACGTGGTGGAAATCACCGATCTTGGGCAGTCGGGCGATCTGCACTACATCGTGATGAGCTTCCTCGAAGGCGAGACGCTGGGCGAGCGTCTGGAACGGGAGAAAATCCTCGACGAAACCACCACAATACGCATCGTCCGCCAGATTGCCTCCGCCCTCGCGGCGGCGCACGACCACGGCATCGTGCACCGGGATCTGAAGCCCGAGAACATCTTTCTGCTCAACCACCCCGACTACCCCGACTACGTCAAGGTTCTCGACTTCGGCATCGCCAAGCTGGTCGGCCCGCAGCAAGCAAACGCGCCCCACAACACCGTCATGGGCATGGTCATCGGCACGCCGGCCTATATGTCGCCCGAACAGTGCCGCGGCCAGGCCGAGCTCGATCACCGCAGCGACATCTATTCGCTGGGAATCATGCTCTACGAAATGCTGACCGGAACAGTCCCCTTTCGCCGGGACTCG
>Ga0265342_10004465_pt1 | contig 11002 bp, 5 predicted proteins | sample 4CB327metaG_FD_203125 | JGI IMG/M metagenome (GOLD analysis project Ga0265342, IMG submission 203125) | Rhizosphere microbial communities from Carex aquatilis grown in University of Washington, Seatle, WA, United States - 4-CB3-27 metaG | ecosystem: Host-associated > Plants > Roots > Rhizosphere...
ACCGGAGTGGTATCAGATGGCCTACCCGGATCCCGATTACCGGCGCGAGGTGATCGAGCGGTGGAGCCCGCTTCTGGAAAAAGCGCACTCTTCCGGCCAAACGGTCAACACCGGAGAATACCGGGTAACCTGCCGCGATGGTTCGGTACGCCTTTGCGAGCTTTACGCCACTTTCCTGCCAAACAGATTGGTTGTCACATTCAACGACATCACTGCGCGCAATCAGGCGGAAGCGGCGCTGCGGGAGAGCGAAGCGCGCTTTCGCGACATCTTTGAACGCTCAACCATCGGCAAGGCGCTGACTAGGCATGACGGGAGACTGATCAGGGTCAATCGGGCGTTTGCCGACATGCTGGGGTTTTCGATCGAAGAGTTGCAGCGGCTCACCCTCGCCGAGATCACCCACCCCGATGATATCGCTGAAAGCAGGGAATGTGTTCGTTCTGTCGTCAGCGGTGAGCGCACATCCCTCCGCATGGAGAAGCGGTACAGGCACCGCGACGGACATTGGGTGTTTGGGGACACGAGTGCAACGCTACTTCACAACATCCAGGGGACTCCACCCTGCTTGATTGCGAGTATTGTTGACATCTCTGGGCGCAAACAGGCCGAGGTAGCGCTGCGGGAGAGCGAAGCGCGCTTTCGCAACATCTTTGAACGCTCAACCGTCGGCCAAGCGCTGACCGGGCGCGATGGAAGACTGCTCAATGTCAATCAATCACTGGCCGATATGCTGGGGTTCTCGATCGAGGAGCTGGAGCAGGTCACCTTCGGCGACCTCACCCACCCGGATGACGTCGCCGAAACCCAGAAATGTGCTCGATCCCTCTTTGCCGGCGAGCGCACCACCTACCGATTTGAAAAGCGCTACATACACCGGGATGGACATATCGTGTTTGCGGACGTGAGCTCGACTCTGCTTCGCGACGACCATGGGGCTCCGCTCTGCCTCATCAAGAGTGTGGTTGACATCAGCGCGCAAAAACGGGCTGAAGAGGAATTGCGGTTCAGGAACGTCATCCTGTCAACCCAACAGGAAGCGTCCATCGACGGCATCCTCGTGGTGGATGTCAATGGCAAGATAGCATCTTCCAATGGGCGGTTCGCTGAGATGTGGGGTATTCCTTCCGACATCATGGAATCCAGATCCGATGAGCGGGCCCTGCAATCGGTGTTGGAGAAGCTGGCAGATCCGGAGGCGTTCATCAGCGAGGTGAAGCGCCTCTACGCGATTCCTGGTGAAAAGAGTCGGGACGAGATCGCTCTCAAAGACGGTAGGACCTTCGACCGTTACTCGGCGCCGATGCTCGATGCGGACGGAAAATGCTTCGGTCGGGTATGGCACTTCAGGGACATCACCGAGCAAAAACGGATTGAGACGGCGCTGGCCGCGGCCAACAGCGAACTGGACCGGCGGGTGGCGGAACGTACTGCCGAGTTGCTGGTCAGCAACCAGGAACTGGAGAGCTTCGCCTACGCCGTGTCGCACGACCTACGCGCTCCCCTGCGCGGCATCGACGGGTGGAGCCAGGCGGTGCTGGAAGACTGCGGCCCCCAGCTCGACGAACGAGGCCGCACCTACCTAGCAACGGTGCGCAGCGAGACCCACCGGATGGCCGAGCTCATCGACGGGTTGCTGGAGCTGTCGCGCGTGACTCGCGCCACGATGAAACGCGAGACGGTCGATCTGACCGCGATGGCGCAAGAACTAGAGGCCAGCTTGCGTGCCAGCCAGCCCGAGCGCGCGGTCGATTCTGTCATCGCTCCGGGGATGGTGGCCGAGGGCGATGCGGTCCTGCTACGCGCGGTCCTGCAGAACCTGCTGGCTAACGCCTGGAAGTTCACCGGAAAGCGGCCCCGCGCGCGCATCGAGGTGGGCTGCACTTCTGAACCAGGGCGAACGGTGTATCATGTCCGCGACGATGGAGCGGGCTTCGACATGCGCTACGCGGGCAAGCTGTTCGCGCCCTTCCAACGCCTGCATAGCTTCGAGGAATTTACGGGGACCGGCATCGGCCTGGCCACAGTCCAGCGAATCATCCATCGCCATGGCGGCAAGGTGTGGGCCACGGCCGAGGTCGACCAGGGTGCGACTTTCTACTTCACCCTGACAGCGTGAAGGAGGAGACCATGCGAGAGCCAGCGACGAACAGAGTTATCCTGCTGGTGGAGGACAACCCGAGTGACGTCGATTTGACCAAGCGGGCATTCGAGAAGAAACACCTCGCCAACCCCCTGGTGGTTGCCCGCGATGGGCAAGAGGCGCTCGATTACCTGTTTGGCGCCGGCGCGTACGCGGGGCGGAATGTCGCCGATCTGCCTGCCTGCATCCTGCTGGATCTCAAGCTGCCCAGGGTGGACGGGGTGACGGTCCTGCAGACCATCAAAAACGACAAGAGGACGCGCATGATCCCGGTGATCGTCTTGACCTCGTCGGACGAGCCCCGTGACGTTCTGAAGTGCTACGACCTCGGCACCAACAGCTATATCCGCAAGCCGGTCGACTTCGACGAATTTGTCGAGGCGGTGAGCCACCTCGGGCTGTACTGGCTCGTGCTCAACCAGCCGCCGCCCGTGGCTTGAAGTGGCGGGCCTGATGACGGAGTTGTCGCTCAAGTCCCTGCGCGTCCTCCTGGTCGAGGACATGCAGAGCGATGCCGACCTGCTGGTCCGCCATCTGACGCGGGCCGGGTTCGCGATCGACCACCGCCGGGTGGACACCGCCGAGGCCATGCGGCAGGCCCTGGCCGATGGGACGTGGGATCTGATTCTTTGCGACTGCAAGATGCCGGGGTTTGATGCGCCCGCGGCTCTCGGGGTCTACCAGGAACGCGGCCTCGACATCCCGTTCATCGTCGTTTCCGGCACCATCGGTGAGGAAACCGCGGTGGCCATGATGAGAGCGGGTGCGCACGACTATCTGCTCAAGAACAACCTGGGCCGGTTGGTCCCGACGATCGAGCGCGAGTTGCGCGAGGCGGTCACGCGACGCGAGCACCACCTGGCCGAGAAGGCGCAAAACCGGCGCCACTGGGAGATGGCCGCGATCCATCAGATCGTAACAGCCACCACGTCCACGCTCGATCTGCAGCAGGTCCTGGACATTCTTCTCGACAACTTGCGGACGCTCTCGGGCGCGGATCGCGCCAGCGTCATGCTGCTGGACCAGAAGACTGATCTTCTGATAGCGGCAGCGGCCCGGGGATCGGGCGGTCCCCTGCCGGCGGGGCTGCGCCTGGCCTGGGGGGAGGGTGCGGCCGGGCGCGTGATCGAAGGCGCGAAGCCGCTGATCATTCCCGACGTCCGGAGTTTCCCTGAGTTCGTCCAGCCGCACGAGCCAGAGACGGACCCGAGTTCACGCCTCCCGGAAATCCTGGGCTACGCCGGGTTTCCCCTCGTTTCGCGCGGCCGCATCATCGGCGTCGCGTCCCTCATCACCACCACCCCACGGGACTTTTTGCCCGAGGAGATGACCTTCATCGAAACCATCTGCGGTGCAGTGGCCGTGAGCATCGACAACGCACTGGCTCACCGGGAGATCCGGCGCCGTGCCGAGAAGCTGAGCGGCGAGATCGCGCTCCACCGGGACTACGCTGAGAACGTTCTGCGCAGCATAGCCGACGGAGTGGTCACCCTGGATGCCGGCAAGCGGATCGCATCCTGGAACCAGGGCGCGCAGGCCATCATGGGCTACACTGCGCAGGAGGCGATCGGCAAGCTGTGCAGCGAGGTTTTCCACGAGCTTGGCGCAGACGGAGAACCCATCTGCAACACCAAAGGTTGCCCATTTGAGGAAATCGGGCGGACCCGGCAGCCGCGGCTCCCGCACGAGGTGTCGAGCATTCACCGGAACGGACAGCAGGTCGCCATCAACATGAGCTCTGCCCCTCTGTTCGACGGCAAGGGCGAATTCCAGGGCATCGTGAGGATCTTCCGTGATGTGTCCCGCGAGCGGGCGCTGGTCGATGGCATCCGGCGCGCGAGCCAGGCCAAGAGCGTATTTCTGGCCAACATGTCGCACGAGATTCGCACACCCATGAACGCGATCCTGGGATTCTCGCAGATCCTGCTCAGGGATCCTGGCCTCGCCGCAAACCAGCGGCAGCACCTGGGCACCATAGCCAGAAGCGGCGAGCACCTGCTGGAGCTGATCGACGACATCCTGGAGATGTCCAAGATCGAAGCCAGCCGTATCCCGCTCGCCCCGTCCAGCTTCAACCTGCGCGGAATGCTGACTGACCTGACCAGCATGTTCCGACTGCGCGCGGAGAGCAAAGGTCTGGGCTTCACCGTCACGGTGGCACTCGGCGTGCCGGCGGTGCTGCTGGCGGACGAGAAGAAGATTCGCCAGATCCTGATCAACCTGCTGGGCAACGCCATCAAGTTCACCGTCAAAGGCTCGGTCCGGTGTGGCGTCGCGGTCCGGCGGAAAGCAGACGGCGCCCTGTGGCTCGCTGTCGATGTGGAAGACACCGGTCCGGGGGTGCCGGCCATCGACGGCGAGCGCATCTTCCAAGCTTTCGAGCAGACCAAGACCGGGGTCGACGCCGGGGGCACCGGCCTGGGACTGGCGATCAGCCGCGAGTTCGCCCGCCTGATGGGGGGAGACATCACTGTCGAGAGCGAGCTTGGCCACGGTAGCCGCTTCCTGCTGGACGTTCCCGTGGCAGCAGGGACGTCCGACGAACTGACGCCCGTGGCGCTGCGCCGGCGCGTGGTCGGGATCAGATCGGGGCAGGGACCCTTCCATGTGCTCGTGGTTGACGATGAGCCCGCGAATCGCCTCTTGCTGGTGGAGATGCTCAGAGACGTTGGTTTCGGGACGCGCGAGGCCACGGGCGGGGAAGAAGCCATTACCCTGGCGACCGAGTGGTCCCCTGATGCGATCCTGATGGACTTGCGCATGCCGGGCACAGACGGCCTGGAGGCCATCCGGCGGTTGCGCGAACTCGATTTGCAACGGCGCATCCCCATCATCGCGGTCTCCGCAAGCGCGTTCGAGGAGGACCGCCGGCAAGCCTTGTCTGCCGGTGCCAGTGACTTCCTCAGCAAACCCTTCCGCGAGTCCAACCTGCTGGAGAAGCTGCGAGCCGGTCTGGGCATCGAATACGTGTACCTGGAAGGGACGCCGCACGAGGCCCCGGAGCCTGGCGGGCTTGACGATGCGCCCGCTGGCTCCGGCCGCCTGCTCTTGCCGGCGAAAACCGTCGTGCAGTTACGCCAGGCGGCCGGCAGCGCCGACTATGGACGCGTCATCGAGATCCTCGATGGAGTGGAAAGTACGGCTCCCGATACGGCAGCGGCGCTGCGAGAGATCGCAGAGCGGTTTGACTATCCCGGGCTGCTGGCCCGTATCGAAATGAAAGAGGAAAAATGAGCACGGAGACCACCTGCCAGGACGTGGCCAGCATCCTGATGGTTGACGACAACCCGGTCAACCTGCAGGTGCTGAACAGCATGCTCAAGCAGTCCGGCTGGCGGCCACGGCCGGTGACCAGCGGGCAGCTCGGGCTGCAGGCGGCCAGGAACGAACCACCCGACCTGGTTCTGCTCGACGTCAACATGCCGGAGATGAACGGGTACGAGGTCTGCGAGCAGTTGAAGGCCGATACCCGTCTGGCCGGCATTCCCGTGATCTTCGTCAGTGCGCTGGGCGAGACGATGGACAAGGTGAGAGGCTTCGCGGTGGGCGGCGTCGACTACATCACCAAGCCGTTCCAACTCGATGAGGTCAGGGCGCGAGTGACGGCCCACCTGGAACTACGTCGCCAGCGGCGCGAGTTGCAGGCCAGCTACGACAAGTTGCGCGAGAGTGAGCGCCTGCGCGACAGCCTGGTGCACATGATCGTCCACGATCTGCGCTCGCCGCTGACCGCGATCTCCGCCTATCTGCAGCTGTTCGGGCAGGAGGCGAAGGAAAAGCTGGGGGCCGAGACCCAGGAGGATATCGCGAGCGCGATGCACGCCACGCGCAACATGGTCCGCATGATCAATGGGATCCTGGACGTGAGCAAGATGGAGGCGCAGATGATGAAGCTGGACCTGCGCGAGTGCGATCTCGTGCAGGTTGTCGGGCAAAGCCTGGACGATCTCGAATCGCTGGTGGGAGCCCGCCGCCTGGCCTTCGAGCGCCCGGCGGCGCCGGCCCGGGTGCTGGCGGATCAGGAGATCGTCTCGCGCATCGTGCAGAACCTCCTGGCCAACGCCCTGCGCTTCACCCCCGCCGACGGCGAGATCCGAGTCGGCGTCGTGGTCGAGGCGGAGCACGTGCGGGTCTTCGTGGCCGACACCGGCCCCGGCATTCCCCCGGACTTCCGCGAGAGCATCTTCGACAAGTTCGTCCAGCTCGACGGCTCCGCGCTGCACAGGAACAGGACCACCGGGCTTGGCCTGGCCTTCTGCAAGCTAGCGGTCGAGGCACACGGCGGCCGCATTGGGGTGGACAGCGAGCTGGGCAAAGGGAGCAGCTTCTGGTTCACGTTGCCGCGTCGGCAATCGTAGACCGCCGCGGCGCTCGGCGGCCGAAAACTGCAGATCACGGATGCCGAAAGGCACCGGCTGGCTGACCGATCTGAGAGGGCGTCTGAAAAGGCTCAGAGCATGTCCGGATTGGCCGCGTGATGTGCCAAGCAAATGATCGTGGGGGGCAAAGGCGACGGACGAGGACTGGAAAGGGAAGGCATGGGCAACAGCGACGACCGGAGAATTGCAACCTCACCCCCGGCCCCTCTCCGGGACGGAGAGGGGAGCCGGATGCATGGATGGGGAGGCAACCTTTTGCGCCTGCCCGCCGACAACCAAGCATGCCCCGCTTGCTCAGGCCCAGGACCTTCACTGCGCGTGCTTTGCGGCGTCGTTCCACGCCTGCTGAACGGATGCTTTGGCAGATGTTACGCGGCAGGCAGGTCATGCACGCCAAATTCCGTCGTCAGCATCCCATCGGACCTTTCATCGTCGATTTTTTCTGCAAGCAAGCACGCCTCGTCGTCGAAGCAGATGGCGCCCCTCACTTCCCCAAGCCCCTGCGTGATCGCCGCCGCGATGCTTGGTTTGCCGCCGCGGGTTTTGTCGTCCTTCGTCTACCCAACCACCTCATCCTGCACCATCCCGACCGCGTCCTTGACCAGATCCATCGTCTCCTCGCTGCGCATCTTCCGGCTCCCCTCTCCGTCCCGGAGAGGGGCTGGGGGCATAGGCGCTAAGCGGCAGAATTGCGCCGGAAGAACTGGGGTAGACCACCCTCTCCCTTTGGGAGAGGGCTGGGGTGAGGGCACTGCATTTGCACGTCGAAGCGTGCCGCGGGCGCAATCACCACAATTTGGTGACTTCAGCGTCCGGCTCACAGGAAGTTTCGCCCTCACCCCCAGACCCCTCTCCCGACTCCGCCGTTGATCCGCTTAACGCCTATGGGGGCTGGGGGTGAGGTGTGGTTGCCGTCGGCCGCGACTCGCTCTTCCTGTCCTTATCCGTCGCCCTTGGCAGAACTTTTCAGACGCCCTCTGAGACTGGCCCTGTTCGGGGAGGCGGTGAGCATCCACCGTCATGATACCAGCGCATCCCGGAACGCTTGTTCTGAACCGCAGAGGGGCTCTCTATTCGGCCTCCGGAAGGTCACGGATGCTCTGTATTTCAGCCTCGCGATACTTCGTCAGCGGTTCTCTGAGGGGGCTCTCGTCGGGCAGAATGTCTATGACTTCGTCGTACACTTCCTTCATTAGCCCGCGCCTCACGGCATTGGGCGGAAGTTCGTTGCCCTTGGCGACTCCGATGGCCACTTGCTGGAGCGTCCAGCCCACGTTGGCAGCGGTATAGTGTGCGCGAGCAGCCGCACGAAGGGATGCCAAAATCCCTAGGACGACGTCTTCCGGCGACAATTTGTCAGTATTGCTCTTGATCGGCATGCCAAACACCCCTCCACGGCAACGTCGCATCCTCGACCTTGATTGAGACCTTGATTGAACTACTTTCTGAACCCCCAGCATTAAGATATGCCCCGGCCAAACCCGGGCTTTCGCAACGTCCGCGGCCGTCCGTCTATGCCAGGCAGTATCTCCCCGCCTAATCAGCCCCGTCAAGAAACGGGAGCCCTGCGCCCCGCCGCCAGCACCGCGATCTGGAGCACCATGGCGCGTGCCCCCCTTTTTCAGGGCGAGCAGAGAGTTCCTGAAGCGCCTGAATGCAAGCTGGGGCGAAGAGTGAAAGCAAGTACAGGCCGAGGTGCGGAACAAGCGCCATTTTGCCTTCACCGAATCGCATCCGCAAAGTGCGAAAAAGTTAGGATTTCAATAGGGATAGCTGGCGGGCCTTGTGGCGGCGCGGGGCCGAGCGCGATGTGGTGAGCAGATCGGCGGGCACGTCGTCGAGAAACGGGCAGGGGCGATTCTCGACGGTGCGGCCGGCCAATCTGCGCCGATGGGCGGCGGTCAGGATCAGGCGTTGCTGCGCGCGGGTCATGCCCACGTAGAGCAGACGACGTTCTTCCTCCCGGTCCGCGGGAGGCAGCCAAGGCAGACGTAGGGGCAGGATGCCGTCTTCGCACCCGGCAATGAAGACCAGCGGAAATTCCAGGCCCTTGCTCGCGTGCAGGGTCAGCAGCGCCACCTTTTGCGGGAGATAGTGCAGGTCGGTTTCGCGCGCCAGTGCCATTTCGGAGAGGAAGCTGGCTGCATCGGCGCCAAAGGGCACGGCAAGGGCCTGCAAGAGTTCCAGCGCACGCAGGCAGCGTGGGTCGAGATTGGCGTCGGGAACCAGCGTGCCGAGCAGGTCAGCGACTGGCGTGGAATTCGCGTCTGCGGGCTGGCGATCACTATGACGGCGTAGCTTGGCCAGGATGTCGGCCACATGCGGGCGCGAAGAGAAAGCATCGTCGCCCCGGCGGTGACAGGGAATTCCGCTTTGGTCGAGCGCCTCCTCGATGGCATCGGCCTGGGCAGAGAGCCGCACCAACACCGCGATCTGATGGAAGGCCAGACCGTGCCCGTCGGCAGCACGGCCCGCGTCCATGGAAAGGAAACTCGTGCCCGCCACCTGCGCCTCGATCTCGGCGGCGATGAAGTCCGCCTCGGCCCGCTCGTCGGCGAGCACCTGGCGAAGGACTTTGCTTCCGCGCGCCGAAATTGGCTGCAGCGCACGTGGGGCGCGATCCGGGGTGCGTTCGATGACGGCGGTGGCCAGGCGCACGACCGACGCCACAGAACGATAGTTGCGGCCGAGCGTCAGCGTGCGGGCTCCAGGATAGTCGCTGGCGAAACGGCCGAAATAGCAAGGATCGGCCCCGCGAAAACCGTAGATCGCCTGATCGGGATCGCCAACCGCGCACAGATTCGTTGAAGGACCCTCGGGGGCCAGCAAACGCACCAAACGGTATTGGGCCGCATTGATATCCTGATACTCGTCCACCAGCAGGTGGCGACAGCGACGGTGCGCGGAGGCGAGCGCAGCTTGGTCCGTTTCCAGCAGGCGGACGGCACGAGCCACCAGATCGTCGAAGTCAACCGCGCCCGCGCCGGCGAGCGCCTTCTCATACGCACAGTAGATTGCCGCCAGTTCGGGTGCTGCATCTGCTGGCGCGACCAGCGCGGCCTTGGCCGCCGAGATGGCGTTCGCGGTCCGCGCGACCGATAGCGCGCACTCGCCCGCCTCCGTGTGCACCTGAGCGAGCAATGCTTGCCGAGCCGCCTCGTCGAGAATCGCGAAGTGCGGCGGCAACCCCGCGGCAGCGGCATGCGCGCGCAGCAGATCGAGCCCGAGCGCGTGGAAGGTCTGCACCGAAACGCCGCCAGCGCGCGCGCCCAGCAGCTTGGCGAGGCGCTCGCGCAACTCGGTCGCTGCCTTGCGCGTGAAAGTGATGGCCGTGATCTCATCCGGCGCGGCGGCGCGGCTGTGTACCAGGCGCGCAATTCGTTCCACCAAGGTGCGCGTCTTGCCGGTGCCTGGGCCGGCCACGATGAGCAGCGGCCCCTCGCCGTGGGCGATGGCTGCGTCCTGTTCGAGATTGGGACCGGTGGCAGAGTCCGTCGGAATTTCTTCACTTGGCGGACGCAGCGCGGGCTCGGCCTTTGGTTTCTCGGCAGGAGCAACCGCCATTCCACCAAAGGAGAAGGCTGTCTGCGCGAGCAAGCGCAGGCGCTCTTCCTCGTCGAACATGCGCACGACGCCGTACTCGCCGTCATAGCCGGCTTGCAGCCCTACCTCGCCGGCGCGCATGCGGCGCAATGCCTCGGCCAACAGCGGCGGCCCCTCGCGGCCCACATCTTCCAAGGGCGCATCTTGCAGCACCGTCAGCTCGGGTCCGACCCGCGACACCAGTTGCTGCCAGGCGCTCGACACGCGCTTGCTGCTCGCTCCCACGCCCAGCACCTCGCCCAGAACTTCCACCAGCGGCACCAGGCTAGCGAAAGGCTTGGCACCTTCGGGCCGAAAACCCTCGGGCCGATCCGCGAGCGCTGTCACCCGGCCCAGCACGCCACCGGTGAGAGGCTTTCCGCAACGCGGGCAGATCTTGCCGCAAGCTGCGGCCTCGTCGGGTGTCATCACCACGTCGCACTTGCGGTGGCCATCGGCGTGGTACTTGCCCTCCTCGGGAAAGAACTCGAGCGTGCCGAGAAAGCCGGCCCCGCGCTCGCGGAGCGCGTCGCGCATGGCAAAGTAGGAGAGATCGCAGTCGAACAGATTGGCTTCACGACCCAGCTTCTCGGGCGAATGGGCATCGGAGCTGGAGACGAGCGTGTAGCGATCCAGGGCGGAGAGGCGCCAGTTCATGGCTGGGTCGGACGAGAGACCCGTCTCGACTGCAAAGATGTGGTCTGCGAGATCGGCGAAGCACTCGGAAATCGAATCGAAGCCCGACTGCGAGCCCAAGGCTGAAAACCAGGGCGTCCAGATGTGCGCGGGTATCAAGAACGCGTCCGGCGAGGAGGCGAGCGTGATCTCCAGGAGATCGCGCGAATCGACGCCCAGGATGGGGCGCCCGTCGGATTCGATGTTGCCGATGCGGGCTAGG
>Ga0265342_10004466_pt1 | contig 11002 bp, 17 predicted proteins | sample 4CB327metaG_FD_203125 | JGI IMG/M metagenome (GOLD analysis project Ga0265342, IMG submission 203125) | Rhizosphere microbial communities from Carex aquatilis grown in University of Washington, Seatle, WA, United States - 4-CB3-27 metaG | ecosystem: Host-associated > Plants > Roots >...
AACCAAATTCTATTCCGTGGAATACACTAAGTCGTTCTATCAACTCATATGCTTTTCCTATCTCACCAAGCTCATTGAACGCATTGGCTACTTCAAGAATAGCTTGAGGGTTAGAGCTTAGAAGTGCTTTACGGAATATTACTTCTTGATTCATTGAGGTCCTCTATATGGTTCATATGGTGACCTACCCTTCCCGTGAAGGTTAGTAAAGATGAAAATCCCTAGACCTATGAAACTGATGGTCATGAGAAGGTTGACTGGGAGGAATGTAGTGTATTTCATAGGCCCTTTAGACTTTATTGTCTTAAATTATCTCAGCTTCATGTCGTGAGTATTTAATAGCTGTTTGCTCAATGATTTTAGCGCCCTCTTCATCGTCATTCATTCTAAGCCAGTCTCTAAGACAGATTAGTAAAGTTGTTGTATATGGATATTGACTAATTAGTCGATCGAATTTTGTTTCTAATGTAGAGTCGTATTCAGTTTCTAGAATTTCTTTTGATGACATGGTATTTTCTTATCAATTCATTCCCCATCGTGCATTTCCATGCGGCTCTGAGACACATGAAGGCACATTGGAGGGCTTTATGTTCTGTTGATTTATTTGATTGATATGTTTAAGTAGTTCACTTGGGTCATCACATGAATCAAATTTTTCACATGTTGGTAATGAGTGAACCATGCATGGATTGTTTTCATCATCATATCCAAATGCGATACGTTTACCACAGACACAATTGATGTCTAGGAGAATGTTCATTTTGAATTGGTTTGACAATGAAGTTCTCCTAGTTGGATTGTGGTACTATCTTCTCTTCTATTGTCTTAGGTATAAAGTCGATGATGTCACCCACTTTGTATTTGCCGAAGAGGTCAGGATTATTGATGAGTAGTTTTCCTGGACTACCTACGAGGTAACCGTCACCAGCGACATTGGCTATTTGGATGAGCGGTTTCTCTTCGTATACAATGGCGAATTCAATTTCTTCCCAAACTCCACCTAAAGTTTTAGCACTTTGTGTTTCTTCACCTTCTTTGTAGGTGTAACGAACAGTGTTTACTTCAGAGGATTCACGTTTGGAGACTGAGATAATGCGGAATTGTATGGTCCGTTGACCACTTTCAAGGATCGTCATGATGAACCTGTTATCTTGGATAGAGTTTATTGAGTCGTTGTATCTCGTGTATCAGTGATTGGCAGATATCGTCGTCTCGGTTAGATATAAGTCTTAGGACTTCACGTGCTAGAACGATTGCGGTATTGCCACATGGGTCTTGAATGACGAAGGCTAAATCAAGAGGAGTGGTTTCATTTACATTCCGTGGAATATGAAGAGGCTTTTGTCCTTTAGTGAAGTCAGGAGGAATGTTGTTTACCGGTGTCATTCCTATAATCTTTGAACGTTTTTTACATTCAGGGCAAGTATGTTTTGACATTGTATCTCTCCAAAACAACTAAACCCTGATTGTACTAACCAGGGTTTAGAATAATAGTATCTAGTTTGTAACCTTTACATCAGCAAGCGTGAACGTCCCCTGTAACTACCTCTTTACCACATGAGGGGCAAGGATAACTCACTTTTCCTCCTTCTGTGGGAGGCATTGTAGCAACTTCTAGAGCAGCTTCCATAGTTCCTACTTTAGCTTTAGTACTATAGGGCTCAACTAAATTAGTTTGAACAGGTAACGGAGGTTGATTGGTTATGATGTTTTCGTTAGCTAGTGGTCCAGGTCCTAATTGAAATTCTTTAGTAGCTTGTGGAACAGGAATAGTAATTGGAGTAACACTAGGTACGAACGAAGGTATTATTTCTTCTTTTACGGTTTGGAAGATTGATTGTTGACGTTCATGAAGATGAGCTGTTTGCTGATGATAGGCTTCTAGTCTTTTAGCCTCTTCTTGAGCGACTTTTTCCATTTCAATGCGCCGTTCTTCTTGGCGGTCAATGACTTGAAGAATGTGCATATGCCGTTCACAGATACGTGGAACGGTTGTGGTACGACTAGCAACCCAGTATCCAACAATTAATGCACCTTCTGTTTCTTGAGCAGTTGTTGGTGTTGTAGGGCGTAATGCATAGGGCATACGAGCCCATAAGTCACAGAGTAAACATTCCATGGAATATCTTTATCCTTTGTTACCGTATTGGAAATTGTCCTGGCTCACGTCCAGAAAGTGAATAACCGTTAGATCCTAGCGGGCCACCACGAATTATAGATGCTTCTTCTTCACTAACCCATTTAGCATGAACAATGTGTTCTACTTTGATAGCACCATTGTCAGTATCAATCCAATTCTCGTTGAGAGCGAGAATCTTTCCTTGTACACGACTGCCTGTTGTAAGTTCAAAGATGGCAATGCGGCCAATCCATTTGTTAGGACTTGGATTCCCTGGAATAGGAATGATTTTGGCTAGGGCATTAGACATTTACAGCTTTATTATAGCACAACTGTAGAGAATTACAAGCTGGCTAATTACAGAACATTGGTGTTTATGTCGTTTATTATCCAATCTAGTCTGGAAGTAGTCATTCTGTGTTGAGCTATTCCCCCATATTCAAGTCTGTAGGTCCAAGTAGCGCCAGTTGTTTCTATTAATGCACCAATTTGTTCTGTGTCAGCTAACCAAATAGGTATATTGTTGGGCGTAAGTGGGAAGTATTCATCGGTTACTGCACTAACAACGGCAGAACGTCTGCCATTAATAGCACTTGCAACAGTAAGTAACCCCCATTCATCATAGGCTGTCGGAGGATTTGTATAAATATCATTTAATAAATATGATTCCCAGTCAATAGAGTTAGTAGGAACTAATGATATGTTGTAAGGAGTACCAGGACAACAAGCATACCAACATTGATATCTATCATCTAAAGCAGCAGCAATGTTACCACTACTTCCACCCCCACTATGCCCCCCAAGAAGTAATGCAGACGAGTTTATTTCGCTAATAGCTTGGTTGGTTGCACGACGAAATTGGTCTCCAAACATGCGATTGGGATTCGGACCTCCATCTAATAATCCGCTGTATGAATGTTCATAGTAGTCAACGAGTGTGCCACCAATATTGTTCCATGTTCCACCTATATTGGCCCAAGCACCACCTGTTAATATATATTGATGAGGATTTGGGTTTGTTTGGTAATTAAATGCTGGCATTGGAATTACTAGTACGTGCCAACCTTCATCTAAAAACCGTTGAATCGTAAATGCCTCGTCGTCTGTGCGATAGTTTAGCCAACCTGTATGTCCACACAGCCAAACCATTAACACTCCAATTGGATTGTGTGGATATAGTAGATATTGATATTGTGGAGTTCCTCCACCCCCTCGTCCTCCTGGGTTGTTTATTGTGTAATACGACATTTGTGCGCATTCAGGGATATTAGCAATACCTGCTGCTACATAATCGTAATTTAGTTGAACTATATCAACACCAGTAGTTAATGGGCCGTTAGGATAAACAATGTTGAATAATTCAGCACGGTTTATTGTCCATTGATCTGCGCTGATTAAAAAACGATTGTTTTGAATTGGTGATGTGAGATTGATTTGGTTTATCATGGTGCGCAAATCATCCAATAATCAATTTCCATAACTGTGGATACAATGGTTAATTCTGGAGCTGTAGGAGATGCTGTTGCTGCTAATGGTATAATTAATGATGGCAATGAATCAAATTTGAATATTATAGTACCATTTTGAACACTTGACATAGTTAAAATATGGTCAATTGTATCTTCTGGACCAAGTAATGTACGTTGTCCAACTGTTGGGTCAGCCAATAATGGATTGAAGTTACCATATATTGCATAAAAGCTATTCACACCACCAACGTTCACCATACCCAACCCGATTGTTTCGTTTCCAGCACCTTTGTCTAACCAGAACTTCAGCGTGTTGTTGAGAGTTGTCTGTCGGAATTTTATTCGAAATGACCAAAGTTGATTAGCGATACTAGTATTTTGTAGAATATTAAGTGATGTTGGGTCTGCAGGTGTTGCTAGACTGGTTGTAATGCCAGCATATCCTCCACCTCCATTGTTACCTACAAAACTAATTCTTGAGTGTGGTGGTGTAGTACTAAGATGTGTAGCAGCTGGAGATATTAATACTATTGAATTTCCAATTGTAGGTAAACCAGTAGTTGGTAATGTATTATAATCGTATAGTTCAGAATGTAATGTACTGGGCACTACACCAAGCGTTGTTGCAGCATCGCTAATGAATTGTTCTTTCAAACTGAGTTGAGAAACAATTGATGATGAAATTGCTACTTGTGCGCTATATGCAGTTCCTACACTAGTATTGTTTTGAACAATAAGTCCAATTGGAACACTTATTGCACCCGATCCAGGGACTATGGAAGTTAGTTTACCAGCAACAGTTGCTGATAAGTAACTAGGTTGTCCAACTACTGGAGGTGAGTCAAAGTTTACTATAGGATTTTCACTAAATGGAATTACAAATGTACCCCATTTTACACCAACTATACCAGCTGAATCTAGACTACTATCAGCTTGAGCTTTTACGTATACACCTGGTGTAAGTCCTTGTAAGCGAACGATGTCACCATCTGATACTCCTACAGCTGATGTGATTATTGGAAATGTTCCAGCACTAACTCCAACATATCCTGACGGTTCAATTACTAATTGTTTACCTTCATTTGAAGGCCCATAATTTAATACTCCTGGAATTCCTGGGTTGATACCTTCATTAGTAAAGAAGATATCACTTTCGAGAATAAGTGCTGCACAAGCTCCAGCCGCTTTAGTCCAATTACTAGGGTCTTGGAATGTTGGATTATTGAATGGCCCAGGTCCACGCCCATTAAAGTCTGTTTGAACAGCTGCTGTTATAGCTGCTTGTTCAAGATTATTGAGTTGAGTAGCATTATTCCATACTTGGTCAAATGCTTGAGCAAATGCACCTGCTATAAGTGTTACGTCTTCATAATCACTTGATGTTTGGTCTGTAATCCAACCAGATACGCCCATGCCAGCTATTGCACCAGAGAAAGCTGCTGTGTATGCTGCTACATTGATAGGAGAGTAGGTCATTGAGTTCTTTCTTTTTATTCCGTGGAATAGTGGGCGTTATGGAAGTCCTATTACATTAAAGCTAAAGTCTCCAGCTTCTGGACCGCCAGGACCTGTTAGGTCATACCGACAATAGGACAGAGCTGTTGGACTAGTATAGTTTATTTCAAACATAAACCCTAGGTCAGATAAGTCTGTAGGGTCTGTAACGTCTGAATGATAGGTAGCTGGAAAGTCGCAATGGTCTAAATTAATTGGGTTTGTGAATTGGATAGTATAGAACCCTGGAATGCCAGGCGGGCCTGATAGTGGTACTGAGTATTCAACACTAGCCACGTTATAAGATGTGATGATTACTGGACCACTACCATCATCATGAATATGCCCCATTGCTAATATAGTGGGGATTGGAATTATTGAATTTGAAGCTTGATTGAATAAAGCTGCTATAGCATTAGCTATAGTTGTATAATTACTAGCGATAATACTTGTTGGGTTTCTATCAGCAAATACTCCTTGTACAATTGACTGTAAAAGGAGTATTTGTGATAGTGATGGTCCAGAGTTTATGCCAGGAATAGCAGCATCTACAGCTGTAGCTATTGCTACAACAGCATTTACGAGGTTTTGGTAGTCATTCGGATTAGCATTTGTAATCCATCTATCATTGACTGACCCACCAGTAGCTCCTGTAATAACTGCTGTGAATAATGCCGGATTATTCTGTGGCATAGTTAGTTCCTTTTAGCCAAAGAGTCTTAATCGGATGTCATTGGTAGATGACACTTTTCCTGATATTACTGTTGTGAGCATTTTGGTAATTACATCTTTAGAAAGCACTTCCCATGCTTCTTCACCAATTTTGACTTGTAGTGTAAGGTTCTTATCGCGTATTCCTTTGAGCAATGCCATTAGATCGAGTAATGATATATCGTCGCCAAACATTATGTGCACTCCTAATCTATCAATGTGGTTTTCTGAATAAACCTAAAGCGTATCGTTTCCAACCTGGTAGTATTCGGGTGCTTCCCGCCTCGACTATCATGCTGCCCATACCCATTACTAAAGCACCTGGTATACCAGCTCCAAGAAATAGAGCTATGAGACCGCTAACCATTCCTCCATGTACAAGTTCTTTTGGAGTAAAGCCTGCTCCAAAGGTTACTGTACCATCTGAGAATGGAGAAGAGTGTTGGTATTCATCTTCAGACCATTCCTCTGAGTCAGGAATTAATTGCCCTAGATGGTTTATGTAATAACCGGGAGGTCCTGGACGGAGGTACATAATTATTCCGTAGAATAGTTATTTAGTTCGATGGCCAAAACGTGACAGGTATGCCTATCATCCCATGATGAAGACCATTATTCACACCTGGAACTGAAGGTGGCGTGCCAGAGGGAGCTCCAATGGCTGGTGAAGCGTGAATATGAACAGTTGTTGCGCCTGCACCTGCTCCACCAGTTACAGTTGAAGTAAAGTTCCCTCTTGTGTATGCTTCAGTACTAGTTGACGTTGGTGAGCGAACTTCTGTTCTAGTTGAGGTGGGGGAGCGAACTTCTGTTCGGGTAGAGGTTGGCGAACGAACATCGCTATAAGAATGCGCTACCTCTGGAACTATGTCTTCTCCAAAGTAATCACCTTTTTGATATTCTTCGTTATACATACCAGCTGAAGGAGGAGTTCTTTCCCCATTGTCATATTCATATGGTTGTAATGACCTTCCACTGGAAGCAATTACTGCCCCTCGTTCACTAGTTCCCCCTTCGCCAAAACCGTAACTATAGTCATAGGTTGTTGTAGCTCTCAAACGATAGGCACGTTCACGGAGTAATCTAGCTCTACGTGAATTTCCTAATTCATAGAAAACCTGAGCAATCTCAAGGATAGCTTCAGGGTTTTGAGAAACTAACGCTCTTTTGAAGATTGCTTCATTCATGATTGTTTTCCCTGATTATAAAGTCCTAAAGCTCTCAATAGTCTAACGAACCAATTATCAACACCAAGCTCTTTAACAGCAAGGGTTGCTCCGACAGTGGCGCTAGGGTTTTGCTGAATGGTTTGCATCATACCAGCTTTTAGTTCAGGGGTATGAGATCTCATTCCAAGGGATATGGCATATCCAGCATGGGCAGTTGGTGAGAGTAATAGTGGTTTTGGATTAGCAACAGTTCCAATCCGTGTTGCTGCTGCTAAATCAAATCCATGTTGTTGATTTGTATCTAAGCTATTGCGAGTAGTAATTACGTCAAACATTCCTACTTTATGTTGTAGTAGGCCATTTGTATAATCAAACCCGTGTGTAGAATTTCTGGTAGCTGCAAGTTTTCGTGATTCTCCGAAAACAGGATGATTTTTAGATTGTTGTATACCACTTTCAACTAAGTTTCCTGTTACTTTTCCTAAAGCTGTTTTCTTATGCTCTTGATATACAATCCCTGAACCCAAAGCATTTCCTGACTTGATTCCTTTTTGAACCTCAGGTGGTAAATGTTGAGCGCCCATACTTACCAATGTGTCACCAAGTCCTGAGTGTAAAGCAGCTTGCATAATGCTTTGACTTTTCTCAGGATGTTTTTGCATCAAGTCGAGACCTATTGCGATATTATTATGCAAAGGATTAGTTGACGGAAGTGCTGTAGTTATTGCTGCAATGCGAGCATGCTGTGCAGCGCTAATCACATTGCCACCATGAGCTAGTTCTAAGCTTAATGATGAGGCTTCTGTCATAGCTCTTTTAGCTGAATCAGAAACTGACAATGCTGAAATGGCTCCATCAGTGAGCGCTTTATCAATCGGTCTGCCTTTTGCGATTTGACCAGTGATTGCAATACCAGCAATGAGAGCATTTTTATCTGAAGGTGGAAGTCCTAGAGCAGTGCTTGCAGCCCCGGCGGCACTTTGACTAAGAGTGTTGAAGTCTAATTTATCTCCCTTAGCTACATGTTGAATAATTCCAACACCAGTTTCTATAGCGGCTTGAACTAATGGTCCGCCAGGTATGGCTCCCATAAGTCCAGCTTTGAGAATTCCCGATATAGGTTGACCTTCTGAGAGTGCAACACCAGCGGCAAGTGCAGCACCAATTCCTTGTCCAACACCAGGAACAAGGCTGACAATCATTTCTGCATAAGGAGCTAGCTGTTGGAATTCTTTTACTTGCTCTTTTAGAGAGTTTAGAACCGCATGGTCAATGCGACTATCCCCTTCGGCAATAGCTACTACCATGTTGGAAGGAGCCATTGCTAAATGAAAGGTTTTATCAAGAATTGAATGAATTGGACCTCCAATAATAGGAACGTGTTTGATAACTCCACTAACAGCCCCTTCTACATCTTGAAGGCTGTGTGTTACATGTCCAATTTCATGACCAGCAGTCTTTACGATGTTTGAAGCGAAGTGCCCCATTGAATGTGCAATTTTAGAACCAAACCAACCGAATCCAACTTGGAAGTCATCTGGCATGTAAAGAGTGATGCCCATGTGATAAAAATCTGGGCCTTCCATTGGACCATAACCTTTAGCAGGTCTTGGCGGATGATTATCAAGATGCCATTCGATTTGAGCTAGTACAGGAATATTTTCAACGATACCTGGTATGCGTTTACCAATTATGTGTGATTGTGGAAGTTTTTCTAGATTGCTAATCTTTAGAGCTTGATTGGCAAATGCAAGTATTGGTTTGGTAACCTCATGAGCTCGTGCTCGATGATAACCAGTAGGTTGTGGAACTTGAGCGCCAGGGGTTTTATACTTACCTGGCACCCAATTGTCATTTTGCCCAAACGTTAGAATCCTAGGGTTCTCAAGCCATTCTTCATGACTTTCTTCGTACATAGGACTCAAGTCTTCAGGTTTATGGTCCTTCGACCATTCCTCTGAGTCATCGCCAGCAAGACTAACGGTAATTCTAGGGTTCTCAAGCCATTCTTCATGACTCTCTTCGTACATAGGACTTAAGTCTTCAGGCTTATTATTAGAGTCAGGTTTGGCCATTGAGTTCCTTTATTCCGTGGAATAAGATGTTTTTATTCGCCAGCAGCTTCACGCCGGTCGATGATGTTTTCAAGTCTACCGAGGTTACGGGTCATTTTGCTGTGATAGAGCTTGAGCAATGCCAATGGCTTATGATTTCGCTGTTTAGCAAGTGAAACCTTTTTGCCACTGAGATGCCATTTAGCCTTAGCTTTTCGAGCTCGTTTACGTTTTGCCATAATCCTATTCTTTCAAGTGAGAGTTATTGGTTTAGATATATCTCGAGAGAAGTGAATCCCTCGAGAAATATCAAGTTGTTACACTTCGCGTTTGATACTTTGCAAAGTGTTGATAACGTGTTCGAGCTGTGATTTGACACCTGAAGAACTGACAATTTTCTTAGAAGCCTTCTTACGGCGCTTCTTACGATGAACTACAGTTTTAGTAACAGTAGTAGTTTTTGAGGCCTTCTTACGACGACGTTTCTTAGCAGCCATTAGATAATTCCTTTCAAGAGTTTTGGAGTTGTAGAACTATTCGTATAGAGAGCCATCTTGCGCAGCTTCGCGAAAGATTTCATCTAGAGATCGTTCATAATCACAGATGAGACCGTCGGAACAATGCACTTCGTATTCTTTTATGACTAAAGATTTTGACATCAGTATTTTCCTAATTGCATCTCGTATTGGAACCCATGACATGGTGTGATTACTCGGCAGTAATGCCTTCTCGTTCAGCTTCTTCAAGGGCACTACTGAATGCATGCCGTCGTTGAGCATGCTTAGCTTTTCTTGCTAGATGAAAACCTGCATTTACCGTTTGGTCAATGCGGTTTACTTTGTGATTGATTTTGTTGAGAAGACCAAGTTCCAACGATGCAGTTCTGGGAGATGCTGACACGACAACTCTCTTTACTCGCTTCTTTCGTCGCTTAGTCGTTGAAGTGACAGCGACTCTCTTTGAAGTCTTCTTGTTCTTAGAACCCTTTGGACGACCGCGTTTCTTAGATGCCATTGTTTTCTCCTAAAGGCTATTATGCCATGGAATATCAATAGTGTGACGTTTGTGGATTAGCGTAAAAACTTGTGGTTGCAGTTGGAGCAGGCGTTGCTGAACTAGCTAAATGCAATGCAGTCTTAGTTTTTGGCCCAGCAACACCGTCAGGTGTTAGACCGTGAATTGTTTGAAAGCTTTTGATAGCTGCAACGGTTTTAGGTCCCATTTTACCATCTTCAGCCAATGGAGGGGATGCACCCATAACGTTCAATGAATGTTGAACGTCTTTTCCACCCATATTCAAAGCTGGTGCTGTACTGATTATAGCACCTGAAGGATGTTTAACAGTTCCTGATTCAGGTTTGCTGTTATGAACCATTGTTCCAATGACACTTCCACCACCAGCTGTATGTGTTAATGCAGCTGATAAAGCGGCTTTCGTAGCGCCACTAGCGTTACCATCTACTACAAGACCATTTCGACCTTGGAATGTCTTGATAGCATTGATAGTCTTTGGTCCAAGTTTGCCGTCTTCGGCTAATGGTGGATTAGCGTGACCTAGTGTATTCAATGCATGTTGAACGTTTTTTACTGTACCAACAGCAACACTTGCTGACCCATGTCTAGTGATGACAATTGGAGCAGGTTGATAAATACCTCCACGTTCTGCAACAGTAATTGTTCCAGGTGGCGCGTAGAACACACCTTGACGAGGAACAGTTGTTGGCACAGGGTGATAAATAGTACGCTGAATAACGTGAGTGCGCTGATGTGGGGGATAATATCCAGGTGGGTAAGGGTACATTACCTGTACTCCACTAGGAGTTCCTGTTTGTTGCGCAGGAGTGACTGATTCAGAGATAGGAGTTGCAACTTTGACAGGCGCTCCCCCAGGATCTGTACCATTCATTGATTGAAATACAGGTTCTGGTTTCTTGAATTTCCTGTAAGCCAAATAACCAAGTCCTGCAGCACCTGCTACTCCCGCCG
>Ga0265342_10004472_pt1 | contig 10992 bp, 9 predicted proteins | sample 4CB327metaG_FD_203125 | JGI IMG/M metagenome (GOLD analysis project Ga0265342, IMG submission 203125) | Rhizosphere microbial communities from Carex aquatilis grown in University of Washington, Seatle, WA, United States - 4-CB3-27 metaG | ecosystem: Host-associated > Plants > Roots > Rhizosphere...
CGGCGCTCGGGCAGCTGCTGTTTGGGCAGGCCAACTTCAGTGGCAAGCTGCCGATCACCTGGCCGAAGTCGATCACTGACGAGCCGCGCTTCAGCGGCTCGGATGCGGCGCCGGGGTCGCTGACCACGGCGATGGGCTACTACCTCGGGTACCGCTGGTTCGACACGCAGGGGAAGACGCCCCTCTATGCGTTCGGCGCCGGCCTTTCGTACACCAAGTTCGACTACAGCAACCTCCAGGTTCCCTGCGCGACGGTGACAAAGAACGGCGTCGTGGGCGTCACCGTCGACATCACGAACAGCGGCACGGTCGCGGGCGATGAGGTGGCTTTCCTGTTCGTGTCGTGGCCGAATTCGAAGGTCACTACCCGGAAAGCGCCCAATTACAAGGAGCTGAAGGGCTTCAAGCGCGTGACGTTGACGGCGGGTCAGGCGAAGCGCGTGAGCATTCCGATCCGACTCTCGGATCTCAACTACTGGGACACCGGATCGAACAGCTGGCAGATCGAGACCGGCGCGGTGAAGGTCATGGTCGGCCCGAGCTCCGACAAGCTGACCCAGGTCGGCATGTTCACGGTCCAGTAAACAGCCTCCCCCTAACGAGAGAGCCCAAGAGATGAATCCCTCGACGACGACCCTCGGTCGAGCGGCGGCTATCTGTGCGCCGCTCGTGTCTCTCCTGTTCGCATCCGGCGCCCATGCGCAAGACGCGCCCGCCGGTCCGCCGCCCGAAGCGGCGGAGCCACCACCTGCCGCATCGGAAGCGGCGCAGCCGCAGGCGCTCGGCCCTTTCGAGCGCCTGCCGCCGTCCGCCTATCCCGAATGGACCACGCGCGGCATCCCCGGAGGCTCGCTCTGGTTTAGCGGAAACATGCACGGCATGCCCTGGCCGTACTACCCGAAGACCGGCATCGGGGTGTCGGGCTACGCCTGGCTCGACACCGGCTACGAGACGATCACGCGCGGCAATGCCACCGAAGCCAACAGCAAGTTCCTGGTCTCGCAGGGCCGAGCGGTTCTGCGGATCACGCCAACCTACTCGGACCGGACGTTCTACGTCCAGGCGCAGGCCGAGCTGGTCGGCAACAAGGACCAGGGCATCGCGCAACCGAACGTCGCCGACCTTGATGATCTCTGGATCCGGATCGGCGAGTGGCGAAAGTGGGACCTGCAGGTGGGGCGCTTCGAGGCGTTCGAGGTCTATCACTTCGGCATGGCGATGGACCTGAACACGCTGGAGCGCGACGGCGCTAGCGACCAGTTGCACGCACCGCCCGATGTCTACGGTTTGCGGACCATCTCGTATCGCCAGAACGGAATCGGGAACGTCGCGCTACACGTGTACCCGTTCCCACACCTGCGCCTCGAGTTACTCGGCCAGTTCGGCTTCGATGCCGCGACGTCGGTCGACACCGTCGGAGGCCGCCCGGCGCTGGTTTTCGACCAGGGATGGCTGAAGATCAAGATCGAGGGCGACGCTCGCAAGCAGTTCCCGGTGTTCAACTCGTCGAAGGAGAGCCGGTACCAGCGCGGTGGCAGCGCGGCCGTGCAAGTGGTGTTGCTGCAGGGTGTGGAAGCGGGCGTCAACGTCGCCTACGGACTGGTCGATCACTACCTGCCCACGAACGCCAATATGCCGAACTCGTCGATGGGGAGCTTCGACAGCCCGGGAAGCACGACCGACACCGACTTCGGCGCGTTCCTCAACGGCATGGTCGCGCCCGACTTCATCATCGGCGTCGGCGCCAACTACAACAACGAGACCGACCAGGCGAAGGGCAAGTTCAACCAACTGCAGGCGTTCGCCGCCCTGCAATACCTGGTTCACAAGCAGCTCTTCGTGAAGCTGGTCGGCGCCTATGCCAAGGCCCACATCGCGCCCGGCGACGCCACCACGGCGTGGGACAACACGATGATCAGCGGCCGCGTCCGGTTGATGTACCTGTTCTAGCGGTCATCGGTCTATCGATTCGGTCCCGAATCGACTTGCAGATTAGAAAGATTCTTAGTAAGAAACCGCTACACATGCAGCGGTCCAACACCCGGCCAGCGAGATCGCAGGGACAGGCGTCGTCGCAGTCCGTGGCGCAACCGGCGTCGATCGACCGCATGCTCGCTGGCGTGCGTGCCGCGGGCCTGAAGCTGACGCCGCAGCGGCTGGCGATCGTGCGCGAGCTCGCAACCGACGAGTCGCACCCGACCGCGCAGGAGCTGTTCGAGCGGCTGCTGCCGGCGATGCCGATGATGTCGTTCGCCACGGTCTACAACACGCTGGACGCGCTGACCTCGGCCGGGCTGTGTGCGGCGCTGGCGCTATCGCCGGGGTCGGGACGCTTCGACCCCAACATGGATCCGCACCACCACCTGGTGTGCGATCGCTGCGGCTCGGTGCGCGACGTGCCGAGCACGCCAGCCGCGAAGACCACCGACGACGGGTCGGCTCGGCGCGCGGTGGCCAGGGAAGTGGGCAAGGAGGTCGAGAAGATCTCCCCCGGATTCAAGGTTCGCTCGGTCGAGCGCATCCTGCGCGGGCTCTGCGCGGATTGCGCCGTGGGCGCGCCACCTCGTCGAGAAGGCCAACACTGATCACCATTTCACGCGGACGACGTTGGTTCGTCCATCACGCATGAAGGAGAGAGAAGACAATGGCAAAGCTCCAAGGAACCAAGACCCACCAGAATCTGAAGGACGCATTCGCAGGTGAATCGCAGGCCAACCGGCGCTACCTGTACTTCGCCAAGGTTGCCGACGTCGAGGGGTACCCCGAGGTCGCCGGCCTTTTCAAGGACACCGCCGACGGCGAGACCGGCCACGCCCACGGCCACCTCGACTATTTGAAGCAGGTCGGCGACCCGGCCACCGGGCTGCCGATCGGTGACACGGCCAAGAACCTCAAGTCGGCGGTCGCCGGCGAGACCCACGAGTACGAGACGATGTACCCGGGCTTCGCCAAGCAAGCGCGCGAAGAAGGCTTCGCCGACGTCGCGGAGTGGTTCGAGACGCTGGCCAAGGCCGAGAAGTCGCACGCTGGTCGCTTCCAGAAGGCGCACGACACGCTCGGTTGATTCACCTCCGCGTCGCGCCGGGTCTAGCGCAGCTTCAGGCCCGGCCGGCGCGGATCGACAGATCGTTACCCGTTCAAACCAAATGTCTGTACTGAAACGCCGCCCAGATCGCCCACCCGCCGCCGGCCCCAACGACCCGCGGTACTGGGACCCAGTCGATCTCGAAGGGGAGCTGAAGCGCGTCTTCCAGATCTGCCACGAGTGCCGGATGTGCGTCGGCTACTGCGGCACGTTCCCGTCGCTGCTCGCAGCCGTCGACCGCGACATCGAGAAGCGCGGCGCCGAGGGCGCCGAGAAGCTGACCGCGCCCGACTTCATGCGCGCGAGCGATCTCTGCTGGCAGTGCAAGCTCTGCTACATCAAATGCCCGTACACCGAGGACGAGCACGCGAGCGAGCTGGTCGATTTCCCACGCCTCATGGCGCGCGAGAAGGCGCAGCGCGCGCGCCGCGAAGGCGTGGCCATCGTCGACAAGGTCCTCGGCGAGCCCGGCCTGCTCGGCAAGCTCGGCGGCGGTGTCATGGCGCCGATGACCAACTTCGTGAACCGCAACCGCCTCATGCGCAAGGTGGCCGAGGCGGTGACCGGCGTCTCGGCGAAGTTCCCCTTGCCGCCGCTCGATCCCGAGCCGTTCCCCGGCTGGATGGCGAAGCGCAAGCCTGCGCCCGAGGCGGGCTCGGCCGGCGAGGTGATCCTGTTTTCGACTTGCTACGGTGACTACAACCAGACCAGCGTCTCGCGCGCGGCGGTCGACGTGCTGGAGCATCAGGGTTATCGGGTGCTGCGCCCGCGCGGCGAGGTCTGCTGTGGCATGCCCAACCTCGACGGTGGCGACGTCGAGGCCATGGTGAAGAAGGTCCGCGCCAACGTCGCGGTGCTGTTGCCGCACGTCGAGGCGGGCAAGAAGATCGTCGTGCCCGCGCCGACGTGTTCGTACACGATGCGCAAGGAGTGGCCGCTCTATGTCGACGCGCCTGAGGTGCGCGCGGTGTCGGCGGCGACGATGGATCTCATGCAGTTCCTGGATGGGCTTCGGCGCGAGAAGAAGCTCAAGAAGGATTTCAAGAAGTCGCTGGGTCCGGTGAGCTACCACACCGCCTGCCATCTACGCGCACAGAAGATCGCGTATCCCGGCATGCGCGTGCTGGGGCTGGTGCCCGACACCGACGTGCGCCTCGTCGAGCAATGCTCCGCGGTCGACGGCACCTGGGGCATGAAAGCGGAGTATTACGAGATGGGGAGAAAGTACGCGCAGAAGCTCGCCGGTGAGATCATCGACGACGACCGCTCCGCGAGCGACGGAGCCAAGCCGCTGGTGGTCAGCGACTGCGCGCTCGCGTCGCTGCGCATTCTCCGCGAGACCGGGCGGCGCGTGCTGCACCCGGTGGAGGCGATGAGCGAAGCCTATGGTCTATCGGCGGCGACAGACGAAGCAAACGATCGGACGGGAGTGAGGGAATCGCCATGAAGAAGGTCAAACGGGACGAGCTGCTCGATCTCGGCGCCTACGAGCAGATCCGCGAGCGCTTTCGCGCGGCGGTGATCGAGGAGAAGAAGAATCGGCGCTTTCAGGTGTCGGACGAGCTGTCGATCGTGTTCGAGAACCACACGACGGTTCTCTTCCAGATCCAGGAGATGCTGCGCACCGAGCGCATAACGCGCGAGGCGCCGATCCAGCACGAGATCGAGACCTACAATGAGCTGATCCCGGCGGGGGACGAGCTGTCGGCAACGTTGTTCGTCGAGATCGCCGACCACGACACGCGCGAGCGCCGCCTGGTCGAGCTCGCCGGGCTCGAGGGATGCTTCGCGCTCGAGGTCGGCGGCAAGGCCTACCCCGCGCGCAACGAGACGCGCGGGGTGCTGCCCGACCGGACCACTGCGGTCCACTACATGAAGTTTCCGCTCGACGCTGCCGGGGTCGCGGCGGTGGTTGCCGCTGGCAAGACGGGCGGCGACTCAGAAGCGCCGCGCTTGCGGGTGCGGCACCCACACCTCGAAGTCACGAAGGCACTTCCGCCCGCAGTCGCTCGCGCCGTCGCTGAAGACCTCGCCGCCGACGCCTGATCCAACCTCCGACGCAGCGGGTGCGCACCGCGCGTCAATTGATAGTCGCCAACAACTACTGCATCGGCGCTTACGTACGAGTCAAGCCCAGATATTTCCCACATGCCTGAAATATTGGCCAAAAATGGGTCGGGGCGACCGCCGACTATCCGGGGGATTTCCGATATTTACGTGGGTATACGGCATTCGGCGCAAAAAAATCGAGATCCACGCGATCCGACCCAACGACTGGGGTAATATGCCCAGCCGTGAACCTGACCCAGCGATATCGCCTCGTCCGCACGATCGCGAGCGGCGGTATGGCGCAGGTTCTCGAAGCCGCATCGCAGGGGATGGAGGGGTTCGAGCGGCGCGTGGCAATCAAGCGGCTGCTCCCGCAGCATTTGCGCGACGGCGGCCGCCGCCGCATGTTCTTCGACGAGGCCAGCATCGGCGCCCGCCTACACCACGGCGGCATCGTGCAGATCATGGACTACGGCCTGATCGACGGAGCCGCCTTCCTGGCGATGGAGTTCGTCGACGGGGTCGATGCCTTGCGCGCGGTCACGCTTTCGGGTGATGAGCGCGTGATGCCCGAGGGGATCGCGCTGCACGTGATCTCCGAAGTCGCGCACGCGCTGGCGTACATCCACGACGTCAAGGACGAGCATGGCGAGCCGCTGGGCATCGTCCATCGCGACGTCAGCCCGCAGAACATCCTGCTCTCGTGGGACGGCGACGTGAAGCTATCCGACTTCGGCATCGCGCTGTGCATGCAGCGCGAGGAGCAGACCGCCGAGGGCGTGGTCAAGGGCAAGCTCCCATACATGGCCCCCGAGCAAGCGCTGGGCGAGCGCGTGAACGCCGCCGCCGATGTCTACGCGCTGGGCGCGACATTGGCAACGCTGCTAGGCGGCCGCGCGATCGGCCCGGCGATGACCGACGAGGAAGTCTGGGCGCGCGTGGTCGAAGCGCGCGAGCGGGGCGTCTCCGCCGCGGTCGCCGAGCTCATCGGCGCGTGCACCTGCCGTTCGCCCGGCGATCGCTTGCGCGCCGCCGACGTCGCGGCCGCGGCCGGCTCGCTCGCGTTCCAGAAGCTCTCGCGCGGCGCGCGCGCGACGCTGCAAAATTGGCTCGCGCCTCTCAAGCCGCGCGAGCAGGAAGGCAGCGCACTCGACGACCTCATGGGCCTGTGCCTGGTGCCGGTTCCGGGCGACGATGGCGGGCGGCAGTTCACCGTCAGCCAAATGATGCCGATCAGCCAGCCGGCAGGGACCGAGGCGACGCCGAACGAAACGCGCCGGACGCTCAGGACCTTGCGCGCGCTGCCTGATCCGCGCGCGGCGCGCACGTCGGCGCCGATCGAGATCCAGGACTACCTGCCGCTACCGCTGACGACCGGTCAGAAAGCCGCGCGCGCGGCACGCTGGGCCGCGACTGCGATCGTCGTCGCCGCAGCGGCCACGTTCACCGCGTGGAAGTCGGGCGTCGCGGTCCACGGCGCGTCGGTCGCCGCTGCGAGTAACATCGCAACGCCGGCTTCGATTGCGGCGCCGGCTCCGCCGAAAAAGAGCGAGAAGAGCGAGGAGACGGCGCTCGCCCTCGCTGAGCCGCCAATGATCTTCCATCGCACGCCGCCCGCTTCTTCGGGCGCGGTGCCCAAGCACACGCGCAAGGCGCCGCTCAACGTTCAGTCTCGCAACAATCCGGGCGGCCTGCGAAAGCGCAGCGGCCTGGACGCGCAGACCGACGCGGCCGACATCGCGCGCGGATGGCTGCGCGTCGGTGGCGCGGGCTATTTCGGCGGTCGCGTGATAATCGACGGCGAAGCGATCGGCTTTGCGCCCATGGAACGCGAGCTGCCCATCGGCGCTCACTCGATCACGGTTGTGAGCCCCAGCTCGGGCCAGACACTGGTGCGCCAGACCATCCACGTCGGCGGCCACCACACGCACCTGAAGCCGCTCGCGCTCCTGCGCTGAGCGCCGCGAGCGTCCGGCTGTTGCAAGGCGCTCGTGAGGGCTAGCGCAAGCCGTGCTTGCGCAGCAGCGACAGCAGGTACGGGCGATCCATGCCCGCGGCACGCGCGGCTCCTGAGGCGTTGCCGCCAGTGGCCTCGATCAGGTGGCCGAGGTAGCGACGTTCGAAGGTCGCGATGGCGTCGGCGCGCGCGCGGCGATAGGGAACGATGTCCTCGGTGCGCAGGGCGTCCTGGATCTGCGCCGGGGAGATCCCTTCGAGCGTGAGGTTGCCCATCGCGAGCGCGCTCTCGACGACGTTGCGCAGCTCGCGGACGTTGCCCGACCAGCGGTGGTTGCGCAGCGCCTCCATCGTGGCGTCGGAGAAGGGCGAGCCGGGCGCGCCGGTGATCTCGCGCGCGAAGTGCTCGACCAGCGCTTCAATGTCCTCCTGACGCTCGCGCAGCGGTGGGATGTGAATGCGGGCCACCGCGAGCCGGAAGTAGAGGTCGGCGCGGAACGTGCCCTGGTTCGCCTCGGCGCGCAGATCGCGGTGGGTGGCCGAGATGACGCGCACGTCGACCTGGATGTCTTCCTTGCCGCCCACGCGGCGGAACGAGCGCCGCTCGAGGACGCCGAGCAGTGCCGGCTGGATCGACAGCGGCAGCTCGCCGATCTCGTCGAGGAAGATCGAGCCGCCGTGTGCGAGCTCGAACGCGCCCTCCTGGCGGCGATCGGCGCCGGTGAACGCGCCCCGCTCGTGTCCGAACAGGTGCGACGCGATGAGCGTCGGCGCCAGCGCGCCGGCGTCGACGACGATGAAGGGTCCCGAGGCGCGGGAGCCGGACTCGTGGATCGCACGCGCGATCAGCTCCTTGCCAGTGCCGGTCTCACCCTGGACCAGGACCGAGACGTTGGAGCTGGCCAGGCGGTCGATCGCGCGGGCGATGTCCTGCATGATCGGGCTCGCGGCGACCAGGCCCGGGACTTCGGGCGCCGGCGGCGTGGGCGTGGGTGCACCCAGGCCCGCGTCGAGCAGCAAGAGCACGCTGCCGCCCAACCGCACACGCGCGCCAATCGGCACGATCGCCTCGCGAATGCGCACGTCATTCACGAACGTCCCGTTGCGGCTGCCCAGGTCGCGGACCAGCACGCCCTCTTCGCAGTGAAGCTCCAGGTGATAGCGGCTGATCGTCGGATCGCTGAGGACGATCTCGTTGTCGGGCGACGTCCCGATCGCGATATTGGTGCCGGTCGGCTCGGATACGAGCCCGCGGTTGGGACCATCGATGACCTGCACGCGCACCCGAGTGACCGCCGGTTTGGAGGCGGCGCGCTCGTTGACTAGTGTGAATTGTCGCTGCATCAGCGCACCCGAGTTGAGAGGACGATAAGCCAATCCAACCCGAAAGAGGTAACCAAACTCAAATGCGGCGTCGGGAACGCCAATCTACGTGGAGTGTTCTGCTATGGGTTAAACGTTCCTGCGTGCCAAAAGTTCGTCAATTCGTTGACGCCGTCGGTGTGATTGCCTCTGCGGCGCAGGCGGCGAAGGCTCGATTGTCCGCGCACTGCACCGACATCGGAACGGGCGCTGCACTGGCGGAGTAGGGGTTGCTGATCGCGCAAAGACGCGTGCGCGAGACGGTCTCCCAGCTCGAGTCGCACTGGCACTGTTGCTCCTCGGCCTGCGACGTGCGCTCGACCGCCATGATCCGCATGCAATACAGCGAATTGTAGTTGGCGGGCAGACTGACGCGAAGGTTCTGGAGCTGGCCCGGCAGCGTGGCCGGCAAGACTGGTGTCTGATCCCCACAGATGCACGTCTCACGCTCGAGGAAACAGACCTGGTTGGCGGCGGGATTCTGGCGCTGGGCGAGGCACTCATCGCACGCGTCGGCTCCAGCATTCGCCGGATCGTAGAGCTCGAAGACCTGGACGATGTACGTGTCCATGACCGCGCTGCTCATTTGTGGCTGCTGATTGCCACCGCTATTGGAGCCGCCACTGCCGTTGTTGTTGTTCGAGCCGCAGGACGCCGACGTGTCTAGCAACACGCGCGTCTCCTGGACCTGCACTTCCGTGCACGCACCAAGCCCGACCACTGCGACCAGCAGTCCGGTCATGGTGATGAGCGCGCGCCGGAACGCGCCCGGCTTAGTGAAAAACGAGCTCATGCTGAACCTCGACGGGGCGGTTGGCGAGAAGGACGATGGTGCCGGTGAGAACCGCGACACCGGCGACGGTGAGCCAGAAGAATGGCTGTTTGACGATCGGCTTGGGACCGGAGACGCCACGTTCTTCGTGAACGGCGGCTCGGACCGCCGCCGGGACGGCGTCGGGACCGGCGTCGATGGCCACGTGGGCGGAGATCTTGTCGGTGACGCGGTCGTACGCCGTCGCGTGCACGCTGTTCTGCTCGGGCCACACCAGAACGACGTAGCGCGAGCCGAAGGCATTTGCCGACGCCTGTGACACCTCGATGTCGGTCGGCGGTGTGCCCGACGCCAGCGAGGCGAGGAGCTGGCCGCGCACGTCCTCGGCCGGCGCGTCGTCGAGCGCGAGCGTGAGCCGTTGATCCTCGTCGAGCTCGACGGTGACCGCGCGCGGGCGGCGGCCAAGAAGATCGGCGGTCACGATATGCTCGCCGCGGATCGTGTGGACCCGGCACGGCGAGTTGCGGCAGCGAAGCTGGCCGTCGACATGCACCGCGGCGCGGTCGGGGCTGGTTTGCACCTCGATGGTGACCGACGGTAGCTTGCGCACCACGGCACGCTCGTCGTCGACCAGGCCCTGAAACTCGGGGGTGGTCTGGCGGAGCGTGGCGGCCGACTCGAGGCCGCGCACCAGCAGGCGATGCACGAGCTCGCGCGCGCGCGGCTTGTCGCCGGCGCCGAGCGCGCAGGCGGCCGCAAGGACCCCCACGCGCGCGGCATCGTCGCGGCGATCCTTCTCGAGCAGGCGATCGACGTCCAGCGAGCTGCTCTGCAGCTTGGTGAGGCAGCGAAGAAAATCAGCGTCGAAATAGGCGCGCGCGACGCTCTGGCTCTCCTCGTCGAGCGGGCGAGCGCCGCTGGGAGCGGGAGCCGTCGCGAGCCGGGTGACGCGCCAGGCCGCCGGCATCTCCTGCCGGGCTGCGTCGACCGCGCCGTCGGCAGAGATATCTCCGACCAGCACGATTGCGGCTGGGACATCGGCGTGGGCTGTATTTGAAAACGACGGAATCATGAGGACGACAGCGCACCCGCCGCATGCCCACCTGGTAAAAGCGTGTCGCGGCATCTGATTTTTTCTGCTTTTCACGACCCTCCGGCCAACGTGACCTCCGCCGCCGCCGCCCGTCCCGCACCCACTACCCGCGGTAGAGTAAGTGCGAGCGTACCCCTTCATTACATCAGACGATTTTTCCAATGCCCCAACAAAGTCGCACGGGACAGAACGCTAGATGGTAACAGAACACTGCTTGTTTGGGGCAGCCATCACCCCCCCAACAACCCCTGACCCCAGCCGGTGGTGCTGGATTTTACGCGGGGCGGCCCGGCGTGCGCGGCGGGCGCCCGGTACGGGCCGCCGGTGCTAGGCTGCGCCGCGTGAATCCCCTCGTTGCTTCTAGGAAATCCCCGAACCGGTCGCTCGGGCGCGCCGCCTCGGCTCTGGCGATCTGCGCGGCGATCCTGGCGCCCATTGCATGCGCGAACTCCAAGGCTCACCTGGAAGCGTTCCGCACGGGGAAGGCAACGACCCGCGCCACCGACGAGCTGCGGCGCGGGATCAACTTCGGCGACGCCATGGATGCGCCCAACGAAGGAGATTGGGGCCACGTCCTGTCGGCCTCTAACTTTCGCATCGTGCATGAGGCTGGCTTCGATCACGTGCGTGTTCCGATGCGGTTCTCGGACCACACCGCTCCACAGCCGCCCTATT
>Ga0265342_10004474_pt1 | contig 10988 bp, 10 predicted proteins | sample 4CB327metaG_FD_203125 | JGI IMG/M metagenome (GOLD analysis project Ga0265342, IMG submission 203125) | Rhizosphere microbial communities from Carex aquatilis grown in University of Washington, Seatle, WA, United States - 4-CB3-27 metaG | ecosystem: Host-associated > Plants > Roots >...
CGCAACGTCGGTCTCCAGGAATGCGTAGAACGCGAGCTTTGCGGCGCCTGGATGAGGGCAGCGATCTTGACGGTCAGTTCACCGATTCCTTCGCGACGCCGCTCGTCGTAAACATCACGCCGAGGCCCGGGATCATCGTGAGCTGATAGACGGTGCCGGGGCTGACGACGGCGGTGGTCCCCGTGAGCCCGCCGCCGGGCGGTATCGTCAGGGCCGTGATGGTCGAGGAGCTGTTCTTCCAGGCGACGACGAAGGTGCCCGCGGAGTCGCCCGCCACGTACGGGTTCCCGAGGTCGCTGAGAGATGACAGGAGCGTGGCCGGTCCCCAGCTTCCGCCGGCCGGGTGGAGCGCGCCGTACACCGGAACGGGGTTGCCGAGACCGGTGTATTGGCCGAACGCCACGATGACGTTGCCGGTGTTGTCGATCGCCGTGCCGATGCCGTGGTGGTTGCCTACCTCCCAGGCGACGGGCGTCCCCCACGTTCCGCCGGTGCCGCGTAGGGCGATGACAGAGCCGCCGTCCGACTCCCAGTCCATCGCCGCCGCGCCAGCGGCGTTCATGGCGATGTGAATCGGGTGAATGGCGGTCCCGTACGTTCCCGCGAGATTGAGGCCAGCGCCGAGGCCGCCCAAGATCGTGCCGGAGAACGCCAGGATGGGCCCGTCGTGCCCGTTCCTCACGCCGACGATCGCTTGTCCGCTGGAGTTCGTGGCCAAGCCGAGTCCGTAGCTGGCCCCCAGCGTCGTCGTGGCGCTCCAGCTGCCGGTCGCGGGCAGGCTGGCGGTCTTCGCGAAACCGCTGTTCGGGGCCCAGACGGCGATCGCGTTGCCCGAGCCGTCCATGCTGACGAGCGGATGACCGGCGGGGCTGCTGTCGAGGACGACGGGAGCCGTCCAGCTCCCACCGGGGAGCTTGTAGGCGGCTTCCTCGTCGGGTGAGGTCCCCGTTCCGCCCTGCCAGACGACCACGATCTTGCCGTTAGGTGCGACGGAAACCGCTGGCGCAACACCCTGGCCGATCACGGTCGGGCCCGTCCAATTCACGCCGTCGCTGCTCGTGCAGACGATCACGCCGACCATCAACTGCTCCGTGACCAGTGCCCACAAGCCATTCCCGTTGAGCGCGAGGTTCGGAACCAGGCCGCTCCCCGAGGGGGCAAGACAGGCCGCCGGCGGCTGGACGGGCGTTGACCAACCCGCCCACACCGGCGTCGACGCCCCGGCGACGATGCCGCCCGCAACGCCGAGTGTGGTCAACGACAATGAAAACGATCGCCTTCTGTTTCGAGCAATTGGAACCATCACGTTCTCCTTCGGTAGTTGGTTTGCCTGCGCCGACCCCCGTTCCCCGAAGCTGCTTGCCAACGACGCCACCATCGCGCACAACAAAGATCACTCGCCCTTCGCCAATCCGATCATTTGGCGTCCTTCCGCTCCCCAAGCGTGATTTGCACAACGGCGCCGGACGCAATCACCCGTTCCGCCCGTTGTCGCGATGACCCATGGCGACGGCGGACCACAATGTCAATCCGCAATTGTGAAAATCATCGTAACGTCGCGTTTTGGCTCCGCCCCAACTCATTTGCCACGCGGCACCGATCGCGCTCGCGGTCACACCCCGGTGACCGGCATTGTGACTGGAACGCGATGGCCGTCACTCTCCACATGGAGATGGCCTGGTCGACGACTGCCTCGCGGTCAATCGCAGCAATTGGACCGGCCGGGTGCCCCCTCGCTGCCCCGTTCCGGCGGCAGCGACCTGGCCACGTCGGACACGTCGCGCGACTTCCTTGCGATGTCCCGGTTCTAGGGCACGATCGTCGCGCCGAGGCACGACGTCACGGCAGGGGGAAAGACGCCATGGATCTCGGACTCAAGGGAAAGCGAGCACTGGTGACTGGCTCGACGGCTGGCATCGGGCTCGCGACCGCCCGCGCATTGGCCACTGAGGGCGCACACGTGACGGTGAACGGCCGAACCGAGCCCCGCGTCGCTGCGGCGGTCGATCGCCTGAAACGGGAGACGCCCGGCGCGACCGTCGACGGTATCGCCGCGGACCTCAGCGGCAGCGAGGGTTGCCGATCCTTGATCGCTCACCTTCCCGATGTCGATGTTCTCGTCAACAACATGGGAATCTTCGGGCCGAAACCGTTCGCGGACATCACGGACGACGATTGGATGCGTTTCTTCGAAACCAACGTGCTGAGCGGCGTTCGATTGGCGCGGCACTACGTGCGCGAAATGCGCGCTCGCAACTGGGGACGGATCGTCTTCATCTCCAGCGAGTCCGCGCTGCAGATCCCAGGTGAGATGATCCACTATGGGGTGACCAAGACCGCACAGCTGGCCGTCGCGCGAGGATTGGCCGAAACGCTGGCGGGCACCGGTGTCACGGTGAACAGCGTGCTGCCGGGACCGACCGCATCGGAAGGAGTTGGGCAGTTCGTCACTCAGATGGCGGCGGCGCGCGGCTCCGACGCGCCCGCGGTGGTGCGCGACTTCTTTGCGACCGCTCGGCCGTCGTCGCTGCTGAAACGATTCGCCACCCCGGACGAGGTCGCAGCGATGATCGTCTACGTCTGTAGCACCCGCGCATCGGCGACTACCGGAGCCGCGTTGCGGGTCGACGGCGGGGTGGTGCGCGCGATCGCGTAGGGGAGAGGAGAGACGCCGGCCAACAGCGCTCTGCTAGAACCGCCAGATCAGCGAGGCCCCCGTCGCTCGAGCGTGGGACGGCAGCAAGGGTTCGGTGGGCCGAACCCCGAGTCGTTGCTGCAGATCGACGTTGAACGACGTTGCAGCGTCGGGCGCGAGCGATAGACCTGAAATCCGCGTCAACAAGTAGATGACGCCGCCCACCACCAGCACGGTCCAGGCGGTGCCGCCCTCCAGGTCGGACAGAACATGCTCGACCCCGCTGGGACTCTGATGAGAAAGATGAACGAGATAGAAGGCCGAGCCCACTGCCGCGCCGGCGCTGACGGCGCTAACGACGGCCAGCACGGTCGCCTTGTCGTTGTCTCCAGAGTAGAACGCACCAGCTCCTGCGACCGGACAGAGAGCTTCCAGCGCCAGCGCCAGGGCCACGCTTTTCTTCTGGCTCTGATAGAGCGCCTGGGGCGTAGAGTTGCCCTCAGCAAAAGACTGCTGCGAGGCGAGCAACAGGCAGAACAGCGTCACAGTGAGAATTCGCAAGGGTAAGCCCGGAGGGGCCGGGCCCCTCGCTCTCTAGTCTATGCGATTCTAAAGGGACTCTCGTCAGACTCGAGTGGCGGGCGGCGGCACCCCTCGTCCGGACGGACGCGATCGTCACGCGCAGACGTCGACGAGCAACCTGGGAGGGGTGCTCGGGTGCTCGCGCTGCGGCCTCCAGGCGGGCCCTAACGGATGATCGTCGCCAGCTTCAACAGGCTGCTGCTGAACCGGATCCCCTCGAGATGCGCGGCGTTGAGGTTCACGATGATCTTGATGTTTCCGCCCTGCTCGGTCACACACAGGGTCATGTCTCTCTCCACGTAGGAGGCGGCGTTGCCAGCGGTGAGCACATGCTTGGCGCGCGCGAGCTTGGCGATGACCTCGGACTCCGCCGTCAGCCCATCGGCGACCAGCAGCACATCGATCCCGCCTTGATCGATCGCGGCGCGCAGCGCGTCCGGCGCGTAGACGACCTTGATCGCGAAGAAGGGTCGATCCTTGATCCGGACCGCCGCGAGCTCCGCGAGCCCCTGCAGCCATTCCTCTGCGTTTGCTTCCGAGGCCGGGTCGCCGCGCTTGTAGATCACGGCGACGCCCACCGAGGGACCAACCCGCTCATCGAGGCTGAGCTCGAACGAGAGGACGCGCGCCAGGATGGCCGCGTTCCGATTCTTGGACGCCTGGGCGGGATGAACCGCCAGCAGCGGCCACAGGAACAAGCTGGCGGCGATGTTGCGCCAACGATATCGGGTCAGGGCGGAGCGGCGCATGTCAATCTCGCCTGAACTCGATGCCCAGGATCGCGCTTTGCCCCATCGGCGTCGCCAGCGGAAGCGGCGATTCCACCGCGTTGCCCGGGATCGACCCGATGATGCGCACGGAGCCCCACAGGGAGGGCGCGGCCACCAGCTGCCGCTCGAGAACGCCGCTCACGAACGCTGTGGTCGGGATGTTGCTGGCGATGACAATGGGCGGAATGCCGGAGCGGACGCGGTAGCTCCGCGGCGAAGCCACGGTCGCGCCGACCCCATATCCCCAGCGATCATTGCCGAGGACGCCCTGAACCCTGAGCCCGCCCGTGAAGCGGGCGTTCTGACTGGGAACCCCGACGTTGGCGTCGCCCTCGCCGGCGCCGTCCAGCCACTGGAGGATCCCCGCCGAAGGCAGGACGGTCAGCGTGTCGGCGATGCGCCAGCTGGCCTCGAGCTCGCCGCCCAGGAAGGTGCGCGGCGTGGTGCTGTTCCGGAACGTCCGGCGCACCAGGGACTCGAAGTCCTCCACCATCAGGTTGCTGAGCCGCGAGACGTACACCGTCGGTGAGATGGTCAGCCGTGAGCTGGGCGAGAAGGTCGCGCCGAGCTCCAGCGACGTGTTGCGGGGAGATTTGATGTGGTCGCTGCCCTCGAGCAAGATGAGCTGGCTGGCGGGATCGATGAAGCGTCCGGTAGCCTCGACGTAGCTGGGGGTGCGAAAGGCGCTGGCGCCGGTCAGGCGCAGCCCCCAGCTGTCCCGGTGGTAGATCGCCGAGGCGCGGTACGAATATTCGAGCTCGGCGGCGATGGGCACCAGATCGCCACGGCCGGTGACGACAAGGTCGAGAGCGCGCGAGGGCGATGCCTTGAGGCCGGCGTAGAATCCGTATGCGGGCCGCAGCGCGCGGTTCGCGTTGGGATTCACGAAGGGGGCTTCGATTCGCTCGATCGACCCTTGCCCGCCCAGCTGCAGGCTAAGGGTCCCGGAGAGCGGGAACACCAGGTCGGTCCCCACCGCGCCGCGCAAGCTGCCGGCGCCATCGTAGGTGAAGCCGGTCTCGGCAGTGCTCGGGGCCCGGATCTCGACGTTGATCGATTGCGCCCACAGGCGAAAGTTGCCCGCGTGGCCGCCCAGATCGGTGAGCTCGTAGAGCGCGCGGCCAAACAGGAGGCGCTGGGTCTGCGCCTGCGAATCCAGCACCAGATGATCCATCCCGCTTCGCCGCGACCAGACCCCTCCGATCTCCAGCGAGACGCTGCTGGTCCGTGAGACTTTCAGGCTCAGCACGGTCATCGCGGCCAGGCGATCGCCCGCCGGGGCGGTGGCCGGTATGGCCGGGTTGGCCGGCGCGGCGGCGACGTCATCGTGGACGGCGTTCAGGAAGGTCCGGAGCTCCAGCTTCGGCCCCATGTGCACAAAGCGCGCCGACAGCGAGCCGGCGCTGCCGCCCTGCGGGCTGGCGCCGCCGCGCAGGCGCACGAGGTAGCTGGGCGTGAGCCCGATCGAGGTGCGCGTGAGGATGTTGATGACCCCGGTATAGGCGTCGGCGCCGTAGGTGGGGCTCACCGGACCACGCACGACCTCGATGCGCTCGATGTCTTCGACGTGCAGCGGTACCAGGTCCCAGCTCACCGTTCCGTCGAGCGGGTTGTTGAGCGGGATGCCATCGACCAGCAGGATCACGTTGTTGCTGGCCAGGCCGCCCGTGCCGCGCAGCGAGACCACATAGTTGCCGGGCGCGTTGCGGACCACCGTGACCCCGGGGACGAAGCGCAGCACGTCGGGCACGGTGCTTGCGCCCGACAGCCGAATCTGCGTGGCGTCGATGGTGGTGATGGTTGCGGGGGCGCGCAGGACGCTCTCGCGCGATCGCGACACCGACTCGGTCTGACCCAGCTGCTCCTCCAGGCTGAGCCCGAGCAACCCCTCGAGCGTGGCGTCCTCGATCTGGGAGAGCTTCGAGACATCGCGGCCGTCCACCTGGACGGACGGAGCGGCTGGGGCCGCGGGCGTCTCGCCCCGTGCCACGCCGCCCGACCAGACGCCGAGCACGGCGGCTGCGACAGCGAGGCGCCGGACCGACCCGTTCATGGGTGCGGGGCCAGCAAGTGGAAGCATCCCTCCACGTTCCCGCCGCGCGCCAGCTCCCCGGTGAAGTAGACCTGAAGATCGTCGGCGGTTTCGATCTGGATGTCCCGGACCAGCCCGTTGATTATCGACAGGTAGGTCCCGCCTCGCGCCTCCAGGTTCAGCACCGGGTGCTCGCAGGGGGTCTGGTTGGTCATGGTCGAGCACACACCCTCCACCGGGACGAAGAGGCCGCTCGCGGTATGCCCGGGCGGAGCCTCGAACCCTGGCAGGTCGAAGCTGAAGGTGAAGTAGGGCGCCAGACCGAAGACGAAGATCTCCCGCGACGTGGTGCCGTCCGCTCGACCCACGTCGGTGATGCCGGAGTGGGTTATCGGGCTACCAACGGTGACCGGCTGGGCGTCGACCGTGCCCCTGAAGCTGACCACACCCTCGCACTGCGCGTCGGTGTCGCGGCACTGTGCGAGCGCCGCGTCCTCCAGCGCTGCGTTCTCCGCGCCGCAGAGGTAAACCTGATCGCTGAACGCCGACGGTGCATCGAGGGGGCTCAGGCAGGCGGTCAGCCAGACCAGGGAAAGGATCCAGATGCCGCTCTGGGCGACGTCCCTCACCTTGGCTCCGGACGCTAGGGCAGGAGACGCGACGGGATCCAGGGACCCACCACGTAGGGGCCACAATCCGCGGTCGCCGAGACGTTCAGCTTGTCGTTCGGTCCCCAGACGTCGGAGATGAACTCTCCGGTCCGCCCGCCGGACGGGATCACCAGGCCGTTCGCGTCCGGCGTGCCGGTGTTGAGCTTCATCGAGACAACCCCGCTGGCGGCCGCGCTCTCGATGCCGGACAGGTCGTCGGTGCCGGGCACGAACACGTTGATGTCGGACCAGGTCTCGCCGTCAGCGATACCTGTGCCAAAAGTGCGCGGAATGACCGTCAAGTCGGTGCCCGCCGCAACGTCGTGGCGCCAGTAAGAGATGGTGAACATCATCGGAGTGCCGTCGAGATCGATGACACCGCCGAGCTCCTTCATCCCGAAGTACATCTTGCTGGTGTCGAAGTTGCCGTTGGCGTCGGGCTGGTTGTCGGCCAGCGGGGCGTAGAAGCGATGACAGAAGACGTCCGCTGCCGCCGCGCCCTGGAGGTTGACGTCGTAGATCTGGCCTTGAAAGCTGCCGGAGATGGCCAGGTGGGGACTGTCGCCGAGCCAGTGGTCGACGGGAGGGTTGCCCTGAGATCCACTCCCACATCCGCAGAGGGCCATCGAGGTTGCGAGCGACACCACAGGCAGGAGCACGGTCTTCATTGCTGGGGTTTTCCTTTGAATCGGGTTGAGACCATCTGTCGGCTCCACCCGCCGCAGCTTGAATTGGTGATCCAGAGCGGCCCATTCGAGCGGGATTCAAGGTTTCCTGCTTTTTCCCCGATCGGTGAGCGCCGGTCTTCGCCCATGTCCCCCACACCGACATTCGAGCCTCCGAACTGAATGGCGCCGCCATGCCGCTGAAATCGTGCGCAGCCAAGGTCAAGTCGCTGCTGATGGAATCGGTCGGCAACAAGCTGGCCGGCGCGACCTTTCTGGTGGTCGCCACCATCGCGGCAGCGTCGACGCTCAAGGTGACCCACGATCAGCGGGAGAGCCTCCTACGGGCGAAGGAGGCAGCCGGCTCGGCCGTGACCCGGCTGTTCGCGGACTCCTGCGCTGCACCGGTAATCTTCGAGGATGGGGCGGCGATCCACGCCGCGCTCGACACCCTCGGCGGCAACCAGGACGTCGAGTATGCGGCGGTCTGGGCCGTCGATCGATCGGGCCGGAGCACGCGTCGGCTCGGTGAGCTGCGCCGGGGCAGGGCCGCTATCCCGGGCGAGACCGGCGCCGCGACCGGGATCCAGCGCGAACCCGACCGGCTGATCGTCACGGCCCCGGTCCACGATCCGGAGGATCGGATCATCGCCCGGGCGGTGGTCGCGTTGTCCCTGAGCCGCGAGCGGCAGGCCATCGCGTCCGCTCAGGCCAGCACCCTCATCCTGGCAAGCCTCGCCGGCCTTGGCGTGATCGGCGTGCTCATGGCGCTGGCGCGACTGCTGATCGTCAAGCCCCTCGGCAAGCTGGTGGTGGCGGCCAATGAGCTGGAAAAGGGGGGCGCCGGGCAGGTGGAGGTGCGAACCAATGACGAGGTCGGGAAGCTCGCGCGCGCCTTCCGCGCAATGGCCAGCGCCATCAAGGTGCGCGAGGCGCGCATCAACGCCCGCAACCGCGACGTGCGGCTGGTGCTCGACAACGTCGGGCAGGGTTTCGTCACCCTGGACATCGACGGCGTGATGTCCGAGGAGCGTTCGCGAGTGATCGACACCTGGTTCGGCCCCGCCGCGGGCACGATGACGTTCTGGGACTACCTCGGGCAGGTCGACGCCGGTCTCTGCGCGGCCTTCGAGGTCGGGTGGTCGGCGGTCCGAGAGGACATCATGCCCCTCGAGCTCTGCCTCGAGCAGCTGCCCTCCCAGGCGCACAAGGATGGCAAGACCTTCGAGCTCGCGTATCGCCCGATCATGGAGGGTGACAAGCTGGACAAGACGGTCGTAGTCATCACCGACGTGACCGCGCGCCTCGCGCGCGAGCGAGCCGAGCGGGGGCAGCGCGAGATGATGAGCCTCTTTCGTCACGCGCGCTCGGATCGCGCCGCGCTGGATCAGTTCTTCGTCGAGGTGAGCGGGCTGGTCGATGCCATCGTCGGCTGGCGCGAGGGGGACTTGTCGGTTCTGCGCCGCCACATCCACACCGTGAAGGGGAATTGCGCGCTCTTCGGCATCGAGAGCGTGTCCGAGCTCTGCCACGATCTGGAGACCTGGATCAACGACGCGAGGGAAGCGCTCTCGCCGAGCTCGAAGGAGTCCCTTCGCAGCCAGTGGGCGAACGTCACCCGTATGCGCGACCAGCTCGGCGACGGAGGAACCAGCGGCACGATGGTGGAGATCGATCGTGGCGAATACGCTGCGTTCGTGGCCGAGCTGCGCGCGCACGCGCCGGCGAGGCTCATCGAGAGGATGCTCACCTGGCCATTCGAGCCAGTCGCGCAGCGGCTGATCCTGCTGGATAAGCAAGTTTGCGGCCTGGCCGAGCGGCTCGGCAAGGCTCCGGTCGACGTGATCCGAGAACCGACCGACCTGCGGCTCCCGCCCGGCCAGTGGGTCTCCTTCTGGTCGGCTTTCGCGCACGTGGTTCGGAACACGGTCGATCACGGCGTCGAGACGGCGGATGAACGGGCGGCGGCCGGCAAGTCGGCGCGCGCGCGCGTGGAGCTCTCCGTGAAGCGCGACCGCGCGGGGGTGGTCGTGATGATCGCCGACGACGGACGCGGGATAGATTGGGAGACGGTCGCGGCCCGCGCGCGGGAGCGCGGACTTCCCCATGGGACGCGCACCGAGCTGGAGGCGGCGCTCCTCACCGGCGGAATCTCTACCCGCTCGGACGTCACGATGACCTCTGGGCGCGGCGTGGGGTTGCGTGCGATCCGCGACGTCGTGGTCGATCTGGGCGGGCACATCGAGATCCAGACGGCTCCCGGCAAGGGCACGGCGTTTCGCTTCCTGTTGCCCGAGTCGATGCTGTCGGACGAGGACGGGGACCAAGGCATGCTCGCGCCGCTCGAGCGCATGGCCACCGCAGCCAAGCGCTGAGAGACATCGTTCATCGTGCGGGCCCCGGCGGACGCGCTGTTTCGGCGGGGATTTCGCGCCGCCGGGTGAGCCGCGGGTCCTCTTCACCACCCTCCTGACCCTTGCTCTCCCCGGAAACGAGGCGGGTCAGCGCGCGGCGTCTTCGTAGGCGATCGCCGCGATGGTCAGCTCGTCTTCCCCTCCCGGTCTTCTGACGCTGACGACGTCGGCCACGCGGCGGCCCAAGAGGGCACGGGCCAACGGCGACGTGAACGCCACCCGACCCTGGGCAGCGTCAGCCTCGTCGACCCCGACGATTTGCAGCTCGCGAGCCTTACCCTCGGCATCCCGCACCCGGACGGTCGCGCCCAGACGGATCTCGTCGCGATGCTCGGGCGGGGCCGTGAGGATCGCGGTCGCGATTCGGTGCTCGAGCTCGCTCCGCCACGCCGCGCGCGCCTCGCCGGCCGCGATGGCGAACGGAGCCGCGTCCGCGTCGAGTCGGGCCAGCTCGTCACGCAGGGCCTTCAGGCCGCGAGCGGTAACGTAGTTCGGCGTGCCCTGCGGGATCGGCGCGCGGCGACGAAGGACCGGGGCGGCTTCGGGGCCATCGTCCTTGGTGAAGGCCTTGCTCACGCCCGAAACCATGGCACGCATAGGGCCGACCAGCGAGGCCGCCATGCCCGCCTTCCCGGCGCGCCCCGTGCGTCCGATGCGATGGACGTAGATTTCCGGCTGAAGCGGCAGCTCGACGTTGACCACCAGATCCAGCCTTCGATATCGAGCCCACGGGCGGCGACGTCGGTCGCCACCAGCACGCGAAAGCTGTGATTGCGAAATTTCGCCACCACGAGTCACGCTGCCCTGATCCGTCGGCCCCCTCCGGGTCGCCCGTCGCCCCCCTCGCGGGTTGATGACGTCGACGAGCAACCTGGGAGGGGTGCTCAGGTGCTCAACGGCGTGAAGGACGCATTCACGGCATTCTTTGGTTGTACGATCAACCCGTGCCTCAACACGCATATTGAGGCGCAATATGAAGACGACCTCTCGAATGACACGCGCAACTAAGGTCGCGCCTGCGAGCCAAGGCTCTCCTTCGATGCGACTAGCTTTGAACACGATCCGGGCAGCCACCTATCGAGATTGAACCGGCCAGGTGCTTTCAGGTCGCCAAGCCGGGGCCTCACGTCCCGATTCTAGACGTGCATCCGTCCGCGCGCTCGCAGGTGAGCGTCGTGTTGGCGAGCGCGCAGGCGTGGTCTCCGCCCTGGGTGGCGGCCTTTACGACTCGACCTTCGCT
>Ga0265342_10004478_pt1 | contig 10978 bp, 10 predicted proteins | sample 4CB327metaG_FD_203125 | JGI IMG/M metagenome (GOLD analysis project Ga0265342, IMG submission 203125) | Rhizosphere microbial communities from Carex aquatilis grown in University of Washington, Seatle, WA, United States - 4-CB3-27 metaG | ecosystem: Host-associated > Plants > Roots >...
TAGGGCGCCCGCCCGCCGACGCAACCCGCGATCCCGATCATTGCCGCGCTCGAGCCAGCGGCGGTGCCACCGCCTGGAGGCGAGAAGCGGCTCGAGCTGCGCCACATCTCGAAGTCGTTCGGGGGCGTCCACGTCCTCCACGACGTCAGCCTCGATCTCGGGGCGAGTGAGGTCGTCGGCCTGCTCGGCGACAACGGCGCGGGCAAGTCGACGCTCATCAAGATCATCACCGGGGTTCACCGCCCGGATTCGGGCGAGATCTTCTTCGGGGGCAAGCGGGTCGACGGTCTGACCGTCCAGAAGGCACGGGAACTCGGCGTCGAGACCGTCTACCAGGAGCGCGCGCTCGCCGACCAGCTCCCCCTCTGGCGCAACATCTTCATGGGCCGTGCCGTCGCCGGTCGGCTCGGCTTCCTCAAGGTCGGCGACATGCGCCGGATGACTGCCCAGCTCATGAGTGAGTCGATGGGCTTCACCTCCGCGGTGCTGACCCCGGACACCGTGGTCAAGGGGCTGTCCGGCGGTGAGCGGCAGGGCCTGGCAATCGTGCGGGCGCTGCACTTCCAGGCCGACATCATCATCCTCGACGAGCCGACCATGGGCCTGTCGCTCAAGGAGACCGAGAAGCTGCTGCGGTTCGTGGAGGGTATCCGGACCGCCGGCAAGTCGGCGATCTTCATCGACCACAACATCTTCCACGTCTACTCGGTCGCGGACCGGATCATCGTCCTCGACCGCGGACGCGTGGCCGGCCAGTTCCCGACCTCACGCTATTCGCTTGAGGAGCTCCTGGACATCATGCGCGAGGTCGCCGCCGAGGGAACCTTCACCGAACAGGAACGGTACCGCGTGGCAGACAGGCCACCCACGGCACCGACCGCGGCCGGCGAGGAGCAGGAATGAACCCCGCCGTCGCCACGACGACGCCCCCGCGACCCCGCGGTCGCCTCACCGCGTTCACCAACGCCTGGGCGTCCCAGATCGGCATCACCGTCGCGTTCCTCGCGCTCTGGCTCGCGTTCGTCGTCCTCGCCCCCAGCACCTTCCTGTCCGACCGCATCTACCTGGCCTTCGCCCAGACGGTCCCGTACATCGCGATCGTCGCCCTGTTCCTGACGATGGTCGTCATCGCCGGCGACATCGACCTCTCCTTCCCGTCCGAAATGGCCCTGGGCATGGTCGGTTTCGTCTTCACCTGGCAGGCGACCGGCAGCGTTGAGCTCGGGATCCTCGCGGCGCTTGGCGTCGGGGCCCTGGCCGGCCTGTTCAACGGTCTCATCGTCACGTATATCGGCATCCCCGCGCTCGTCGCGACGATCGGCAGCTGGTACCTTTTCCGCGGCTTGACCCTCGTGCTCGTCAACGGCAAGAGCTATGCCTTGGTTACGGCCAGCACTGCCCCGTCGTACGACCTGCTCGTCGGAAAGCTTGGGGGCGTCGTCCCGATGGAGTTCGTCTGGCTCCTGGTCCTCGCGGTCGTCGCGTGGCTGCTCCTCAACCGCCACCGGCTCGGCCAGAACGCGTACGTCACCGGGGACAACGGCCTGGCTGCCGGGCTCATGGGCATCCCCATGCGCCGGACTCGCATCCTCCTGTTCGTCCTCACCGGGGTGGCGGCAGCGCTGGCCGGCCTGATGAACAGCTTCCAGATCGTCAACTTCTACCCGACGATGGGCGACGGTTTCCAGCTCCCGACGCTGGCCGCCGTCTTCGTCGGCGGGACCTCCGTGTTCGGGGGCCGAGGCACCATCTATGGCACGTTCCTCGGCGCGTTCATGATCGGCGCCATCCAGGCCGGGATCGTTGCGGTCGGCCTGACCGACTATTACACCAACTTCATCTATGGCGCCGTCATCCTCGCTGCGGTTGCGGTCCACGCCCTGCTCCGGCGCCGGTTCGAGTAGCGATGGCGGCTGGGCAGCCGGCCGCAGGGCCAAGCGACGACGCGACGACGAGGGGGTCGCTGGACGCCGGAACCGAGCGACCATCGGTACGCGGTGGGCCGGTGACGATGCGAGACATAGCGATCGCGACCGGCGTGTCACGAAGCACCGTCTCGCGGATCATCAACGATGCCCCGTTGACCGTGCCGATCGCCGCTTCGACCCGCGAGCGTGTCCTAGCCGCCGCCCGAGCGGTGGGCTACCGACCCAATCCGCTGGCCCGGGCTCTGCGTGGTGCGCCGATGATGCTGCTCGGCGCCATCGTCCGCGATATCACGGACCCGTTCTTCGCGGGGGCCGTCGAGGCCGTTTCGGTCGAGGCCCGGGCGCGTGGCTACAACATCGTCCTGGGCCACGCGCACGCGGAGGCCACCGAGGCGCACGCTCTGGCGGCAATGCTCGAGGCACGCCAGTGCGACGCGATCCTGCTGCTGGGCGACATGGGCGACCAGCCGCGTCTGCTTGACGACCTGCGCGACACGCACGTGCCGGTCGTCGCCCTGTGGCAGGGCTCGGAGATCGACCTGATCCCCGGTGTCAGCGTGGACAACCGGGGCGGTATCACGGCGGCCATGGCCCACCTCAGCTCCCTCGGGCATCGTCGGATCGCATTCGTCGGCGGTCGGTTGCTCGGCGACATTCGCGAGCGCCAGGAAGCCTACACGGAGGCGCTCACAAACCTGCTCGGCGAGGTCCCGCCCGGCTACATTCAGCACGTGGCCAATACGCCGGGCGACGGAGAGGAAGCGTTCCGCGCCTTGATGCGCCTCTCGCCGCGGCCGACGGCCATCGTCGCATCGACCGACGTCCTGGCGATCGGGATCCTCCGGGGCGCCCTCGTCCTGGGCATCCGTGTCCCTGATGACCTCTCGGTCGTCGGGTTCGACGACATCCCGATGGCAACCTTCACGGTGCCGGCGCTGACGACGGTGCGGATGCCAATGGCCGAGATGGCCGCCGCCGCGATCGGCTTGGCGGTTGGCGCAACGGGCGGCATCGCAGGCGACGCCGAGATCGACGGCGGCGAGGCCACCGGACGCGGACCCGCACGCGGTCGAATGTTCCGGCCCGAGCTCGTCATTCGGCAGTCGACGGCCTCCTCTCCGGTCGACCTCGAGCTGGCCCCCCGGCAGCGGCCGCTCGAGAGAGCCACAATGGGGCCGTCGCCGCAGGAGAGGGGCGCGTGAGGATGGATCTGGCGGAGCTTCGTGAGCAGGTCTGCGAGGCCAACCTGGGGCTGGTACGGGCCGGCCTGGTGACGCTGTCATTCGGGAACGCCAGCGGCGTCGATCGAGACACGGGCGCACTGGTGATCAAGCCGAGCGGCGTTGCATATGCCCGGCTGCGGCCGTCCGAGATGGTCGTCGTGAATCTCGCCGACGGAGCCGTGCGCGGAGGCACGTACCGTCCGTCGTCCGACACGCCGACCCACCTGGCGCTCTATCGCCGGTATCCATCGATTGGCGGCGTCGTCCACACGCACTCGTCGTTCGCGTCGTCATGGGCGCAGGCAGGGCGTCCGATTCCCTGCCTCGGGACGACCCACGCGGACCATTTCCACGGACCCGTCCCGGTGACGCGACCCCTCAGCGCCGTGGAGATCGAGGGCGACTACGAGCGCGAGACCGGCAACGTGATCATCGAGGCGCTCGAGAGTCTCGGCTTCGACCCGCTCGAGATGCCGGCGGTGCTCGTCCTGTCGCATGGCCCATTCACCTGGGGGGCCGGTCCGGCCGAGGCGGTGGAGAACGCGATCGCGCTCGAGGCGGTCGCGGCGATGGCCTACCGGACCACGAACCTTGAGCGGGCCATCACACCGATGGCGGCCCTGCTGCAGGAGCGCCATTTCCGACGCAAGCATGGACCGGGCGCCTACTACGGTCAGCCAGCTGAGCACGCCTGACACGGACAGCCGACGGCAGAGCCGCCAAGGGGACGGGCGACGCGCCGCAACCGCTACACGATCGGCGTGGATTTCGGCACAAAGTCGGCTCAGGCAGTGCTCGTCGACGTTGCCGACGGCACCGAGCTCGCGACCGCCGTCCACGAACGCGCGAACGGCGTCATCGACGAGCGCCTGCCGGAGCCGAACCAGGCAGTCGTGCTCGAGCACGACTGGGCACTCCAGGATTCGGCCGACTACATCGCCGGTTCAAGGATGCTGCTGACAGACGCAGCCTCTCCGACCTCCCGGGGCGTCGTGGTCGGTCAACTGCGTCGCCGGCCAGGTGCGGCCGTCCAGGTGGGGTCGCCGTCCGAGGGTCGCGGGGAGCGATCCCGCCGGCTCAGTAGCCGCCGTGCTCGGCAACGGTCTCAAAGGCGGCCACGATGTTCTCGGGCGGGACGAACGCCTGGATGTTGTGGACCGCGGCAAAGACGAAGCCGCCGCCGGGCGCCAGATCGTCGATCCGGCGCCGCACCTCGTCGCGGACCTCCGACGGCGTGCCGAACGGAAGGACTCGTTGGGTGTCCACGCCGCCGCCCCAGAAGACGAGGTCGCGCCCGAACTCCTGCTTGAGCTGGCGAGTATCCATCCCGCGCGCGCTCACCTGGACCGGGTTGACGATGTCCACCCCGATCTCCACGAGGTGCGGGTAGAGCCCTGACGCGGCGCCGCAGCAGTGATAGAAGAGTTTGGCCTTCGTCCGGCGCTTGATGGCTTCGAAGAGGCGCCTCTGGCGCGGCTTCACGAGCGCGGCGTATATCTCGGGACTGATCATCCATCCGTCCTGGGTGGAGACGTCATCCCAGTAGGTGAAGACGTCGATGAACTCGCCGACCGCCTCGAGGTAGCGATCCACGGACTCGATGTAGATGTCCGTGATCCGGTCCATCAGCCGCTCGGCGAACGGGCGGTCGGTGACCATCGCCATCATGAACGGCTCCAGTCCGACAGTCCGGCAGGGCTGCTCGAAGATCCCACCACCGATGATGCCGCTCCCGACGAGCGCGAAGTCCGTCTGGTCATGGAGCCACGCCGCCCGTCCGCGGAGCGCCGCGACGACCTCCGGAGGGTCGGGCTGCGGCCAGCGGTATCCGTCCAGCGCCTCCAGGGTCAGGTCGCGGATCGGGAACTCGACCCAGTCGTAGTAGAGCGGGCTCGCCTTGGGCATCCGCAGCTTCGAGCCCCACCGATCGTACATCGCCCAGTGCTCGTCCTCGTCGAGGATCTCGACGCCCGTGACGTGGGCCGGCGGCAACTGGACCATCCGGGTGTCGATCGCGAAGCGCTGGAGGAGGGTCTCGGAGAGGTACGGGAGCTGCTGGACCTCGTCGTGGATCGTCACCTCGCCGTCCGGCAGGCCGAGGTGTGCCATGAGCGGGACGTAGGCGGCCTTCGTGATGGAGGTGACGATCGATGATCCGAGGTCGATCGGGACGCGATCGGCCTCCTCGTGGGCGAGGGCGCGCCGAACGCGCTCTCGTGGGGTCATCAGGGGCTCTCCAGCTGCGCGGGGCGGCCGGCGGACTCGCCGTGTGCCGGGGCCACTCTACGGCGTTGCCCGGCCCCGCGGGCACCGCTCCGCGCGTTACGGTACCGCCCGGGGCCCCACGCCGCGGTCGACGCTGCCACACTGATCCGGTGAACGACAACCCACGGACGACCCCGGTGCGTCACCGCGATCGCGTCGCTACCGCGCTCTCCCACGAGGAGCCCGATCGCTGCCCCATGCAGATCAGCTTCACGCCGGAGTTCGCGGTGCGATTGCGGGCGGACCTCGAGGCGCGCGGCCTGGTTGCCCGGTCCGATCCCGGCAGCCATAACCCGCACGGCGGCGGCAACACGTACGAGCTAGAGCTCGCCCTCGACGAGGACCTCATCCTCACTTCGGTCGGCTGGGCGAACTCGTACTACCAGGGCACCGACATCTACACGGATGAATGGGGCGTAACCTGGCGCGCCCAGCCCTATGAGACCCCGTTCGGCATCGGCCACTACACCGAGATGGTCGGCAGGCCGCTTGCCAGCGACGCGGCGATCGCCTCCTACCGGGCTCCGGATCCCGACCGGCCGGAGCTCTATGAGGAAGCCGGGCGCGTCATCGCGCAGCTCGGCGGCGAGTACTACATGGTGGGTGTCACGGTCACCACGATCTGGGAGACAGCCTGGGCGCTGCGCGGCTTCGAGCAACTGATGATCGACCTGGTGACGGAGCCGGACATCGCCGAGGCGATCCTGGAGATCCCGTTCCGGTACCACCTCCGGGCTGCCGAGCGCCTCACGGCGATGGGCGTCGACATGATCTGGACCGGCGACGACGTCGGGATGCAGACGGGTATGCTGATCTCCCCGGCGCTCTGGCGGCGCCACCTCAAGCCGCGGATGGCCGAGCTGATCGCCCGCGTCAAGTCGATCAATCCCGCCGTCAAGGTGGCGTACCACTCGGACGGGATGATCTGGGACGTCATCCCGGACCTCATCGAGATCGGCCTCGACGTCCTCAACCCGGTCCAACCGGCCTGCCTGGATCCCGCCGAGCTGAAGCGCCGCTTCGGTGACCGCCTGTGCTTCTGGGGCTCCCTCGACGAGCAGCACACCCTGCCCTTCGGCACGCCAGAGGACGTGCGGGCCGAGGTCGGGACTCGACTGGACACGATCGGCCGGCGCGGTGGCCTCATCCTCGGGCCCACCCACCACGTCCAGTTGGACACGCCGATGGAGAACTTCTGGGCAATGGTCGAGACGATCCAGGGTCGGACCTTTCCAGCAGCGGCAGCCGGAGCGCCCCGGCGGTGAGCAGGCCGGCGCCGGGTGCTCCCGCGGGACCGGCAGCCATGACGGACGGGATCATCTTCGACGTCCGCGAGTTCACCATCCACGATGGGCCCGGGATACGGACGACCGTCTTCCTGAAGGGCTGCCCATTGGCCTGCACCTGGTGCCACAACCCGGAGGGGCTGGACCACGCCCCGCAGGTGATGCGCTCGCCGGGGGGGGACCGGTCCGTCGGGCGACGCTACGGGGCCGTGGAGCTTGCCGAGCTTCTCGCCAGGCAGGCGGACATCCTGGCCTCCAACGAGGGCGGGGTGACGTTCTCCGGCGGCGAGCCGCTTGCCCAGGCCGACTTCGTGGCGGAGGTCATCGACCTCCTGCCGGGCGTTCACATCGTGCTTGACACGTCCGGGTTCGGCACCCGGGGCCATTTCGTGTCTCTCGCCCGACGCGCCGACCTGGTGTACTTCGACCTGAAGGTCATGGATCCGGTCGCGCACCGGCGCTGGACCGGCCAGGACAATGCGCCGATCCTGCGCAACCTCGGGCTGCTGGCGGAGCTTCGACGACCATTTGTGGCCCGCGTGCCGCTCGTGCCGGGAGTCACCGACACCGACGCCAACCTCGCGGCGATCGCTGCCGCGGTGGCATCGCAGCCGACCCTGGTGCGAGTCGACCTCCTGCCGTACAACCGCGCGGCCGGCGGGAAGTACGCCGCCTGCGGGCGAACCTTCCTGCCGGCGTTCGATGAAGACCGGGCGCCGAACGCGGATATCCGGCCATTCCAGCGTGCCGGCCTCGAGGTCCGGGTCGCATGAACGAGCGGCTTGAAGGGCTCCGCGCCCGAACCCGTGAGGGCCACTTTCGCCAGTACCGCCAGCCCGGCGCGCCCGATCTCGTGGCCGAATGCGACCACGAGCAGCTGTCGTGGCCGAGGCGCATGGCGCGCCTGACCCGCCGGATGTGTGAGGCCGAGATCGTGGTCATCGAGCCCGACGAGCGGATCGTCTTCACGCGGACGCTCCGGGCGGTTCCTCCGGTCCACTCGCCCGCGGACCACGCCGCCTTGACCGTGGGGCAAACCCTCCACGAAGGCGGCCTGATCAACAACGTGTGCGCCGACTGGGAGCTGGCGCTCCGGCAGGGGCTCCTTGGGCGCCGCCGAGTTGCAGGCGCGACGCGGTCGCGGATGGCGTCAGCGGGGAACATCGAGGCGGTTGAGTTCGTCGACGCCGCGATCGAGACGATCGACGCCGTGCTGGCGCTCGCCGCCCGCTACGCGACGGAGGCGCGCAGGCTCGGCAGGGACGACGTCGCGAGCGTCCTTGAGCGCGTCCCGGGGGAGCCGCCGCGAACATTCCGTGAAGCGCTCCAGGCACTCCGCCTGCTGCACGCCGTGGTCTGGCTGTCCGGGCACCATCACGTGGGCCTCGGTCGCCTCGACCAGTACCTGTGGCCGTTCCTTGCTGCCGACCTCGCGGCGGGAACGCTGGAGATCGCCGCCGCCGAGGAGCTGCTGGCGGAGTTCTTCATCGCGCTCAATCGCGACGCCGACCTCTACCCCGGCATCCAGCAGGGCGACAACGGGCAGACCATCACGCTCGGGGGGCTGACACGCGACGGCGGCGCGGCCGTCAACCCACTCACGTGGATGGCGCTGCGGGTCGCCCGCGACGTTGGGCTCATCGATCCGAAGGTCAACCTGCGGATCACCGGCGAGACGGACCTTGCGCTTCTCGAGCTGGCCAGCGACCTGACCCGCAAGGGCCTCGGCTTCCCCCAGTACGCCAACGACGACGTCGTCATCCCCGCGCTTGCCGCGCACGGCTATGCGCTCGAGGACGCGCGCGACTACACGGTGGCGGCGTGCTGGGAGTTCACCATCCCGGGACGCGGGATGGACGTGCCCAACATCGGCGCCGTCTCGTTCCCGGCGGCCGCCGACGCCGCCGTCCGGAATGGACTCGCGGATGGCGCCTCGTTCGACGCCATCCTGGCTCGAACGGGTGCCGAGATCGGGCGCCAGGTTCACGAACGCACCGCTCCGTACGAACGACTCCTGTGGGCGCCGGCGCCGTACTACTCCGTGCTCATGACCGGGGCCCTCGAGGCGGGCGTGGATCACGGTGCGGGTGCGCGGTATCGGAACCTCGGGATCCACGGAGCGGCAGCCGCCAGCGCTGCCGACGCGCTCGCGGCCGTTCGCCGGCACGTCTTCGAGCTCGCCGACGTGGACCGGGCAGAGCTTCTCACTGCGCTCGAGGCGGACTTCGTCGACCACGAGGCGCTTCGTTGGCGTCTTGCGGAGGAGAGCCCGCGAGTCGGCCTGAACGACCCTGCCGCCGACGACCTCCTCCGCTGCCTCTACGATCGGCTGGCCGATGCCTGTGAGGGGGAGCACCCGCAATCCGGCGCGATCGTTCGGCCCGGAACCGGGTCCGCGATGTACTACCTCTGGCTCGCCCGGGGACGCGACGATGGGCCGCTCGCGGAGCCCCTCGTGGGTGCGACCGCCGATGGGCGCCTGAGGGGGGACCCGTTCGGGGCCAATCTCGCCCCCACGCCGGGGACTCACCTGCGCGGACCGATCAGCGTCCTGCAGTCCTACGCCGGCATCGACTACCGGCGCGTCTGCAACGGGGGTCCGATCACGTTGGAGCTATCCGCCGCGGTCTTCGCCGACGCCGAATCGATCCGCAAGGTCGCTCTGCTGGTACGAACGTTCGCCCGGCTCGGCTGTCAGCAGCTGCAGCTCAATGCCCTCAACGCGGAGCAGCTCCTGGACGCGAGGGCACATCCGGAGGAGCACCGCGACCTGATCGTCCGGGTCTGGGGCTGGAGTGGCTACTTCTGCGAGCTGGCGCCCGAATACCAGGATCACGTGATCTCTCGCCACCTGTACGCCGACGTGTGAGCGCGCCCGGCGGGAGCGGATGAAGGTGGGTCAGCCCTCGAGTGTCCCCGCGAGCTGACGATCACGCCGCGCAGGCCGTGCATCCGGATCCCCGCTTCGCCCAGCGCCCGGGCGGTTCCGGCGGCATAGTCGATCCAGGCGCCCCGCCGCGGCCCGATCGCGTCGAGGTCGAAGCCGGACCGCTCCCCCGTGGCGCCGCTCACCAGCTCCACCCGGCGATCGGCCGTCGGGACGAACGCGATCCCGATCTCGAGGTCGATCGCCGCCGGGAGGACGAAGCCAAGGTTGTAGTCCGTGTGCTCCCCGATCAGGTTGACCCGGCCGGGCGCCCCCACGAGGCGGATCCCGGTGGGATCGCCGGCCGCCAGCGGCTCTTCTGCCACCAGGCGCGCCCGCAGCGCCTCGGCGCCGAGTGCCGGGTCGAGGGCAGCGGCCCGATCGATCGTCAAGAGACGGCGGTCACGACGAAGCCGGGGTGCTCCACGACCGGCTCGACGGGGACAGCCCGGAGCTGCTCGGCGCTGGCCTCGGGCAGCGTGTCGTTGATGAACAGGAGCGTCGCCGTCTCGACCGACGCCCGGATCTTCGTCAGTCGAGCCGAACGGTGCGGCGGGAGGAACTCGACGGAGAGGTGCCAGTCCTCCTCGCCAGCAGGACCCTCCTGAATGACCATCATGTACGGCAGCTCGAACCCGAAGAGGCCGTTGTAGCGTTCCACGACGACGTGCAGCGCGCGGGCCAGCGAACGCGCCTCGCTCGGCGCGAGGTCGGCAAGGCGGCGCACCCCGTGGCGGACGGCCCGGACGTGCACCTCGTATGGCCAGCGCGGGGCGAACGGCACTCCCACGGCCCAGTGCGGATCGTCGTGGATGGTCCGCTCCGAGGCGCGTTGCTCGGCGACGACACGACAGCTGGTGCAGCCGCCGGTCCGGGCGCGGCCGGCTGCCAGGGCGGCAGCCCGTCGCTCGATCTGAGGCGGCAGGTGGTCGAACGCGTAGATCTGGCCGTGGGGATGGGAGAGTGTCGCGCCCACCTCGCTGCCGCGGTTCTCGAAGGGCATGACCACGGCGAACCGGCCGTCTCGCCATAGCTCGCGGGTCCGGACCGTCCAGACCGCCACCACACGGGCCGTCTCCTCAGCGGTGAGCGTCGCGAAGTTGCCCTCGTGCCGCTCCGTGAACATGACCACCTCGCACGTGCCCAGCGACACGCCATAGCGCGGGTCGGCCGGGTCGGGCACCGGTGGGGGGGTGGGGGACGAAAGACGGGAATCGGTTGTCGAAGACGGCGGCCTGGTAGCTGAAGGCAAGCTCCGGGCCACCGGGGCTCAGCGGGCACCCGAAGCGCTCCGCCGAATTCCCGGGGATCGCGCCGGAGCCGCTCGGCGAGGAGTGGTGCGGCCGGACG
>Ga0265342_10004481_pt1 | contig 10964 bp, 10 predicted proteins | sample 4CB327metaG_FD_203125 | JGI IMG/M metagenome (GOLD analysis project Ga0265342, IMG submission 203125) | Rhizosphere microbial communities from Carex aquatilis grown in University of Washington, Seatle, WA, United States - 4-CB3-27 metaG | ecosystem: Host-associated > Plants > Roots >...
GACTGAAAATCAGACCTGATCGTGCGGCGCAGGCAGAGGAACTGGGCGGGGAACAGGATCGAACAGGGAAAACAACAAGAGCCCCGCCAGAAAACCGCCGATATGCGCCTGCCAGGCGACGCTGACGCCCTCGGCGCCGATGGCAATCGACCCCAGACCAAAAACGAGATTGACGCCAAACCAGATGGCGAGAAACGAAATCACGCGCCGATCGCTCAAGGCGCGCCACAACGACAGTGCCGGGACCCTGGCGGCAGCGTCCGCATCGCCGCGGTTGAAGGAAAGGAAACTGCCCCGCACGAAGGCAAAGCGGATCGCGGCCGCCATGGCGCCGGAAACCGAGGCGCTGGCGCCGATCATCGGCGCCAGCGCATGCTCATGCGTCACCAGGTGCGCCAGCGCGCCGGCGGCGGCCGTCGCCGCCATGAAGGCAAAGAAGCGGATCGCGCCAAAACGACGCGCCAGCGCGCTCCCGAACGGCAACAGCCACAGCACGTTGAAGCCGATATGGCTGAGATTGGCGTGCAGAAGCGAATAAGTCACGAACGTCCAGACCTTGGCCCCCTCCCCGCCGGGAAAGCCGGCAGCAAGTAGCGCCGAGTCGTAACGCTTGGGGATGAAGCCGAAGACATCGACAGTCCAGTTCTCGAGGTCGGGCGGCAAGAACACCCGCAGGTGGATGGTCGCCAGAACCACGATGTAGGCAGTGAGCGCGCCCGGCAACGTCAGGAGCGGCTCGCGGCGAACCGGCGGAGGCTCGTCCCGCAGGACTTCCGGCAAATAGTTGTCGGGTCGAGATTCCAAGGACCTAGAGCTCCGATTCCAAATTCGTCGCAAATGACCTCGAGCGGCGGCGCCAGTCGAGCGATCTGCCCAGATAGAGGGTTTTGCAGAGAAGTGGAAGCCGGTTGGCTTAACACCAGCGGAACCGCTACCATGCGGCCTGCGACCAAGGCCCTGAGGAAATCGGCCGTACGGGGGAGAAACAGCCATGGAATTTCACCGCAGAACCGTCCTGCGCGGTCTCGCCGCCGTTCCGCTTTCCGCGCTTGCCGGACCCGCCCGCGCCGCCGACAAGGTCAAAATCGGCTTTCTCCTGAAAACCATGCAGGAGGAGCGCTACCAGCGCGACAAGGCGGCCTTTCTCGCCAAGGCGAAATCGCTCGGCGCCGAGGTGATCTTTGATTCCGCCAACAATGACGAGCAGACGCAGCTGGCCGCGTTCGAAAACATGCTGTCGCGCGGCGCGCAGGCGATCGTGTTGCAGCCGGTCAACACCGGAACTGCCGGCAGCATGGTCACCTCCGCGCACAAAAGCGGCGTGAAGGTCGTCGGCTATGACGCCATGCTGGTCAACGGCCCGCTCGATGCCATGGTGATGCAGGACAGCTGGGCGGTCGGCAAGCTCCAGGCTGAGGCCATGGTGGCCTGGCTCAAGGCGAAATACGGCGCGGCCAAAGGCAACGTCGTGCTCATTCGCGGACAACCTGGCGATTCCAACGCCAACACCATGTCGAGCGGCGTTCTCGAGGTGCTGAAGGCCAATCCCGAGCTGAAGCTGGTCGCCGATCAGTCGCACGAGGGATGGTCGCCCGACAAGGCGATGGCGACCACGGAAAACCTTCTGACCAAGTCCGGCAACAAGATCGACGCCGTGATCTGCAACAATTCGGGCATGGCGCGCGGCGTCATCGCAGCCCTCGACGCGCAGGGACTAGCCAGCGCGGACAAGATTTTCGTCGCCGGCTCCGACGCCGATCTCGTCAACATTCAGTATGTCGCGCAGGGCAAGCAGGCCGTCGACATCTGGAAGAAGATCGATCCGCTGGCCGAAACCGCGGTCGAAATCGCAGTGAAGCTCGCAAGCAATCCCGACAAGGATCCGAAAACGCTGATCAAGGCCGACAGGACGATCAACAACGGCGCGGTCGATGTGCCGACGCTGGTGACGCCGGTCGTGCTCGTCGACAAGAACAATCTGGACCAGACGATCATCGCGGAAGGGTTTTACACCCACAAGCAGGTCTATGGAAAATAGACGCGAAGGATACTTCGGAATTGCCTGAGCCGATGCGCACGCCCGACGTCGTCCTGAAGATGGAGCACATCGTCAAGGAGTTTGCAGGCGTCCGTGCGCTCGACGACGTCACCTTCGAAGCGCGCGCCGGCGAGGTACTGGCGCTGATGGGCGAGAATGGAGCCGGCAAATCGACATTGATGAAGGTGCTTGGCGGCGTCTGGCCCTATCCTTCCTATCGTGGCGATATTTTCATCCGGGGCGAGAGGCGTCGGTTTCACTCGACCCGCGAAGCGATGGATGCGGGCATCGCCATCATCCATCAGGAACTCAACCTCCTTGCCGAGCTTACGGTTGCCGAAAACATCTTTCTCGATCGCCAGCCCGTTACCGGCTTCGGCGCCATCGATTGGCATCGCATGAACGACGACGCCGCGGACCTGCTCGGCGAATTGGGAATTTCCGACATCAAGCCGACCGACCGGGTGAAGCACATCGCGGTCGGCAAGCAGCAGATGGTGGAAATCGCCAAGGCGTTGTCGAAGCACGCACGCATCCTCATTCTCGATGAGCCGACTTCGGCACTGTCGGACAAGGAGGTTGCGGAGCTGTTTCGGGTGATCCGCAAACTGCGACGAGACGGCGTCTGCATGTGTTACATCTCCCACAAAATGGAAGAAATTTCCCAAATTGCCGATCGCGTCGCGGTGCTGCGCGATGGCCGCACGATCGGCGAGACCACAGCAGTCTCTGACATCACGATGGACCAGATCATCGAACGCATGATCGGCCGCGAGCTGAAAGAGATGTATCCGCATGCCACACGCCAGCGCGGCGAGCGGATTCTCGAAATCAAGAATCTTGGGATCGATCACCCTTCGCTGCCCGGCGCGCGGAAGGTCAAGGACGTGTCGTTTTCAGCCTATCGCGGCGAAATCCTGGGAATCTCGGGCTTGATGGGCTCGGGCCGGACTACGCTCGCCTCCGCGATCTTCGGCGCCTTTCCGCAGGCCACGCACGGCGAAGTGTTGGTCGAAGGGCGATCCATCAACATTCGCTCGCCTGCGGACGCGATCAAACACGGAATCGCGCTTCTCACCGAAGACCGCAAGGCGCTTGGTCTTTTCCTCGGCCAGCCCATCACCTTCAACACCACGATCTCGTCGCTGCAGACCGTGAGTTCGCCGCCCCTCGGCGTCATCGACCAAAGCGAAGAACGCGCGCTGACCGAACGATATATCGCTCAGCTTGGCGTCAAGGCCACGGGCGCCGATGCCATCGTTGGGACGCTCAGCGGCGGCAACCAGCAGAAGGTGCTTCTGGCCCGCTGGCTGAACGCGAGCCCGAAGATCCTCATCCTGGACGAACCGACCCGCGGCATCGATATCGGCGCCAAGGTCGAAATCCACCGGCTGCTGAATCAGCTCGCCGAACAAGGCGTCGCCATCATCATGATCTCCTCCGAACTCGAGGAGGTGCTGGGCATGAGCGACCGGATTCTCGTGATGAATGAGGGCCGCATTGTCTCCGAATTCTCGCGGGCGAATGCGAGCCGGGAAGCGGTGATGGAATCGGCGACCGGCGCACGCCGGACGGAGAACTAGGCGAACATGCACCGCAACCAGGCCCTTATTTTCATCAGGACGAACGCGACACTGATCGCGCTCGTAGTGCTCGCCGTGCTGTTGGCGCTGATCGACCCGACCTTCCCGACCGCGCGCAACTTGAGCAACGTCGCGCGGCAAGTGACTATCGTCGGCATCATCGGCGTCGGCATGACCATGGTGATCCTGATCGCCGGCATCGATCTATCGGTGGGCTCGGTGGTCGGCGTTGCGGCGGTCGTCGTGACGCTCCTGATGCAATATGGGCTTGCGGCATGGTTTGCGGTCCCCATGGCGCTCGCAATCGTCGGCGGCATCATCGGGCTCTGGAATGGATTCTGGATTGCGCATTACCGTATTCCGCCTTTTATCATCACGCTCGGCATGCTGACGATCGGGCGCGGCATCGCGCTGTCGCTGTCCGGCGGCAGCTCCGTTCCGGTGGCCGATCCATCGTTCGCCGCGCTCGGCAGCGCTTATATTCCGCCCGCGCCGACGCTGGCTCTGCTGGCGCTGGCAGCTGGGATCGGTGCTTTCAGACTGATCCGGAGCTTTCGCGAAACCGGAAAATCGAACGGCACAGCGCTTGAAGAGCGCGTGCCCGGCATCGTCGCGGCGACGGCCGGGCTGTTGCTCGCGGCCTATGTGTTCGGCACCAGTGACGGCATGCCGGTGCCGGTCGCGATCTTTGTTGCCATCGCCGCGATCGCCATCTTCGTTCTCGGCCACACCCGCTTTGGCCGCAGGCTGTATGCGCTCGGCGGCAACGAGGAAGCGGCGCGCCTTTCCGGGATTAACGTCTACCAGACCAAAATGATCGTCTACGTGGTGGTGTCCCTGCTCTCGGCCTTGTCGGGAATCTTGCTGGCGTCCCGCCTGAACGGCGCATCCCCCAACCTCGGCAACATGTTTGAGCTCGACGCCATCGCCGCCGTCGTGATCGGCGGCACCAGCCTCTCCGGCGGCTCGGGCACTATCGGCGGCACTATCGTCGGCGCGCTGATCATCGGCGTGTTAAACAACGGCATGAGCCTGCTCGGCGTCTCCTCGTTCTATCAGCTCATCATCAAGGGCCTGATCATCAGCCTCGCGGTCTGGTTCGACGTCCTGCAAAAGAAGAACTGAAGGAACTGACGAGGCTGCCGGGCGGGCTCACGGCGTTGCTTCAATCTGGGCCAGCGCACTCACCGAATTTGTGAAAATGTTGATCGCTACAAGAGCGGCAATCTCGACAAGCGCTTCCTCGCCCAGACCCCTTTCACGAACGGCGGCGCGGTCGACGTCTGACAGATGTCCTCGCGTTTCGAACATGACACGGGCGAACGAAAGCACTTCGGCTGCTCTTGGATCTGCCGATGAAAATGAGCGGGCAGCAGCGATCTCTTCGTCCGGCAATCCTGCCAACTTGGCGTATCCGACATGCGCCGCGAGGCAACCCTGGCAGTCGTTGGCTTGCGAAACCGCAAGCGCAATCCGCTCTTGCATTGCCATCGTAAGCGCACCACGGGCCAGGGCGCTCGCGAACCCGACATAGCCGGAAAGCACAGCCGGTGAATGGGCCAGGACCCGCATCAGCGGAGGAAGGTACCCGCGCCTCTTCGCTATTCCGTCAAGCAGGGTCCTGACGGCACCCGTAGCGGTCGAAGGATCAATCTGAGTCATTTTGGACACGATTTACTCCACCGCAATGTTTGCATCGTGGATTACCTTGGCCCATTTCGGGATTTCGACACGCAAGCGTGCCGCAAATTCGTCGGGCGTGTCGACCACCGGATCGAACCCGAGGGCCACGAGATTTTCCGTCACGTCCGGTTGCACTACCGCCTTTTTGATCTCCCGGTATAGAAGATCAACGATAGCGCGCGGCGTGCCGGCCGGAACAAGGATACTCAACGTCGTGTCAGCCTCCTGACCTGTCAGTCCCGCTTCGGCCAGCGTCGGCACATCCGGCAATGCGGGCGACCGCTGCGGAGTCGTAACTGCCAGCGCACGCAACGTGCCGTTTTTGACAAAAGGCACCGCGGGGGTCATCGCCGCGAACGCTATCGGCGTGTGCCCTGCGAGCGCCGATTGCACGGCCGGGCTAGAGCCTTTGAACGGGACATGCACGAGGTCGAGGCCTTGCGACAGCTTGAACATTTCGCCGGACAAATGCGGCGTCGTTCCGATTCCGGCAGACGCGTAGTTGTATTTTCCGGGACTTGCCTTGATCAATTCGACCAGGTCTTTGACGTTCTTGGCCGGCATCGACGGATTCACGACCAGAATGTTCGGCGACAGCGCCATCAGAGTTACCGGCGCGAAGTCTTTCAAGGGATCATAAGGGACCTTGGCAAACAGGCTCGGATTGACGATGAAATTCGAGCCGACGAGCAGCATGGTATAGCCGTCGGCGGCAGCGCGAGCTGCGTTGGCAATCCCAGTATTTCCGCTGCCGCCCGGTTCGTTCTCGACATAAAATTGCTGACCCAGACTTTGCGATAATTTCTGCGCCACCAGACGCGCCGCCACATCGGCCGGACCTCCCGGGGCAATCGGAACGATGATCCTTACCGACCGGGCGGGATATTCCGACACTGCCGCGGATCTAGTCTGTGCGTTCGCCCAATTTGGGATTGCAAACAAGACAGCTGCCGTCAGAAGGTGAGCTAGCCGCATCTCGTGGCTCCATTGCTATTGGTGGGCTTACCCATAACCGAACCGCCCAACAGGCGGGAATGATCTAAGACGAGCTACCCCTATAAGGATCAGCTATGGCCCGGCGGATTGTCGATTGGGAAGACCGGATCGGGCGGCGGCTGAAGCTGCGCGATCTTCGTATCCTGGCTGGCGTGGCCGAAAAAGGCAGCATGGCCAAAGCCGCCCTTCAACTGAACATGACCCAACCGGCTGTGTCCCAGGCCATCGCCGACCTCGAAGCGACGCTGGAGGTACGGCTCCTCGACCGCGGCCCGCATGGCGTTTCCCTGACACCATACGGCGAGACCATGTTGAAACATGGATTGGAAGCGCTCGATGCGATCAAGCAGGGCGCCCGCGAAATCGAATTCCTGCTGACGCCGGGTGTTGGCGAAGTCTGGGTGGGCTGCTCCGAATCGTTTTTGGCCGGGGGACTTCTTGCTGAGGTGGTCCAGCGCATCTCCGAGCAGCACCCGCGTATCGTGGTGCACGTGCTCGAAGCTAACACCGCGGAAATGAAATTCAGCGAATTGCGCGACCGCAAAGTCGATTTGATGATCGGGCGTATGGCGGGACCGATCCGCGACGATGACCTGGCCGTCGATATCTTGTTTCCGGAACCTATTGTCGCTGTCGTCGGAGGCTCGCATCGCCTGGCGGGTCGTCGCACGGTCAAGCTCGAAGAGCTTGTCGGCGAGCGCTGGATACTTGCACCACCCAATACGGCAGTCCGGGATCTCGTCGCCGACGCCTTTCGGGCCAAAGGATTTTCTGCTCCCTCGCCCAGCCTCACCACCTATTCGATGTTGCTGCGCCTCCAAATGCTCGCGAGCGGAAATTACATAACGGCCTTTCCACGATCTCTCGTAGACCATAATGCGCAGAGATGGTCTTTGACGATTCTGCCAATAGATCTAGGCAAAAAGCTCCCGGTTTCAATCGTTGCACTGAAGCATCGAACGCTGAGCCCGGCCGTCAGGCTCTTCATCGAGCACGCGCGCGCAGCTTCTAAAGCGAAGTTGCTGGACCGAAATTAGCTTCCGCCGTTCACGGCTTGGGCTGATCGGTCAGCTGCAAGTCTCGAAGCGTCTTGGGCAGGCCACGGTCAATCAGTTCGATCACCGCGGCCTTGAGTTCATCGCTGCTAGCCAGGCTCCCGGCGACCGACATCATGTCAGCGCTAATCTCCCGGCTCGGACCCTTGAGCCTGAACAGTTCGTCGCCTTCGAGCGGCCCCGCCTGCTCCTTGCCGATCACCTTGAAGGTATGCCCGTCGATCACCGTGATCGTATAGAGCGCATGAAGCTGCCCGGACGATCCGAGGACGGCAACCCGCTCGATGATGCCGAGCCCGGCAACGGTGCGGCTTCGGCTGCCATAGGGCGTCACAGCCTTGGTCACGACTACATAGACATCAAGCCCCTGTGGGGCGACCTGGGTGCGGACGAGATCGCTCAGACGATTTTCGGGCCCGCTCTTCAGCTTCGATAAGGCGTTGGACATGGCGAAAGGCGAGACCGTCTCTTTCGCCGCGAACGGCGCGCGGGAATAGGTCAGGCCCTGGACCTGGTAACGCTTTCCGAGAAGCAGACCGATGCGGATGGCAACGAGATCATCGAGTCCCCACGCGTGGATCGAAAAATGCTGTTCGGCTTCGGTTGGCGCGGTGAGACCGGCGCGGGTGAAGGTGAAATCATCGCCAATCGCCGACACGATGCCGACGGTCTTTGCCGATGCCAGGCGCACGTCGGTCCGATCGAGCGTCGCGCAACCGGTCACCGGCAGCGTGAGCAGCAAGCCGATCAGTCCGCGGACGAATGGCTTTCTGCCGCGGTCGGCCGCGCCCGAACGGGGCCAGAATCGGGCGCGGCGTCGCGTCATCATGCCGCGCGCTTACGGCAGACGAAAATCGAAGGAGTATGATGCGCCGAGACCAAACGAAATCTGGTTCGGCGAGCCTCGTTGCTCGACCAGCGGACTTGCCGCGGCATCGCCAAGCAGACGGTCGTATTCGAGATAGGAATGCGCCTCCCACTTCGGCGTGATCTGGTAGCGCACCTGCAGGCCGGCACCGGCCGAATGGGCGCCGCCTTTGGCGTCGAAGACGGGCAAGCCGGAGGCCGCGGATTGCGCGGCATCGACGCTGAAATAGGGAGCGGTCGCTTGCGTGCTTGCGAGCGTGAAACGCGGCCCGCCCGAAAGCGTCAGACGGCTCCAGATGGGCACCAGCACATCGGCCGAGAAATCGGCAACCACCCCGGTATGGCCGCGGAAACCACGGCGCAGTTCGGTACGAAGCCGAAACCAGTCGGTTGGAAAATACTGAACAAAGCCGCCGAACTCGAACGCCTGCTTGACGTCATCGAGACCGTTGAGCTCGGTATAGTTGCCTGCCTTGCGGGCTGCTTTCACGTTGCCGGCGAGCCCCGCACTAAAGCCATCATAGTCGAACAGCGCGATGCTCGGACTGTCGAGCGGTCCTCTGAAGTGTTCGGCCGAGCCGCCTGCCGGGCCAAGCGCAAAGATCGGCGCCCCCTGAAACCTGTCCCCTTTGCCACCTTCGAAAATCGGCCAGCCGTCGAGGTTGGCGCCGATCGAAAGCGTCCAGAGCCCGGACGGCGAAAGCCATGCAGGCAAGGAACTGGCCGATTGCGCCGTTGCACGGGCCGCTGACACCAACATGAAAACAACCGCCGCAACACCTTTACCGACCTGACGCATCAGTCCCATCACTCCACCGCCGAACACGCCGCCAAGGCGTATTCCTGCGGAGATTCGATGGTTCGGATTTCCTGACGATGTCCTGCAAACGCCCGAATGTTGCCTTCTGTGACCCGCACGGATGCGTGCAATACGCGGTTACAAAAATCCGCTTTCCCCGCGGTTCCGCAGGCAGGATATAGTTTGCCATGGCTCAACATCTGCTCATCGTCGATGACGACAAGGAAATCTGCACCCTGCTGTCGCAGTTCATGACGCAGCACGGCTATCGCGTATCGGTTGCCCATGACGGGCGCGGCATGCTGCAAAACCTCGAGAGCGCCCGCATCGATCTCGTGGTGCTGGATGTGATGCTGCCGGGCGAAAGCGGCCTGAATTTGTGCCGCCGCGTTCGTTCCAATGCCAGCGTTCCGATCATCATGTTGACAGCGGTCGGCAGCGAAACCGATCGCATCGTCGGCCTCGAAATGGGCGCCGACGATTATCTCGCCAAGCCGTTCAATTCGCGGGAATTGCTGGCGCGGATACGCGCGGTGCTGCGGCGCGCCGGCAGCGCGCCGGCGGACCCGCTCAACGGGGCCAATCGCACGCTGGAATTCGCGGGCTGGCGCCTCGATGTCACCGGGCGGCAGTTGTTCTCGCCGGCCGGCGCGCTGGTGCCGTTGCGCGCCGCCGAGTTCGACCTGTTGCTGGCGCTTGCCGAGCGCCCGCAGCGGGTGCTCAACCGCGATCAACTGCTCGACCTCGCCCGCGGCCGTGCCGCCAGCAGTTTCGATCGCAGCGTCGACGTGCAGATCAGCCGGCTGCGGCGCAAGCTCAGCATCGACCCGGATGGAACGGAGTTCATCAAGACCGTGCGCGGCGGCGGTTACGTGTTCGCGGCAAGCGTCGCGGCGGTCGGACCGGAAGTGTCCCATGCGTCTTGACAGCATCGCGACCCGGATTGCCGTTGCCCTCGTGCTTGCGATCGCGCTGAGCATCGCCCTGACTGTCGCGATCAGCATCAGCCGCGGCTTTTTCCTGCAGCACACGCAAGGGCAATCGAATACACAAATGTTCCTCGGCCGCTCTTTTGTGGCGACCATCAATCGCCTTCACAACCCGCAACTGCTTTCAGCACGCTTCGCGACCATCGCAGCCGCGCTGACGAAGGCCCCGGCTTCAGAGCACCCCGCGCTCCTCGCTGCTTTCAACGATCCGCCGCTGCGCGTCGAAATTCACGACCAGCCGACCCTGAAGACGAGCAGCAACCAGCGAGTCGAACTCATTCGCGACTTGATAGAGTTCCAGCTCCAGAGTGCGCCGGATACGGTGCGCGTCGACACCCGTCCAGGCACAGAAGGATCGGACGAGGCTGTGCCTGAACAGTTGGTGGCGGAAATCGCGTTGCCTGACGGCAAGTGGCTTGCCATCACGAATTCCGACTTTGCCCTGGAGGGCCCGAGCAAGCTCCTGTTCGCCCTGCTGACTTCCATGGCCTTGTTGATTGCCGCGCTTTCGGTGTGGACGGCGCGCTGGCTTGCCCGGCCGATCTCGGCTTTTGCCGCCGCTGCCGAGCGCTTCGGGGCAAGCACGGAAGCGATCCCGCTCGTCGAAAGCGGACCGAAGGAATTACGCGCGGCCACCCGGACTTTCAACCAGATGCAAGAGCGCTTGCGCCGCTTTGTCAGCGACAGGACGCTGATGGTGGCTGCGATGTCGCACGACCTGAAGACGCCGCTGACGCGGATCCGGCTGCGCACCGAGTTGATCGAAGACGGGACGCAACAGGGGAAGATATTTGCCGATATCGACGAGATGACGGCGATGATCGAATCGACGCTTGCTTTTGCGCGCGACGATGCGAAGCGGGAAGTTTCGCTGTTGGTCGACCTCGGTGCGCTTGTCGAATCCGTTTGCGAGAACGCGATCGATACCGGGCATAACGTCGAGATGTCATCGGC
>Ga0265342_10004487_pt1 | contig 10952 bp, 9 predicted proteins | sample 4CB327metaG_FD_203125 | JGI IMG/M metagenome (GOLD analysis project Ga0265342, IMG submission 203125) | Rhizosphere microbial communities from Carex aquatilis grown in University of Washington, Seatle, WA, United States - 4-CB3-27 metaG | ecosystem: Host-associated > Plants > Roots > Rhizosphere...
CGACATCGTCCTCAATCTGAAGAAGATCCTCATCGTCTCGCACAAGCGCGATGCCGTGACCCTCCTCATCAAGGCCAACAAGGCCGGCGCCGTCACGGCGGCCGACATCCAGGCCGACGCCAACATCGAGATCGTCAATCCCGAGCAGGTGATCTGCACCCTCGACTCGAAGCGCGCCTTCGAGGCCGAGATCGAGATCAAGACCGGCCGCGGGTACTATCCCGGCGAGCAGAACAAGAAGGAGGAGCAGGCGATTGGCGTCATTCCGATCGATTCGCTCTTCTCCCCGGTGCGGCTCGTCAAGTACGCGGTCGAGAACACCCGCGTCGGCCAGATCACGGACTACGACAAGCTGATCCTCGAGATCTTCACCGACGGCCGGATCACGCCGGACGACGCCCTGAAGCAGGCCTCCTCGATCCTCAAGCACCACCTCGACGTCTTCGACCGCGTCAGCCAGGAGCAGTTCGAGTTCGAAAGCCAGCAGAGCGAGGTCAGCGAGGAGCAGAACAAGCTCCGCAAGCTGCTCAACATGTCGGTCAACGAAATCGAGCTCTCCGTCCGCGCCGCCAACTGCCTCAACAACGCCAACATCACCACCGTCGGCGAACTGGCGATGAAGACCGAGCAGGAGATGCTCAAGTACCGCAATTTCGGCAAGAAGTCCCTCAATGAGATCAAGGAGAAGCTCGAGGCCCTGGGCCTGTCCCTCGGAATGAAGTTCGACGAGCGTCTCCTGGACACGAAGAAAGAGGCCTAGACCTTCGGCGGCCGGACGGAGCCGGCGCCCTTCGCTGGGCGCGGCTCATCCGGCGCTGTGTGTCTGACCGAAACCGAAGACGCTCCTCCGCACCGAACACAAGGCATAAAGAACTTTTCGATTATTGGCTCTCGCGCCGTCCGCGCCGCTCTCTGCGCTGCGACCGGATTGCCGATCGGGAGCCGACTAGACAAACAAACCCATGCGCCACAATAAACATCACGCCTCAATGGGCGTCACGCGCGAGCACCGCCGCGCGATGCTTTCCAACCTTGCGACCGGCCTCATCACCCACGGTCGCATCCAAACGACGCTGAGCAAGGCCAAGGCCCTCCGTCCCTTCATCGAAAAGATCATCACGAAGGCCAAGAAGGCGGCGGGGAAGACCGACAAGAAGGACGCACTCCACCTCCGGCGCCTGGCCCTCCAGGACGTCCGCGACGAGGATGCCGTGACCCTTCTCTTCAACGAGAAGTACAAGGAATTCGTCAACCGCAGCGGCGGCTACACCCGGATCTACAAGCTCGGACCCCAGCGCATCAGCGATGCGGCCGAGATGGCCCTGATCGAATTCGTCAAGGCCGAGGACACGGGCTACACGAAGAGCAAGGGCCGCCGTCCCGCGAAGGGCAGGAAGGCCGGCAAGGCGAAGGCGGAAGCCTCCGCCGAGGCTACTTCGGACAAGGTCGCAGCCGGTGAGGCCGCCGCAGGCCACGGCGAAGCCCCGCAAGGCGGGGCGGAGACGGGCGCCGCGCCCGGAGCCCCGGCAGCGACGGAAGCCCCGGCCAAGCCCGAGGGCGAAGCCAAGACCTAGCTTCCTCATCCGGACGCCGGCGGGCGCACGTCCCCGGCGGCCGGGGGTGCGCAGGAATCCGTCCATGTTCGAGCTTCGGACAGCAGGCGCCATCTTCTGCTCCGTGGTCGGACTGGCCTTCATCGGCCTGTGGCTGTACTACGACCGCCGCGATCACGAGAGCTTCGAGCGCGAGCGGCGCAAGATCACCTTCCACTGCATCCGCTGCGGCCGGCTGTACACAGCCCCGGGCGCCTCGGAACTCTGCCGCTGCCCCCGCTGCGGCCACGAGAACACCCGCCTGAGATTCTGAGCGATGTGAAGATGAAATTAGACACAACGCCATTTTTCCCTGAAAGGGAAATGAGCCGCGTCCGCTCGGGCGACGGCTCGATTTTCCGTTCGAAGCCAAAGACGTCGTGTTTAGGAAATGAGCCGCGCCCGCTTGGGCGACGGCTCGATTTTCCGTTCGAAGCCAAGGACATCATGTTTAGCGCTTGCCGGACACCCCCGCTTTCGCTCTGAAGTTATATGGCCCAAACGATAGCCGTCCTCGACTTCGGCTCACAGTACACGCAAGTCATCGCCCGCCGGGTCCGCGAGTGCCGCGTGTATTCGAAGATCTATCGCTTTGGAACGCCCGCTGAGGAACTGCGCAGGGACGGCGTGATCGGAATCATCCTTTCCGGCGGTCCGAGTTCGGTCTTCGCAAGGAATGCGCCGATGCCGGATCCGGCGATCTTCGAACTCGGCGTCCCGGTCCTCGGCATCTGCTACGGCCTCCAGCTCATGGGCCGCATGCTCGGCGGCGTTGTCGCACGCAGCGACCATCGGGAGTACGGGCAGGGGGTCCTATCGATCCGGAAGCCTGGAAGGCTCTTTGCGGACCTTCCGCGGCGCTTCAAGGTCTGGAACTCCCACGGCGACAAGGTCACGCGCCTGCCCCGCGGGTTTTCCGCAATCGGAACGACCGAGAACTCCCCCTACGCGGCCTTTGAGGACGCCAAGCGCCGCTTCCACGCGATCCAGTTCCATCCCGAGGTGTTCCACACCGAGCACGGCGTTGAAATCCTCCGCAATTTCCTGGCCGGCGTGTGCCGCGCGAAACAGGACTGGACCATGCGCGACTTCATCGCGCATTCGATCGAGAACATCCGCGCCACGGTCGGCGACTCCCGCGTGATCCTCGGCCTTTCCGGCGGCGTCGATTCCTCCGTCGCAGCCGCGCTCATCCACAAGGCCGTCGGCCGCCAGCTCACCTGCGTCTTCGTCGACAACGGCCTTCTTCGGCTGGGGGAGCGCGAGGCCGTGGCAACGCTCTATCGGAAACATTTTCACATCGACGTGCGCGTCGTCGACGCCTCGAAGACCTTCCTCTCCCGCCTTCGGGGGGTCAACGATCCTGAAAAGAAGCGAAAGATCATCGGCCGCACCTTCGTCGAAGTCTTCGAGAAATCCCTCCGCTCGATCGGCCACGCCCGCTTCCTCGCCCAGGGCACCCTCTACCCGGACGTCATCGAAAGCGTGGCGATCGGCGACAATCCGGCCGCCCTCATCAAGTCCCACCACAACGTGGGCGGGCTGCCCGCCCGGATGAAGCTCAAGCTCCTCGAGCCCCTGAGGGAGCTATTCAAGGACGAGGTCCGGCGGGTGGGGGAGGAACTCGGGCTCCCGCGCGAAGTCGTCTGGCGCCAGCCCTTCCCGGGCCCTGGCCTGGGCGTTCGCGTCCTCGGCGAGATAACCCCCGAAAGGCTCGAGATCCTTCGCCGGGCCGACGCGATTCTCCAGGACGAGATGCTCAAGACAGGATGGTACTGGAAGGTCTGGCAGTCGTTCTGCGTTTTCCTCCCGGTCAAGTCGGTGGGGGTCGTCGGCGACGAGCGCAACTACGCCTACGTCATATCGCTGCGAATCGTCGACAGCATCGATGCCATGACCGCGGACTGGACCCGATTGCCCCACGCACTCGTGCAGCGGATCTCCAGCCGCATCACGAACGAGGTCCGCAGCGTCTCCCGCGTCGTCCTCGACGTCAGCTCGAAGCCCCCGGCCACGATCGAGTGGGAGTGAGGCCCCGAAGGCCGGGTCCTTGCGTTACGATCGGGACACTATGAAGAATGCTATTGGAACCTAACGAGCTACGGGATTGACTAAACACGACGTCTTTGGCTTTGAACGGAGAATCAAGCCGTCGCCCGAGCGGGCGCGGCTTATTTCCTGTTCAAGGATAAATGGCGTTATGTACAATAATGACAACAAACTGCCCTTGCGGGCGGATCGGGCCGCCGGCCCTTTCCCGCTTCCAGGGCGCGTCTCATCCGCTTGAAACCCAACCTGCGACGTCCTATCCTCCCACCTCAATGAAGACCCTGACGGCCTGCCTCTTTGTCACGATTGTCGCCCTTTGCCCATTCGCCCGAGCCGACGAGCCGGCCATCATCGCGAAGGCCCGCGCCTATCTGGGATCCGAATCGACCCTCGACGCGGTGACGTCGGTTCGCATGACTGGCAACCTGACGACCACGGACGCCTCGGGGAAGCCGGCGCAGATCTCGGTCGAGATCATCTTTCAGAAGCCCTACCAGGAAAGCATCACGATCTACCAGAAGGACCGCATCATCCACACGTCGCTCGACGGTTACGATGCCTCGCAGCAGTCGCAGGATACCACGGCGAACCAGACTGAGATCGACTACAAGAACAAGCCCTGGCGCCTGACGATACTCGGCGGGGACCAGGTGAGGACGCTTCGCGTCGATGTCCTGGAAAACCTCTGGTTCTATCGCGGAGTCCTGCGAGCGGGCGGGCAGATCGAGGACCGGGGCCTGGCCACCGCCGACGGAAAGACGACCGAAAAGGTGTCGTTCATCTATGCCCCGAATTTTGTCTACATCCGGCATTTCGACCCGGCCACCGGCCGTCTGGTCTATACGGAATCCGAAAGCGGCACGCAGATCCGCGAGCAGGGCGAGATCATGGCGGGCGGCATCCGGTTTCCAAAGGTGATCGAGGTGTCGGAAAACCTGAACGGCACCCCTTCGAAAAAGACCTACACTTTTGACAAGGTGATGGTGAACGAGAGCTTCCCCACGAGCCTCTTTGCCATTCCGCCCCTGTCGGGGGCCACCTCGGCGGCAGCGCAGGAGGCCGCGCCCGCGGCTGCGCCCGCAGCGACGCCAACCGTGGCGCTGCCGGCAGCGCACTAGGGCGCCGCATGCGCCTGATCCGCTACGGCGAGAGGGGCTTTGCCAAAAAGCTCGCCAGATTCTGCCTTGGCTCCGCCGCGCCGGAACGGCTCGCCGCCTCCGTGGCCTCAATCCTCGAGGATGTGCGAAAAAAGGGGGACCGGGCCGTCGCCGCCTGCGCCCTCAAGTTCGACGGAGCCCGCCTGCGCCCGCGGGATTTCCGCGTCCCCTTGAAGGAGCTCGCCTCCGCCGCCCGAAAGATCTCCTCCTCCGACAGGAAGGCCATCCTTTCGGCCCGCTCGGACATCGAGGCCTTCAACCGGCGCGGCCTGCCCCGGGGGTGGCAGATGCGCAATCGGCACGGCGCCTGGGCCGGCGAGAAATTTGATCCGATCCGCCGCGTCGGCCTGTATGTCCCCGGAGGAGAAGTCCCCCTGGTCTCGACAGTCCTCATGACGGCAGTCCTGGCCAAGATCGCCGGCTGCCCCGAGATCGCCGCATTCACGCCCTCAAAGAACGGAGGCGGGATCGCCCCGGGCCTTCTCGCAGCGCTCCATTACGCGGGCGTCTCGGAGGTCTACCGGGTCGGAGGCGTTCAGGCCATCGGGGCAATGGCGTTCGGAACGGAGACGATTCCCGCCGTGGACAAGATATTCGGGCCCGGCAATGCCTACGTCTGCGAGGCCAAGCGCCAGGTCTTCGGCACGGTCGGCGTCGATTCCCTGCCGGGACCGAGCGAAGTCATGGTGATTGCCGACGCCTCCGCTCCCGCGGATTGGGCGGCCGCCGATCTCCTGGCCCAGGCCGAGCACGGCTCCGGCCGGGAGAAGATCTACCTCGTCTCGACCTCCGCCCGCGTGATCGAGTCAATCGCCAAGGCAATCGACTCCCAGCTCGCCTCGCTCACCCGGGCGGGCAGGATCCGCCGGGTTCTCTCGGACGGTTTCCTTGCGGTCCAGGCCCGCTCGATCGGCGACATGGTGAGCCTCGCCAATTATGTGGCCCCCGAGCACCTGGAACTCATGGTGAGACGCTCTTCCGCGATCACCCTTGCCCGCCGGATCACGACTGCCGGTGCGATCCTGATCGGCAATGAAACGCCCACCGTCCTCGGGGACTTTGTCGCGGGCCCGAGCCACGTACTGCCAACGGCCCGCGCCGGACGGTACTTTGGCGGCCTGCGTGCCGCCGACTTTCTCCGCCGCACAAGCCTCATCCGCTACGACCGCCCGAGCCTGCGCCGCGCGGCACCGACAGTCGCCGCATTTTCCGCAATGGAGCGCCTCGACGCGCACGGCCGCTCGGCGGAGCTTCGGCTTCGCCGCTAAAAAGACCCCAGGCCTCCAGTATTGAATTCTATTCAATACTGGAGGCCTGGGGTCTTTCCGCTTACATTGGCCAGGTACTCAATCCAGACATGCAAGCCGCGGACGACTTCATCTTCTACCTCGACTTGCCCCGGGAGCAGCCGGGCGGAAAGCCCGTCGAGGTTCTCGGCTGGGTTGCCGCAAGATCCCCGATCAGCCGCGTTCGGCTGATCGGACAGACAACCAGGGACCTCAAATTGATTCCGCGGCCCGATGTGCAGGCCGCCTATCCGGGCCATTCCTCCGTCGTCGGCTTTCGCGGAACAGCGATTGAGGCCGATGTCAGGGAGTCCGCCCTTGGCTTTTCGGTCCTGGTCGGCGGACTCGAACGCGACGCGGCCAAGCCGCTTTCCCCGCACCCGGAGCCGGTGCATGGCTGGCGCCGGCGCCTCCTTTTGGTCCGGGCGGCGTTTGCCCGCAGGCGGTGCCGCGGCTCGACCTCGCCGCGGGTCCACTGGAATTGCGGCCTGGAACTCCTTCTTTCCGAAATCCGCCTGGAGCGCGGCGCCTCCTTTGCCCGGCCCGAGTGCGACCGCGTCCTCGAGCTTTTTGCCCGGACATTTCCGCATGCGGCCGTCCTGCAGATCGGCGCGAACGACGGTGTGTCAGGAGACCCGCTTGCAGCGTGGTTCGACCGGACCCAGTGGTCGGGCGTCCTCGTCGAGCCGATCCCGCACCTGGCCGCGAGCCTCGCCAAACGACACGCCATGCGCGAGAACATCCACATCGAGCGCAGCGCCATCGGCGAAACCGACGGTGAGGCGCGGATATTCAGGATTGCCGATTCGCCCGGGGCGCCCGGGTGGTACCAGCAGCTCGCGAGCTTCGACCGGTCCGTCCTCCTCAAGCATCGGGGTGCCATTCCCGAAATCGACTCCCTCGTTGTCGAGGAGCGTGTGCCGGTGATCAGCGTGAAGACGCTCCTCGCCCGCCACGCGCTGAGCCGGATCGACCTCCTCGTCATCGACACCGAGGGACACGACTTCCGCATCCTCAGGCAGTTCGACCTGAACTCGGTTCGCCCGACCCTGATCCTGTTCGAGCACCAGCACCTGGGCGCGGCCGAGAAATCCGACGCCTATTCGCTCCTGCGCCAATCAGGCTATTCCTGGCGTGAGGTTCCCGAGGGCGACACGCTGGCCTGGCGCCGGGTGTGATCCGAGCGGAGTGGGCCCGTTCGGATCACGTGTTGACTTCGCTATCGATGGATTGCGCCCAGCTGGATGGCTCTGGTAGGATACATGGATGCCCTCGGAATTTGATATCTCGAAACTGGCACTGGCTCACGTGCCGGGGCTGGCGGCCTACACACCCGGGATGCAGCCGGGCGAGAAGGGATGGGTGAAGCTCAACACGAACGAGTGCCCGTATCCTCCGAGCCCCAAGGTGGCGGAGGCGCTTCGCCGGGAAATAGGGGAGGATGGGGGCTCGCTCAGGCTCTACCCAAACCCGACGAGCGCCCCCCTGCGCGCGGCGGTGGCGGCGCTGCACGGCCTAGCGCCGGAAAACATATGCATCGGAAACGGTTCGGACGAACTTTTGAACCTGCTTGTCCGGTGCTGCTGCGATGGAAAGGCTCCTGCCGGCTTCACCCTGCCAAGCTATTCCCTTTACCCCGTTCTGATCTCGATCCAGGACGGAGCGCCTTTGGCAATTGAGTTCGATCGGGAGATCCGCCTGCCCATCGAAAGGATCGCCGGCTCCGCAGCCCGTGCCTTTTTCCTGACCTCTCCCAACGCCCCTACCGGTGTCGGATTTCGGACCTCGGAGATTGAGGCCCTGCTGAAATCCTTCCAGGGCCTTCTTGTCGTCGACGAGGCGTACGCTCCCTTCGCCGATGAGGATGCGATCCCCCTGCTCAAACGATACCCCAACCTCGTTGTCCTCAGGACCCTTTCAAAGGCCTTTTCCCTGGCTGGAATCCGGGTCGGCTACGCGCTCGCCGCACCCGAGGTGATCGGATGGCTCGATCGCATCCGGGACAGCTACAACGTGAGCCGCCTTTCCCAGGCGGCGGCCCTCGCTGCCCTATCGGATATCGCTTACTATACGGGCGTTATCCGCAAGGTGAAGGCCACGCGCGACCGGATCTACAACGAGTGGACAAAGGCCCGGGGATGGTTCACCTACCGCTCGCAGTCCAATTTTCTCTTCGTCGAGCCCAGGAACGCCCTGGGCGAATCCGGACCGGCCGTCGCCCGCTCGGCCTACGAGTTCCTCCATTCGCGCAAAGTCCTCGTCCGCCTCTTCCCAAGCCACGCCTTGACCGCCCCATTCCTCCGCGTCAGCGTCGGCACTGACGACGAGATGAGCGTCCTCAACCAATCCCTTGACGTATGGCAAAAGTGATCAACCGGCGCACCGCGACGGTCGCCCGCCGCACGGCGGAGACCAACATATCGATCACTCTCGCGCTCGATGGACGCGGGAAGGCCCAGATCGACACCGGGGTGGCGTTCTTCGACCACATGCTGACGCTTTTCGCGAAGCACGGGCTGTTTGACCTGACCGTGAAGGCGAAGGGCGACGTCGAGGTTGACTACCACCACACGGTCGAGGACGTGGGCCTTGTGCTGGGTTCCGCATTCAAGGAGGCGCTCGGCGAAAAGCTCGGCGTCCGCCGGTACGGATTTTTCATTCTTCCCATGGACGAGGCGCTCGCCCGGATCGCGGTCGACATCGGCGGCCGGCCCCTGCTCGTGTACAACGTCGAGGCGCCCTCGATGTTTGTCCGGGACTTCAATCTCATCCTGGTGAAGGAATTCTGCCGCGCCTTCAGCAACGCCCTCGGGGCCAACCTGCACGTCCAGCTGGTCTACGGGGAGGAGCCGCACCACGTGGCCGAGGCGATCTTCAAGTGCCTCTCGCGCGCGATGGACGTGGCCACCCAGATCGACCCCAGGGCGGCCGGCGACCTGCCGTCCACCAAGGGCAAGCTGTGACGCGGCGCAACGGCCCTCCCGAAATCGCCGTAATCGACACCGGCATCTGCAACCTCCGGAGCGTGACCAAGGCCCTGGAGGCCGTGGGCGCCGCTCCCCTGGTCGTGCGGAAGCCCTCGGAAATTCCCCCGTCGGCACAGGCTCTTGTCCTTCCTGGAGTGGGGGCTCTCCGCGATTGCGTCGGCTCGCTTCGGGCGAGCGGGCTTGGCGAGACGGTCCGGGAATGGATCGCCGAGGACCGGCCCTTCCTCGGCGTCTGCCTCGGGATGCAGGCCCTCTTTGAGCACTCGGAAGAGGGCGACGTGACCGGCCTCGGGATCTACCCAGGCAAGGTCGTCAAGTTCCGCCGCCCCGCCGAATTCAAGATCCCCCACATGGGCTGGAATACCCTCTCTTTCCGGGTTTCCGGCTCTCCGCTGGCGGCGGGGCTCACCGACGACGACGCCTTTTACTTCGTCCACAGCTACTATTGCGAGCCGACAGACCCCGGGCTTGTCCTCGCCGACTGCGACTACGGCGGCCCGTTCACCGCGGCCATCGCCCGGGGCCGTGCCTTCGCCACCCAATTCCACCCGGAAAAGAGCCAGGCGAAGGGGCTCCAAGTCTACCGGAATTTCGTCGCAATCGCGATCTCTGCTGGCTCTTAGAAGCGGTTTCGCCAATCTTGTTTTGCAACTAGCACGGAATTCGCTTCGCTGCTCTTTCAGTATGCCTCACACCGCTTCTATCAAGCTGGACGACAAGGAAATTCCTCTTCCGGTGATGGTCGGAACCGAAGGGGAACTGGCCGTGGACACGCGCAAGTTGCGCGCAGACACAGGGTATATCTGCTACGACCAGGGCTACGGAAACACGGGCTCGTGTGAGAGCGCAATCACCTACCTCGACGGCGAAAAGGGCATCCTGCGCACCCGCGGCTATCCGATCGAGCAGCTGGCCGAGCACAGCAATTTCATCGAGACGGCGTACCTGATCATCTACGGCGAACTGCCAAACATCAAGCAGAGGAAGGATTTTGGCGAGCGCCTCCGGCAGCATTCGGCGATTGGAACGCAGATCCAGAGAATCTTCGAGGGCTACCCGAAGGATTCCCCGCCGATGGCGATGCTGACCTCGATCATGGCCTCGCTCGCGGCGCACTACCCGCATCTGGCCCAGAACGATTTCTCCAAGGACATGGCCAGCTTCGACCTCGCGGCGGTGATGGCGCTGTCCAAGGTCCGCACGATCGGCGCCATGATCTATCGCTACACGAACGGCATGCCGTACGTGTTCCCGAAGGACCTTCCGTACTGCGACAACTTCCTGCACATGATGTTCACGGAGCCCTACAAGGAGTACGCGACCGTCCCGGAGGTTGCCCGCGCCCTCAATCTCCTGCTCCTCCTCCACGCCGACCACGAGCAGAACTGCTCCACATCCACCGTCCGGATGGTCGCATCGAGCGCCGCCAACCTCTTCACCTCCGTGTCGGCCGGAATCTGCGCCCTGTCCGGTCCCCTGCACGGGGGGGCCAACAGCGCCGTCGTTCAGATGCTCCAGGCCATCCACGACGAGGGCGACGACGGCACGCGCTTCATCGAGGCCGCCAAGTCCGGAAACAAGAGCAACCGGCTGATGGGATTCGGCCATGCGGTGTACCGCAACTTTGATCCGCGGGCCAAGATCATCGGCAAGGCCTGCGACCAGCTCCTCGAAAAACTCGGGATCAACGACCCGCTGCTCGACATCGCCAAGAAGCTCGACGAGACGGCGCTCAAGGACGACTACTTCATTTCGCGGAAGCTCTACCCGAACGTCGATTTCTACAGCGGCCTCATCATGCGGGCCCTCGGAATTCCGACGAACATGTTCACCGTCATTTTTGCCATCGGTCGCACCCCGGGCTGGATCGCCAACTGGAAG